>Ga0228703_1001540_pt1 | contig 13822 bp, 10 predicted proteins | sample McNCre217_Aug_MG_3_FD_178020 | JGI IMG/M metagenome (GOLD analysis project Ga0228703, IMG submission 178020) | Freshwater microbial communities from McNutts Creek, Athens, Georgia, United States - 29-17_Aug_MG | ecosystem: Environmental > Aquatic > Freshwater > Creek | place: USA: Georgia... | reverse complement strand
TTCCCGAGTGAAGAATTAAGTGATTTTGCTAACCAAGCCATAAATAAATGTATTTGTTAAGAGGAAATAAAAATAAACGAACAGGTTCGATTTTTTTTAGCTACCAAAACTACAATCGAATTGCCGCTCTATCAAATTTAAAACGTAAAAAATCCATTTTTTTTGAAAAAACGAATTGCCTTCTTAACTTACAGCTATTCAAAAATGTTTTATGCTCTTCAAAAGAATTAGCCTTTATTTCTTGTTTCTGTGCGTACTTAGTTTTGTAGCGGAGGCGACTCACTTAAAGGGGGGAGAGATTACGGTGAAACGAATTTCGGATAAAACATTAACCTTTGAATTTACGCTGACCACCTTTACGGAGAATAATCGGGCAAATGTGGAGCAAAATACGGTGAATTTCTGTTTTGGTGATGGATCTAGTGTATTAGCTGCACGCCGTTCTGCGGGTTATCCCGTCAATTTGGGGAATGGAACGATGAAAAATGTCTACAAAATTCAATATACGTATCCTGCAGCATCGCTATTTTATAAAGTTTCCGTGGCAGTGCCTAACCGGAATGACGGCGTATTGAACATTACCCGATCTGTGGATGTACCCTTTTACGTGGAAACGATATTTTCCATTAATGCCGGTTTAGGCCTGAATTCCACACCCATTTTATTGAATCCTGCGGTTGATTTGACAGCTGTTGTAGGGCAACCTTTTATTCATAATTCCAATGCCGTAGACGCAGAAGGAGATTCCTTGGCCTACCGCTTATCGGTCTCAAGAACGGGTGCAGAATTAACGTGTGACCCGGCAAGCAGAGGTTTGATTGCACCTAATTTTAAACAACCCAATGAAGTGGCAGCGACGCCTTCTTCTTTTACCATTAATGCCAAAACCGGAGATTTAATCTGGAAATCACCCCAAGAAGTAGGTTTGTATAACTGTGCTTTCATCATTGAAGAATGGAGAAATGGCGTCAAGATATCGGAGACCGTTCGCGATATGCAGATCGAGGTGAAGGATTTAGACAACAAAGGGCCTCTTTTAAACGTGCCTGCAGATGTCTGTGTTCAGGCAGGAACACGCATTAATCAAACCATAACCGCTGTGGATCAAGCCTCTAAAACGGGCCGAGTGGATCCCATTACGTTGACCAGTAGTGGAAATGTGTACGCGATTGATACTTCTTATTCTGTGAAACCTCCTAATGCTACGTTTACTGCGGCGGCTCGTCAAACGAGTTTAACAGCGGTAGGGACCTTTAATTGGCAAACAGATTGTGTGCACATTCGAAAAGAAGGATATGACGTATTTTTTAAAGCGGAAGATTTTCCTCCGGTTACGAGTGCTGGGGCAAGTAATTTAGTGGATAGCAAAATTTGGAATATTCGGGTCTTAGCTCCTGCGGTGAAGAATTTAACGGCAAGTGCTGGAACGGGAACTGCTATCGCCCTAAAATGGAATGATTACACGTGTTCTTTACCTAATGCGACATTGATTCTTTACCGAAAACAAGGCGCTTGTGATGTCGTGGTGAACGCAAACTGTGCGACTGGAATGACGGCATCAGGTTATACAGAACTTGCTCGTTTGCCTGTAACAAGCACCGCATACACGGACAATGCGATCGTGAAAAATACGAATTATTCCTATATTTTAGTTGTGGCCTTCACGAATTCGAAAGGGGCGGATGATTTTAGTCCCATGTCTAATGCAGCCTGTTATTTAATCGCCAGTGCTTCGCCCATCATGACAAATGTTTCCGTATTGAAAACAAGTACAACGCAGGGTGAAAATCTAGTTCGTTGGACTCGTCCCATTAAATTAGATACCTTGCAATATCCGGGGCCTTATACGTATCAATTAATGCGCGCCGTTGGAACGGGAACCTATGGTGCCATAGGAGCGCCTATGGCTGCCTCTATTCGAGTTGCTGTCAATGATACGACTTATACGGATACAGGATTAAATACCAGTGCTTTGACCTACCGTTACCGGACGGACTTCTATTATACGTTAAATGGAGTGCGAACCTTGTTAGAATCTCCTACGCCAGCATCCAATGTGCGTTTAAATACTCAGGTTGCTATTGCCTCAGTGAAACTGGCCTGGGCTGCGATGGTACCTTGGACGAATGAAAACAAAGTGCATCGGATCTACCGAGAAACGCCTCGCGGTTCTGGTACATTTAATCGGATTGCAGAGTTGCCGGTGACTACGGCTGCAACCTTTAAATACGTGGATGCAGGGGTGGATTCTTATTCGGTGGATGGCACGTTTTCAGTGGCAATGAAAACGGATTCGTCTTATTGTTATTATGTAGAGACTTTGGGTTCTTATGGGCCCGGTTTGCCAGCCATGGAGTTGATTAATAAATCTCAAATAGTATGCGGTATACCACAAACCGATATTTTCCCTTGTCCACCCACTTTACAAGTAAGTTCAGTTAATTGTGCGTCCTTAGATGCAAAAGCGGATTGTTCATTTGGCAGCTTCACCAATCAGCTTAATTGGACGCCCACGGTGACCGGTATTTGTGATCCGGATATGGTGAGTTACAAGATTTATTATGCGAAAGATCCATCATCTGCTTTTACTTTGTTAAATACGGTTCCTTATCTGAACTATAGTCATGTGCTTCAAAATTCTTACCGAGGTTGTTATTATGTAACGGCAGTAAGTGCTTTAGGGAAGGAGAGTGGGCCTAGTAATAAGATTTGTGTGGAAAACTGTGCTTCATTCGATTTGCCTAATTTATTTAGTCCTAATGGCGATGGGCTGAATGATTCCTTTAAGCCCATGCGTTGCCCACGTTTTGTGAGTTTTGTGTCAGCCAAAATTGTGGACCGTAACGGCCAATTAATTTACCAGTATGCTGGACCGCTGGACGGTTTTGGCTGGAATGGTACAGATGCAAATGGTAATAAAATGGCGGCTTCCTCGTACTTCTACACATGCGATGTCGTATTTGATTTATTGGATAAAACGGCTCAAAACAAAAGTCTCAAAGGCTGGGTAGAACTTGTTCGCTAAGATGGTTGGAATCGTATTAATCGATGGCAGTTGCCGTTTTTGTCGTTTCTCCTCGAAATTGTTGAAACGGATGGTCGCCGGTGATTTACAGATTATCCCTGAGACCTCCTTTACGGATTTTATACTCCCAAACATTGACAGCATAAAATGGGTGGTGGGAAGCGAAGTGTATGTGAAATCAGAGGCAATAGCACGTATTCTTCGCTATGCACATTGGTATTTTCAACCCCTTCGTATCGTGTTTTTATTACCCACTAGACTGCTTGATATGGGGTATGATTGGGTGGCGAAGAATCGATTATTTTGGGGTAAATCTGTGGACGATTGTGCCATCTAGGGCTTTTGGCCTATCTTTGTTAAAATATTAAAATTAAAAACGCATGATGAAAGCATATATTTTCCCAGGTCAAGGTTCCCAGTTTCCCGGTATGGCGAAGGATCTGTACACGAATTTTTCGGTTGCTAAACAGATTATCGATGAGGCAGATGCCATTTTAGGCTTTTCGCTGTCTTCTGTGATGTTTGAAGGAACGGAGGAGGAATTGAAGCAAACGAAAGTGACGCAACCTGCGATCTATTTGCACTCTATATTGATTCCCAAATTAGGGAAAGACTTCGCACCTTCTATGGTAGCTGGTCACTCATTAGGCGAATTCTCTGCCTTAGTGTCTGCTGGTGGTTTAAGCTGGCAAGATGGATTGAAATTAGTTTACCAACGTGCTTTGGCGATGCAAAAAGCATGTGAGATCGAACCAAGCACGATGGCAGCCGTATTAGGTTTGCCCGATGCAACAATTGAATCAATTTGTCAGGCCTATGGTCCTTCTGTAGTAGCAGCGAACTTTAACTGCCCAGGCCAAGTCGTGATCTCTGGATCCGTAGAAGGTATCGAAGCGGTGGGTGTTCAATTAAAAGAAGCAGGAGCGAAGCGAGTATTACCTTTGCCAGTGGGTGGTGCTTTCCACTCGCCATATATGGAACCAGCTCGTGTGGAATTAGCAGCAGCGATCGAAGCGACAGAAATCGTTCGTCCTATTTGCCCAATCTTCCAAAACGTAAATGCAAAGCCTTCTCAAGACCCAGCTGAAATCAAAGCAAACTTAATATCGCAATTAACGGGTGCTGTTCGTTGGACACAATCAGTAGAAGCGATGGTGGCTGCTGGTGCAAGCGAATTTATCGAATGTGGACCAGGTAAAGTATTGCAAGGACTTGTTCGTAAGATCCACGCGGAGGCGGTTGTGTCTTCGATGGAATTAGAATAATCGAATTTGATGTGCTGATTGTGAGCGCTTAAGCAAAAAACGGCAGAAATAATTCGATTATTTTTGCGCGAACGTTTGATAATTTGGGCACAAGCTCTTACTTTTGCATCAGATTTTGGAATTGACCTATGGTGTAATGGTAACACACCAGTTTTTGGTTCTGGTTTTCTAGGTTCGAGTCCTGGTAGGTCAACAGAGTTTTCAAGGAGCTCATCGCAAGATGAGCTCCTTTTGTTTTTATTTTATACCATCTTCTTCATCTTCTCTAAGCCGGTCTTCGCCACCTTCAGTGGATCCTGCGCCCAAAGTTCTTTATTGAATAATTCTAGCGAGAGAATAACCGGTTTTTCAGACGGTTTCAAGCGCTTGATGATTTCCTTGATGGGAGCTTCGCCATCGCCTGCGTAGATGCGGTCACCGTCCGTAATGGAGTTGGGTTTGATGGAGGTAACATAATCGTTAACGTGGAATACATCGATCGAGTTTTCTCCCACCAGGTGGAGGCAGTCGATGGATGATTCCCCTTTGTAAATATGGAATACGTCTAATAAAAGTTTGGCATTGGCTTGGCCCGCTTCGGCTGCGACAAAAAGGACATCAGCGACTCGGTTTAGGTTTTTTGAGTGTCCCCACATTTCGAGTTGTGGAGTGACGCCGGTGCTGACTCCTAAGTCGAGGATGGCGCGGTAGCGTTCGGCGGCGCGGCGTAGATCGAGCCCCGGTTCTTTGGTGGCACCCATGGGAGGAGCAGCCGTCCGAAAACAACCTAATTGGGCTAGCATATCCATTTCACGCTTCATTTGTTCCAAACCTTGTTTTCTGGCCGCCTCATCATCTACAATCCACTGGGCGAAGCCGATGGCATTTTGGATATTGATGCCTAAGTCATCGATTCGTTTTTTAGCTTCTAGTAGTGTTCCTCCTGACTTCAAATAGGCTTCTAGTGTGGGTACCCAAATTTCGCAATGCTGGAATCCAGCAGCGGAGGCCACTTCGAGTTCTTTGATGAAGCCGAGTTTTTGGCCCATAATCGTACTCATATTTAACGAGAATTCGAATTTTTGTGTCTTTTTAGCAGGTCCGGCAGAGGCGGAAGAGGGCAGTAATGCAGCTCCCGCAGCGGTTCCAGACGCAATCAATAATTCGCGGCGACTAATGTTTGTCATAGTTATAGGTTTATTTCGCCTAGTTTCTCATACGCGAGAATCATCGAACGAACATTATGGTAATTTATTTTCCAGTTATGAGCCATGTGCCGCCAAATCGGTTCTCCCTCACGGGACATCAGCGGCCACCATTCGCCCGTATTTCGGTTAATCATCTTATCGAATACAAATCGATGGACTTGTTCATAGGCTTTCAGAAACTGCTCGTCTTTCGTTAAAAGATAGGCGTCCAGCATACCGATGAGCATTTCAGCCTGTTGCCAAAACTCCTTCTCTAGATCGGTCGGCCCCCCACTGTGTGAACCTTCTACATACACGCCGCCGTATTCCCAGTCGATACCATTTTCCATCGAATGATAAAAGGCCTTTTTGATGTTCTCCACATAAGGTGCCACATTGATCTTGCCCACTTTCAATGCGTGCAATAACAACCAGCCAAATTCAGCATTATGCCCATAAGATGTATTGTCGACGGCGGAGGCTTTTTGGCCTCCATCCTGAAAACGATCCCATCCCCACACGATATCAAATTTAATCTGTGGTGCTACACTCCAGTCTGCCCAAAACTGGGGAATACCCGTTCCTGTCTTAGGGTCCATGATTTTATGAATCAATATATCAATTGATTCTTTCAGCTTTCTACGATGGATTTCTTTTCCACTAGCCTCATACAAGGTGGTAAAGGCTTCCATTAAGTGCATGTGCACATCCAGTGTTTTGCGATCACCTCCAGGAGCCCCTGGACCCATCAGAGACCAATCCTCTGCAAAGAATTCCCAATAGCCACCGTAATGGGTGTCTACAGCATATTTTTGGAGTAAATCAAACACCTTTTCAGCATAAGTCAAACCTATGGGATCTCCTGTCGCCAGCGTGTATTCACTCAGGGAATAAATGGCAAAACTATGGCCATAACCAATTTTTTGTTTGTTGATTGGTTCGCCCGCGCGGTTGACCATCCAATAGAATCCACCGTTTTCAGCATCCCACATTTTATCTAATAAGAACCGAACCCCGTGTGCTGCCATCTCCTTCATGATCTCCCCTCCAAAACCATGGCGATACGCCTGAGAATAGGTGAAAACAGAACGCGTCATCGCAATCAATGACTTTTCATCATCCCCTGCATCTTCCCCAAATTCATTGAAATGGGTTAGGTAGCCTCCTTGTTTTTGATCGATAGTTCGCTGAATCCAAAAGGGGAGTAAGGCCCCTTCTGTATATTCTTTAATTTCTGTTCTAAGCGATTGAATGTCCATGATGTAATTGTCTAATGGCTTCCGGACTCGCTGAGCCGGTCTCACCCATTTGATGAATACTGATATGTACGGCCAAAGAAGCTAATTCACACGCTTCCTCCACGGTTGCACCTGCCGCTCTTGCTGCTGAAAATCCTGCTACCACCATATCCCCGGCACCCACTGTATCGATAGGACCTTTGACTGGGAATGCTGGCTGGTGATGAAATTCCTGCACACTCGCATACACCATTCCTTTTTCGCCAAGGGTGACCAAAACCGCTTTGTTTCTAGATACTGCCCAGGCTTGGATATTTTCATGCGTGGCAGGTTTTTGATGTATTTTTATAAACTCGGCCTCGTTTACTTTTAAAGGTAATTGATTTGCATGGCTCCCTAAAGAACGCAAATCAGCCAAAGCTTTCTGATTGTTAATCGATTCAATATGCTCCGCTTGCAAGAGGGGAATGCTAAATTGTTCATTCAAGATGATCCAGTCGAAAGCATTAGCGAGCAAAGCCACTAGTAGGGTTGAGGTATGCAACTGAAATTGCGATGATCTAGTCCCAAAATCAATCCGATTTAATTCTTCCTCTTTTCGAAGCGGTTTTGAATATGTAGGGGTGTCTATATCTGTTACTTGTATGTTCGTAGCATCGATACCTAGGGTAGCCATTTGATACGCCATCTCCCTTCCAAAAAGATCATTTCCACGCACCCCGAAGGCAGAAACTTGCGCGCCTAAGATGGCTAGATTTTTAGCCACATTACCGGCACCTCCTAAATAGGACCTTGGCGAAGAAGCGAGATGCACTTCTTTTGCGGTTTCTAGAGAATATTCACCTGTTGATGTCTGAATGTCGAAATAGAAGTCCAACGCAAAATCCCCCATCACTGCTATACGCAGCTGTTGGATTCGAGCCAATAGGGTCTCTAATCTTTCCGAGTTCATGTAAATAGGTTTAGCTAAATTTTCGTCGAAAAATAGGGATATTTTCTTTAATTTTGATCATCTATTCATTCTAATTCATTTTTGTTTTGGCACTAATCAAATCAATCTCTGGCATACGTGGTACCATCGGTGGAAAACCGGGTGAGGGTTTAAGCCCGATCGACGTAGTAACCTTCGCAGCGGCATACGGTACTTGGTTAAAGAAAAAGGGGCATTCCTCTAATTCCATCGTCTTAGGTCGTGATGCGCGAATCTCCGGAGAAATGGTGAGTTCTTTAGTGGCTAATACCTTAATCGGCTTAGGCTGGAATGTGTTGGATATCGGACTTTCTACGACCCCAACCGTTGAATTAGCTGTGCCCTGGACAAATGCGGCTGGCGGTATTATCATTACAGCCAGTCATAATCCAGCACAATGGAATGCGTTGAAATTATTGAATGATCGAGGCGAGTTTATCTCAGATCAAGATGGCAAAGATTTGTTGACCATCGCTGAAAACCAAGATTTCCATTTTGCCGATGTGATGGAATTGGGTCAATTAACCCAAGACGATAGCTTTTTAGCTCAACATGTAGATCATGTGTTAGGCTTGAGTTGGGTAAATAAATCCGTGATTGAAAAAGCGAATTTCCGCGTATTAGTGGATGCAGTGAATTCGACCGGAGGAATTGTCGTGCCCATGTTATTGAAGGCCTTGGGTGTTCAGCACGTTGAGGTGATTTTTGGAGAAGCAACGGGCCATTTTGGTCATAATCCTGAACCACTTCCGGAGAATTTAACAGACATGATCGCTAAAATGAAGAGTGGTAACTACGATTTAGGTATCGTGGTAGATCCGGATGTGGATCGTCTATGCTTTATTTCGGAAGATGGAACGCCTTTTGGCGAAGAATATACCTTAGTAGCAGTGGCTGATTATGTGCTTTCTGTGAAGCCTGGTAATACGGTTTCGAATCTTTCTTCTACTCGTGCTTTAGCTGATGTGACACGCAAAGCGGGTGGAGAGTATTTCGCAGCTGCCGTAGGCGAGGTAAATGTCGTGACGCAAATGAAAGCGGTAAACGCGATGATTGGTGGCGAAGGAAATGGAGGCGTGATTTTCCCAGAGTCGCATTATGGACGTGATTCTTTGGTTGGAATCGGTTTGTTCTTGACGCATTTGGCAAACAAAGGTATCAAAGCATCCGCCTTGCGTGCTAGCTATCCAGCTTATGTGATTTCCAAAAACAAAATTGAATTATCCGCAGACCTGAACGTTGATTTAATTCTCGCGACGGTGGCTGAAAAATACAAGAATGAAAAAGTGAATACAATCGATGGCGTAAAAATTGACTTCCCAGATCGCTGGGTGCATTTGCGCAAATCGAATACGGAACCGATCATTCGAATTTATGCGGAGGCTTCCTCAGAGGCCGAAGCAGATACACTTGCTCAACAAATTATACACGTGATTGAAGAAATCGCGAAAGCTTAAATGGCAGACAAAACACCTATTTACCTAGACAACGCGGCGACCACTCCGGTGGATCCGGCGGTTTGGGCTGAGATGCAGCCCTATTTTGAGAATTTTACAGCGAATCCTTCGTCCATTCACTCCCACGGCCGTCAAGCGAAAGTGGCAGTAGAAAAGGCGCGTAAAACCATTGCGACTTTATTAAATGCATCGCCTTCGGAAATTTTCTTTACTTCTGGAGGAACAGAAGCAGATAATACCGTTTTGCAATCGGCTGTTTTACATGGTGGATGCAAAGTGATTATCACCTCGCCTTTAGAGCACCACGCGGTGTTGCATACGGCGGAGGCCTGGGCGAAACTAGGTTTAGCTGAATTGAAACTCGTACGCGTATCTCCAGAGGGAGTGATTGATTTAGGTCATTTAGAAGCATTATTGTCTTCATCTGAGAAAGCGATCGTGAGTTTGATGCACGGGAATAATGAGATTGGTAATTTATTGGATTTAAACGCGGTGGGAGACCTTTGCGAGCAATATGGCGCCTTGTTTCATTCTGATACGGTCCAAACCATGGGCCATTACAAACACGATGCCTCGGCCTTGAAAGTGCATTTTATGGTGGGTGCTGCCCACAAATTCCACGGTCCTAAAGGTATTGGATTTTTGTATGCGAAGGCGGGAACGAAATTTAGTCCCTTAATGCACGGTGGAGCACAAGAGCGTAACCAACGTGGTGGTACGGAAAATGTCTATGGGATGATCGGTATTGCCAAAGCCCTAGAGATGGCTTATGCGTCCATGGATGAGCATGAAGCCTATATTAAAGGTTTGAAGGCGTATTTTATCGAAGGTTTGCAAAAGCAATTCCCAGGTATTTCCTTCAATGGAGCCTCCGGTGATGTGGAAAATAGCTTGTATACGGTATTAAACGTGCGATTCCCATCAGTAGCAGATGGCGATATGCTCTTGTTTCAATTAGATATAGAGAAGATTTCAGCATCAGGTGGAAGCGCTTGTTCCAGCGGAACTTCGGTAGGATCTCACGTGTTGTCGGCTTTAAATCCGACGGCGACGGGTGCAGCGGTTCGCTTCTCCTTTAGCAAAAATAATACCCGAACGGAGATCGATCGGGTATTAGCAGTTTTGCAAAAAATCGTGTCCTAGTAGGCACGAGCAAAGATAACTCTGCGGCTGGAAGGTGCTCCCGTTAGGATGCATTTTCCAGCTTCTTCTTTTGCATCCAATGGGATACAACGAATCGTCGCCTTGGTTAATTCTTTGATTTTCTCCTCCGTCTCAGACGAACCATCCCAGTGCGCAGAAAGGAAACCTCCGTCTTCGATTTTCGCCGTAAACTCTTCCCAGCTATTCACCTCGAAAGTATTTGCCGTTCTGAAATCTAGGGCTTTTTGGAAGATGTTGCGTTGAATGTCTTCCAACGTACGAATGATGACCTCCTCGATTCCTTCGAAAGGCATACTTGTCTTCTCCCGTGTATCACGACGGGCTAATTCGATCGTGCCATTTTCCATGTCGCGGTTACCGATCGCTAAACGTACGGGCACCCCTTTTAACTCGTATTCTGCAAATTTAAAGCCTGGGCTTTGGTTTTCTGCAAAGTCAAACTTCACAGATACGCCACGCTTTTTCAAAGCCTTCACTAATGGATTAATGCGTGCTTTGATATTTTCTAATTGCTCTTCTCCTTTGTAAATTGGAACGATGACCACTTGAATGGGTGCTAATTTAGGAGGCAACACTAAACCTTGGTCATCTGAGTGCGCCATAATTAAGGCACCCATTAAACGAGTGGAAACACCCCAAGAGGTTCCCCACACATAATCCAAATGGTTCTCTTTGTTAACGAATTTTACGTCGAAGGCTTTAGCGAAGTTTTGGCCCAAAAAGTGCGATGTTCCCGCCTGTAGCGCCTTGCCATCTTGCATCATGGCTTCGATACAATAGGTTTCATCAGCACCGGCAAAACGCTCGTTAGCCGTTTTAATTCCTTTCAATACGGGCATTGCCATGAAAGTCTCTGCGAATTCCGCGTATACTTCCAGCATTTGCTCCGTTTCTTCGATCGCCTCTTGCTTCGTTGCGTGCGCTGTGTGACCTTCTTGCCAAAGGAATTCTGCCGTACGCAAGAACAAACGTGTACGCATTTCCCAACGGACCACGTTAGCCCATTGGTTAATTAACAAAGGCAAGTCACGGTAGGATTGAATCCAGTTTTTATAAGTCGACCAAATCACCGTCTCTGACGTAGGTCTTACAATTAATTCTTCTTCTAATTTAGCCTCCGGATCGACGATCACACCACCACCATTAGGATCATTTTTTAGGCGATAGTGAGTGACTACGGCACATTCTTTGGCAAAACCCTCTACGTGAGAAGCTTCTTTCGAAAGGAAAGATTTAGGGATGAAAAGAGGGAAATAGGCATTCGTATGGCCCGTTTCTTTGAACATGTCATCTAGGGCACGCTGCATTTTCTCCCAAATGGAATACCCATAAGGCTTAATAATCATACAGCCTCTCACGGCTGAATTTTCAGCTAGATCTGCTCTCTTCACTAATTCGTTGTACCACTCGGAATAATTATCTGCGCGGCTTGGTAGGGATTTACTCATAAATTATGTTAAAATCGTCATGTAATGTTTCTTTTTTCGTTTACTTTACATTTGCAAAATGGAACGTTGCAAAGATACGTTTTGTTAAGCTTTTAATTGACATCATCCGCTAAAAACCATGAAAAATCAATCTTTTGCTTATTTATTGCTAGTGGGATTTGGAATCCTTTCCAGCTGCGTGAACGTGACAACTAATTCATACGCGTCAGATGATTTATATGATGAGGCGAATCGATCAGTTCAAATAGCCAAATTGCAGGCCGCTAAAGCAGCTAAACAAAAGAAATACCTTGATTTTCAAGACTTAAAGGATTCCGACGTAGAGGTTATCGAAGAAGAGGAGGGTTTGGCACAGCAATCAACCACATCCATTAACCCGAATCTATACGAATCTGCCTACCAACAAGGTTTTAACAATGGTTTATACAATAGCCCTTACCTAGGTTATGGCTACCGTTATACTCCATTTTCCTATTGGAGTCCGTCGTATTCTTATTTTGTCAATCCTTACACCACTTTTAGTTTAGGTTTGGGCTTTTCGTATTACAATCCTTATTCGTATTATAACCCATACGCTTATTATAGTCCTTTTTATAGTCCATTTGGCTTTAATCCATATTTTTCTGGCTATAATTATTATGGTCCTGGGGGGTATTACACCGGTTATAGTGGGCAATACCAAACCAATGATTTGCGTGAAAAGCGGAATTTTGGGCCAAGAGATGATCAGTCAACTAACCGAAATTCAGGAGGCAATTATTCTAATTCACCTCGGGGTGGGAATAATTTCTACAATACACAAGGCAATAATTTACCACGTGTAAACACGCAGCAGACCTATGATGCGGGCTCAGGAGCACAACCTTATGTAGCCCCACGTCGTAATTCAAATTACGAATACCGGGCTGCTCCTGTAGATGGAGGAACGCAGCGTAATTATTCTTCACCTTCTCCTTCTTATAGTAGTCCATCAGGCGGTGGCTCAAGCTATGGCGGAGGCGGCGGAGGTGGTTCAAGTAGAGGACCTCGTTAATTCACGATCATGAAAAAAGCATTATTCTTATTTTTTAGCGTTTTTGCGCTAAACGAGGCTGTAGCCCAAATCTACACCTATCCCTTGTTATCGAAACAGTTCTCTACTAGTTATTCTACTGGGACGGCGCGGATGCAGGCATTGGGAGGTGCCAATTCGGCACTAGGGGCTGATTTAAGTTCCATTACCGGCAATCCGGCTGGATTAGGTTTGTACACGCGTTCAGAGGTAAATGTTAGTTTTGCTTATACCGGTGTTCAAACGAAGTCCTCGTATTTATCGTCTACGAATGATGCTTCTGAGAATCAAATCCAAATGCCTACCTTAGGTATGGTCATTTCGAGTAACAATTTGAGTGGAGGGGATTGGCATGGATCTTTTGGATTTGGGTATTCACGTCAAGCCATTTTTATTCAACCCATTCATCTTTCAGGAACTAATAATCGTAGTTCTTTGCTGGACCATTTTATCGAGAAGGCAAACGATAAAGGGGCCACGGGAACAAGCTTGGATGATGAGTATGATTCCTATTCTGGAACGGCATCTTCTGCGGAAGCTTTAGCCTACCAAAGCTATTTAATTAACCCGAACGCCACGAGTGGCGGGGCACCTTTTGAGCGTTTTCAGCCTCTTTTACCGACGAATCAATATGGAACGGCCACTAATTCAGGGGCTTTAACTTCATGGGATTTTGCCTATGGAGCCTCTTATCGGGATAAGTTCTATGTAGGCGCAGGCTTGCATTTTTCTAAAATAAGTGCCAGTTCATCTACGACCTGGGAGGAGTCCTTTGTAGGGGCAAAATATGTAGCCGGTTTTCAATACGCAGAAACACTATTGACCTCCGGATCAGGAATCGCCTTGAGTCTAGGAGGTATTTACAAAGTGAATCCATCGCTTCGTTTGTCTTTGGCTTTCAGAAGTCCTACTTATTATGATCAGATGAATGAGACGTACGATGCACGTTTGATTCCTAATGTGATTGGTATTCCAGCTACTAGTGCTGCGGGTAATCCTATCGTCATCACGAAGGTGAATCCGATACGCTTAACGACG
>Ga0228703_1001538_pt1 | contig 13824 bp, 13 predicted proteins | sample McNCre217_Aug_MG_3_FD_178020 | JGI IMG/M metagenome (GOLD analysis project Ga0228703, IMG submission 178020) | Freshwater microbial communities from McNutts Creek, Athens, Georgia, United States - 29-17_Aug_MG | ecosystem: Environmental > Aquatic > Freshwater > Creek | place: USA: Georgia... | reverse complement strand
ATCAGGTCATCAGGCGGGTTCCCTAGGTCGGCAACAAGAAGCGAGGCAACATGAAACTATCCAAACTCTGGTACGCGCTGGCGGCCGCCCTGGCGGTGCTGGCCGGAACCGCCGTCTACCTCTATCAGTCCAGCGCCGATAGCCGGGCGTTGGCCGGCAAGCGAGCCGTCACGGTTTTGGTGGCCAAGAGCGACCTGGCAGTTGGAACGCGGCTCGGTGATGCGCTGCTACTTGGTGCGGTGACCCGTGAGGTCTATCCGGCGGCTGCACTTCCATCCGACGTCGTCACCTCGGTGACCGCGGACAACGATAACCTTCGCATCAATCACGCCATCGATGCCGGGCAGCTCTTGCTGCAGAGCGAGCTATCTGACTACGTGAATCCGAATGCGCTGATTCAGGTGCCGGCCGGCCGAGTGGCGGTCTCGGTGAACGTGGACGATGCCGCGCGGGTTGCCAATTTTGTGCAACCGGGTGCCAGGGTTGTCGCCTACTGGACCCCAACCGACGCCACCGAGTCGCGGGTACTGTTGCCTGCCGCGGACGTATTGGCGGTTGGTGCAACCAGTACAGCAAGCAGCACTCCGGACCAAAACGGGAACAACGCGCTGGTCACCTTTGCCCTAACTCCCGACGATGCACCCAGGATGGTGCTGGCCACCAAGACCGGCACGGTCTATCTGGGGTTGCTGCCCAAGGCTGCCGTGAAAACCGGAAATGCGGCCACCGATTCGACGCTGAGGGCCGCCCGATGAGTGTGATTTACAGCACCGATTCCTCGATCTCGCAGCGCATCCAGTTGGTACTCGGTGCGGGCGCTGAAGTGGTGCGATCCACCGCCGAGCTGCGTCACAATCTGGAGCTCAATCCGGGGCGGCAGTTGGTGGTGATTGGTCAGGACATAGCGTTGGAAACCGCGCTGGATTTGGCGCGCGAGCACCGAACCTCGCAACCTGCCCTGGGCTTTGTGCTGCTGCGTAACCGGCTCGAAGTTGGGATGCTAAGTGCAGCTCTGCAGGCGGGTGTGCGTGAGGTCGTGGCGGCCGATGACGCCACCGAGCTACTGGCCGCTGCTCAGCGAAGCCTAAGCCTGAGTTCCGCCATCGGTGGGGCGATGAATGCCTCGACTCATAGTTCCGCTCCGGATAAGCGCGGCAAGATGGTGCTGGTTTTTAGCGCCAAGGGCGGCTGCGGCAAGACCACGGTAAGCACCAATCTGGCACAAGCGCTGGCGCAGGATACGAGCAAATCGGTGTGTCTGGTGGACTTCGACCTGCAGTTTGGCGATGTCGCGATTGCGCTCCAGATAGAGCCGACCAAGACCATCTCTGACGCCATCAGAATCCAGCAGGCGCAGGTCGGCAAAACTGTCGATGCCCAGGATATCGCTTCGCTGGTAACCAGCTATCGCCCAAACCTGGACGTGCTACTGGCCCCACTGAATCCAAGCGACGTGGAGTTTGTGACTCCCAACCTGGCCCACGGCATCTTGACCGCACTTCGGCAGCGCTACGACTTTGTGGTGATTGATGCCCCACCGGCATTCACCGAGGTTATCTTGCGCGCATTCGACCTGGCGGATCAGTACCTGTTGCTGACCACCCTGGATACGCCGTCACTCAAGAACCTGAAGGTGACGCTGGATACGCTGACCGAACTGGGTCTGCCAACCAGCAAGTGGAAGGTGGTGGTGAACCGTTCCACAGCCCGTGCAGGTGTGAGTATTGCGGATGTTGAAAAGGCCACCGGCCAGCCGGTTTACGCTGCAATACCGGCTAGCGATGTGGTCCCCAACACCACCAACCGCGGACAGACCGTGGTTTCGGCGCAGCCCAGACACAGGGTTGCCAAAGCAATTCGGACAATCGCGGCGGACATTGCTTCGTCCACCGAAAATCTCACCCTGGCGGCAAAAGGGGTGCCACTGTCATGAGTCTGGCGGAACGTCTGAACCGAACCGACCCTGGTCTGGCTGCGCCTGATAACGCAGCGGATCGCCGCAGGGTCATCGAACTGCTCACCGAGTTAGCGGGGTCGAATCTGGGCCAACGAACCTCCGCCCAATTGCAGCCGGTGGTGCTGCAGGCGGTTTCCTCGGTGTTGGCAAACAGAGACCGGCCCTTGACCGATGGAGAGCGCGCACAACTAGTTCAGCAGGTGCTGGACGACGTGCTTGGCTCCGGGCCACTGGAGGGGTTGCTTCGAGACCCGGAGGTGAGCGAGATCATGGTGGCGCGGTTCGACAGAATCTTCGTGGAACGCCGGGGGCGGTTGCAGTCAACCTCGCTTTCATTCACCGATGAGGAGCACCTGCGAGCAAGCATCGATCGCATCGTTGGCCGAGTAGGTCGTCGCATCGACGAGTCGAGCCCGATGGTGGACGCCCGACTTTCCGATGGCAGCCGCATCAACGCCGTGGTGCCACCGATTGCACTGGACGGTGCGAACCTGACGATCCGCAAGTTTGCCTCGGTGCCGCTTTCCACAAGAGACCTGTTGGAATCAGGGACCCTAACTGAGTCAACTCTGGACCTGCTAACCGACGCCGTAATGCGCCGCAAAAACATCGTGATTTCCGGGGCAACCGGTGCTGGAAAGTCGACACTGCTGAACGTGTTGAGTGGCCTAATCCCATACGACGAGCGCATCATCACAATCGAGGATGCTGCTGAACTTCAATTGCAGAATCCGCACGTGGTGCGGCTAGAAGCCAGGCCGGTCAATGGCGAGGGCGCGGGTTTGGTGACCATCCGACAGCTGGTGCGCAATGCACTTCGCATGCGTCCCGATCGCATTGTGGTTGGTGAGGTGCGCGATGGCGCGGCCCTCGACATGCTGCAGGCCATGAACACCGGCCACGATGGATCGCTCACCACCGTTCACGCAAATTCAGCCACCGGTGCCCTGGCCCGCTTGGAAACCATGTGCCTGATGGCCGGTCTTGAGTTGCCGCTGTCAGCTATTCGTGAGCAGTTGGCGCGGGCGATTGATCTGGTCGTGCACATCACCAGACGCCCTGATGGCGCGCGTATTGTCACCGAGGTGGTCCGTGTTAATGGTGTTGCCTCTGGTGAAATCTTGATTGAGCCAGTCTTGGTGCTAAAGGAATTTGAGGAATGAATCCGCTAGCCCTGGTTCTGGCGATTGCCGTTGCCGCTGCACTCGCCGGTATCGTCCTGGTTGCCGCGAGTATTTTGTCCGGGCTGCGGAATCGAGCTCGGCTGGACCACGTGCTGGCGGGCTACGCGCGAACCATCGGTGCCGGTGAGGCAGTGTCACTTTCGGTGCATTCGCCCCAGGTTAAAGCCGGCTCAGCCAACCTGCGCAATCGTGCATTTGCTCACTACACGGAGCGCCTAGCGGCGGCAGGGCTGCAGATTCCTGCGGGCAGTTACCTTGGTCTCGGTGGGGCAGCGGTGACGTCATTCAGTCTGGCGACGGCGCTGTTGGCGCAGTCTTGGCAACTAGGCATGTTGCTGTTGGCTGCGGGCGGTTGGTGCCTGATGCACGGTTACCTTGCGGCGCGGGTCAGGGCTAGAGCGATTCGCTTTGCGGAGCAGCTCCCGCAGCTAATTGGGCTGGTGTCCAGCGGCCTGGAATCTGGTCTGAGTTTTCAATCCGCCTTGACCGCAACCGCGAGTCAAGATCAAGGCGAGGTGGGCAACCAACTTCGCAGAGCGCTTTCCGAAGTCCAGTTTGGATCCACGTTGGAGGAGGCGCTGCAGCGCGTTGCCAAACGCATGAAATCACAAGATCTGGAATGGCTGGTGATGGCTCTTCAACTGCACCGAGAAGTTGGTGGTTCGCTGACGGGCATTTTGAAATCGGCCACCGACACGATTCGTACTCGGGCAGAGTTGGCAAACGAGGTGAGGGTGATTTCCGCCGAGGGGCGCCTCAGTGGGTACCTGTTGATTGCGCTTCCGGCAGTGGTTTTTGCGGCGTTGTTTGCATTGCGCCCAGATTATGTGCGCTATTTTTTCACCGGAGTTGAAGGGGCAGTGATGTTGGCGGCTGCCATAGTGCTGATTGCCGTTGGCTGGCTCTGGCTAAACCGGGTGGTGAAGGTAAGTGTTTAGCCCCGTTGCCCCAACTGACGCGGCTCCGGTTTATGCGAACATCGGGACGTTCACGCTGGCGATCCTTGCCGGTTTTGCCGTGGGGCTGGCGACTATTTTGGCGGTGCGCATTGTGCATCAAGTTCGGCAGAAGGAGGTGCTGGCACTATTGCCTCGATACTCTGCGGGAATTTCCCAGCGCGACAAGACGCCGGCCGATTCACGGTCGTGGACAGCGAGGTCAGTCTTTCGCGAGTATCAGAACTGGCTACGCGCGCAACTCGACAATTTGGGGTTTCGAGGTGCTCGGGCGATGCGGGCCGAATGGCTTCGCAAGGCAGGCTATGCGGGCGCAGGGCTGGTTCTGGGCGCACTGGTGCTGACCCGCCTTTGGCTTCCGCTGCTTCCCGTGTTGTTTGGGGTCGCCGGGTTTTTCCTGCCCGACTATCTGCGGGTTCGAAGCATTCGCAAGCGCGCTAGTGACCTGGAGCGGGCACTGCCGGGCGCCCTAGATCTGTTGACGCTGTGTATTCGGGCAGGCCTTGGGCTGGAGCAGGCGATGGGCCGGGTTTCGTTGAGTCTTGACGGACCGGTTGCCGAAGAATTCGGCGTCCTGGTATCGCAACTACAGCTGGGGTTTAGCCGCACCGAGGCCTTGCAGCAATCTGCGAATAGAACCCGGAGCACCGAGTTCAGACGGTCTCTCAACGCGCTGATTCAGGCGGATCGCCTGGGCGTGCCAATCGCCACCATGCTGGAGGAACAGGCCAATCGGTTGCGGGCGGTACGGCGAGATCTTGCCCGCGAGCAAGGACAGAAGGTGACAGTAAAGATCCTCTTCCCACTGATGCTGTGCCTGCTGCCGGCTATGTTCATCGTGGTGCTTGGGCCGGCTGTGCTGCAACTGGTTAAAACAATGAGCCTGCTGTGACAGCAGGCTCAGGTTTTTTTCGGCTACGACTAGTCTTCGACCCAGTTTTTTCGGCTACGACTAGTCTTCGCCGATATCCTCGTTCCAGAGGGTTGGGTTGGCCTCGATGAACTCTCCCATGAGCTGGATTAGTCCGGGGTCATTCATTACGTGGACCTCGGCGCCGTGCTCGGCAACCCAGTCCTGGCCACCCATGAAGTTCACGTCATCGCCAACCAAAACGCGGCCGATGCCGAACTGACGAATCAAACCGCTGCAGTACCAGCATGGGCTGAGACTTGTGGCCAATGTGACCTTGCGGTAGCTGCGCTGACGACCAGCGTTGCGGAACGCGCTGGTCTCGCCGTGCATCGAGGCATCGCCTTCTTGCACGCGCAAATTGTGGCCGCTGCCAAGCAGGCGACCGGCCTCATCAAATAGCGCGGCACCGATTGGGATACCGCCCTCAGCGAGACCGAGGTGTGCCTCGGCAATGGCAACTTGCAGCTTCTCTTCATCGGTGACGAAGATCTGTCCTACCTGAAATTCCATTGCCGAGGCTCCTCTAGTTACTTGTTACTACTTAGTTGACTTGAACGCCTTGCTGAGTACCCAGTAGAGCACCGCAGCGATAACGAAGCCGGCCAGCGCGGTGGCGTCGCCACCGGTGATGATCTTCACGCCGTTTGCCATGTAGAAGTTCGAGGCAAAGATGCCCGAAGTTGCACCTGGCGCAACGTAGGTTGGGTACTGGTTGCTGAAGAAGTAGATGCTGGTGACGGTCGCAACTACGAACGAGATTGGACCGGCCAGGTTGCTCTTGATGTTCAGCGCTACCTCACCCAGGTTCTGACCCTTGCGCAGCAAGAAGTCCACCAGGACGATGGCAATCCACGGAGCCACCCAGTACGAGACAACCAGCAGGAAGCCCTCGAGGCTGTGGCCCAGACCCTTAGGGTCAAGAACAGCTGCGTCGTAGGCAACGAGGCCACCGACAACACCGGCGAGTAGAACCATGATGGCGCGACGGGTCTTGAAGCCAAGCTTGAAGCCCATTGCCAGGAACGACATTGCACCCGAGTAAACGTTGAGAACGTTTGCCGAAACCGAACCAACAGCGATTGCCAGCAGGGTAAGCGAGGCAATGTAGCCGTTGCCCAGCAGATCGGTGAAGCCCTTGGTTGGGTTGTCCACGATACCGATAGCGCTGAATGCAACCGCACCAACAACCATCAGCACGGTGGTGCTGAAGAAGTTACCAAGACCGGCAGCCAGACCGAGCGAACGCTTGCTCACGTTGGCAGGCAGGTAGCGGGTGTAGTCGCTGGCGAATGGGGTCCAACCAGCGGTGTAACCGTAAGCCGCACCGGCCGCCAGGGTGAAGCCACCCAGGTTGAAGCTGGTTGCTGCTGCACCAGTCTTGTGACCGCCGAACAGAATCATGAAGGTGACGATGATCCAGACCACAGCCAGACCGTAGGAGGTGTAACGCTCCCAGACCTGGATCAGGTTGTGACCAACGAAAGCGATCAGAATCTGCGCCAGAACCACGATGCCGAGCGAGCCGGCAACCGGGATGTTGGTCAGTGCATTCAGCGCAAGTGCACCGGAGACCGAGTTCACTGCGAACCAACCAATACCTGCCACCAGAGTGGACAGACCGGCAGGAATCAGGTTGCCCCACTTGCCAAACGCGGTGCGCGACAGAACCATCTGTGGCAGACCGGCGCTTGGGCCGAAGGTGCTGAAAATACCGTGGGTTACTGCGGCCAGGGCGTTACCAACCAGCACCGCCAGAACGGCCTGGGTTAGGTCAAGACCGAAGAACATAACACCGAGTGCACCGACGAAGACGGTTGCGAACTCGAGGTTTGGGGACGACCAGACGGTGAACAGGTGCCACGCCTTGCCGTGACGATCAGCAGCCGGAATCGGCGCGATGTCGTGGATTTCGATTGCGGTTGCAGATGCAGAGCCAGAAGTGTTTTGTGCCATGGCAATTAATCTATTGGACTCGCGGCACTGTAAAACGGGTTTACAGCCGCCAGAACACCCATTTAGCGGGGTTTCCTGTTAAATCTTTGTTTCCCCGCCGTTTATGGTGGATGGGTGGCAACCTTCCAGACCCCTCCAGCGCCTGCACTAGAGGCGGGTGATTTCAGCCTTCGCCAGCTCACCGAGGTTTGGCTCGAAGAGGTTCTGGCCATGGTGAATGACCCGCTATTGAACGATCTCACCGGAACCACAACTTCTTTTACGCGCGATCAGATTGAACAGTGGTTAGTTAGCCGCCGAATTCAGTCCGATCGCTGCGACTGGGCAATCCTCGACAACACCTCCGGTGACTTCGCGGGCGAGGTAGTCCTCAACGAGCTCGATCCAATCAAGAATTCGATGAATCTGCGAATCAGTTTGGCGGGTGAGCGCTGGTTCGATCAGGGAATCGGAACCGCAGCCATCGACTCCGTGTTGACGTATGCCTTTGACGGCATACAGCTTGAAAAGGTCACGCTGTCGGTACTGATTGACAACGCCAGGGCGCAGCGAGTCTATGCCCGTCTTGGTTTTTCGATGGGCCGCCAGTACAACGAGGGCGGTCGCCGGTACCAGCGGATGAGCGTCACAAAGCTGCAGTATCTAGCTGCTATGAGCGAGCGACTAATGGGCGAGAGTCTAGACATGCAAAAGTGGGGGTTTGCGTTTGATTCCGGAAAGCGCCGAGCCGGACTCTGCGATTACACCAACCGCCGAATTAGCCTGAGCAAATATATGGCCAACCTTCACTCGGTGGATCAGAGCCGCCAGGTGATGTTTCACGAGATTGCACACGCGTTGGCGGGCTCGAAGCACGGTCACGATGCTCATTGGTTGCGCATCGCCACCGATTTGGGCTACCGGAACGAGCGAATCAGCGGCAGACCGGTAGACGAGGCCCATGCCAAGTGGTACGGCCAATGCCCAAAGGGACACGAGTACTTCCGGTATCGCAAGCCGACTCGGGTCAGTAGCTGCTCCAAGTGTTCGCGCGGATACGACGATCGCTTCCGCATCACCTGGCAGTTCCGCGATTAGCGGCTGGTCAGTACGGTGTAGATGAGGATCATCGTCACCACAAAGCCAGCGAAAAAGTTGAGCCAAATAAATCTGCGCCAGCCCTGGTTTGCCTCTTCGCAGTTGTCATCGGTGATGTTGCGGTGCGGCCACAAAATTGCCAGGTACGGGATCACGGCGATCGCGGCCAGGGGCATAGGCCAGATTCCGGAGACCAGAGCGATGCCGGCGAAGGCATAGGCGATAAGTGCAAAACGCACAGTCTCCCTGGCGCCAAACGCCGTTGCGATGCTGGCCAGGCCACCCTCACGATCGGCCTTGATGTCCTGCACCGCACCAAAGGCGTGTGAAGCCATGCCCCAGAGCATGAACGCACCGATCAATTTGAGTGCGGTGCCAGAGTTGAGCGGCTGGTTGGTGGCCGCCATTGCAACCACCATCGGTCCAACAAAGTGAGTGGCACTTGTGACGGAATCCAGCAGGGGAATCTCTTTGAAACGCATTCCCTTGGCGGAATACGCAACCACTGCGAAAACCACAATTGCCAGCCAGACCAAGGTCAACGGTTGACCAAGGTGGAACTGATTCCAGCTGAGGAATGCAAGGAATGGAACTGGCAGTAGATACGCCACGGTCAGCGTTGGCTGGTGCCACTTGGGGTGAAGGACGGCGCCTTCGATGGAACCCTTACGTGGATTGCGCAAATCGGATTCGTAGTCGTAGACATCGTTGATGCCGTACATCAGCAGGTTGTAGGGAATAAGGAAAAACAATGTGCCCACCCAGAAACCGGCATCGAGGGTGTGACCCACCACCAGGTAGACCGCGGCAAACGGGTACGCGGTGTTGATCCAACTTATCGGTCGGCTGGCCCAAAAGAGCTGGCGCAAGAGTTGACCCAAGGTGAACTCGGCTTTGGCCGAAGCTTTGGAGACGCCAAGTCCTTGCAAGCCCATCCAGATTGCTGGAACAAGCAGAGCTGCGATTGCCGCATAGGCAAGGTCCTCTAGCGGGGCGATCGGTATGCGAATGCCAAGAATGGCTTTGGGGTCATAGCCGACGATCCCCGCCCCAACAATCAGGTTGTCGAAGGTGGCCGAAAGCGCCAAGATTGCCAAGGTCGTGACCGATATGGCTCGCCACCCTAGACGCTTCAGTAGTCCGGCAAGCCAGAGTGCGGCCAGAGTTGGAACCACAAAGCAGGCAACCACCAGCAGATAGTTCAGGTGGCTCATGATTGCCCCCTACTTGCCCTGCGAGCCGCAGCGGTATAGAGCACCAGAACGTTGTAGCAGAGCAGGGTCAAGAAAAACGGCTCTTCGACCTGCATTCCTGGCAGCACCTGGAAGCCAAGCGAATAAGCGTCCGCAGTGGGGAAGAAAACGTGTGCCGCTATTCCGATTAGGTCCCAGACCAGAAACGCAGCGACTCCCAGGAACACCGTCGCCAATGCCCGAATCAGGTTAGCAAAGACCGCCAATTTGAAACGAAAATCAATGGCACCGAGGCCAATTAGTGCAACGAGGATGGCACCGAGGTATGCGCCGTGCATTAGGCCAAGCCTCGCCATTCGTTGTCTTCCAGGGGGGTCAGTTCGGACTCAATCGGCCCGGTAGAACCATCTGCGGTCAGGCGCTTGTAAACCAGTTCGGCGCCAATCAGGCACATCGGCAGCCCAATGCCCGGCACCGAGTTGTGACCCACAAAGTAGAGCCCGCGGACCTTAGAGCTGATGTTCTTGGGTCGGAAGAAGGCGCTCTGCTTCAGGGTGTGCGCCATGCCAAGAGCGGTTCCACTCCAGGCGTTGTATTCCGAAACGAAATCCGCTGGACCGAAACTGCGTCGGACCACGATGCGTTCGGCAAGGTCTGGAATCTGGCACCAGTCGGCAATCTGCTGAATTACGGCATCGGCCGCCGACTCAAAACTCGGGTTGCCAGAGCCGTCAACACCACCGGCACCGATGGCCGGGTCCGGTGCGATCGGCACCAGCACAAACAGGTTTTCGTAGCCTTCCGGAGCAACCGAAGAATCCGTGGCCGATGGCTTGCAGATGTAGAGCGAGGCCGGGTGCGGCACCTTTGAACTGCCATCTGCGCGCTTAAACACCTGCGCAAAGTTGCGCTTCCAGTCATCGGTGTAAACCAGGTTGTGGTGATCTAGCTGGGGAAGCTCGCCGCGCACGCCTAAGAACAACAGCATGGCGCTCGGGCCTGGTTGGCGCTTGTCCCACCAACGTTGCGGCAGATCTTGGTGACGCGGGTTTAGCAGTTTGGTCTGAACATGGTGAAGGTCCGCGTTGGCAATCACTACGTCGGCCGCAACCAATTCTTTGCCGAGACGAATGCCTACGGCCTGACCGGACGAATCGACCTCGATCTTGGTGACCGGCTTACCCGTGTGAATAACCACACCGGCTTGGCGGGCAAGTCTTTCCACTGCGGAGATCACGGTCCCGAAACCACCTTGAGGGTAGAACACTCCCACATTCATGTCGATGTGCGTCATCAGGTGGTACATGCTCGGTGTGGAATACGGCGATGCGCCCAGGAATACTGCCGGGAAGTCCAGGATCTTTCGCAGTCGAGTGTCTTTTACGTGAGCCCCGGCAAAGCTGTCGAGCGAAGTCACCAGGTGCTTCACAAAGTTGCCGAGTCGCGCCAAAACCTCCGGGTGCGTAAACGGCCGGCTGCTGTCGAAGTTGGTGTACAAAAAGTGGCGTACAGCAAGTCGGTAGGTGTCCTCGGCGCTGGCCAAATAGCGCTTCAGGCGCTCGCCGGATCCCGGCTCCACGGTGTCAAACAACCGCAGGTTGTCCGCCAGGTTATCTGCGACGCGCAGCACCTCGGTGTCACCTTCGTTGCGAGTCTGGTACGCCGGGTTTAGTCGGACCAAGTCCAATTCGCGCTGCGCCGTGGTTCCCATCAGTTTAAAGAACTGATCGAAGGCCTCAGGCATCAGGTACCAGGAAGGCCCCATGTCGAATCGGAAACCCTTGTGCTCCCACACCGAGGCACGGCCGCCCAGTTGGTCGCGTGCCTCATAGAGTTCCACCGACATTCCGGACTTTGCTAGCAGTGCGGCTGTGGCCAAACCACCGATGCCGCCACCGACAACAACAGCGCGCTTAGTCATTTAGTTCTCCTCGAACGGCAGTGGCGGAAGTTACGTTGCGACCGGTGATAGCGCGAACCAGAATCAGAAGCTTTCGTGGATTGCTCACCCGGATTCTCTCCACAATCAGGCGGTTGGCCGGGGTGGCCGCAATCTTGCGATTCAACTCTTCGAACATCAGCAGTGCTGCAGCGACTGCCTTGGAGCAGTCGGCTGGCAGAAGCGCAAGCGAGGCGCGAGCCACAGCGAGTTCGGAATCGATCTGCGCCACCAAATGGTCGCGGATCGCGGTGTCGAAGTTGTCGGGGCGGACGTTCGGGAAGTAGCTGCGACCCAGCGCATTGAAGTCGGCCGCCAAATCCCTCAGGAAGTTCACCTGTTGGAATGCCGAGCCAAGGGCTCGCGCGCCGGCAACCAACTGTGCCTTCTGGTCGGTGGTATACGAACGCTGACCGCGGCCAAAACGCAAGAAAACCGCCAGGCACATTAGGCCAACCACCTCGGCGCTGCCATAAACATATCGGTGGAATGATTCCTCGTCGTGTTCGCTTGCGCTCAAATCGGCGCGCATCGAGGCAAAGAACGGTTCGACCAGGTCTTTTCCAAAGCCGCAAAGATTTGCGGTGCGCGCAAAAGCGTGAACCACTAGATCAGTCGCGAAGCCATCGGTAAAGGCGCGATACACCGACTGCTCGTAGGAGTCTAGGGCCTGGGCCGGAACTATTGCACCACCGGCCGCCGCGGCCTGAGCGGCAGCACCATCGACGATTTCATCGGCCACTCGCACCAGCGCATAGATGTTGGCTATGTGTTGGCGAACTTCGCGGCCGAGTAAATTGCTGGACCAACCGAAACTGGTGGAATAGGAGGCAATCACTCTGCGGCAGGCGGCATCGGCGGCGGAGTTATAGAGCGCCAGGCCGGTGGGCTGCTTTGTGGTGTCTGCGGATTGCACAGTTTCAGATTAGGGGGTTGGGTAACACTTGCCAGTCAGCCAAGTGCACCGCTAGAGCCAGTCGTTGCGTTTGAATGCCCAGTAGAGCGCAGCAGAACCACCGACCATCAAAATTAGTGATTCCCACAGACCAGTCGAACTTCCGAAGCCCGGATACGGCACGTTTTGACCGTAGAAACCGGTGACCGCGGTTGGCACCGCGATGATGGCCGCCCAGCTGGTGACCTTCTTCATGATTAGGTTCATGCGGTTGCCCTGGATTGTCAGGTTGGTCTCCAACAGCGTGGTGACCAGGTCGCGCAGCGAGTCGATCCAGTCGGCGGCGCGCATGATGTGGTCGTAGACATCCTGGTAATAAGCCATCATGCCGTTGCCGATGATTGGTGCGTCCAGCTTGACGATCGGGTTGACCACCTCGCGCATCGGCACAGCGACGCGTCGCAGCGTGACCAGTGCCTTGCGCAGGCGGTAGGAGCGCTTTTGGATTTCCTTGGAGTGCTCGGTGTCGTCGTCGAATAGCAGGTTTTCTAGCTCGTCCACCTCGGTGTCCAGCTGTTCAACGACTTCGAAGTAACCGTCGACCAAAATGTCGATGAGGCCCCAGAGCAGGAATGCAACGCCGTGTTCGGCAAGTGCGGATGAGTCATCCCAGCGGCGCTTAACTGTGTCGATGTCGAAGGCATCTTTGTCGCGAATCGTGATGAGCGCATACGGAGTCACGAAGGCCGAGATTTCGTAAGTCTCAAGCACATCAACCTTGGAATCCCACTTTGCCGCGTAGGCGTTCAAAAACAGGTGCGTGGGGTAGTGCTCCAGCTTGGCGCGCTGGCGGCCAACCAGGGCGTCCTCGATGGCCAGTTCGTGCAAACCAAGTTCCTCGCCAAGCAACTGGAGCTCGTGTGCGGTGGGATCGACTAGGTCTACCCAGATCGCGGTCTTGCGCTTGCGCTTAAAATTCTTGAGATTGCCCAGGGTGACATCGGCGTCCACCAGGATTCCATCTACGTACACTCGGCTCTGCTGCATGGCTAAATCCTAGGGTTCACAGGTAAAGAAAAGGCCAATAAAGCCCGCCAGAATCGGGCTTTTTAGGGGTTAGACTTGAACAATGCCTAGCAATATGAAGCCTCGTAGTCACGTTGTCACCGATGGTATTGAGCGCGCTGCCGCTCGCGGAATGCTCCGCGCAGTTGGTATGGGTGACGAAGACTGGGAGAAGCCACAGATTGGTGTGGCCAGCTCCTGGAACGAGGTAACCCCTTGTAATCTCAGCCTCGACCGTCTGGCCGATGCCGCCAAGCAGGGTGTTCACGCCGCACACGGTTACCCACTCGAGTTCGGAACCATCTCGGTTTCCGACGGTATCTCGATGGGTCACGAGGGCATGCACTTCTCGCTGGTTTCCCGCGAGGTTATCGCCGACTCGGTCGAGACCGTTATGCAGGCTGAGCGCCTCGACGGCTCGGTGCTGCTTGCCGGCTGCGACAAGTCGCTACCTGGCATGCTGATGGCTGCCGCCCGTCTAGACCTCGCCTCGGTGTTCCTTTACGCCGGTTCGATCGCACCGGGTTGGGTAAAGCTCACCGATGGCACCGAGAAGCAGGTGACCATCATCGATGCCTTCGAAGCCGTTGGCGCCTGCAAGGCCGGCAAGATGAGCATGGAAGACCTGGACCGCATCGAGCGCGCCATCTGCCCGGGCGAAGGTGCCTGTGGCGGTATGTACACCGCAAACA
>Ga0228703_1001536_pt1 | contig 13830 bp, 13 predicted proteins | sample McNCre217_Aug_MG_3_FD_178020 | JGI IMG/M metagenome (GOLD analysis project Ga0228703, IMG submission 178020) | Freshwater microbial communities from McNutts Creek, Athens, Georgia, United States - 29-17_Aug_MG | ecosystem: Environmental > Aquatic > Freshwater > Creek | place: USA: Georgia... | reverse complement strand
GACGCCGTTCAGGTAGGGCGGCCAGACGGTGACAAGAATGATGACGAAGGCATACAGTTTCGCGCCCAGCCCCAACATGAACACCGCCATTGGCACGAAAGCCGCGGGCGGAATGGGTTGCAGCACGTCAGATACATAGCGAAAGCCGCGCGACAGCACCGGCGACAGATCTGACAAGATGGCAAGGGTGATGCCAAGCGCCGCCGCCCCAACCAGCCCGATCAACGCGCGGCCAAAGGTTTGCGCCCAAGCGGTTAGCACGCTGCCATCGGCCAACATCTGCCAGAATGCGGTGGCGATACTTAGGATCGACGGGAAGTATTTTTCCGGCACCGCACCGGACAGAAAAACGATCTGCCAAGTTCCCAGCACAAGGGCGGCACAGATTGGCACCCGCAGGCGTTCGGCAACGACGGCTGCGGTCATGACAGTTTTTGCCCCTGACGCATGCCCCGGATCAGCGCCAGCACTTCATGGCGGGCGTGCAGAAAACCGGGGGCTTCGCGGGTGGTCAGTTGATCGCGCGGCATCGGCAGATCTACCACGACTTCGCGCACCACGCGGGTCGGGCGCGGGCCAAGCACCAGCACGCGGTTGGCCATGTAAACCGCCTCTTCCACGTCATGGGTGACAAGAACGCAGGTTTGTTTGAAGCGCTGCGCGACATCCAGCAGCAGGTCTTGCATATCGGCGCGGGTCTGCGCGTCAACCGCAGCAAGCGGTTCGTCCAGCAGCAAAAGTTCCGACTGCGAAGCGATGCCGCGGGCAATCGCCACACGTTGCTGCATGCCGCCCGACACCTGCCACGGGTAATGGCCGCCAAATCCGGTCAGGCCGACCGCCGCCAGAATTTCTTCGGCACGGACGCGTTTGGCGCGGGCATCCATGCCCTGCACCCGCCGCATGCCAAACAACACGTTATCTAGGTTGGTTTTCCACGGCAGCAGCGACCGGGAATAGTCTTGGAACACCACCGAGAGGCCAATCGGAGGTTGGTCAACCACCTGCCCCTTGAAGCTGACCGCGCCATCGCTGGGCGCCAGCAGCCCCGACAGGCACATCAGCAGCGTGGTCTTGCCACAGCCCGACGGGCCGACCAAAGACACAAACTCGCCCTTGGCAATCGATAGGGTCAGCCCTTCGATGATTGGCATACGGGCCGAACCGAACCCATAGCTTTTGCCAACCCCATCGGCGGTAAGTATTGCGGGCATTCACGGCTCCTTGGCAAAAAGGGCGGGCCATGACAGCCCGCCAGATGGGTCGGATGGACGCTTAGTATTTCACTTCGGCAACAAAATCGGCGCCGTTCAGCGGGCCGGGCTGCATACCGGTGGCCACCATGGCATCAAGGATTTTCTGCACGTCAGCGGGGGTGATTGCCATGCTTTCATTGACGATCGGCAGGCTGAAGGACTTGGCCGCATCGGGGGTGAGTTCCATGAATTGCACGGCAGCCCCTTCCAAGGCGCTGCGGTCGGCCAGCAATTCTTTGCGGGCCTTGTCCATCACCTGCGCCACTTTGACCGCGGTTTCGCCATTGGCGGCAAGCCAATCGTCGGTGGCAAACAATGCATCGTTCATCAGAGGTTGCTGCAGATCATGCAGCGTGCCTGCGGCCACGTTAACGGGGGCAAGGGCGGCGTTACCGCTCATCGAGGCGTAGAACGGGTTGATGGTGCAGGTGGCGTCAATGTTGCCCTGCTCTAGCGCGGCTTCTTGTTCGGGGAAGGGCAGAACCACCGGTTCGACATCGTCGATGGTCAGGCCGACCGAGGCCAAATGATCGCGCCACATCAGTTCGCACAGGCCACCATTGGCGTTGAAGGCAATCTTCTTGCCCTTCACGCCCGCAAGATCGGTGATGCCCGACGCGCCAGAGGCGACGAGCCATGTATACTTCTTGTCGGGATCAACCTCTTGCGCCAGTTGCAAGAACATCTTGACCGGCACGCCATTCAAGCGACCGTTGATCGGCGGCACCGGAGCGGCATAGCCGATATCAGCCTCGCCCGAGGCGATGGCCGCAACCACGGCGGGGCCGCCCTGCACGGCAATAAATTCGGGGTCTAGCCCGGCTTCGGCGAAGTAGCCTTTGTCTTGCGCGTAAAGCGCGGGAAGCATCGAGTCTGCCAAGAAATACGCCACGCGCAGCTTGGTGCCTTCAGCCCAGGCCAAAGCGCCAGAGGCGAACACGGCGGCAACAGCCACCCCGCCCAGCACTGCCCGCCGGATGAATTTTGCCATTTGCATCTCCCTGTTATATGGTTCATTGTGTAAACCGTTGGTTCAAATACTGTGAAGGGATTGCACCTTTCCGTCAACAGTGCAGGTGTTTTTATTTAACGTGTGAAAAGAGGTAGAAATTCCATGACGATAGCGGTCAAGAGGGCGCTTTCTTTGTTGGACCTGTTTTCAGAATCAGCACCCGAAATCGGGCTAAGTGATGCTGCGCGGCTATCGGGCCACGATAAGGCGACAGTGCATCGGCTGTTGAACACGCTGCGCGAAGCCGGGTTGGTGGAACAAAACGCCACGTCAAAACTGTATCGGTTAGGGCCAGCGGTGCTGCATCTGGCGCGGATGCGCGAAGCGACGTTTCCGGTGATTGCGGTGGTGCAGCCATTGCTGGACCAGTTGGCTGAAACCACCGGCGAAACCACGCATTGTTCGCTTTACACCAATAACGCGCTGGCGGTGATTGCCACACGCGAAAGCAAGAAAGCAAATCGGGTGTCGATGCGCGGGTCGGAAACGCTGCCGTTTCATGCCACGGCGTCGGGATTGGCGTTTCTTGCCTTCGCCGCGCCCGAGGTGCTGGGCAAAGCGTTGGACCTGCCGCTGACGCGGTTTACCGACGATACCATCACCAGCCAGCCGGCGTTGTTGCAAGCGCTGCAAACTGCGCGGCGCGATGGCTTTGCCTGCGTGGAAAAATCGTTCGAGGGCGATGTTTACGGCATCGCCGCGCCGATTTTCGGGCCAGATCGCACCGCGATTGGCGCGATTGCGGTGGCCACCCCCTGCCACCGGATGACACCAGAGGTTACGGCGCAGATCACCGCCGAGCTGCGCACCGTCGCGGCAGAGGTAACGCGGCGGCTGGGAAACTCTGTTCCGGTTTAGGGCAGATGCACGGCGCGGCGATAGCTGCGTTGGCCGTAAAGCAGGGCTTCGGGGTGATCAGACAGCTGCACCGCCTGCACTTGCCCCACGATGATATAATGGGTTTCCCACAGCAGCGCGGTCTTCAGCACACATTCAAAACTGGCAGAAGCATCCGCCAAAAGCGGCTGCCCGCCCTGCCCCGCGCGCCAATCGACCGCATCAAACCGCGACCCGGCTTCGGGCTTTTGCCGCCCAGAAAACAGATCAGAGATGCCTTGTTGGTTGTGGTTCAGCAGGTTGGCGCAAAAGGCGCGGTTTTTCAGAACGGCCGTCGCCGCCGGGCTAAGATGATGCACACAGACCAAAAGCGACGGGCCTTCGCCATCGGCGGAAACCGAGGTCATTGACGAAACCGTCACGCCAAACCGCCCCGCCTCGCCGTCGGTGGTGATTACCGAAACGAAGGTGGCGGCGCGGCTCATGCCTTCGACGAAAGATTGGCGCAGGTCCATTTCCTTAGCCCAGATCAAAGAAACGTTGCAGTTCGACGTCGGGCACCTTTTTGCGGAACTGGTCATACTGGCTTTGCCGCGTGGCCGAAAACGCATCGACAAAGCGATCGCCCAGCCAGTTGCGCGCAAAGGCAGAGCCGCGCAGGCGGTCGATGGCTTCGGGCATCGAGCGGGCGAAATCGGGGCCTTCGCTGGCCACGGCGTGACCGTTGCCGATGACTTCGGGCTGTGGTTCGATCTTTTCCATGATGCCCGCGACGCCAGCGGCGACGGTGGCGGCAACGGTCAGATAGGGGTTGGTATCGGCGCCCGGAAGCCGGTTTTCCACCCGCAGCGACCCGGCATCATGGCCGACAACGCGGAAGCAGGTGGTGCGGTTTTCATAGCCCCAGGTCAGCCCCGGCGGCGCGAAAGTGCCCGGCGCAAAGCGGCGATAGGAATTGACGGTGGGTTGGAAAATCAGCGTCATGTCGCCGATGTATTTCTGCAATCCGCCGATGAAGTATTTGAAACTCTGCGAAACCCCGTTGCGCACGCCGTCTTCGAAGAACAGCCCATTGCCAGCGGTGTCTTTCAGCGAAACGTGGACATGGATCGACTGGCTGTCGGCGGTTTCGGTCCAGCGCGGCATGAACGTCACGCAGCGACCTTGCCGCATCGCCAACGCGCGCAGAAAGTTCTTCAGCAGCACCAGCTGATCGGCGGGTTCCAGCCCTTCGCCAGCGGCAATGCAGGCCTCCATAAAGCCGCCGCCGATTTCTTCGTGCATCTTCGCAAGATCGATCTTCAGCGGTTCGCACATGGCGGCGATGGCTTCGTACCATTCGGTCTGCACGGTTTGATACAGCACCAGATCGTGGCTGGGGTGCATGGTGGCGGTTTTCAGGTTACGATAGCCCTTTTCGCGCGCCGTTTCTGCGGTTTCATCGAACAGGGTGTATTCCAGCTCCATGCCGTATTTCGGCACATATCCGGCAGCCCCTGCCCGCTCCAACACTGACCGCAGGATCGACCGCGGGCAGATCGCCGCCGTTTCACCGGAGTAGTTGGTCAACAACAGCAGGTCATGGCCCGGTTTCGCCCAAGGGATGCGGCGGGCGCTGCTGGGGTCGACGATCAGCGGATCATCGTGAAAATCGCCAGAGCCGTCGGTGACGCCGGGCATTTCCAGCATTTCATCGGTCGGGTCCAAGGCCAGTTGCGCCGGGGCCATGCCCATGCCTGCCTTCAAAATCCCCTTCAGGCTGCGGGTCGACACCATCTGCCCGCGCAGCAACCCGTTGGTATCCACCAGCGCCACAGTGGCAAAACGGCTGGTGTCGTCATCCAGAAAATCTTGCAGGCTCATGCGGTCCCCGTTGGTGTTGGCGCCTGTTCGCAAAGGCGTTTGAGTTGGTCCAGATCACTGGTTGGGTCGGTGGAGTAGGCCTTCAGGAACACCCGCAGGCCGTTGTCGATATAGCGTTTGACCGCCGCGCGGTCGGGCAGCGCATCGGGCACATGCAGCGCCTGATTGCGCGGCGCTGACAAGATCAGCGCCCACAGATCTTCGGCGGCAAGCTCTTCGTCGTCAAATTGCAGGCGTCCGGCTTCGCGTTGGCTGTCCAGATAGGCCATGACGCCGCGCAGCACGCGGTCGGGGCCAGAGGCCTGATAGGCGCGGCCGATTTCGGGAAACCGCTGCGCCTCGGCGATGATCAGGCGGGCCAGCGACAGGAAATCGGGGTTCAACACGGTGTCGGCATAGGCCCAGGAAAACCGATACAAATCGCGCACCATGCCTTCGGACGACGGGTGTTCGAAGGCGTCCAGCATTTCATTCCGGCGCGACAGCATGATTTCGGTGAACAGCTGCTCTTTGGTGCCAAAATACTGATAAAGCGTGGGTTTTGATACTTCGGCCTTGGCGGCGATGGCATCCATCGAGGTGCCAGAATAGCCTTCGGCGGCAAAGACATTCAGCGCGGCCTGCAAGATGCGGCGTTCTTTTGCCTGCCGGTTCAGGGCGCGGGGCGAGGTGCCTGTCATGCCAGCACCCGCGCCAAAAACGTGGTCAGCGGGCGGTTATAGGCCGCCGGTTGCGCCACATTGCAAACATGGCCCGCGTCGGCGATCACTTCGAACCGAACATCGGCACGCGGGGCGGCATCGGTGATGCGGCCAGCGACGGCACGAATTTCAGCGGGTGGTGCCAGCCGGTCATGTTCGCCGGTCATCAAAAGCACCGGCATGGTCAGGCGGGCAAAATCAAAGCGTTCCAGCGGGTTGGTGAAACAGCGCAGGGCATCGCGGTAGGTGGCAGCCGGAATCGCCGACATCGACGCAAGCAGTGCCGCGCGCACGGCATCTGATGCGTTCGGACCGGCGATCACGTTCACCACGGCGGCGGCGAAATCGGCGGGCTTTTGGCCAGCATCAAGCGGCACCTCGCGGCTGACACGGAAGGCTTCGCGTTCTTCGGGGCCCGCTTCGGACATGCCGGTGCAGCCGCCCGAAAGCACCAGACCGGCAAGCTTTTCGGGGTGGCGCATCGCAAAGGATGTGGCGATCCACGAGCCATAGGACAGACCGCACAGCACCACGCGGGTCTTGCCGAAGTGATCCATCACCCGCAGGATATCTTCGCAATAGTCGTCGACGTTGGATTGCCGGAAGCCAAGGCTGCTGTCGCCATAACCGCGCAGATCAAGCGCGGCAGCCTGCGCCAGCGGTGCCACCGCCTGCAATTGCGCCCCCCAGTTGCCGCGCGCGCCGCCGATACCGTGTAAGAACAGCACCAGCGGGCCGGGCTTGGCAGGCGTTGCGGTCAGCGCCAGTTGCGGCGTGCCGGGCAAGATGATCGTTTCCAGTGCCACCGTGGGGACCGTGATTTCGGGTTGCGGGGACGGAACCTTTGCCGCCAAGCCCAGCGCCGCAATACCGGATTCAAAGATTGGGCGGGTGCCGCTGGCGATCTGGCTGGCGCGGGTGGGGCTGGCGATGATTTCCGCGCTCCAGTTCACCACCGTGCCACCTTCGGCAGCTTCGGCAACCGACAGCCTTGCGGTGTAGCGTTCAGCCCCGGCGATGCCTTCCAGATGGGTGTAGGACAACACCCGATCGCTTTCCGACAGGTAGATCAGCTGTTCACGGAAAACAGTGTCCTCGCCCTGCGCGGTAAAACGGCGAATGACCGCGCCGCTTTCGCCGCGCTCTGCCGCGATGCTGGACAGACCGGGGTGCCACGCGCCGCAAAAGTCGCGGGCGACGGCCCAGACCGACTCTGGCGACGCGGCCAGCTTGCCGACGACATGCACGGTGTCGCGGGCCATGTCAGCGCAACATCCGCAGGGTGCCGCTGTCACCGCGCCACAGTGAATTGCGCGCAGCGCCTTCGTCACCGGGGGCGTCGTCGATTTCGTCCATTTCGTAAAGCGACAGGACGCCCAGATAATCCTCCATGATTTCCGAGGTATAGGGCAGCATCAACGCGCCGCAGCGGCTGTCGCGATACATGCGCTCCAGCGGCATGGATTTCAGCATCGACTGCCCGCCCGCCGTGCGAATGGCCAGTGCGGCAATTTCCTGCACGCCTTCCATGACGTTATACTGCGCCGCATACATCCGCATGACTTCGCCCTTGGTCGGGAAGCCTTTGCATTCGGAAAACGCCTGCCACCACAGCGCGCGCATATTGGCCAGACGTGCATACATCTTGCCGACCGTGATGCGTTTGGTAGCATACATGCGACGGTCAATCGGCGGCTGACCGGAGGTTTTGCCCTTCAGATAATCGACCATAAAGTCATAAGCGCCCTGCGCCAAACCCATATAGGTGGGCGACAGAGTGGCCATCATATGCGGCCAGTTCGGCAGGGTTTTGCCAAAAATGCCCCGCGGCATCAGTTGGTCTTCTTCGGTGACGAACACGTCTTTCAAGATGAGATCGCGGCTGTTGGTGCCGCGCATCCCCAACGGGTCCCATTCACCTTTCACCGTCAGACCGGGATTATCCTTGTGGACGACGAACAGCATGGTGTCTTCGTGGCGCGGTTCGACGCCTTCGAACACCTCGGTGCAAACGATGGTGTAATAATCGCAATAGCCGGCAAGGCTGGCGAATTTCTTGAAGCCAGAAATCTTCCAGCCACCGTCAACCTTGCGGGCCTGCGTCTGGTTCGGCTTTGATGTCCAGTTTTGCCCGCCTTCCGAAATCGGCTGCGAATAGATCGCGCGTTCGGCGATGGCGCGGCGGAACTGGCGTTCACGCAGCGGCGCGAAGGCGGCTTTTTCTTCGGGCGTCAGGTTCGGCATGTCGAACATGAAGCGCGACCATGCCATCGAAGAGTTGTGCATGTTGAAGGTCAGCGCGGTGGCACCGCAGTATTTCGCAATTTCGGCACCGACCATGGCGTATTCGAACATCGAAAACCCCATGCCGCCGAATTCTTCGGGGATGCACAGACCAAGGAAGCCTTCTTCGGCCAGATCCTTGTAGTTTTCCACCGGGAAGCTGGCGTCGATGTCGATCTGTGCCGCGCGTGGCGCAAAGCGGTCGCGGCCCAGTTCGTTGATCCGGCGCAACACCGCCACAACTTCGGGGCGGATGCGGGAGAGGTCGTAGTAGTCGGCGATGTCGCTCATGTCGGTCTCTCGGGTCGAAGGGAAATTGGGGGGTTTAGAGGGCCAGATCGCCTTGCAGCACACCGTCTTTGACGACGATGCGGCCATCAAGCGCGATGGTGCAGTTGCGCATCGGCAGGTCAAAATGGCCCAGCGTGTAGCGGCCTGCGTATTGGTTCGCGCCGGTCGACCACAGGAAGCTGCCGGGAAGCGCGCGGAATTCAACCGCCTGCATGTCGCGCTTGTCATACATCGCGGCAGACACCCATTTTGCGCCGGGGTTCACGCCCCAACCGACGTGGCTGATGCCATAGGCGTTGCGGTCTTGCCACGCCTCCATGTATTCGCGGAAATGCAGGGCGTCGATGCCATCACCCTTGATGGCGGTGACGAAATCGTTTTCGACGGTAAAGTCGATGCGGCTGGTCAGATAGGTTTTGAACGTCAGGTTCATATCGCCGACGTCCATCACGATGCGGCCGTTGACGGCGTTCTTGCCAGGGAAAGCAAGGCACAGACCGCCCGGCCAATGCGCCACGGCACCGGGGTTGGTGGCAAAGCCGGGGGTGCCGCCGCAGGGCGCATCGCGCAGGTCGATGGTCAGATCGGTGCCCGCCGCCGAGGTGACCCGCATTTCCGATGCTTCGCGCAGCATTTGCACGCCAAGCGTCACGCGGGCGGCGTGTTCGGCCTTGGGTTCGGTGCGTTCCAGAATTTCGGGGTGTTCGTTGGTGATCACCAACAAGCGCGCGCGGCCCGCATCTTCGATTTCGGGCCATTCGGGCGCGTGGATCAGGCCTTCGACCGTGCAATCAACGATAACGTCCTGCAGCTTCAACGCTTCGATCACCGAACGGTTCTGCTGAATCGCCCAAGAGGTTCCGGTAGATTTCACCGGAACCGGCGCGGCTTGTGGCGGGGTGGGCATAGTGATCATGCAGAAATCGGCGCCAAGATCGTAAGCCGCAAGTTCCGACAGATGCACCAGAACCGGACGCGATTGGGTTTCCGCAATGATCGCGACTTTGGTGCCTTTGCCGATGCCGTTCAGTGCGAACACCCGACGAAATGCCGCCAGCCATTTGCCTTCGATCCGTTCTTGCAGCATCGCCGCCCCCTTTCGAGATTCTGTTTGGCAAAATCTACCAATCGGTTTAGTAATTTATAGAGTGCGACATTCTGTCAACATAATTTTCGAAAATTCTGAATTTATCGAAACCTTAAGCTGGATGCGACTTTGACCAGTCGGCCCATTTAGGGCGATCCAATTCAAAGGTGTCGTGGCTGCGCACATAGGTCGAGCCATAGCTGCGCGCCACCAGATCCAAGGCGGGCGTATCAATGTGGGCGCGTTCGGCGTTCAACACGCAGGCGTCGTCGATATGAACCGCCCGCACCCGCCCGATCATGATGGACTGATGCGGACCGGTCACCACCGAGGACAGCATGGTACATTCAAACGCAACCGGACTTGCGGCGATCCGCGGCGGTTTGATGTGCAGCGAAGGCAGTGTTTCAAGGCCCGCCAGCGCCAGTTCATCCACCCCGGCGGGCGCATCAACGGCGGTAATGTTCATCGCCTGCACCAGCCGTTCGGGCACAAGATTAACCACGAATTCGCCTGTTGCCATGATGTTGCTGGCGGTATCTTTGAAGCCGCGCGTCGCGTCGCCCATCAGCCCCAGAACAACCGTCGGCGGGGCCGAGCCCATGACGTTGAAAAAGCTGTAAGGCGCGGCATTGGTGCGGCCTGCGGCGTCTTGTGTCACCACCCAGGCAATCGGGCGCGGCATGACGGTCGCCGCCAACAATTTATAGGCGATCGGTTCGCTGACCTGTTCAAGATCCCAGTACATCAGACTTCCTTTACGGCCAGCTTGGGCTTGGTATCGACGCAAAGCTGAAACACGTCAGGCCGAGCATAATGGCCGGTCACGTCAAAGTCGAACTTCGCCCGCACCACTTCGGTCGGGTCGATCTGGGCGTAAAGAATGGTCTCGCCGCTGAAATCAGGGCCAGCCAGCACCTTGCCCAGCGGCCCGATAATGGCGCTGCCGCCGCGCATCATCACCGTGGCCGGGTCATCGCCCAGCGCGCTTTCATGGTCGGGTCCATAGGCGGCGCGGGTGATGTGCTGACACGCGGTCAGCACAAAGCAGCGCCCTTCCATCGCGATATGCTGCATGGTGGGCAGCCAAGTATCCCGATCATCTGCGGTGGGGGCACAATACAGCGTAACGCCTTGATGATACATGTGCATCCGCAGCGCGGGCATATAGTTTTCCCAACAGATCACCGCGCCAATCGTGCCAAGATCGGTGGAAAACACCGGCAGGGTAGAACCATCGCCAAAGCCCCAGATCAACCGTTCGCCCGCCGTTGGCATCAGTTTGCGGTGCTTGCCGACCAAACCCTTGGCGCCATCGAAATACAGCACGGTACAATAAAGCGTGGCACCACCGCGTTCGATGACCCCCACCACCGCAAAGGCGCCGGTTTCGCTGCACGCCTCTGCCAGCAGCGCGACCTCTGGGCCATCAAGGTCAATCGCTGCGGCGTGATAGCGGGCAAAGGCGGCGCGGCCTTCGGGTTTGCGCATCCCAATCGGCGCGCCATAGCTTTCGCCTTTCGGGTAGCCCCCCAAAAGCGCCTCTGGAAACACCACCAGACGCGCGCCTTTGGCGGCGGCTTCGCGCAGGGTGGCGGCAGCTTTGTGGGCGGTGGCCAGCGGATCGGTGGGAAAAGAGCCGATCTGGGCGACGGCGACGGTAAAGGTCATGCGACGTTCCTTTTGCGGGCAAGCAGCGGGGGCCAGCCCCCGCATGTCACATTGGCCGGGGCCAATGCGACGGCCCCCGGGATATTTAGGCCAAGATGAAGATCATTCGGGGGTGGCGTTGACAACAGGATGGCGGATCGTGCCGATGCCTGAAACCGACGCAACCACCACATCGCCCGGCCACAACCATTCTTGCGGGGTGCGGCCTGCGCCGACGCCTTCAGGGGTGCCGCTGGCAATGATGTCGCCGGGTTCGAGGGTGATGCCGGTGGAAATATCGGCAATCAGGTCATCGACCTTGAACAGCATATGGCGGGTGTTCGAGCGTTGCTTTTCGACGCCGTTCACCGTCAGCCACAGATCAAGCGTTTGCGGATCTGGGATTTCATCGGCGGTCACGATGCAGGGGCCGAAGGGCGCATAGGTGTCTTGGCCTTTCGAGAAGATCCACTGTCCGGCGCGGCGGTTATCGCGGGCGGACACGTCGATCATCACCGAGTAGCCGAAGACGTGGCGCAGCGCGTCTTGTTTGCGCACCCGGCGCGCGCGGGTGCCGATGATCACGGCCAATTCAACTTCCCAATCCAGTTGCTGGGTGATCTGGGCGTTATGTTCGATGGCGTCATTTGGGCCGATCACCGTGGTGGGCGGTTTTGAAAAGATGACCGGCTGTTTCGGCAGATCTTTCGCGGTATCCAGCGCGGCGGCGCTTTCGGCAACGTGCTCGACATAGTTCAGGCCTATGCCAAAGATGTTTTTGCGCGGCCGCGGGATCGGCGCCAGCAGTTTTACGTTGTCCAGCGCCGTGGCGGTGTGAATCGGAAAGCTGCCGTCGGCGCGGTCAAGGCAGGCGCGCAGAGCGGCAAGTCCGGGGGCGCCTGCGTCGATCAGGCCCAGCATCGTATCGGGCAAGGGTTCGCCATAGGCATCGCCAAAGGCGGCAACATCGACCACCAGATCGCCGACAATCACGCCAAGCCGCGCCGCATCTTCGACAGAGGCGCGAAAGGTTACAAGTTTCATAGGGTGTCCTTAGAGAATGGGTTGATAGCCGCCATTTTCGCCAAAGGCCTGTTCGCGATACAGGCCCAGCGCCCGCATCACCGGCAGGTCTGACAGGCAGAACAGGCAGGCATCGTCGCCCGGTTGATCGTTGACATGTTCGTGCCACGCCCAGGACGGCACGCAGAAGATGTCGCGCTCTTGCCAGTCATAGCGTTTGCCATTGATGATGGAATGACCTTTGCCCTTGGCGACATGATACAGATAGCTGCCGGTGTGGCGGTGCGCCTTGGTGTGTTCGCCGGGCCGCAGCATCTGCATGCTGGCCCCCATGGTGCGCATCACCGGGCCATTGGTGGTGGGGTTGACGTATTCCATCAGCACACCGTCAAAAGCGTCGCCATCGGTGCAACCGGCGTATTTCGTCAGCGCGTCGTAGGTCGGCGCCCATTCGTATTTGAACATCGGGCTATAGCCCTTGGTCCAATCGCCGCCACCGGGGGTCAGGCCAGCGTTGCCCCAGGTTTTCGTCATATCATCCACCGGATAGCCGACTGCCTGCGACAGATCGGGATGCACTTCGTAGAAGTTCGCCTCCATCGCGTTGACGAAGGGAATGTCAAGGCCGTCTTGCCAGATGCAGGGCGACCCTTCGGCGGCGACGCCATGTTCGTGCCAGGTGCCGTTCGGGGTCAGCACGAAGTCATTCGCGCCCAAGGTCATTTTATGGCCGTCAACAACGGTATAGGCGCCGGTGCCTTCCATGATGAAGCGGATCGCGCTGGCGGAATGGCGGTGGGCCGAGGCAACCTCGCCGGGGTTCATCACCTGCAGACCGGCATAAAGCCAACCGACCGCGGCGGCGACATCGGTGCGGCCGGGGTTGTTCAGGTAGATCACCCGCCGCCCCGCCTTTTCCGGTGTCACCAATTGCACCGAGCGCAAGACATGGGCGCGCAGGTCTTTGTAACGCCAGACCACCGGCACCGATTGGCTTTGCGGCTGCCACGGTTCGATCTTATTTGCCACCGTCCACAAAGCACCTGCGCTGAATTTCTCCAACTGGTCGTAATAGGCCAGAAGTTCCGGCGTATCTTCAACATTGGCCCGCCCGGCCACGTCTTCCCGATGGTTTTCGCGTTTGCTCATGGCTCTCTCCCACTGCGTAACGACAGGATTGCGGGAATCATTTTCGAACGCAAGCAGGATTTTCGAAAATATTGGATTTGCCATCCAATCCGGCCTAGGCCATAGTGATGACCAGAAGCAGAAAGGCGCGCAATGACACTTGCAGAAACGGCCTATGAGGCGTTGCGGCACGATATTGTGCGCGGGCTGCTGCGGCCTGGGCAACCGCTGCGGATGGCACAGCTGAGCCAACGCTATGGCATGGGGTTTTCGCCGCTGCGCGAGGCGTTGAACCGGTTGCAGGCAGAGCGGTTGGTGAGTTCGGTGGCGCTGCGCGGCTTTACCGTGGCGCCGCTGTCGATGCCCGAGATGTGGGATGCGATCAACACCCGCATCCTGATTGAACAGCGTGCGCTGCGGCTTTCGATTGAAAACGGCGGCGATGATTGGGAGGCGGGGATTGTCGGCGCGCTGCACGGGCTGATGCTGCAAACCGCGCGGGCGGCATCGGGGACTGACGAGGAACAGCGGTTGCTGGAAGACCGGCACCACGCGTTTCACCGGTCTTTGATTGCGGCCTGTAATTCTGGCTGGTTGATGGATTTCTTTCAGCGGCTGTATGTGGAAGCCGAACGCTATCGCTATCCGTTGCTGCGGATGCAGTCGGTGGAAAACCATCGTGACATTCAGGCAGAGCAT
>Ga0228703_1001534_pt1 | contig 13836 bp, 13 predicted proteins | sample McNCre217_Aug_MG_3_FD_178020 | JGI IMG/M metagenome (GOLD analysis project Ga0228703, IMG submission 178020) | Freshwater microbial communities from McNutts Creek, Athens, Georgia, United States - 29-17_Aug_MG | ecosystem: Environmental > Aquatic > Freshwater > Creek | place: USA: Georgia... | reverse complement strand
GAGTTCAGTGATTATTGATTTAGATACCCTCGAATCACTGCCACGAAATGAGCTCTTGGCTAGCTACGGAGAAATCGTGAAGTGCGGCTTCATCGCAGACGAAGAGATTTTGAATATCCTCGAGCGTGATGTAAACAGCGCTACTGATATTCATTCTGCTGAATTCCGTGAGCTCATCGAACGCTGCGTTGCCATCAAGGCTCGTGTTGTTTCTGAGGATCTTAAGGATCTAGGACTACGTGAAATTCTCAACTATGGGCACACCCTTGGCCATGCGATAGAACACAATGAGCGATACCAGTGGCGACACGGGGTTGCCGTGGCAATAGGCATGGTCTTCGTTGCCGAGTTGGCTCAGCTAGCCGGGAAACTCGCTCCTGAGGTTGTAGATCGACACAGGAGCGTGCTACGCAGTCTTGGGTTACCGGTTAGTTATCGTGCGGGTGAGTTTGAAAAACTCCTAGCCACCATGCAACGCGATAAAAAATCGAGAGCCGGTTCGCTGCGATTTGTAGTCTTGGATTCCGTCGGCAAGACCAGCGTTCTGACCGCACCATCAACCGAGATTTTGCACGCGGCCTATCAGGAAATCGCCGAGTAGTCGGTAGCCTTTAACCATGAGCAAGGTATTCGTTCTTAATGGCCCAAACCTAGGCAGGTTGGGCTCTCGTGAGCCAGACATTTACGGCTCCACCGATTGGAATGGCCTTGTTGCTGCGGTTGAAAACCGAGCAGCCGAGTTAGGTCTCAGCGCAGATGTTCGTCAGACTGACAGCGAAGCAGAGCTCATCGGCTGGTTGCACGAGGCAGTCGATGCCGGAGTAGATGTAGTACTTAATCCTGCGGCTTTCACTCACTATTCTTATGCCGTCCGCGATGCCGCGACCATGGTAACCAAGGGTGGCCGCAAGTTGATTGAAGTGCACCTCAGCAACCCGCATGCCCGTGAAGAATTTCGCCATACCTCAGTGATTTCCGGTGTAGCAACCGGAGTAATCGCCGGTTTTGGTGTTGATTCTTACCTCTTAGCGCTGACCCAACTGGTCTAAACTAAGAACTCGGATTCCCGTAAAAAACTTTTAGAAACGAGTGTTGCTTTAGCATGGCTACTTCAAATGACCTCAAAAACGGTATGGTTCTCAACATCGACGGACAGCTATGGGCTGTTATCGAGTTCCAGCACGTAAAGCCTGGAAAGGGACCAGCATTCGTTCGCACCAAGTTGAAGAACGTTTTAAGCGGCAAGGTAGTCGACAAGACTTTCAACGCTGGCGTTAAGGTCGAAACCGCAAACGTCGACAAGCGCAACATGACTTATTTGTACAACGATGGTTCAGCATTCGTGTTCATGGACGCTGATACCTTCGACCAGGTGAGCCTGAGCGACGCAATCGTTGGCGATGCCGCGGGATACCTGCTAGAAAACCAAGCAGCTACCGTTGCGCTACACGAGGGTAACCCAATTTATGTTGAGCTACCTGCATCGGTAATTCTCGAAATCACTTACACCGAGCCTGGCCTTCAGGGTGACCGCTCAACCGGTGGCACCAAGCCTGCCACCTTGGAAACTGGTCTGCAGATCAACGTTCCACTATTCGTTGAACAGAACACCAAGGTTAAAGTAGACACCCGTACCGGTGAATACCTTGGTCGCATCAACGACTAAAGGTGAGCGCCAGAACTAAAGCGCGTAAACGCGCTGTTGATGCACTGTTTGCCGCTGATCTTCGCGACGGCATGCCAAGTGAACTGCTTGATGAAGCAGAAGCACAAAGTGAAGACCGTGCCTCACAACAAGAAATATTCAAATACGCCAGAGAAGCAGTAATTGGCGTACTCCAGCATCAGGCGGAAATCGATGAAGAATTGACCACGTACGCTCAGGGCTGGACTTTGAATCGAATGCCAGCGCTAGATCGAGCCATCCTGCGTTTAGCTACCTGGGAAATCCTTTTCAACGATCAGGTACCCGATGCAGTGGCTATCGATGAAGCTGTCGAACTAGCCAAGGAGTACTCCACCGACAATTCGGCCGGTTTCGTCAACGGTTTACTCGGCAAGATCGTGTCAACCAGGACTGCTTTATAGCCTAGAATTTACAAAGCAACATCATCCTTTAAAGGCGTCCAGAGAGGCGCAGAAGGAGGTGGGCGTGGGAACACGCACCGTCTTAAGTAGTGACGACATCAATCGAGCTATCACTCGAATCGCTCACGAAATTTTAGAGGCCAACCGCGGAGTTGAGGACCTCGTAATCCTTGGTATCCCTACTCGTGGAGTGGTTTTAGCCGAGCGCATCGCTCAAATCATTAGACGAACCGGCACTGCTATGCCTGCAGACTTTTTGGGTCGCCTCGACATCACCATGTACCGCGACGACCTACACCGAAATCCAACTCGAGAAGTAACCCAGACCACGATTCCCAGCGGTGGCATTGACGACAAGGTCGTAGTGCTCGTAGACGATGTACTTTACAGCGGTCGCACTATTCGAGCTGCGCTGGATGCACTAAATGCTTATGGTCGACCTAAGGCAGTGCGCCTTGCCGTGCTAGTGGACCGTGGCCACCGTGAACTACCGATCCGCGCAGACTACGTTGGCAAGAATCTTCCTACAGCGCGTGAAGAACGCATCATGGTTCATCTCGATCCAATCGACAACGAGGATGCGGTGGTGATTTCTCAATGAAGCACCTACTAAGCGCGGCTGACTTGACCGTAGACGAAATTGTCGCGATTCTCGATTTATCTGATGAAATGGCGCTGGTCAATCAGCGTGAGAATCGCAAACTTCCTACACTTCGCAACAAGACTGTGGTGAATCTTTTTTTCGAAGACTCAACTCGAACTCGAATTTCGTTTGAGATAGCTGCCAAGCGTTTGTCGGCCGATTTGATTAATTTTTCTGCCAAGGGTTCGAGTGTTTCCAAAGGGGAGTCGCTGAAGGACACCGTCCAAACACTTGCGGCGAGTGGTGTAGATGCGTTCGTAGTGCGTCACTCGGCCAGCGGAGCTCCATTCAACCTGGCTCACCGCGGTTGGATTGACACCCCAATCATCAACGCGGGGGATGGAACTCACGAACATCCAACACAGGCGCTACTTGATGCAATGACGATCCGCGAACGAATCTTCGGACTTGGAAACACCAAGGGGAAAACTCTCAACGGCATCCGCGTGATGATTGTTGGCGACATTGCTCACTCACGTGTAGCGCGTTCTAACTTCCACCTGCTCACTACGCTCGGGGCCGAAGTGCACCTAGTTGCTCCGCCAACACTGATGCCAGGCGGATTCGGCATTCATAAACATTACGACTTTGATGACGCACTACAGTCAGTAAAGCCTGATGTGGTCATGATGCTGAGAGTTCAGCTTGAGAGAATGTCCGCTTCATTCTTTCCAAGTGAGAGCGAGTATCACCGCACTTGGGGCCTTACCTCAGAGCGTTTCTATCGACTCGACGAGAAGACCTCAATCATGCATCCGGGGCCAATGAACCGTGGTCTCGAGATTTCGTCGATTGCAGCAGACAGTGCGCAGTCCACAATTTTGCAGCAGGTAGCCAACGGCATCAATGTTCGAATGGCCGTGCTCTATAGCTTGATCAGCGGGGAGAAGGTTGTAAGTGAATAGTTTCGTTCTCAAGAATGCTCAACTGAGTGATGGCCAAATCGCAGACATCAAAATTAGTTCTGGGGTGATTGCTGAAATCGGCTCGAACCTAAGTGCTGAGACTCAAATTGACTGTGCCGGACTTATTGCCCTTCCTGGATTTGTAGATCTGCATACTCACCTTCGTGAGCCTGGTTATGAGGCAAGCGAGACAGTATTGACTGGAACTCAGTCGGCAGCACTTGGCGGTTTCACCGCGGTGCACGCGATGGCTAACACCGACCCAGTGGCCGACACCGCCGGCGTGGTTGAGCAAATTCGCTCCCTCGGCATAGAAGCCGGATACGTGGACGTCTTTCCAATCGGAGCGGTAACCGTTGGCCTAGAGGGCAAACAGCTTGCCGAACTCGGTGCCATGGCAAATTCCAAAGCCGCTGTAAAGGTTTTTAGCGACGATGGTAAATGCGTTAGTGATCCGCTACTAATGAGACGCGCGTTGGAATACGTGAAGGCCTTTGGTGGAGTAATCGCTCAACATGCTCAAGAGCCACGACTCACTGTAGGCGCTCAAATGAATGCCGGTGTGGTCAGCAGCGAGCTTGGCTTAGCCGGTTGGCCTGCAGTCGCCGAGGAATCCATCATTGCTAGAGATGTACTTCTTGCCGAGCATGTCGGCAGTCGAATCCACATCTGCCACCTTTCGACAAAGGGTTCTGTTGAAATAGTGCGCTGGGCTAAGTCACGTGGGATTAATGTGACAGCCGAAGTTACGCCGCACCACTTGCTTTTGACTGATGAATTGGCTCGCACCTACGACCCGATTTATAAAGTGAACCCACCATTGCGTACCGAACAAGATGTGCTGGCTCTTCGCGAGGCATTAGTCGATGGAACCATTGACATTATTGCCACCGACCACGCACCACATCCAATCGAAGCCAAAGACTGCGAATGGAACGCAGCGGCCTTCGGAATGGTCGGTTTGGAGACTGCTGCTTCGGTGGCACAACTAGTTTTGATTGAATCTGGTAAATCCGATTGGGCACGTTTGGCGAGCGTACTTTCTAGCAAGCCAGCTCAAATAGCAAATGACTCGGAACACGGTGAGATCGCCGTTGGCCGAAAAGCAAACATTGCGATCATTGACCCAAAGGTCCAGCGGAAAATTGCTCGAGCGACGGCTTCCAAGAGCCTAAACAATCCTTATGTGGACCGCGAACTACCCGGGGCAGTAGTCCACACAATTTACAACGGACGCTTCACCGTGAAAAACGGAGCACTTCAGAACAAAGAGGAGATCGCATGACTCAGGCACTACTAGTGCTCGAAGACGGCAAGGTGTTTGCTGGAAAGCAGTACGGAGTTGAAGGCAGTTCACTTGGCGAATTGGTTTTTGCCACCGGCATGACCGGCTATCAGGAAACCCTCACCGACCCTTCATATGCCGGACAGATCGTGGTGCAAACAGCTCCACACATTGGCAACACCGGTGTGAACTCACGCGACGAAGAGTCGGACAAAATCTGGGTAGCCGGTTACGTTGTTCGAGACCCGTCTCGAATTGTCAGCAACTTCCGTTCTGAAAAATCTCTAGACGAAGAACTGGCAAAATACGGCATCGTCGGAATTAGCGGGATTGATACTCGAGCTCTGACCCGTCACTTGCGAAGTGCTGGCTCGATGCGTGCTGGCATATTCAGTGGCATCGCGGCCGAGGCATCCGAAGCCGAATTGCTAGAGCGAGTTCGCAATGCCGTAAAAATGCAGGGACTATCCCTCTCCGACGTGGTCACCACCCCAGACGCTTACGAAGAGCTGCCAACCGGAACTGTGGTTGGAAAAGTTGCGATTGTTGACCTAGGAATTAAGAAGTCGACAATCGAAAACATGGTTGAGCGCGGCTTGCAGGTGAAGGTTTTCCCGGCAAAAGTTTCGGCCGAACAGCTTTTGGACTGGAAACCTGACGCTGTCTTTTATTCGAACGGCCCTGGCGACCCCGAGGCCGCAAGTGGTCAGGTTGCAGTATTACGAAAAGTGCTAGATCACAAGATTCCTTTCTTTGGAATTTGTTTCGGTAATCAGCTTCTCGGTCGAGCCCTAGGCTTCGATACCTACAAACTTCCATTTGGTCACCGCGGTATTAACCAACCGGTCATGGATCGCACCACCGGCAAAGTTGAGGTGACAGCACACAATCATGGCTTTGCCGTGAAAGTTGACGGCTTGGATTCCGTGCAGAGCCCGAGTGGTTACGGTCGAGTGAAGGTGTCACACGTTTCGCTTAATGATGACTGTGTCGAAGGACTTCAGTGCGAAGACATTCCGGCATTCTCAGTGCAGTATCACCCAGAAGCTGCAGCTGGACCGCGCGACAGTAACTATCTGTTCGATCGACTAGTAGACATGATCACCACAAACAAGGCAGGAAAATAATGCCAAAGCGCAAAGATATAAATAGTGTTCTAGTCATCGGATCTGGACCAATTGTTATTGGTCAGGCTTGTGAATTCGATTACTCTGGCACACAGGCTTGCCGCGTTCTGCGCGCTGAGGGAATCAGAGTTATTTTGATCAACTCAAACCCTGCCACCATCATGACGGATCCAGATTTCGCGGATGCCACCTACATTGAGCCGATTACTCCAGAAGTAATTGAGTCAATCATCATCAAGGAAAAGCCAGATGCGATTCTTCCAACACTTGGAGGTCAGACTGCGCTGAACGCAGCAATGGCGCTTAACGAACTCGGCATTCTCGACAAGTACAACGTTGAACTAATTGGGGCTAAGGTTGATGCCATCAAGAAGGGTGAAGATCGCCAGATCTTCAAGCAGCTGGTTCTTGACGCCGGCGCCGATGTTGCTCGCTCGGTGATTGCCCACACCATGGACGAATGTCTCGCTGCCGTAGAGGTTCTCGGCTACCCGATGGTGGTTCGCCCGTCATTCACAATGGGTGGCTTGGGCTCTGGATTCGCCTATAACGAAGAAGATTTGCGCCGCATTGCCGGCGCTGGACTTCAAGCTAGCCCGACCACAGAGGTTCTCCTCGAAGAGTCAATTTTGGGTTGGAAAGAATACGAACTCGAACTGATGCGAGACAAGAACGATAACTGTGTTGTGGTCTGTTCTATCGAGAACGTTGACCCGGTAGGTGTGCATACTGGCGACTCAATCACCGTGGCCCCAGCACTTACACTGACGGACCGCGAATTCCAGAATCTCCGCGATATTGGAATCCAAATCATTCGCGACGTTGGTGTTGACACTGGTGGTTGCAACATTCAGTTTGCGGTTGACCCGGTAACCGGTCGTGTAATTGTGATTGAAATGAATCCTCGCGTTTCGCGTTCATCTGCACTTGCATCAAAGGCGACGGGCTTCCCAATCGCAAAGATTGCCGCCAAGCTCGCGGTTGGCTACACGCTGGATGAAATTCCTAACGACATCACTAAAGTCACTCCGGCTAGCTTCGAACCAACCTTGGACTACATCGTCGTAAAGGTTCCGCGTTTTGCATTCGAGAAGTTCCCTGCGGCTGATGCCACTTTGACCACCACAATGAAGTCAGTGGGCGAGGCTATGGCACTTGGTCGTAACTACAGCCAGGCGCTTCAGAAGGCACTTCGTTCCCTCGAACGTCGTGGCTCCTCATTCCACTGGGGTGAGATTCCGGCAAGCAAGGAATCACTTCTAGAAATCATCAAGGTGCCAACCGATGGCCGCATCGTCTCAGTGCAGCAGGCGCTCCGCGCAGGGGCAACCGCTGCTGAGATTTTCGAAGCAACCAAGATTGACCCTTGGTTTGTTGATCAGATCGTATTGATTAATGAAGTTGCTGACTTCATCGCCAACGCTGAACACATCGACGGCGACGTGATTCGACACGGTAAGGACCACGGCTTTAGCGATGTGCAAATCGCTCAGCTACGTGGAATTTCGGAAACCGAGGTCCGAGCCATGCGACACAGCCTTGGACTGCGACCGGTTTACAAGACAGTAGACACCTGTGCGGGAGAGTTCCCAGCGGAAACCCCTTATTACTACAGCACCTACGAGCAAGAGACCGAGGTTTCACCTTCTGGTCGCAAGAAGGTAGTAATTCTAGGTTCAGGCCCTAACCGAATCGGCCAGGGTGTCGAGTTTGATTACTCATGTGTACACGCGTCATTTGCCCTAAGCGATGCTGGCTACGAAACCATCATGATCAACTGCAACCCTGAAACCGTATCCACGGACTACGACACCAGCGACCGTTTGTATTTTGAGCCATTGACACTTGAGGACGTGCTCGAAGTAATTCACGCAGAACAGCAGTCGGGCGAGCTAGTTGGCGTAATCGTGCAGCTAGGTGGCCAAACAGCTCTTGGCCTGGCTAAGGGCTTGAAGGCTGCGGGTGTTCCAATTCTTGGAACCACACCCGAAGCCATCGACCTCGCTGAAGAGCGCGGCTACTTCTCGAAGATTCTTGACGATGCGAAGCTCCTTGCACCAGCAAATGGAACTGCGATCACTTTGGCCGAAGCTGAAGTGATTGCTGCACGTATTGGTTATCCAGTTTTGGTACGACCTTCCTACGTTCTCGGTGGTCGTGGAATGGAAATTGTTTACGACCAGGAGTCACTAGTTGATTACTTCGATCGAATCAAAGACCAGGGAATAGTCGGTGAGGGCTTCCCGCTCTTGGTTGATCGATTCCTAGACGACGCAATCGAAATTGACATCGACGCGCTTTACGACGGTGAACAACTTTATGTTGGCGGAGTAATGGAACACATCGAGGAAGCCGGTATTCACTCTGGCGATTCGAGTTGTACTTTGCCTCCGGTTACCATGAGCACCACTCAAATTGCCCGTGTTCGCGAGGCGACGCTAGCAATTGCCAAGGGAGTCGGTGTTCGGGGACTATTGAACGTGCAGTTCGCGCTTGCCTCAGATGTGCTTTACGTCCTTGAGGCAAACCCACGTGCATCTCGCACGGTGCCGTTCGTTTCGAAGGCCTTAGGAATTACTTTGGCCAAGGCTGCTTCTCGCGTGATGGTTGGCGAATCGATCGCATCGCTGATTGCCGATGGCGCTCTACCGGAGAAAGATGGAACTTACATTCCTGCCGGATCCAGCATTGCCGTGAAAGAGGCCGTTCTTCCGTTCAAGCGCTTTGCCACCAAGGATGGGCGCTTCGTAGATTCACTGCTTGGCCCTGAAATGCGTTCTACCGGCGAAGTCATGGGAATGGACGTTGACTTCCCGAAGGCCTTCGCTAAGAGCCAGGCGGCAGCGGGTAGTTCACTTCCTAAGAGCGGAAGCGTCTTTGTATCGGTAGCCGATCGCGACAAACCACACCTGGTACTTCCAGTTCGTCGTTTGCAGCAACTCGGATACAAGGTACTCGCCACTAGTGGAACTGCTGCGATTCTTGAGCGTCACGGAATCGATGTTCAGGTGGTGCGCAAGCATAGCGAGGCAACAGTGGATGGTGAACCATCGATTGTTGACTTGATCACGGACGGTCTCGTGGATGTTGTCGTGAATACTCCTAGCGGTTCGCATGCTCGCAAGGATGGATACGAAATCCGCGCAGCAACTACCGCTGCGGATAAGGCGATCTTCACCACTATCGCCCAACTCTCAGCCGCAATCGGTTCGTTCGAATCAGTAATTGCCGGACCATTCGAAGTTCGCTCGCTGCAACAACACGCTGAAGATAGAAGGGTTGCCCTTGCCAACTAGTTTCAGCAGTCGACTCCGTCGCAATTTTGATCAGTACGGTCAACTTTGCGTTGGAATCGATCCGCACGCGAACCTATTGGACGAATGGAACCTTGGCGACACCGTTGACGGTCTAAGAAGTTTTAGTTTCGCCGTTCTTGAAGCTGCCGTTGGAAATGTTGGCGTGATTAAACCTCAGGTAAGTTTCTTCGAGAGATTCGGCGCAAAGGGGTTCCAGGTCCTGGAGGATTTGGCAAATGTCGCTGCAGACACGGAGTTGCAGGTAATCATGGATGCCAAAAGAGGAGACATTGGCTCAACCATGGATGGTTACTTTGAAGCGTGGTTATCTCGCACGGCGCCATTTGTTTGCGACGCTCTGACGGTTAGTCCATATCTCGGTTTCGATTCGCTGAGCAATGTTTTCGCGTCCGCACTAGACAACGGCAAAGGCATTTTTGTGCTTGCCGCAACGTCAAATCCTGAGGGGAGAACTGTTCAAAAGGCGATCATTGACAATCACACTCTGGCTGCCGACATGTTCACTCGTTTGGAAAAGATCAACAAGGTCAATCTCGATCCTGCTGGGCAGCTCGGAAACTTTGGAGCCGTTGTCGGAGCAACTTTAAACTTGCAAGCGGCTGGTCTTGGCGAACTTCTAACTGATGATTTAGCAACCACTCCAATACTCGCTCCCGGGTTCGGCGCTCAGGGTGCTGAATTGGTCGACTGCGGGGAATCGTTTGGCAAGGCTGCCCCGCGAGTACTGGCGTCCGTTTCACGCAGTGTGCTTGGCGCTGGCCCGAAGGGTATCGTCTCAGCGATTCAATCCGCGAACGATCAATTGCGACTAGGTTTGGAAAATGGCTAGTAACGATAACCACCTAGTGGTTCTGGCTGGGCCAACCGCTGTAGGGAAGGGCACAGTTGCTCGCTACATCGTCGCACACAATCCTGAGGTGCAGCTTTCAGTTTCAGCAACCACCAGGAGTGCTCGGCCCGGTGAAGTGGACGGTGTGCACTATTTTTTTCTGACCGACGCCGAATTCGACGACCTAATCGCTAATGGTCAAATGCTTGAATACGCTTTGGTTCATGGCACCCACCGCTACGGAACGCCAAAAGCTCCGGTTGAGGCGGCTCTTGCTGCTGGGAAATTCGTACTTCTCGAAATCGACATTCAAGGTGCCCGCCAGGTAAAACAGGCATTGCCTGAGGTAACCACAGTGTTCCTTGCACCGCCAAGCTGGGAAGAGTTGGTTCGCCGACTGCAGGGACGCGGCACCGAAGATGCGGAGCAACAGGCCAGGCGCCTTGAAACAGCTAAGGAAGAACTAGCTGCCCAAAGTGAATTTGACCATGTATTGGTCAACGATGAGGTAGCCAAATGTGCCGCCAAAGTCGTAGAATTGATGAAGTCTTAGCGCTCAAGCGCCGTTTAGGAAGAATCAAATGTCAGAAAAACTCGAAGGTATTGTTTCGCCATCTATCGACAATCTGTTGTCGAAGGAATACATCGGTTCAAAGTATGAACTAGTGATTTTTGCTTCAAAGCGCGCCCGTCAGATCAATGACTACTACTCAGCACTTCAGGATGGCCACCTATTCCAGGTTGTTGGTCCACTAGTTGACACCACCATCAACGAGAAGCCTCTGACCATCGCTCTCAAAGAGATCGATCAAAACAAGCTAGCCAAAAAGACCGCTTAATTTAGGCAATTCCGTTAGGAGTGGGCCATGCACGTTGTCATTGGTATCACTGGCGGTATCGCGGCTTACAAAGCAACTGGTTTGATTCGCCTGTTCACCGAAAACGGGCATGACGTCAAAGTTGTTCCAACTTCAAACGCCCTAAAGTTCATTGGCAACACCACACTCGAAGCTCTTTCGCACAACTCAGTTGACCCTGATTTATATACCGACGTAGCCGAAGTAAAACATGTTCAACTTGGACAACAGGCCGACTTAATCGTTGTTGCTCCGGCCACCGCAAATTTCCTCGCGAAAACCGCCTCGGGTATCGCTGATGATTTACTTGGCAACACGTTGCTAGCTACTAATGCTCCGATTTTGTTGGCACCTGCGATGCACACCGAAATGTGGCTAAACATTGCGACTCAGACCAATGTCGAAACTCTGCGCGCGCGAGGTTACGAAGTTCTAGCCCCGGCTGAAGGCAGACTCACCGGCGATGACACCGGAGTAGGGCGCCTGCCCGAGCCCCAAGCAATCTACGACGCGGCTATTGCACTAGTCACTGAGCATGATTTGAGCGGCAAGCACGTCGTGGTTACTGCTGGCGGCACGCGTGAATCGATTGATCCAGTTCGCTTTATCGGTAACCAAAGCAGCGGCAAACAGGGAGTTGCAATTGCAGAGTGTGCAGCCAAGCGAGGCGCACGAGTTACGCTCATCGGGGCAAACATTCCCGCATTAAATACTCATGGCATAAATTTCGTGAACGTGACAACTGCCATAGAACTAGACCGTGCAATCAATAACGCGTTGCCGAGTGCCAACGTGCTAATTCAGGCTGCAGCAGTCAGTGATTTCCGAGTAAAGTCCCCAAGTGCAACCAAGCTCAAGCGCAGTGTGCTTGGCGATGAAGTCTCTTTGGAGCTAGTTGCCAATCCAGACATACTTGCCGAGGCGGTCACCCGTATTCGCAATGAAGCACTGGATTGCACGGTAGTTGGCTTCGCTGCGGAAACCGCATCGAGCCGAGATGATTTAGTCGAACTTGCCACCAACAAATTGAAGTCAAAGGGTTGCGACATGATCGTTGCCAATGACGTTTCGGCTGGCAAGGTTTTTGGCTCAGACGATAACCACGTGGTAATTCTCACCAAACTAGGGGAAAGCACCGAAGTGTCTGGAAGCAAAACCTCGGTGGCAAATTCAATTCTCGATATACTTGCTCGATAGAGGTAGGCAACTAAATGAGCGAACTTAGACTTTTCACATCTGAATCGGTGACCGAAGGACACCCAGACAAGATCTGTGACCAAATCAGCGACACTCTCTTGGATGCAATCCTGGAGCAAGACGCAAATGCTCGCGTGGCAATTGAAACCATGGTCACCACTGGTTTGGTGCACGTTGCCGGTGAACTTACTACCGAGGCGTACATAGAAATCCCAGACCTAATTCGTAAAAAAATAAATTCGATTGGTTACACCTCTTCCGACATTGGCTTTGACGGTTCGAGTTGCGGAGTTTCGGTTTCGATTGGTCAGCAATCACCTGACATCGCTCAAGGCGTAGACAGCGGTTTTGAGCAAAGAGAAAAGTCTTCAATTGATCCATACGATGCACAGGGTGCTGGCGACCAGGGCATCATGTTTGGTTATGCAACTAACGAAACCAGCACATACATGCCAACCGCAATTTCGCTTGCGCACAAACTAAGCGCCAAGCTTGCCGAAGTACGCAAGAATGGCGTAGTTGATTTCTTACGTCCAGATGGCAAGACTCAGGTAACCATTGGCTACGACGGCAACCTAGCGAGAACACTTGAAGCGGTAGTGGTTTCTACGCAACACAGCCCAAAAGTGTCGCAGGCTGATATTCGAGCAGCAGTTGCAGAGCTTGTCATCAACCCGGTAGTCGCTGAATCTGGGCTTGAAAATCGCGCGGGTGAATTTTTCATCAATCCAACCGGCGTCTTCGTCACCGGTGGACCAATGGGTGACGCCGGGCTCACCGGTCGCAAGATCATTGTCGACACTTACGGTGGAGCTTCGCGTCACGGCGGTGGAGCGTTCAGCGGTAAAGACCCGTCAAAGGTTGACCGTTCTGCCGCTTATGCAATGCGCTGGGTAGCCAAGAATGTTGTGGCCGCTGGTCTGGCTGATCGGGCTGAGGTCCAGGTTGCCTACGCGATTGGCAAGGCACATCCGGTTGGACTTTATGTTGAAACTTTTGGCACCGAAAAAGTTGCCAACTCTGCAATAGTTTCGGCAATCAAAGAAGTATTCGACTTACGTCCAAAAGCCATCATCGAGCAGTTGAATTTGCTGCGTCCAATTTATGCTGAGACAGCTACCTACGGTCACTTCGGCCGCGAGCTTCCGAATTTCACTTGGGAACAAACTAACCGGATCGATGATCTCCGTCGTGCCACAGGAAACTAGTCATAAAGCAAAAATTGCCAGCGTAGCAATCGATTCACCGGTGCCGAATCTGGACCGACTATTCGACTACCTAATTCCTGAAGAACTAGAAGATTCTTTAGTTGTTGGTGCCAGAGTCAAAGTCCCGTTCGGTCGGTCAAAAACATTGCAAGATGGTTTCGTAATCGCAATTGGTGAAAGCAGTGCTTTCTCTGGCAAGTTGGCTCACCTAGCATCGATGACATCTAGTGTTCCGGTATTACCGGAATCTAGCCATTCCTTCCTAAGGAGCCTTGCAGAGCGCCAAGCATGTACCCTTGGTGACCTTCTCAAACTAGCTATTCCGTCTCGATCGGTTGCCATCGAGAAGAAATTTGTTGCGGAAAATTCCGGTTATGCCC
>Ga0228703_1001530_pt1 | contig 13851 bp, 11 predicted proteins | sample McNCre217_Aug_MG_3_FD_178020 | JGI IMG/M metagenome (GOLD analysis project Ga0228703, IMG submission 178020) | Freshwater microbial communities from McNutts Creek, Athens, Georgia, United States - 29-17_Aug_MG | ecosystem: Environmental > Aquatic > Freshwater > Creek | place: USA: Georgia... | reverse complement strand
CAGCCTGCTTTACGCCAAAACTCTTTCTCTGATAGGTCTTCGAAAACTGTTCCTCCACCTTTGACGCAAATTTAACCGAGCTCGCCATAAAGGCACTTTGGTAATTCGCCATCATGATGTGTGCTAATGGAGAGTTCGGATCAAAGCCATCATAGGTCTTTTGGTAATCCTTCTCTTGCAAGATAACAGAGTTCTCTCGCTTAGCTACATTTAAATTGCCATCTGTTTTATGCAAACCCATCGTATAGGTTTCTGTTCCGTAGGCGTTTTTATTCACTGCAGCATTACAATGCACGGAAATAAATAAATCCGCTTTATTGCGATTTGCGATATTTGCCCGTTCGTTTAATTCTATGAATGTATCGGTATCGCGGGTATAGACAATCTTCAGTTCAGGGTGAGCTGCTTTCAGCTTACGGCCTAATTCTTGAATGATATGCAAAGTCACAATTCCTTCGTGTGAGCCTTTAGGACCTGAACACCCGGGATCTTTTCCTCCGTGGCCTGCATCTAAGCAAACTACTTTTATCCGATTTTTAATGTCTCCAGTAGGAAAGCCGCTAGGCGTCCAAGCAGTCAGTAATAAACCCAGCGAAAAAAATAAACCGATAGATTTTATCTGATTAAACATTATTTTCTAATTGTTACACGTTGATAACAAGCAAAGATGTAATTTTGTAGGCTTGTATTTAACATTACAAATATAATTTTTAAATTCCATTTGGTAAAGAAATCCACATATTACCTTTTTACTACGCTACTTGTCCTTTTTGCTTCTTTTACCGAGGCCAAAGCACAAAGGGTAATCTCGACGGATACTTTGCAAAAATCCATCCCTAAAGACACAGCCGCTGATTTACAAACGACTGTTTTCTATTCTGCGATAGACTCTACGGTATTAGATGCAGACAAGCAAGTGGTGAATTTGTATGGAGGGGCCAAAGTCAAGTACGGCGAAATCTCCCTCGAAGCCAATTATATCCGCCTTGATTGGGCCAAAAACGAAGTTTATGCCATTGGCACCCAAGATACGCTCAGCAAAAAAATGATTGGCCTTCCTGTTTTCTTGCAAGGCAGCGATAAATACGACTCAGATGAAATTCGCTATAATTTCAAAACGAAACGAGCGATTATTAAAGGTATTGTGACCCAACAAGGGGAAGGTTTTGTCCAAGGTAAAAATGTCAAAAAGGACGAGGAGGAAAACCTCTACATCCGAAATGCCATTTATACCACCTGTAATTTAACGCATCCGCATTTTCATATCAAGGCCAGCAAAATCAAAGTGGTGGGCAAGAAAGAGATTATCTCAGGCCCTTTTCACTTTGAATTAAATGACATTCCCTTGCCAATTGGTTTACCTTTTGGCTTTTTTCCCTATTCTCAACCGAAAGAAGCAGGGAAATCAGGCATTATCATGCCTACCTACGGTGAAGAGCCCAATGGACGCGGTTTTTATTTGCGAGAGGGCGGTTATTACTGGGCGGCGAGCGAAAACATCGGTATCCGATTTACAGGTCAGATATATTCGAAAGGGGGCTGGGGTTTAGGGGCTAACTCCCAATACAATAAGCGCTATCGCTATGCTGGAAGTTTTAATTTAGCCTTTAATCGCAACAGCAATGGCGATGAATTTGCCCCTACCAAACGAACGGACTTTGCTTTGCAATGGTCACATACGCCCCGTAGTTCAGGTAATTCGAGTTTTTCTGCTTCCGTAAACATTGCCTCTAACTCCTACAATCAGTACAATTCATTTAACACCCAGCAATATTTATCCAATACGATCGGTTCGTCCGTGCAGTATTCTCGAAGTTTTGGACAAACGGTTCGTACGAGTATTAACCTGCGTATCAATCAAAACACCAGTACGCGTGTATTTGATGCGGGAACGGACTTTAACTTTGGTCTTAACCAATTCCAACCCTTTAAGAAGAAAAATTCCCTGGGGGATCGCTTCATCGATCAATTCCGGATTGGATTGGATTTTTCAGGAGGTATTTCGATGACGAATCAAATAGGCGACCCCTACACCCGCTATGAATTCGATGTCTATCCACGCTCTTCGAATGCGCTGCGAGGAACAATACAGAAGCCATTTATTCCCACAGGTGCTAATGATGTACCTGCTGGGGTGATTCCGGTGGACGCGAGTACTTTACCTATTTTATGGGAAAAAGCACAAACGAAATTCAATTATAGCATTCCTTTGGCCTTGCCTAATTTAAAACTGACAAAACATATTAATTTGACCCCAGGCGTTTCTTGGTCAGGTAATATGTACACGCGATCCTACAAATACACCTACGTAGCGGCGGATTCAACCGTGCGTATTGATACGGTAGGTGGCTTGCCAAAATTCAATTCGCAAATCTCCTTTTCGGCCAGTATGAATACGCGTTTATTCGGAACCTTGCGATTCAAAAAAGGACGTTTAGAAGCCATTCGCCACACCTTGGTTCCCTCTGTTAGTTTGAGCTATACGCCGGATTATTCTGATCCTAGTTTTGGATATTACCAAGATGTGCGCATTAACAACCGTAAATTCATTAATGCAGACGGGAAAGAACAAATAGGTGATATACGCCGCATCAGCACCTTTGACCCCCGTACGATGAGCTATGGTGGTGCCTCTGGTGCCATTTCATTCGGTTTCCAAAATACCCTGGAAGCAAAGCTGAAAACCAAATCTGACACCGCGAGCGTGTTAACCGAAAAAGTGAGAATCCTAGACAATTTCGGACTGAACGGTAGCTATAATTTACTCGCAAAGGAATATGCTTTGTCTAATATTGGGTTTAATCTAGCCTCTAGGGTAAAAGATTTCGACATCAATATGGGTGGTAGTTTTGACCCTTATTTGTATGTAGCCGATCCTTTGTTTTTTGATATAGGGCGCAGAACACCTGATTTGATGTTCAGCCAAGGAGCTGGATTAGCGCGTTTGCAAGGATTTAATTTCTCGATAGGCCGCCGCTTCTCAGCGGGAAAACCGAAACCGAAAGAGAATAAGAATGCCAGCGAGGCACAAATGAATCAAATCAACCGAAACCTAGACGACTATGTCGACTGGAATGTGCCTTGGAACTTCTCCTTCTCCTATCAATTTAGCATGAATAAGACGGGCTTAGCTTCTCCTCAAAACATCAGTGGTTTAAGCTTCCAAGGAGATGTTAGTTTGTCAGAAAAATGGAAATTCTCTGTAACGTCTGGCTTTGACTTTAAATACAAAGGGCTTACCTACACGAATATGTCCGTGCACCGCGACCTGCATTGCTGGGAAATGAACTTTAACTGGACGCCTATCGCCAGCCCATTCTATGGACGTGCGAGTAATTACTCCTTTGATCTTCGGGTGAAATCGAGCCTACTACAAGACCTCAAACTATCTCGCAGACGCAGTTTCTACGACAAAGGAGGGTTCTAGTTTAATTTAGATTTGAAGGCCTTTAAGAACTTATCCATCTTCGGTTTGATGACGATTTGGCAATAGGGCTCTGAGCCATTCTCATTGAAATAGTTCTGGTGGTAATCTTCTGCGACATAAAAAGTAGAAGCCGGCGTAATTTCCGTGACGATGGGATTAGGGAAAACATGTTGCTCATTGAGCTTCTGCTTCCAAGCTTCCGCCTCTTTTTGCTGCTCCGGCGTATGGAAAAACACCGCACTACGGTATTGCGTACCCGTATCTGCCCCTTGTCTATTTAAAGTAGTAGGATCATGTGTTTGCCAAAAAATCTCCAGCAAAGTCGCCACATCCACTTCTTTCGGATCATAGCATAATTGACAAACTTCCGCATGCCCTGTTAATCCAGAACAAACTTCGCGGTAAGTCGGATTCTTGATTTTCCCACCCATGTAACCTGAAGTAACGGACTTCACCCCTTTCACGCGTTGAAAAACAGCCTCCACACACCAAAAGCATCCCGCCCCAAACGTTATTTTCTCTAATTGCTTATCCATTTTATTGATTTGTTTTTTTCCACCGGCATCCGCCTGATCTCCGGCACTTCCACACGAAAAATGAAAAGCGCTCGTAATGATGCTCAACACAATTACGGTTATTTTCGAGATCTTTTTCATCTTATTTTATTTTTTAGCACTAATTTCGCTTCCCAAATTACCTAATTTTAAATCAAACTTGAAACAATCCTGGAAAGCCGCCTTTGAAGACCGCAACTTTGCCCTATCATTTATAGGGGCCATAGCCGTATTTCTAATTTTCCCTTTTAAAGCGGATGATTATTTTCAATGGATTCAATTGCGCGAAGGCATCCAATGGAACGATCCATTACTTAACGCCGTTCCTGCCCTAAATGTTTCCTATCCTATCTTTGGAATCATTTATTTGTCTGTTATTTATTTGTTATTCCGCTTGTTGAAAGAACCTAAGCAGTTTCTTTGGTTTGCCTGGGCATTCAATTTGGAAACCGGTTTTCGCTTTTTAAGCATCTATTTAGTCGCTTTAAATCCTCCGGTAGGCTTAGTAGATTTGCATGATCCTATAGCTGAAATATTTATATACGGTGAAAATTTAGCGATCACAAAAGACCTGTTCTTTTCAGGACACACCGCTACGATGGTTTTTGTGTGCTACTTCCTACCTACCAAGCAGGAGAGAAGAATTGCTTTAGGACTTAGTCTAGTATTAGTGGCCTTGTTGTTAATTCAACACGTGCATTATAGTCTAGATGTGGCAGCTGCTCCATTCTTTACTTTGGCAGCCATCTGGATCGTAAAAAAACTAGGGATTATTTAGACGATTTCTTATCTAAAGTTTCAAACACCGAATTGTTTGATTTGTATTCTGGAATAATTTCCTTGATTTTCGCCACAATTGAATTGTTCGTTCCACTGGATAATAAGTGATTCAAATCATTCGTTGCTACCTCCATATAGGCGTAAGAGGGGGTATTCACTTCTGCAATTAAGATTTTCGGATGATGGGTAGGAAGCGTATTTTCGTCATTGTTCAATAACTCTTCATACAACTTCTCACCAGGACGCAAACCGGTATAACGGATCTCAATATCTTTATCGACACGAAGACCACTCAGTGTAATCATCTTCTTCGCTAGGTCAATAATCTTCACAGATTCCCCCATATCGAAAACAAAAACTTCTCCCCCTTGACCCATCGTAGCCGCCTCTAACACGAGTTCACAAGCCTCCGGAATCGTCATAAAATACCGGGTGATTTCTGGGTGAGTTACCGTAACAGGGCCTCCTCGTTCAATTTGCTTCTTAAACAATGGAATCACAGAACCATTCGATCCGAGTACATTACCAAAACGCGTGGCAATAAATTTCGTTTTCACGCCTTCTAGCTGGTTCATCGATTGCGTATACATTTCTGCCAAACGCTTCGTTGCTCCCATCACATTCGTGGGGTTTACCGCTTTATCTGTGGAAACCATCACAAATTTCTCCACCCCTACTTCTGCCGCTAATTCTGATAGAATACGCGTTCCGATCACATTGGTCTTAATCGCCTCATATGGGTTATTCTCCATCAATGGAACGTGCTTATACGCAGCTGCATGGAAAATGATATCTGGGCGGTGGCTCTTAAAAATCTTACTCACGCGACGCGTATCCGACACGTCCGCTACATTGACAATTAATTGTACATTAGCTGGTACTTTACCGGCTAATTCATATTCCAAATCATACAAAGCAGATTCTGCTTGATCTACTAACACTAATTTCGCTGGAAAATAGGCAATCAATTGACGTACAATTTCACTTCCAATAGAGCCTGCCGCACCCGTAACCAAAATTACCTTCCCTGAAATCTCTTCCCCTATGCGCTTGTTATTCATCTGAATCACCTCACGACCTAGTAAATCCTCAATCTTTACATTGTGAATTTGGTTCATGGCAAACTCGCCTTCAACCCACTTATCTACCGGAGGCAATGCCTTCACTACCACCCCCCGATCCAAAAAGATATCTGAAATTTTACGCTTCGATTTCGCGGACATGTTATTAATGGCCATGATCACCTCTAAACCTTCATTGGATCCTACAAATTTATCCAACACTTCTGGTAAACTATATACCTTGATCCCCTCAATGGTTTTACCGATTTTTGACTCATTGTCATCAATAAAACCAAGAATTTTATAGTTTGTGCTGCGGTCTGTTTGGAAAACATTCTTCGTCAACATTCCTGTGTAACCCGCTCCATAAATTAAAACCCCTATCGTAGGTTTAAACTGATTGACAAAGGATTCGTAAAAACTCTTCACGAAAAAGCGAAGAATAACCATCCAAAATAGACAGATAAAAAAGTCAATAATTAAAATGGAGGCCGATAAATTAAAGACATGCTCGAAGCCTAATGTGTTTCGAATGACTCCCGAAATTAAAACAGCTCCAAAAGTCCCAGCGAATACAGCCTTCAGGATTAAAATAGCATCTTCAATACTCGTATGGCGAATAATCCCTGCATAGGATTGGAAATACAAAAAGGCCAAAAGACGCAACCCTAAAACAAAAATTAGCTGAGATGCGAAGATTGAGAAGTCGATTTCCAACAATTGGAAATTCATTCTCAATAGGGTTGCAATAGAAAAGGAGAAAATGACGATTAACGAGTCAAAAACCAAAACCAACCATCTCGAAAGAAAGCGATTTGAATATTTCCGGATGAAGGAAGACTTCGTCATAGTAGATTCTTCTAAACACGGGTTAATAAATTATCAGACAATTGCCAGCATTCAAAATTACAAATTTAATCACGAATGTAGTCCAAAATTTATCAAACGGCGTAAAATGTAGACGAAAGATCTATTGCTTACCGAAACCCGGAGCTGTTAAATCGACAATTGCGTCTGATTTCATCACCATAACACGTTCATTACTTACATTCGTCATATATCCAATGGCTGTCACATCAGCAATCTTCTCCACTTTGGGAAAATCCTCCTGTGAAACCGTAAATAACAATTCGAAATCCTCTCCGCCATTCAACGCAGCTGTTAATGGGCTTACATTAAATTCCGTTGCAGAAAGATAGGTTTCGTCATCAATGGGAATATTTTTTTCAAATATACGCGCCCCTAAGCCGGATGCATTACATAAATGAATGATTTCTGAGGCTAGTCCATCTGAACAATCAATCATCGAAGTAGGGACCACTCCTAACTCTCTTAATTCATGTATGATATCAAAACGAGCCATAGGTTTCAACTGACGCAGAACGACATAGCTTTTCCCTTCTAATTCAGGTTTCATATCTGGATTAGATAAGAAAACTTGTTTTTCTCTTTCTAAGGAATGCAATCCCATCAATGCGGCCCCTAAATCACCCGAAATACAGAGAACATCGTTTGGCTTTGCCGTCCCACGCTTCACTAACTTATCTGCTTCTACCACTCCTGTAGCAGTCATTGAGATGATTAATCCCTGCGGACTAGAAGTTGTGTCTCCTCCTACTAAATCTACCTTGTATTCTTCGCAAGCTAAGCGAATCCCTTCGTACAAGGCATCCACTGATTCCACCGAAAAGCGATTGCTTAAACCTAAACCGATTGTGATTTGAGCAGGAATCGCATTCATAGCTGCAATATCAGAAAGAACGACAGACACTACTTTAAAGCCTAAATGTTGCAAGGGAGTATAGCCCAAGTCAAAATGAACCCCCTCAATGAATAATTCCGTCGTTGTGACTACCTTATTACCTTTAGGGTCTAATACTGCTGTATCATCTCCAATACCCAGGTCTGTCCAATCTTGATTTTCCGTAAACTTAGAGGCGATGTGGTTAATCAACCCAAATTCACCAATTTCACCAATTTCTGTTCTCTTTTCCATATAACACAAAAAGCCGCCACGAGGACGGCTTCGATTAAAAAAATTCTAATTAAGGATTTACCAGGGCTAACTTTACAATCGCACTACTTGCTTTCACATAAGCCGTTGTTTGTTGCAAACTCAGGGTAGTCGCTGTAGGCGTAACTAAAATAGAGTACGTAATTGTTCCTCCTGTTCCCGTAGGAGCACCATCTGCACTGGTTAACCCGTTCAATGTAAGGGAAAGTCCATCGGTTGCAACCGTATAGGTCCCTGTAAATATTTTACCATCAAATTCAGTTAAGGTCACAGAACCTGAGGTAGACAAATCTAATTTATATTGAGAATAACCTTGCACCACGTTAGATGTACTCGTCTTATCGTATTTCGTTACTCCATCCCATTGAGCGGTATTTACCGTCCAAACCTTCTTCACCAAAGTCGAGACACTAACCGTAGGAGTTGGTGGCGTAGGAGTTGGTGCGGGGTCTCCTCCTCCTCCACAAGCCATCACTGAAATAGTTAACAATAATAAAACGAACTGCTTCATTTGAGGTAGTTTTGTAATGTAAAATTAAAAATCTTTCTTAAATAAAGGCGGGTTTGACCCTTTTTATTTAGCTTCGTGTAAAATATGAAGACATATACACGTGGACAGTTAGCCCTTCGCAATGGACAGGACAAACCTGAAATTTGGGTGGCCTTTAAAGGCTTCATTTACGATATGACGGAGTCCAAACTGTGGAAAAATGGGAAGCATTACGAGCATTGGGCTGGCCAAGATTTGACCCCAGAGCTAGCTGATGCTCCGCATTCTGAGAAAGTCTTTGAGAAATTCACCCCTATTGGAATCTTAGCCTAGCATGATATTAATCGTTGAAAGTGGTTCGACTAAAACAGCCTGGAGACTAATAAAAGATCCCCAAGCACCCTATGAGAGTTTCAGCAGTGCCGGCATTAATCCTTACTACCAAAACACGGCAGAAATTTCGGCAGCGCAGGCATCCGTTTTAAAAGGATTCTCAGGCCTCCCTATCCAGGCCATCTATTATTATGGCACTGGAGTAACGGGCGATGCGCAGTGTGAAGTGATTGCAGCGGCCTTTCGACCTTATTTCCCCAAAGACTGCTCACTTGAAATTCAGAACGACCTAATTGCGGCAGCTAGATCCCTTTGTGGGAAAGAGGCTGGAATTGCTTGTATTTTAGGTACGGGTTCTAATTCAGGTTTTTGGGATGGTGCTCGTATTGCGGCACAAATTCCTCCTTTGGGATTTTGGTTAGGGGACGAGGGAAGTGGGGGCCATCTCGGGAAATTGTTACTTTTGAATTATTTGCACAACCAAATGCCAGTGGAACTTCGGACTACTTTTGAAAAGCGATTTGGAGTATTAGACCGCTTGACGGTATTAGACAAAGCTTACAAACAAGCATTCCCTAATCGCTGGTTTGCTAGTTTCTCCAAATTTCTATTTGACCACCGAAAAGAGGCCTTTTGCTATAGCTTAATCGAACAATCATTTCAGGCCTTTGTCTCCTTGTATTTAAAGCGATATGAAGAACATACTGTTTTTCATTTTACGGGGTCGGTGGCCTTTTATTACTCAGATATCTTAAAACAAGTGATGAAAAAAAATGGTTTAACCATTGGACATGTGAGTGAAGGACCTATGGCGGGCCTTTGCTTGTATCACAAAGGGGAATTTTGGCCATAAATTCGTAAATTGCGCCACTTGTAAAAACGCCTAAGACAACAAACACAAAACATTGCCTATGACATCGCACATTAAATCCATAGGGACTAAACAAAAAGCACTTCAAATCAATTTAGACCGCAGCATCTACGGTTCCTTTGCGGAAATCGGTGCCGGTCAAGATGTGGCAGCGAATTTCTTCAAAGCAGGAGGAGCCTCAGGTACCATTGCTAAAACGATTTCCGCTTATGACATGGCTTTTTCGGATGCCATTTATGGCGAAGAAGCATCTGGAAAATATGTTTGCGAGCCGCGTTTAATGAAAATGTTAAACCGGGAATTCAAATTATTGAATGTCCGTTTAACTGAATCCGCTGCAGAGAAACGCTTCTTTGCCTTCGCTGATACCGTTTCAGCTTTAAATTTCCAAAAGACCAATGATGCCCACGGCTGGATCGGACTACGTTTCCAATTAACGCCAAACGGTGCTTTTAATGATGTGGTCATCCACGTCAATATGCTAGATAATGACAATATTTTGCAACAGCAGGCCTTGGGCGTGATTGGGGTAAATTTATTGTATGGCTGCTACCATTATTACGATAATCCAGAAAAATTACTTCTATCTCTTTTAGATGATTTGTCCAAAGACCGAATCGAAATCGATATGATTCGCTTCGAAGGACCGGACTTCAAAGAAGTAGATAATCGCTTGATGTCGTTGTATTTAGTGAAGCATGGCTATACGCAAGCGGCCGTTTTTGGTCCAGACGGAAAGGTGATGCAACCTTACGATGCTTTGGCGAAAAAACACATCGTGGCTGTTCGTGGTCGCTTCCGTCCAGTAACGAATATTTTTTCGGATATGTTAAAAAAAGGCGTTGCGCAGTTCGAGCAAGAGCCGGATGTAGACGATGATAAAATCTGTGTACTGTCTGAATTAACGCTCAAAAGTTTAGAGAATGAGACGCACAAGATCGATGAAAAAGACTTCCTAGATCGCGTGGACATTTTATGTTCTTTAGGCCAAACGGTACTAATCTCTAACTTCCACGAATACTTTAAACTAGTCGATTTCTTAAGCCAATTCTCCAAATTAAAAATGGCGCTCGTGATGGGTATGCCTAACTTGGAATACATTTTTGAGGAGAAACATTACAAAGAAGTACCGGGTGGTATTATGAGTGCTTTTGGTTGTTTATTTGGGCAAAACATCAAATTATACCTTTACCCTACGGTTGCTGAAAATGGGGAGATTGTTCACCTGAAAAACTTCCAACCTGAGAAACATTTAATGGGCTTATTTCAGTACCTCATCGATAATGAAAAGTTAGCAGAGATTCAAAATTACGATGAAAAGCTGATGCATATTCGCACGGACAAGGTATTAGAAATGATTCAGTCCAGCGGCGAAGAATGGATAGAATTAGTCCCTAAATCGGTTGCCAAAATGATCAAAGAGAATTCGCTCTTTGGCTATCAAGCCTAAAAAAAAAGCCCTGATCTCTCAGGGCTTTTTTTTATTTCATTAAATCAATAAACTGATCAAATAAGTAACGAGAATCATGCGGTCCTGGACTCGCTTCCGGATGATGTTGAACCGAGAATGCCTTGCGCCCTTTCACGCGTAAACCTTCAACTGTTTGGTCGTTTAGGTTTATGTGCGTTAACTCCGCTTTATCGGAGGCTTTCAATTCTTCCATCTTCACTGCAAAACCATGGTTTTGGGAGGTTATTTCTGAAAGACCCGTAATCAAGTTTTTAACCGGGTGATTCAATCCACGGTGGCCGTTGTGCATTTTGTAGGTAGTTAAACCCACTACTTGTGCTAAGATTTGGTGTCCTAAACAAATTCCAAAAACAGGCTTATCGCTATTCAAGAATTCAGTTACCGTATCAATCGCATACGACATAACAGCAGGATCCCCTGGGCCATTCGACACAAAGAATCCATCTGGATTCCATGCTGAAATCTCAGCAAAGGGTGTCTTTGCAGGGAATACTTTTAAGTAGCATCCTCGCTCAGCTATGTTCGTCAAAATACTTTTCTTCACACCTAGGTCTAAAACAGCCACTTTACGTTCTGCTTTTTCATCCCCTAAATAATACGCTTCTTGCGTACATACATGTGAAGATAACTCTAAACCTTCCATCGAAGGAATCTTATCTAAAGCGGCCTTTAATGCTGTTTCATCAAAAATTTCTGAAGAGATCAAGCAATTCATTACTCCCTTCGTACGAATGTGACGTACTAAGGCGCGAGTGTCAATGCCTGAAATCCCTACAATCCCCGCATTCGCTAAATAATCTTGCAATGATCCATCTGCCGTCTCACGTGAGTGAACACTAGCAAACTCATTACAAACCATCCCTGCGATTTGGACCTTGTTCGATTCCGCTTCTGCTTCTTGCATCACACCATAATTTCCAATGTGTGCCGTCGTATTAATGATTACCTGACCCGCGTAAGAGGGATCCGTATAAATTTCTTGATAACCCGTCATACCGGTGTTAAAACAGATCTCACCTCCGTGAGTTCCAATTTTTCCTAGTGCTTTCCCGTGGAATATGGTTCCGTCTTGTAATACTAAAACCGCTGGTGTGGACTCGGTAAATCTCATAAAATGCTGTTATAAAATAAGGGTCAAAAGCTAGTTACCTAAAAAAAGGGCTTCAACGGAAAGTTGAAGCCCTTTAAAAAAATGGAAAGAGAAAGATTAAGCGTCTTCTCCTTTTTCTTCTGTGGACTCCTCAGTTGCTGGTGCTTCTGGAGCAGCTTCTTCAGCTGCAACTTCTGCCGCTGGAGCTTCTTCAACAACTTCTGCAGATGGTTGCTCAGCCGCTGCAACTGGAGCCGAAGCTTCTGTAGCTTTTGCAGCACCACCACGACGGCTACGACGAGTTTTACCCGCTTTCTCCGCTGAAGCAGCTAACATTGTTTCGTTGAAGTCAACTAATTCAATGAAGCAAATTTCTGCGTTATCACCTAAACGATTACCTAACTTGATAATACGTGTATATCCACCTGGACGATTTGCTACTTTCTCAGAAACAATAGAAAACAATTCTTTGATCGCATCCTTATTTTGTAAATAAGAGAAAACCACACGACGATTGTTAGTGCTATCTGTCTTTGATTTTGTAATCATTGGCTCTACGTATTTACGTAATTCCTTTGCCTTAGCTACCGTTGTTTGAATACGTTTGTGTAAGATCAAAGAAGAAGCCATGTTTGATAACAACGCTGCTCTGTGAGAGGCTGTTCTTCCTAAGTGATTAAATTTTTTACCGTGTCTCATTGTGTTATTTCGTAAGTTAAAAGCTCTAGTGAGCTGCGGTTAGTTTACCTCGCGGCAAACCACCTATTACTTTGTTTAAATTATAAATTAATCTTCGTCTAAACGATATTTAGAAACATCCATTCCAAAGGTCAAGCCTTTTTCCTCGATCAATTGCTCTAATTCAGTTAATGATTTCTTTCCAAAATTACGGAATTTCATCATATCAGAGATTTCTAATTTCGCTAATTCACCTAAAGTACGTACATCAGCAGATTTTAAGCAGTTGTAAGCACGAACAGATAAATCTAAGTCAGCTAATGAAGTCTTCAATAACTTACGCATGTGAAGTAATTCCTCATCAACTACATTGTCCTCTTCTGCTTTAGGAGTTTCAAATGTCATTGTTTGATCAGAGAATAACATAAAGTGTTGGATCAAGATATACGCTGCTCCTTTCAAAGCATCTTCTGGGTGGATGGAACCATCCGTCTCGATATCTAAAACTAATTTCTCATAATCTGTTTTTTGCTCTACACGTGTATTCTCAATGCTAAATTTAACATTTTTGATCGGTGTGTAAATAGCATCGATAGCAATGTGTCCGAATGGCAACTCATTTGCACGAGGCTCATCTGCGGCAACATAACCACGACCTTTCTCAATTACTAAATCAATTTCAACTTCTTTCGAAGAATCTAAATTGCAAATAACTAATTCAGGGTTTAATATTTGAAAATAAGGAGTAAACTTAGCGATATCACCTGCTGTGATAGCCGTTTGTCCTTTAATTTTCATAGAAACTTTGTTATCCAAAATTTCTTGTGTCTTCTTGAAACGAATTTTTTTCAAGTTCAAGATGATCTCAGATACATCTTCATGAACGCCTTCAATGGCAGAAAATTCGTGTAACACACCAGAAATCTTAACGCTTGTTATAGCATATCCTTCTAAAGAAGAAAGTAAGATTCTACGAAGTGCGTTACCAATGGTAACACCGTAACCTTTTTCGAGTGGCTTGAACTCAAATAACCCGTGGAAGTCTGTGGCTTTTTCCATCACAACTTTTTCGGGCATTTGGA
>Ga0228703_1001524_pt1 | contig 13918 bp, 9 predicted proteins | sample McNCre217_Aug_MG_3_FD_178020 | JGI IMG/M metagenome (GOLD analysis project Ga0228703, IMG submission 178020) | Freshwater microbial communities from McNutts Creek, Athens, Georgia, United States - 29-17_Aug_MG | ecosystem: Environmental > Aquatic > Freshwater > Creek | place: USA: Georgia... | reverse complement strand
GGGTCGTGGACCACTTGCCGACACCGAGATCCGATATTCCAACCTGCCGTTTCTGGGTCAGGCATCGGCGCCTCACCAGATAATGGCCGATGCAGCCGAGGCTGGTTTCACTGCCAGACTGATGGGAATCTGGTACGAGCGGTTGCTTACCGATGCCGCTGAATTGGTGGCCCAAGCAATCAAACTGATTGCCGAGACCGAGGGCCCAGTTGTCTTCCACTGTGCCGCCGGTAAAGACCGAACCGGTTTGTTGGCCGCTTCGCTGCTTTCACTGCTGGGGGCATCGGATGAAGACATCGTTGCAGACTATGCTCGCACCCAGGCAGCCATGCCAGGTGTGCTAGCACGTTTGCGCGCTAACCAGCCCAACCTTGACACCGATCAGTTGCTTAAGGCGGGAGCGATGCTGAGAGCAGACGCCGAAGCCATGGAGGTATTCCTGCAGCTTGTCGCCGAATCTGGACTGAGCATCGAGACTCGCCTAAAGAACGCTGGGCTAAACGACGAGACCATCCAGCAGCTGCGAGACAAGTTGGTTGCGTAAGGCTAGTTTCCTGCTGGGGCTAGTTGGTGCCCGTTAGTACCGGCACGATTGCACCAGAGAATACCTGCCAAGCCAGCAGCGACTTTGCCACCAGGCTAAGAGTGATGTAGGTGCGTTCGCCCTGCAGGTAGTTTGCCCACTTGCCAATTTGGCGGTACTGCAGCACCTGATTTACGGCAAAGGTGTTGAAGAAGATAAACAGGGAAACGATGATTCCAATCACGAACCCTGGCACCTGTGCCTTGTGGCTGCCGCCCGGCTGGAAGGTGTAGATGAAAATCAAAATCCATGGCACCGAGCCGGCCATCGATCCAAAGATGAAGGGTAAAAACTTCTTGTTTCCTGGTTGCTCATATTTTTCTTGCAAGGCGCCAAACAAAATCATCGAGGCGTTGACACCGAAAATTGCAAAAAGTGCACCGATGTCGCTGAGCCCACAGAGCTGGGCAATGAGCCAGATCATCACCGAGGAACTAAGCGAATACTCGACCCAGCGGAAGTAGTTGTGATTCAGCTTTAACCCAGCCGAGTAATTGTTGAAGAACCAGGGCGACGAGATTAGGAAGTGGAAGAAGGCAGACAGGGCCAGAAAAGCAACCACGCCAAAGCCGAGGTTGATCTCGAATACCTTGACGTGTTCGGTTAGCCCCGATCCTGGAGGCCCAGCCATGTAATCGGCGGTTACCGGAAAGAGAACCTGACTTGGCAGCTGCGCCAGGAATGAACCAAAAGCCACCGCCTGAAGCAGGTGGACGAAACCAGCGACGATGTTGTAGCGGCGAAGTCGGACAATCTGCTGATCGTTACTGTAAGTCTTGCGAGCCATCTGGGCTTCCCCCGTTTCTGTCGACCACTTTGTCTGACTAGTTTTAGGCTAGTGCAGGAGTTGCTTGTCGTCATCGGTTATCGAGTTTGCCCATTTGGGTTTTCGGTGTTGGTGTGATTTAGAAGGAAAAGATGCCCAAATTTTATGAATCCGCCAGAGAGGCACTGGTCTCGCACTTGCGCGACGGCCAAATTATTGCCGTCGGCGGTTTTGGCCTAAGCGGCAACCCGTTTGATCTGATTGAGGCGGTCCGCGACTCCGGTGTGAAGAACCTGACCATAGTTTCCAACAACATGGGTATCGATGGCCAGGGGCTAGGGATCCTGTTGGAGAACAACCAGGTTTCTAAAGTCATTGCCAGCTATGTCGGTGAAAACAAACTTTTTGCCCAACAGTTCTTGGATGGTCAGCTCGAAGTGGAATTTGCGCCCCAGGGAACACTCGCAGAGAGACTGCGTGCCGGCGGAGCCGGAATAGCTGGTTTCTATACCAAGACCGGTGTTGGAACGCCCGTGGCCGAGGGCAAACCCCAAGAGGTATTTGATGGTGAAACCTATATTTTGGAACGGGGAATAGTCGCTGACATCGGTCTGGTTCACGCGCACACTGCAGACCAAGCTGGAAACCTCACCTACCGTTACACGGCCCGCAACTTCAACCCCCTGGTAGCGCAAAGCGGCCGCTTCACAGTTGCTGAGGTGGAGGTAGTCTCAGACTCATTCATCAAACCGAACATCGTCGTCACCCCGGGAATTTTTGTGCAGTCGGTGGTGAAGAGCATTCCTCGGGAAAAGCCAATCGAACAGCGAACAGTGCGTCCCAAACTAAACGTTGGAGGCAACTAATAATGGCTTGGACCAGAGACCAAATGGCCGAAATTGCGGCAGCTGAGTTGCACGATGGCGACTACGTCAACCTCGGAATTGGCATTCCAACCCTGGTAGCCAACCACATCCCCGAAGGCATGACCGTCTACCTGCAGAGCGAGAACGGTCTCCTCGGCATGGGCGAATTTCCCATCGAGGGCGAGGAAGACGCCGACCTGATCAATGCGGGCAAGCAGACCGTCACCATCCAACCCGGTGGTTCGATATTTGATTCGGCTACCAGTTTCGGAATGATTCGAGGCGGCCACGTTCAGCTGGCCATTCTGGGGGCAATGGAAGTTTCTGCTCATGGTGACCTGGCCAACTGGACCATTCCAGGCAAGCTCGTCAAGGGCATGGGTGGCGCAATGGATCTAGTTGCCGGTACTCCGCGCGTTATTGTCCTCACCGAACACAACGCCAAAGACGGTAGCCCTAAGGTAGTTGAAAGGTGCAGCCTTCCGCTTACCGGTCAGGCCTGCGTAGACCGCATCATCACAGATGTTGCTGTCTTCGATGTTCACGGCGATGGCCTGCTCCTGACCCAGATAGCTCCGGGCCATGATCTGAACGAGATCCGCAATCGAACCGGCGCCAAGTTCGAAGTCGCCGAAGGCCTCAGTTAAAGGAAGTTATGTCTGCAATCATCGCTGGATACGCCCGCACACCGTATTGCAAAATAAATGGACCACTTGCTTCGTTGAGTGCGGTGCAGCTGGGTGAAATAGCAGCACGCGCTGCTCTGGCAAATGCCGGTGTTGCAGCAACCGACGTGCAACACGTCATCGCTGGTCACGTCATTCAAGCCGGATGTGGGCAAAACCCGGCCAGGCAGACAGCAGTCGCTGCCGGAGTCGGCTACTCGGTTCCAGCCATCACTCTAAACTCGGTTTGCCTGTCAGGGGCCGACGCGGTGATCTACGCCAGCCAACTTATTGAACTTGGTCAAGCAGATGTGGTCCTGGTAGTGGGTCAGGAGAGCATGAGCCAGAGCCCACATGCCCAGCTTGGGTCGCGAACCGGAAAAAAGTTTGGACCAATCACAATGATTGACACCCTGGAAATCGATGGGCTCACCGATGCCTTTTCCGGCGAGTCGATGGGTCTTGCCACCCAACAGGTGACCACCCTGGCTGGAATATCGCGCGAGGCTCAGGATGAGCTTGCCGTTTCATCGCACATCCGCGCCCATGCCGCCCGCGACTGGGTGGCTAAGGAGATTGCGCCGGTCACGATAAGTGGCCGCAGTGGCGAAGTTGTAGTCGCCGAGGATGACGGCATTCGTGCCGACATTTCTCTTGAATCGGTTGGCAAGTTGCGCCCGGCATTCACCAAAGACGGCAGCATTACGGCTGCAAACTCGTCTCCGCTCACCGACGGAGCGGCTGCGCTTGTCATAGTGAGCGAAAGCTGGGCTGCTGCAAATTCAGTAACCGGCCTAGGCAGGATTTTGAGCTATGCCAAGGTTGCCGGACCAGACTTCTCACTAAACCTGCAGCCAGCAAACGCAATTGCTGCAGCTCTGGCGAAAGCCGGCAAATCTGCCGCCGAGCTATGCTCTGTGGAAATAAATGAGGCGTTTGCGGCTGTGGGTGTGGCATCAACTGAGGCTCTTGGGCTTTCACCTGAGATAGTGAATCCTGATGGTGGAGCGATTGCGATTGGTCACCCAATCGGTTCGTCCGGGGCCAGAATCGTCGGGCACTTGGCGCGCAATCTGCAGAAGAATGGCAGCGGAAGCATCGGCGCTATTGGAATTTGCGGCGGCGGCGGCCAGGGCGTGGGCATCCTTGTAGAAGCGTTCTGATTGCCGCTTCGCGATTCCGATTAGGCTTTAGCCATGACCACTACTCCAGCACTAGTAATCAACCAGGCCAATGCCCCAATGGTGAAGTCTCAGATCGAGCGTCGCCCGGTGGGTAAGAAAGACGTAAGACTCTCAATCGCCTATTCGGGCATCTGCCACTCAGATGTTCACCAGGCTCGTTCCGAATGGGGCAGCGACATCTTCCCAATGGTTCCGGGGCACGAAATCATTGGGCACGTGGTTGAGGTTGGTTCGGAGGTCACAAAATTCAAGTTGGGCGACACCGTGGGTGTGGGCGTATTTGTAGACTCATGCCGCGAATGCGATGCCTGCAAGGCTAACCTGGAGAGCTACTGCGAGCGTGGCCCGGTTGGCTCATACAACGGCTACGGCTATGACGGCGAAGTGCAGTACGGCGGCTATTCCAAAGAGATAGTCACCGATGAACACTTCGTACTGAAAATCTCCGAAGGCGTAAACCTGGCTGAGTGTGCTCCACTGCTCTGTGCCGGCATCACGGTCTATTCGCCACTGAGGCACTGGCAGGCTGGGCCGGGCAAAAAGGTTGCAATCCTCGGAATGGGTGGTCTGGGTCACCTGGCCGTCAAGTTTGCCGTGGCGATGGGAGCCGAGGTCACCGTGCTTGGGCATTCGCTTAGCAAGAAGGCAGACGCCCTTGCATTTGGCGCCACCGATTATCGCTCAACCTCGGATGAGCAAACCTTCAAGGACCTTGCCAAGAAGTTTGACTTCATTCTGAACACCACGAGCGCCAATATTCCGGTCGATTCGCTGCTTGGAATGATCAAGCTCGATGGTGCACTGGTGTTTGTTGGACTTCCAGCGGAAAGCCAAAGCTTCAACGTGTTTGGTCTCACTGGCCAGCGACGTTCAATCAGCGGTTCGCAGGTTGGCGGGCAGGTCGAAGTTCAAGAAATGCTGGATTTCGCCGCCGCAAACAACATCGGTGCCTCTGTAGAAATGCTGGATGCAACCGATCCAGCAACCATCGATGCTGCTTGGAATCGGGTGGTTGACGCCGACGTCCGCTACCGGTTTGTGATCGACGCCAGCACTATCTAACAGGCTTACTTACCTAGCGAGTCAATCGCCTGGTTGAGTGTGGCCGATGGTCGCATCGCCGCGTCAACCAGTTCAACGTTGGCCTGGTAGTAACCACCGATTTCAACTGTCTTGCCCTGAACGGCAATCAGCTCTTCAACGATCTTGGCCTCTGCCTCGGTGAGAGTCTTAGCCAAGGCGGCAAACGCGGCTGCTAGCTCTGCATCAACGGTCTGCGCTGCCAGTTCCTGAGCCCAGTAAAGGCCAAGGTAGAAGTGGCTACCGCGGTTGTCGATGGTTCCGATCTTGCGGCCTGGCGAGCGGTCCATTTCCAGGAAGGTTCCGGTGGCGCGGTCCAGGGTGTCTGCAAGCACCTGTGCCTTCGAGTTTCCGGTGGTGGTTGCCAGGTGCTCAAGCGAAGCGGCAAGCGCAAAGAACTCACCGAGCGAATCCCAGCGAAGATAGTTTTCTTCGAGGAACTGCTGAACGTGCTTAGGAGCCGAGCCGCCAGCGCCGGTTTCAAATAGTCCACCGCCGTTTAGCAGCGGAACAATCGACAGCATCTTGGCGCTGGTGCCAACCTCGAGGATCGGGAAGAGGTCGGTGAGGTAATCGCGAAGTACGTTACCGGTCACCGAAATGGTGTCGAGTCCTTCGCGGATTCGACCGAGCGAGTACTTGGTGGCCGCTGCCGGCTCCATGATCTCGATGGTCAGACCGGTGGTGTCGTGCTCTGCCAGGTAGGTGTGAACCTTGGTGATCAGGGCGGCATCGTGAGCACGGCTAGCATCGAGCCAGAAAATGGCTGGCACGTTGGTGGCACGAGCGCGGGTGACCGCAAGCTTCACCCAGTCGCGAACCGGAACGTCCTTGGTTTGGGTGGCGCGCCAAATGTCGCCCTTGCCCACCTCGTGCGAAATCAGAACCTCGCCCTTTGAGTTGACAATCTCTACGCGACCGGCGGCCTTCATTTCAAAGGTCTTGTCGTGGCTTCCGTATTCTTCGGCGGCCTGGGCCATTAGGCCCACGTTTGGAACCGAGCCAATGGTTGCGGGGTTAAGCGGGCCATTCTCGATTACGTCCTCGATGGTGGCCTGGTAGACGCCCGCATAGGACGAGTCTGGGATAACGGCCAGGGTGTCGTCTTCGGAGCCGTCGACTCCCCAGAGCTTGCCGCCGTTGCGAACCAGGGCTGGCATCGAAGCATCCACGATGACGTCGGATGGTACGTGCAGGTTGGTGATACCGCGATCGCTGTTGACGTAGCTTAGGCGCGGGCCGTGCTCGAGGGCAGCAGCGAAGTTGGCGGCAATCTGCTCGCCATCGGCGAGGTTGGCAATGCCGGCCAAGATCGAACCGAGGCCATCATTCGCGCTCAAACCGGCAGCGGCAAGTTCGGCACCATACTTTGCGAAGACATCGGCGAAATAGGTTTTGACCACGTGACCGAAGAGGATCGGGTCGCTGACCTTCATCATGGTGGCCTTCAGGTGCACCGAATAGAGCACGTTGTCGGATTTGGCCTGTTCCAGGGTGGCAGCCAAAAAATCGTCGAGCGCGGCCACGTTCATGAAGGTGGCGTCAACGATTTCGCCCGGCAGAACCTTTAGCCCCTTCTTGAGTTCAGTCTCGGTTCCGTCGGCTGCAATGTGGCGGATGCTCAGAACATCTGCCTCGCCAAGAACGGTCGACTTCTCGTTGGAGAAGAAGTCGTCGTGGCCCATGGTGGCAACGCGAGTCTTGGAGCCCGCGGCAAATGGCTTGTTTACGTGCGGGTGCTTGCGGGCGTAGGCCTTGACCGAGAGCGGTGCTCGACGGTCGCTGTTTCCCTCGCGCAGTACTGGGTTGACTGCGCTGCCCTTGACCTTGTCGTAGCGGCTGCGTGCCTCGCGCTCGGCATCGGTGGTTGGCTCGTCAACGTAGTCAGGCACTGCAAATCCGTGCTCCTGCAGCTCGGCAATTGCAGCCTTGAGCTGAGGAATCGATGCCGAGATGTTCGGCAGCTTGATGATGTTAGCCTCTGGGGTCTTGGCAAGTTCGCCAAGTTCGGTTAGCGCATCGACCACACGCTGGTTTTCAGGCAAACGGTCCGAGAAAACAGCCAGAATGCGCCCTGCGAGAGAAATATCGCGAGTCTCGATGTTCACATTTGCAGCCTTGGCAAAGGCCTGAACAATTGGCAACAGTGAAGCGGTAGCCAGGGCAGGGGCTTCATCGGTGAAAGTGTAATAAATAGTCGATTCGTTCACGACGCGCAATTCTCCGGTTCTGAGAGTGAGAAACTAACCATTCAAGACTACCCGTTGCCTTGGTATGCCTAACCCCATAGCGCCTCGTGCAAGCAGCAGGGTATTCGCTCTGAAGTGACCTCGAACCAAAGGTTTGTGAGCGATAACATTGTGGAAGTTAGCCAACGACAACAGAGAGATCTGGCATGAACCTCAACCACCGCATGCACATTGACTTCAACGATGGTTGGCTGGTGCGGCTGCCAACGGGGCCGTTCGCGGCCTTCAACGACGGCCCACCCAAGGTCACCGCGGTCACTCTGCCGCACGACGCGTTGCGGGAGCAGCCTCGCTCCGCCGATGCCCCTGCGGGAACCGCCTCTGGATACCACCCGAGTGCCGCCTTCACCTATGAAAAAACCTGGGATGTGCCAGCCGATTGGGCCGGCAAGTGGGTTGCGCTGCAGTTTGATGGAGTGGCTAGCAACGCCCTTGTCTATCTAAACGGCGTGCTGGTTGGTCAGCGCCCATACACCTACGCCAGATTCTCGGTAGACCTGACTGCGCTGCTGAAGCCTGGGCAGAGCAACCACCTTCGGGTTGAGGTGCGGGGCCACAAAGACTCTCGCTGGTACACCGGTGCGGGTATCTATCGTGGGGTTGAGTTGCTGGTTGCAGATTCTCTGCACTTTGCACCCGACTCACTCTGGGCCTCCACGCTTCGCATTGAAGCTGGAACAGCTACCGTCGAAGTTTCCGCAACTGTCGTAAACGCCGGACTGCGGGTTCGAGTGGCGCGGGCACAGTTTACGCTCCTTGACCCTGCAGGCCAAGAGGTTGCAGTGCGCGATATCCCCGTTTCGACACTTCCCAAATCGTCGGTCGAATTCGGTGGTGCAGCCGAATCGCACATATCACAGCGCTTCGAGATTGAGCAGGCCCAACTCTGGAGCACCGATGCCCCGCACCTCTATTCGGTGGTCGCAAAGCTGTTTGATGCAGAGGGCAACGGCATTGATGTCTTGGCAGCAGAATCCGCCAGGTTTGGAATCCGAACCGTCACGGTCGATCCACTCCACGGGCTGCGCATCAACGGCGAGGAAACCAAGCTGCGGGGAGCTTGCATCCACGTCGATAACGGTTTGCTCGGGGCGGTTTCGCTGCCGGCAGCCGAACTCCGCAAGGTGGCCAGGCTAAAGGCCTCGGGTCACAACGCAATCAGAATTTCGCACAACCCTGCCAGCCAGGCGCTACTAGATGCATGCGACCAGTTGGGCATGCTGGTTATGAACGAAGCGTTTGACACCTGGAGCCTGGAGAAGTCTGAGTTCGATCACGCTCGCAACTTTGCCGAATGGTGGGAGCGCGATATTGAATCACTGGTTCACGGCAGCCGAAACCACCCGAGCGTAATTCTTTACTCGATTGGAAACGAGATTCCAGAACTGGGCACCATCGGCGGCCGCATTTGGAATCGTCGGATTGCTAACAAGGTGCGCAGCCTGGACTCAACGCGTCCAGTCACCAATGGCATCAACACCCTGTTGACCATCGATGTCGGGGACCTGCTGCAGCAGGCGGGCGGACTAAACGCATTCATGGGAGACACCGGCGACATCTCGGCAGGCTTCGCCAACATCGCTGTTACCCCAACGGTGTCGGGTGCAATCGAAGAGGTGGCGTCTGACCTTGACGTGGTTGGCTACAACTACGCCGAGAGCCGCTATGCCCTAGACCTTCTCGAGACCCCGCATCGAGTAATCGTTGGCTCCGAAACATTTGCCAAGACCATAGTTTCCAACTGGAAGCTGGTCCAGAAGTATCCTCACGTGATTGGTGACTTCACCTGGACCGGTTGGGATTACCTTGGCGAGGTGGGTATCGGTGCGGTTGCCTACCAGGATGACACCGAATTCAATGGGCAGCTGGGTCGTGAATTCCCTTACCTGCTGGCCTACTGCGGCGATATCGACATCACCGGTTACCGCAGGCCTTCTTCCTATTACCGCGAGATTGCCTTTGGCTTGAGGTCAGATCCATTTATCGCGGTGCAGGATCCTGCCAAGTTCGACCAGGTTCAAGTTTCAACTTCGCCGTGGGCTTGGGCAGACGTGGTTGAAGGTTGGTCCTGGGATGGACACGAAGGCAAGCCGGTGCGCGTCGATGTTTATTCCAACGCACACGAAGTGCAGTTGCTGCTCAACGGAACCTCGTTGGGCAGACAGCCAGTCGCTGCCGAAAACGCCGGAACGCTGCTGGCTAACACTGCAAGGTTTGAAGTGGCCTACGGCCATGGCGAACTGGTTGCAGTTTCCTACATAGATGGAGTGGAATCCGGCCGGTGTGCCTTGAAATCTGCCGAGGGAAGCAAGCGTTTGAAACTCCAACTGGAACAGCTAGACGGTGTGGTTAGCCTTTCGGCGGATGGCCAAGGGTTGGCACACATTTCGCTTTCGATCGTGGGCAGCAATGGGCAACTTTTCAATCAGGCGCAGGACCAGATTGAGGTAACCGTTTCCGGTCCGGCTGTGCTTGCCGGATTCGGCTCTTCCATGCCCAATCCGACCACTCCGTACACTTCTTCGGCGCAGACTGTATTCGATGGTCGAGCGCAGGCTATTGTTCGACTAACCGGCTCTGGCGAGGTAACTTTCACAGCTAAGTGCGAAGGCCTGATTGAGCAGAAATTGGTGTTTGCAGCACTGTAAGCCTTTACAAATCGAGATTTTTTCTGTAAAAACCATTCATTTGAACGGAATCATCACAGTTTGATTACGACTGTGAAAATCGCTGTTTTCCAATTCGCTTTTGCAAGTAATGTCCTAACTAGTTCAAAAGTGTCCACTTTTTGAATTACAAATCGCAAAGCAGTTTGTGACCACGAAACAATTGGAGAACAGAGAAGTTATGAAGAAGTTTCTAGCCACTTCTGTTGCAGTTGGGCTCTCGGTTGCCGCCCTTGTCGGCGCACCGGCTCACGCAGCAAACACCACACTTACCCTGGGTGTTATTAGCCCAGTAGCTGACTGGCGCGCATCGTCGGGTCAGCTGGCTAACCTAGGCCCTTACTACCAGGCTGTTTACGGCACCCTGCTAACTCAGTCGGCTGATGGCCACACCATCACCCCTGGTTTCGCATCGTACAAGTACGACAAGACTCAAACCGTACTAACCCTTACCCTGCAGAAGGGTCTGAAGTTCACCGATGGTGAGGCTCTAGACGCAACTGCCGTAAAGACCAACCTGGATGGCTACTCGAAGGGTCTGGCATCAGACGCCTCGACCGCAACTGCAAACATCGTTTCGGTTGATGTCAAGAACGCCACCACCGTTGTAATCACCCTGAAGCAGGCAACTGCACCATTCCTCAACTACCTTGCAGGAACTCTGGGCATGATGGAGGCTCCTAACGCGATTGCCTCGGCAGATGCTAAGGCCGTTCCAGTTGGTGCCGGTCCATACATCTACGACGCCGCTAACTCGGTTGCTGGCTCAAGCTATGCATTCAAGGCCAACCCTGGTTACTGGGACAAGAAGCACGTCAGCTACCCAAACCTTGTTCTGAAGTCGATTCCTTCGAGCGCTGCTGCTGTAACCGCACTGCAGTCGGGCCAGGTAGATGGTATCCCGCTGCTTGACATGACCTCGATCGACCCACTGAAGGCTCAGGGCCTAGACGTTGCAACCCAGTACCTCAACGAAGTTGGTATCTTCTTCATTGACAAGGCTGGCCGCATGGGTTCGCCTTTCAAGAACCTGAAGGTTCGCCAGGCAATCAACTACGCAGTTGACCGCGATGCAGCAGTGAAGGTATTCGCCGCTGGCTTTGGTCGTCCAACTCAGCAGGAGTTTGCAAGCTTCAACCAGGGATTCGTTCCTGCACTGCAGAACACCTACACCCACGATGTTGCCAAGGCCAAGCAGCTGATGGCTGACGCCGGCTACGCTAACGGTTTCACCACCACCTTCCCTCGCTTTGCAGGTACCCCTCAGACCCAGGTGGACTTCATCACCGACCAGCTGGCTCAGATTGGTATCACCGTGAAGTGGGACAGCTACGCCACCGCAGGTGACCTGTTCAACGCAATGTGGGCACCAAAGTACGCTGCGTACCGAATGACCCTTCAGCGCGATGCACTCGACCTGCAGTTGATTGACTTCAAGGTTGCTCGTGACGCCGCTTGGAACCCATCGGGCTACGGCGACTCCACCTCGGACAAGTTGATCAACTTGGCTCGTACCACCACCGGTAAGACTCAGGTTAAGGCCCTTCAGGACCTCAACAAGTACATGGTCGCCCAGGCCTGGACTGCACCGCTGATCGAGACTCAGGTAGCGTATGGCTTCAACCCGAAGACCATCAAGGCTGTGTCTCACGCCGGTAACTCTTACCCATACCTACTGGAAATCAAGCCAGCTAAGTAACGGTAAGTAGCCTTCAAATAGTGTGACCGGGGATCCCACGGATCCCCGGTCACCTACTTGCAGGACAGATTTAAAACTTGCAATACTGCGCATCAAAAAATCCTTAGGACCACATTCAATGCTGAAATTTACCCTTCGTAGGCTGGGTACGGGAGCGCTACTGCTTCTGACGGTCTGCACCTTTGCGTACTTCATGCTGTATCTCGGAAAAGACAGCATTGCCTACGGAATCCTTGGCGAAAATGCCAAGCCAGCAGACATCACTCACTTCAATCAGGTGCACGGCCTCGACAAGAGCTTCTTTGAGTCCTACGCCAACTGGCTAATCAACGCCATCAGGGGAGACTTTGGCCAGGCCTGGACCTTCCCCGACCCACCAACCGTTCTGATCGGCCAGCGCCTCAGCGTTACTCTGATCATCGTGGTGGCTTCGCTCATCATTGTCGCAACTGTCTCGCTTGCACTTGGCGTGCTTGGTGCAGTTCGCGGTGGTTGGGCAGACCGACTGGTTCAGTTGCTGGGTCTGATCGGCTTCGCTCTCCCCAACTTCTTGATCGCATTCGCACTGGTGATCCAGTTCGCTGTTTCGGTCCACTGGTTCAATGCCGTTGGCTGGGTGCCGCCGCAGATGGACTTTGAGCAGTTTCTTCGTTCGGCAACACTGCCCATCGCGGCAATCTCAATCTCGGGTCTGGCTTCGCTTACCCAGCAGATTCGCGGTGCGGTAAAGGACACCCTGCAGCACGATTACGTTCGCAGTTTGCGCACCAGTGGCCTCAGCTACCGCCGCGTGATTTTCAAGCACGTGCTTCGTAACGCAGCCGGTCCGGCTCTTTCGGTGCTAGGACTCCAGTTCGTGGGAATGCTCGGTGGAATCGTAATCATCGAACAGATCTTCGCCATCCCTGGCCTCGGTTCACTTTCGGTATCGGCAACGTCGGCTCGCGATATTCCAGTGGTAATGGCCGTTGTCGCCACTATGGCGATCATGGTTATTTTGGTGAACTTTGTTATTGACCTGCTCTCCGCAGCGCTGAACCCAAAGGTACGACTTTCATGAGCACTACATCGATTCCGCGTCCGATCTCGGAGCGCAACCTTTTCACTAAGGTCATTACCAATGCAACCGGTGCCTTTTCGTTCGGCCTAGTCTCACTTATCACCCTTGTGGCGGTCTTCGCCCGTGTGATCATGCCCTACGATCCAGGTAAGACCGACTACTCACACGTTGCCGAAATGCCATCGGCACTTCACTGGTTTGGCACCGATGACCTGGGTCGCGACATCCTGAGTCGCATGATCATCGGCACTCAGTTCACTCTCAGTGGTGCACTTCTATGCGTAGTGATCGCTCTAGTTGTGGGTTGCACCATGGGCCTAATCGCCGGATACTTCGGTGGATTTTGGGATTCGGTGGGTAACTGGTTGAGCAACGTGATGCAGGCTCTTCCTGGTCTGATCGTGCTTCTAGCGGCTGCGACTGTGCTTGGCACCAACGTCTACACGGCGATGGCGATTTACGGATTCTTGCTGTCGCCATCATTCTTCCGCCTCACCTTCGTCACAGTGCGTGGAGTTAGAAACGAGCTGTATGTAGATGCCGCTCGGGTCTCCGGATTGAGCGACTTCGCCATCATCACTCGTCACGTGCTGGGTGTAGTAAGAGCCCCAATCATCATTCAGAGTGGAATTATTGCTTCCATCTCCATCTCGATTCAGTCTGGTTTGCAGTTTCTAGGCTTTGGCTCGGGCGAGAACATCTCCTGGGGAACCATGCTTATGGATGGCTTCACCAGTATCTGGTCTCACCCCATCCGACTCCTCTATCCGTCGGTGATGCTGGCGCTAACCCTGGTCTCGATCGTGCTCTTCGCCGGAAACCTGCGTGACGAGTCTGAACGTGTCGGAAACCGAGTTCGCAAGAGTTCGCGTAAGTCCATGAGCTCGCACGTTACTGAGCAGGCCACCGAGGCTCCTGTGATTCACCCAGAACCACAGCGCACCGGCGAAGAGCTGCTGAGCATCAAGGGGCTAGAAATTGGTTACCTGCAGTCCAGCGGCCAGTACAAGGTTGTCGTTCACGACTCGAACATCAGCATTAATAAGGGTGAAGTAGTTGGCCTGGTGGGAGAGTCTGGCTCTGGTAAGACCCAAACCGCT
>Ga0228703_1001523_pt1 | contig 13923 bp, 17 predicted proteins | sample McNCre217_Aug_MG_3_FD_178020 | JGI IMG/M metagenome (GOLD analysis project Ga0228703, IMG submission 178020) | Freshwater microbial communities from McNutts Creek, Athens, Georgia, United States - 29-17_Aug_MG | ecosystem: Environmental > Aquatic > Freshwater > Creek | place: USA: Georgia... | reverse complement strand
AGATTTGAAATTGCAATCGAAAAATGGCAGCTCGCTTCGCGAGGTAATGCATGCGATGAATGCGGAATTTGGCCAGCTGAAAAAAGGCTATCAAAAAGCTGATTTTATTCGAATCTGTGAGGAAATTTATGGTGAATCCCTGCAAGATTTTTTCTCCGCTTATGTGGAAACGAACACCGATATAACCGCTGATTTACAGGCTATACTAGCTAATTCAGGTTTGGAATTTGCTTTCGATGCGCAGATGGGTTGGACCTTAGCAGACAAAAACGCAATTTAATTGCGCATTACGTTCTTTTGGTCTATATTTTGTCTTTTGGGGATGAATCTTTTTTCCTTAGAGTTTAGGAATTTTACCGTGATGATAGATTTTCCTACTTTAATTCGAAAAGCAAGAATAGATAAAGGCTTTAGCCAAGACTACGTCTCCACGGAGCTAGGCATTACTTTGTCTGCCTATTCTAAAATCGAACGCGGCTTGACGGATCCATCTTTAAGTAGGATGAAGCAAATTGCGGAAGTTCTTGAAGTAGATTTAGGTCTACTTTTTAAGCCCAAAGAATACCCTTATGTTACAGAGGTCTCTGAACCCAATGGTTCAATGAGCCCTGTTTCTCGATATGAATTTGAAGCCTGCCTAGGAGCCATTCATGACTTGCAGGAACAAGTGCGCTATTTATCTGAGCGTATCGTTTAATCCCCCTTTTTCATTGCGGAATCAGGGCTTATGCCTAAATTGCAGGTTCAAAATCAATTCCTATGTTGAATAGACCGCGTCGTAATCGTTCCAGTGCCGCTATCCGCACCATGGTGGAGGAAAATCGCCTTTCGGTGAAGGATTTACTTTTTCCGCTTTTTGTCATGGATGGGAAAAATACCCAAACCGAAATCAAATCGATGCCGGGTATTTATCGCTACACGACGGATTTGCTATTAAAGGAAATCGAGACCTGTGTGAACTTAGGAATTACGTCTTTTGCATTGTTTCCCCAAGTGGAAGAAGCGCGCAAGGATTCTTTAGCCACGGAATCGCACCGCCAAGGAAGTTTGTATTTAGAATCCATTCACGCTGTTTCAAGCCGTTTTCCAGAGATCTCTTTGTTAACGGATGTAGCGATGGATCCCTATAGTTCAGATGGACACGATGGGATTGTGAAAGGCGGAGAGATTTTGAATGATGAGACTTTAGAAGTATTGGCCAAAATGGCCATAGCACAGGCGCAAGCCGGATCAAAACTCATAGGACCTTCGGATATGATGGATGGCCGCGTGGGTTATTTGCGCGAGTCCTTAGATGATGCCGGTTTCACGAATGTGGGGATCATGGCCTACAGCGCGAAATATGCTTCTGCATTTTATGGACCTTTCCGGGATGCCTTGGAGTCTGCGCCTAAATTTGGCGATAAAAAGACTTACCAAATGAACCCCGCAAACAGCCGCGAAGCCTTGCGCGAAGCGGAATTAGATGAATTAGAAGGCGCTGATTTCCTCATGGTGAAGCCAGCCTTAGCCTATTTAGATATTATCTCTTTACTCCGCGAAAATTCCCATTTGCCTATCGCTGCCTACAATGTGTCAGGTGAGTATGCGATGGTCAAAGCCGCCGCTGCAAACGGATGGATAGACGGTGAAAAAGCGATGTTAGAAAGCTTGCTCGCGATGAAGCGTGCCGGCGCACAGGTTATTTTGACCTATTTTGCCAAAGAATTTGCCCAATTAAAAAACTCCTAAGATGTCGTCAGACCGTTACATGCAACGAGGTGTTTCTGCCTCGAAAGAAGATGTTCACAAAGCTATTGCGAACTTAGATAAAGGCCTTTTTCCGCAGGCGTTTTGCAAAATCTCTCCTGATATTTTGGGAGGAGATGCGGATTATTGCAATATCATGCACGCGGATGGGGCGGGGACGAAGTCGTCTTTGGCTTATTTGTATTGGAAAGAAACAGGTGACATCTCGGTTTGGCGCGGAATCGCACAAGACGCGGTGGTCATGAACACGGACGATTTGATCTGTGTAGGGGCAACGGACCAAATGTTGCTTTCTAGCACCATCGGACGTAATAAAAACTTGATTCCAGGCGAGGTTATCGCTGAAATCATTAATGGGACGGAAGAAGTTTTACAAATGCTGCGTGATAATGGCATTGGTATTTATTCCACGGGAGGAGAAACGGCAGACGTAGGGGATTTAGTGCGTACCATCATTGTGGACAGTACAGTCATTGGTCGTATGAAGCGCTCGGAGGTGATTTCGAATGGCAATATCCAAGCGGGTGATGTGATCATCGGTTTAGCGTCGGATGGCCAAGCGAATTATGAAAAAAAATACAATGGCGGGATGGGCAGCAATGGCTTGACCTCTGCGCGCCATGACGTGCTAGGAAAATACTTAGCCACGAAATACCCAGAAAGTTTTGATCCCTCAGTTCCATCGGATTTAGTGTATTCTGGCTCTCGTAACCTGACGGAAGCGGTTCCAGGCACGCCTTTGAACGTGGGTCAGTTGATCCTATCACCTACGCGTACCTATGCACCCGTAGTAAAGGCTTTATTAACGGAATTGCGCCCTCATTTGCACGGAATGGTGCATTGTTCAGGTGGAGCGCAGACGAAAGTGATGCACTTCGTGAATAACGTTCACGTGATTAAGGACAATTTATTCTCTATGCCTCCTTTGTTTGATTTGATCCAAAAAGAGAGCGGAACCAGCTTCCAAGAGATGTACCAAGTATTCAATATGGGGCATCGTTTAGAAGTCTATGCGAATCCAGCTCATGCGGATGAAATCATTCGTATTTCTCAGTCCTTTGGTATTCCAGCCCAAATCGTGGGCCGCGTAGAAGCCTCAGCGACTAAGAAGCTGACCATCAGCAGTGAATACGGAGAATTTATTTATGAATAGTGTTTGCTATTAAGCGAATTAATTTTTAGATTTGCACCCCCATTTAAAAGGCTTTTAAATTTTTTCATTTGTCTTGAATCAATAGCCTCGTGGGATTGTTTCACTTAAATACAGTAAAAATGTACGCAATCGTAGAAATTGCCGGGCAGCAATTTAAAGTAGAAAAAGACCGTTCTGTTTACACTCACCGTTTGGCGGGAGCAGAAGGCGCTGCACTGGTTATCGACAAGGTATTACTTGTTGACAATGACGGAAAAATTTCCGTAGGAGCTCCCACAGTAGCTGGAGCCACTGTTACGGCTAAAATTGTTGCTCACGTTCGTGGCGAGAAAGTTTTAGTTTTCAAGAAGAAACGTAGAAAGACCTATCAAAAAATGAATGGTCACCGTCAAGATTTGACAAAAGTATTGATTGAATCAATCAACGTAAAATAAGTCTTTAACTAAGCGATTCTTCGGAACGCATAAATAAAATAACCCATGGCACATAAGAAAGGCGCCGGATCATCCAAAAACGGGCGCGAATCACATAGTAAACGATTAGGCGTTAAGTTATTTGGAGGTCAAGCAATCATTGCAGGAAATATCATCGTTCGTCAACGTGGTACAGCTCACAACCCTGGCTTAAACGTAGGAATCGGAAAAGATCATACATTATTCGCTTTGACGGATGGTGTGGTTAAATTCCAAAAAGGTTTCAAAGGACGTTCATTCGTTCACGTGTTACCTATTTCAGCAGATGCAGCTCCTGCAGATGCACCAGCGAAAGCTCCAGCTAAGAAAGCAGCTCCAGCACCTAAAGCGGAGGCAGCAGTAGAAGCAGCTCCAGCAGCGGAGGCTCCAGCGAAGAAAGCTCCTGCGAAAAAAGCAGCAGCTCCAGCAGCAGAGAAAAAAGCACCAGCGAAGAAAGCAGCGAAAGCTGAGTAATTTTCTTAGTTACCTAGAGAGAACCCGGCATGAAAATGCCGGGTTTTTTTGTTTTTTGGAAACCAAATAGGCCTTACCTTTGTTCTAGATTTTACAATACCTCCCTTTAAGGACATCATGATGAACACGAATTCAAGCATCCATATTTATACAGAATCCACTCCTAATCCACACTCCATGAAGTTTGTCTTCAATATGGAATTATTACCGGAGGGAATGTCATTCGATTATACACAACCGGCTGATGGATTAACAAAGGAGAAAAACTCCCCTTTGGCAGTTGCTTTGTTTGGCTTTGATTTCGTGTCACGAGTTTTCATCACGAACAATTTCATCACACTGACTAAAACGGAGTCCGTCGCTTGGGAAGATGAATTATTCGGCATCAAAACCTACCTAAAGAAGTATTTCGAAGAGAAACAACCCGTTTTCTCCTTACCAGATTCAACGATCGCTGATGATCAGTCAAATGACACGCCAGCTATCAAACAAATCAAACAAGCCCTAGACGAATACGTTCGCCCAGCCGTAGAATCAGATGGCGGCGCGATCACGTTCCACTCGTTTGACGAAACCACCGGACAAGTGAAAGTCCTCTTGCAAGGTTCTTGCTCTGGCTGTCCATCCTCTACGATGACGCTAAAGTCTGGTATCGAAGCGCTCTTAACGCGCATGGTTCCGGGTGTGAAGGAAGTGGTAGCGGAAGGGGTATAATGTCATTCCTACGTCTCTAAGGTTGCATATTTAAATACTGCAATCTTTCATTCAAATTAACTCCTATCAATTTTATTCAGGGGACAAGTGTCTGCATTTTTAAATGCAGGGTTTGAAATTATATCTCCAAATCAAAAAATCACTTATACCCTTGATGCACAAAATATTTTAAATAGTAAAGATCGTAGTTTTATATCGATTAACGATTACTCCCGAACCGAATATAAAAATTTCTTAATAGGTGGGACATTACTTTTAAAGGTCGAATTTTCGCTCTAATGTCATTGACATTATTTTAGGATAATTTAGTCGTCACTTTCAAGAAAAAATACCTCATTTACTGACTTATTGAACACTCTGCAGATTTTTAGTGCCAATACTGTAGAAGGGACAAACTTCTTTAGCTCAATAGCATTAATGGTTTGCCTAGTGACTGAAACTCTGTTAGCCAATTCTTCTTGAGTCAAGTTGTTAATCGCTCGTTCTATTTTTATTTTATTTTCCATTTTTATCTGAGTAGTATGAGTTCTTTATTAACATGAAGTGGAAAATGGCGATATAAAAAAATGAAGTAATATGTGGGTTCCAGCCAATAACACTTAAGTAATCGGTGCCATATACCGTTAATGTAAGGAATATGAAAACTACATTATTTAATATGAATGCCCACAAGAGAGAATTTAATCTCAAATTTGAAATAAACTCGTCTTCTATTTTTTCTTTAGAGCAAATCACAATTAAACTCCCCACAGTCCAGCCAATGATAGAGATCGTAATCTTAATGTTGTTTTCTTCAATCGAAAAAAGTGATAAGATTTCAGTGTAGTGTATACTTAAATTTAACACGAGTACTTTAACTCTGGGGATTTCAATCGTATTTTGAAAATAATAGAAAACGCCATTTAATAATAAAATGATCCATCCGAATATCTTAAAACGGTGAGGGATTAAATTGATTGATTTCATGTTTATTAGTAGTTAAGTTTTCCAAATGTAAAATAAATTTTACTAAAAGCAATACAAACTATACAAAAATTGTTTTGTATCCCCTATATTTTAGCGGAGAATAGTTCCATTCTGTACTAATAACTTCCAGTATAATCTTCTTGATAGAAGGCTTAAAAATCGGTGTTCTATTGTTAAGCTCCTGAGTTCTACTACCAAATTATCAGTTTGTTGATAAAATCAATTTGTTGGATTGACAGGTGGTTTTAATGCTCTAAGTTTACATCGTACATTTTGTGGCTATAACATTATACATCAATTTTTCACCGTTTAAACAAATAAAGACATGAAAATCAAAACAATTAGCACTGTTACCTTTAGCCTACTAACATCATTTATGTTTGGGCAAACTAAATATTATCAAAACGCAAAAGGAACAATAGAAGACTCTGTTACCCATGCAAAATCAACAAATGAGATGCTTCAAGGATTCAAAAAGTCATTCCCATATAAAAACTACAAGTTAAAGGTAGTTGAGAATAAAAAAGAAATCAGGCGCACGAAGGATAGCCTTATATTGTCTGGTGATCTAGACATTGCAATCTTTTTAAAAACGGTAATGAAATCGAGATCAATTGTTTATAATAAAAAGAAGATGAAAAAGTGAGATGCAAAGTGTAACGAGGCAATATTTTTTAATGTCAATAAATTAGAATAAATAATAAACCACTAATTATGGAAAATGACCAAACCACTAAAAAACAAAGACACGGATGTGTTACATCCTTGTTGATTTTCTTGATGATCATTAATTCAGCTTCTGCCATCTTTTATTTTTTTGCTGCTGAATACATTAAAAACAAATTTTCTGCTGATATAGCTCCATTAGAATTTTATAGTATCGTTAATGTACCACTAGTAGAAAAAATCCTTTTTGGCATTACCCTTTTTGCCAATTTTATTTCCTGCATTCTACTATTTCAGTGGAAAAAACTCGGTTTCTGGTTGTATGTAATTTCTGATTTGGCAGCTGTAGGTTTAGATCTTTACCAGGGGAAAGGCTTTTCACAGCTATTATCTATTTCCATAGGAATCGGAATTCTGTTTGGTGTCATGCAAATCGCTAATAAGAATCGTAGGACTACGTGGGAGGAATTGAACTAATTGATTTATAGTGTTTTATAATATTAATTCTTAAATTCCATGAGTATAGATGAATGCCCCAATGAATTACTGAAGAAATATGGCTTGCCTGGTGCAACCGCCGTTTTAGTAATTCAATCGATACAAAATGAAAAATTAAGCGAATTAGATTTAGTGACGATTACGGAACTATGGGATAAGAAGTACAAGGAACTGTCTAAGAAAAAATCATCTCTGAAAGCGGGGTGTGTGATCTTGGCTTTTGCTGGACTCATTTTCCACGGCCATGTCAAATTCAGTCATAAGATTATAATTAAAGGCGATTTCCCATTTTCCAAAAACTACGATTACGTAAAAACGGCAATCAGTATTCTAGAAAGTGATTACGATAACGAGTGGCCCTCAACTTTAAAAATCCGTGAATTATGGACTCAAGTTTTTGCAACTCTTAATAGGAGACAATCGGCCAATAATTCACAACTACATATGTTGAAAGCTTTGATAGATAGTGGATTGATTCGATCATTTTCAGGATTGAGCAAATAGAATAACGTACTTAGTGTTATTCTCGTCTCTGAAAAAAGAAACGCCTCTTATTAGAGGCGTCGGACCGAGGATACTATCCTTGGTGGTGTTCTTGTTTGTAAATATAGGGTAAAAAAATAGTTTGTTTCAAATTTTTATACAAAAAAATAAGTGTCGCAAGTAAAAGAAAGAGTTGTAGCTTATATTGATGGGTTTAATCTCTATTTTGGAATGAGAGATGCAGGTTTTGATCAATGTAGATGGCTCAATATTTATAACCTAGTTTGTAGTTTACTAAAACCAAATCAGACACTTGTTGGAGTAAAGTATTTCACTAGCAGAGTTAATAACAACCCTGACAAACAGAAAAGACAATCCACCTATATTGATGCTTTAGAAAGCACTGGGGCTAGAATTATTTTTGGCAACTACCAAGATGGGTCTACGGAATGTAAAAGGTGTGGACATATGTGGCGCACGGCTAAAGAGAAAATGACAGACGTAAATATTGCAACTGCAATCATTATTGATGCTTATAAAGACGAATATGACATGGCAATGCTTATTTCAGGCGATAGTGATTTAACACCACCGATTCGAGAAGTACATAGCTTATTCCCAACTAAAAGAGTATTTATTGCGTTCCCCCCAAAGAGACACAATAGCTCAATGGCCTTAGTTGCCAAAGGTTCAGAAACGATTGGTAGGAAAAAGCTTGTGGATTCGCAATTTGACGAAGAAGTAATAAGTAAAACAGGGTATAAATTAAAAATTCCCAATGAATGGCGTTAACACCTCCCTCAAATCCTTCACCTCTCTAAAATTCGCATGCTCTACCTTGTGGGAAACCACCTCGTGCGCCCATGTGGTGTGATACGGAACGTGAATACCGTGTCCGCCCACAGCGAGAACGGGGAGAATGTCTGATTTTAATGAATTCCCAATCATAGTGAAATGGGCTGGGTCCACATCGAGGTGTTTGATCAGTTTCAAGTAATCGCTTTCCTGCTTGTCTGACATGATTTCGATGTGGTGGAAATATTGCTCTAGGCCGGATTTGGCTAGTTTGCGTTGTTGATCTAAGAGGTCGCCTTTGGTGGCTACTACGAGGCGGTACTTGCCTTGCAAGGATTGCAAAACTTCGACTACGCCTGGTAAGATTTCGATATCGCGTTCAAGTAATTCTTTGCCCAGGTTGAGAATCTTTTCGATGCCGTCTAGGCCCATTGTTCCGCCGGAAACTTGGATCGCGGTTTCGACCATGGAAAGCATAAAACCTTTGACCCCATAACCATAAAGAGCTAGGTTATTCATTTCTATTTTGAACAATTCTTGACCGGTCGTGTGAACGGGTAAATAATCTTCTAAGAGCGCACAGAATTTGTCCTCTGTCTCTCTAAAATAAGGTTCATTCACCCAAAGGGTGTCGTCTGCGTCGAATGCGATTACGTGTTCCATCTTTTTCAAAGTTCAGAGAGAAATAGCAAATAGCAAAGAGCAAAGACCAAAGTGGGTATTCCACATTTGAACTTTGCTCTTTGAACTTTGGTCTTTGCTAATAAGAAGTAGCAATCGTAATAAAATCAGCCGCTACTAATGAAGCACCACCGATTAAACCACCGTCTACGTCTGGGCAAGCGAATAATTCTTTCGCGTTTTTCGCGTTGCAACTTCCTCCGTATAGGATAGAGATGCTGTCGGCTACGCTTTGGCCATATTTATTAGCAATGTGTGCACGTAAATAGGCATGCATTTCTTGTGCTTGGTCAGAAGAAGCCGTTAAGCCTGTTCCGATCGCCCAGATAGGTTCGTAAGCGATCACCACTTTGCTGAATTCCTCCGCTGAAAGGTGGAATAAGCTTTCGGTTAATTGTTGTGCTACGTGGCCTAAGAAATCTGCTCCTTCGCGCGTTTCTAAGCTTTCGCCACAGCAGAATAAAGGTGTTAAGCCGTTTGCCAAAGCCGCATCGGTTTTAGCCGCTAATTGCTCGTTTGATTCCGCAAAGTATTGGCGACGTTCTGAGTGTCCTAAGATCACGTATTGTACACCAGCAGAAGCTAACATAGGAGCAGAAATCTCTCCAGTGTAAGCGCCAGAGGCTTTTTCGTGGCAGTTTTGAGCGGCAACTGCTAAATTAGGGATGCCTTCAATCACTTGATTAACACCCGTTAAATACAAAGCAGGTGTCGACATAATCACCTGAACATCCGCGGAAACGCTAGACTTCACTAATTCTGCTACTTCAGTAGCCAAAACGAATGCTTCTTGCGCCGTTTTGTTCATTTTCCAGTTACCTGCAACAATTTTTTTTCTCATACGTTCATCATTTAAGCTCTAAAATTACAACACCTTTCTGTGGAATGAAAATTACCCATAAAAATTAGGCCTGATATTTCAGAAGATTCCCACATTTAGCGTATTTTCACACCTTATATGAATGTTAACCTTGCTATGAAAAAAATCAGCACCGGCTTATTCCTTTTACTTTGTAGTTTTCAAGCCTTTTCACAGGATTTATTTCCACATACGCAGCAAAAATGGGTGGATTCCGTTTTCCAGTCGCTCAGTGTAGAGGAGAAGATTGGTCAATTGTTAATGCCCCGCGGAAATGTGGCAGATACCTACGATACGACCCGTTTGTATTCCATTGTGAAAGAGTACCACGTGGGTGGATTTGTCTTATTTAAAGGACATCCGGTAAAGCAGGCGGTGTTAGTGAATGAATTGCAGCGTCGCACGAAAGTTCCACTGTTTATTGGAATGGATTTAGAGTGGGGATTAGCGATGCGTTTAGATTCTACTTTCCGTTTTCCTTACCAAATGACATTGGGCGCAATGCAAGGAAACAACTCCTTGATCGAGAAGATGGGGTTACAAATAGGGGAGCAATGCAGAAGAATGGGGGTGCATATTAATTATGCCCCAGTGGTCGATGTGAACAATAATCCTTTGAATCCTGTGATTAATTTCCGCTCTTTTGGGGAGAATCGGGAGGATGTGACGGCTAAGGCTTTGGCCTATATGAGAGGGCTCCAAAAGGCGGGAGTCATTACTTCCGCGAAACATTTCCCAGGTCATGGCGATACGGGGGTGGATTCGCATTTGGATATTCCGGTGTTAAATCACTCGCGCTCCCGCTTGGATAGTTTGGAATTATATCCTTACAAAGAATTGATCTCGAACGGTCTGCAAGGTGTGATGGTGGGGCACTTGAATTTGCCAGCGCTAGACACAACGGCTTCTTTAGCTTCTACCCTTTCGAAACCGATTGTGACGGGGCTTTTGCGCGATGAAATGAAGTTTCAAGGCCTCGTGTTTACGGATGCGATGGATATGAAAGGGGCGACCAAAATGTTCCCAGAAGGCACAGCAAACGTAAAGGCAATTTTAGCGGGGAATGATATTTTAGAAACCTTTGTGGATGTACCTGCGGCTTTTGAGGCGATTAAGAAGGCTTTGACCAATGGTGAAATCTCCCAAGAGGATATTGATAGCCGCGTAAAACGCATATTACAGGCGAAAGCCTGGGCTGGATTAGCCCATTACGAGCCTATCGTGGTGGAGAATTTAGTAAAGGACTTGAATCCCATCAAAAGCGAGGTTTTGAACCGCGAATTAGCCGAAAAGACCATAACCTTGATCAAGAATCCGAGCGAGCTAGTACCGATCAAATCAGTAGATAAAACACGTATCGCAACTTTAGCAATAGGGAAGCCAGCTTATGGAAATACGTTCCCTACGGAGTTCCAAAAAATGGCGAACAACTACGTCGAAATGCCGCATTTCTACCTAGATGAGACAAGCGCAGATACGACTGTCGCGCGGATAGAAACTACCTTGAAAGGTTACGATGTGGTGCTTCTGGGTATTCACAGTATTTCGATTCGCCCGGCGAATAATTACAGTTTAAAGCCAGCCATTAAGGCATTGGTAAACCGTTTCGTGGGTCCTAAAACGGTTGCAATCCATTTTGCGAACGTGAATACGTTGACTTTATTGGATAGCTTGAAGAATGCAGGGGCACTTATGACGGCATATCAAGATGGGATTGCACAGCAGGAAGCGGCGGCAGAGATTGTGTTTGGGGCGATTCCAGCAACAGGGAAATTACCGGTTAGTTTGAGTGCGACCTATAAGCAGGGAATGGGTTTAACCACGACTTCCTTAGCGCGTTTGCAATACAATGTGTTGCCGGAGGCGGTGGGGATTTCCTCCGCTTACTTGAATGCGAAAGTGGACTCGATGGCAAATTTAGCGATTGCCGTGAAAGGTGCGCCAGGTGTAGTGGTGTTGATTGCCAAAGAAGGGAAGGTTATTTACCACAAGGCTTTTGGCAACCAGATCTATGAAACGACTGTCCCATTAAAGACTTCAGATATCTTCGACTTAGCGTCCATTACGAAGATTTCCACCTCTGTTCCTGCTTTAATGAAATGGCAAGATGAGGGCAAGTTTTCGCTCAAAACGACCATGGGACAATTAGTACCTTCTTTTGCGAAATCCAATAAAGCGGGACTTTTGTACGAAGACGTGTTAACGCATCAGGCTCGATTGAAAGCCTGGATTCCGTTCTGGATGGATTATGTGGATAGTACGGATATGATTTTCCATAGCAAGAAATTCCAACAAAAATTCACACAAGACGATGTGAAGTACAAGTATTTGGAACGCTTCTTAAGCCCAGCATCTGGAGAATTGCGCTTAAAGAAAAACATAACAGACCAAAAGGCGATGTGGAAAGAATACGTAGACATCACAAAAGATGTGACACGTTGGAAACCATTCACCTTATCGTATGCACAGTCTGAAGAATATCCGACTTCGGTAGCGCCTAATTTATGGGCGCATAAGACGATGAAAGATCGGATTATGGAGGCAATCAAAGAGAGTCCATTGCGTGAAAAGAAAGAATATGTGTATTCTGATTTATCTTATTATTTATTGCCATCGGAGTCACCGCGTTTGACGGGCAAATCTTGGACGGATTATTTATCAGATACGTTTTATAAGCCATTAGGGGCTTCTACGCTGGTTTATCAAGCAGAAAAGCATTTTCCATTAGCGCGCATTGTGCCATCAGAATACGATTCACTTTTTAGAAAGACCTTGATTCACGGGAAGGTACATGATGAGGGTGCGGCATTATTAGATGGGATTTCAGGACATGCGGGCTTATTTGGGAATGCGAATGACTTAGCTAAATTAATGCAGATGTACTTGCAGAAAGGCTATTACGGGGGTCAGCAATTCATTCAAGAGTCCACCATCAAGCAATGGACGTCTTATCCATTTAGTGCGGCTGAAAATCCGCGTAGAGGGGTAGGTTTCGATAAGGTAGACCGTACGAAGGCAGGCGTTTCGGCGGCGGCATCGGCGAGTCCGGAGAGTTTTGGCCACTCGGGTTTCACAGGTACTTACACTTGGATTGATCCGAAGCAGGATTTAGTCTATGTATTCTTGTCGAATCGGGTGTATCCTACACGGAATAATTCGAAAATCTCCGATATGAATATTCGCACAGGAATCAACGAAGTGATTTACCAAGCGATTAAAAAAGGAAATTAATATGCGCATACTCATCACGGGGGGTACGGGTTTTGTGGGTGCTGCTTTGAAGCAATTTTTGCTTTCTCAGGGCCATGAAGTGGTGATTTTGTCGCGTTCTGGCGGAGATTTCCAATGGGATGTTTCTTATGGTTATCTCGATCCAGCAGCTTTCGAAGGAGTAGATGCGATCGTGCATTTAGCGGGAGCGGGTATCGCGGAGGAACGCTGGTCTGCCGCTCGCAAGAGAGAATTAATCAACAGCCGCGTGCGTAGCACCGCGGTTCTATACCAGGCATTGTCTACCATTCCTCATTCCATCAAGACGGTTATTTCAGCCTCTGCGATTGGTTATTATGGGGCAGATACGGGCGAGGTTTTGTGCACAGAAGACAGCCCTGCGGGATTGGATTTTCTAGCGGATTGTACGAAACAATGGGAGGAGGCAGTGGACCAAATCAGTTCCTTAGGCATCCGCTTAGCCAAAGTACGCATTGGTTTAGTCATGAGTGCACATGGTGGCATATTCCCCGTTATTTCGAAGCCGATTCGGTACGGACTAGGGGCTAATTTGGGATCGGGAAAGCAATGGCAATCTTGGATTCACATAAAGGACCTGGTGAGAATATTTAACGAGTTATTGATAAATTCGAGTCTATCGGGCGTTTATAATGGCGTCGCTCCGGAACCTATTCGGGCTGGAGAAATGAATAAGCAAATCGCCAAAGCCTTGCATAAACCCTTCTTTTTACCAGCTATCCCAGGTTTTTTACTTCGTTTCGTTCTGGGTGAAATGGCTTGTTTAGTGTTAGGGGGCAGCCGCGTGTCTTCGGCGAAATTTGAAAAAGACGCTTCCTTTTCCTTTACCTTTGTCCGCTTCGAAGAAGCATTAAAAGAACTAGTACATGTCTAAAAAAATTCTGATTTATTGCGGGTCATCGAAAGGCCATAATTCTGTTTACGCTGAGCAAGTTGTGAAATTAGCTCAAGCTTTGCATGCGCATGGTTGCCAAGTCATTTTTGGCGCTGGCAGCGTGGGTTTGATGGGTGTTTTAGCGGACGAGTTTTTACGCTTAGGTGGACATGCCATAGGGGTGATTCCTCAGTTCATGGAACCTTGGGAAGTGAAACACAAAGGTTTGCCAGAATTGCATGTGACAGATACCATGCATACACGCAAGGCTCTGATGGCGGATATGGCGGATGGTGTGATTGCGATGCCA
>Ga0228703_1001521_pt1 | contig 13931 bp, 13 predicted proteins | sample McNCre217_Aug_MG_3_FD_178020 | JGI IMG/M metagenome (GOLD analysis project Ga0228703, IMG submission 178020) | Freshwater microbial communities from McNutts Creek, Athens, Georgia, United States - 29-17_Aug_MG | ecosystem: Environmental > Aquatic > Freshwater > Creek | place: USA: Georgia... | reverse complement strand
TGGGCACTGTTAGTTGCCTCTGCACTACTTCTCGACTACGTGATGACCGTTGCGGTTTCGATTGCATCTGGCACCGATAACTTAATTTCCGCATTTCCGGCACTTGCTCCATGGCGAGTAGAAATCGCAGTTGGATTCTTGGTTGCACTATGTGCGGTAAACCTTCGTGGTGTTCGCGAATCCGGAGTTGCTTTTGCGATTCCTACTTATTTGTTTATTGGTTCAATTGGCGCGCTAATAGTTTCTGGATTTGTCCAGCTGGCATCTGGAGCATCACTAACCGCACCTTCTGCTGGCTATGAGGTTTCTATCATGGATCAGGCGGCGGCAACCACGCAGTCGGCAATGATTCTGCTTTTGCTCCGCGCATTTGCCTCTGGTTGTTCTGCACTTACCGGAGTCGAAGCAATTGCAAACGGTGTTCAGGCATTCCGTCTGCCAAAGATTAAGAATGCACAAAAGACCATGTTGCTCATGGGCTCGATTGCGATTTTTGCGTTTATCGGAATTACTACACTCGCTCTTGTCTCGAATGTTCACTACGCAGAAAATCCATGTGAGCAGTTGAAGGGTTGGGCGGCTTGCGCAATGGACCCTCAGCTTTCGGTGATGGCTCAGCTAGGTGTTGCGGTATTCGGAAATGGTTCATGGCTGTTCTTCGTGCTGCAGGCGGCAACAGCTGCGGTTTTGCTCCTGGCTGCGAACACCGCATTCAACGGTTTCCCACTATTGACCTCGGTACTCGCCGGCGACAAGTTTGCGCCTAAGGCTCTGCTTACTCGAGGCGACCGCCTGGTCTACTCAAACGGAATGCTTTCCCTCACCTTGGCAGCCATGGTTATGGTAATTGGCTTCCAGGCCTCGGTTACCGGACTTATCCAGCTTTACATCCTCGGAGTCTTTACCAGTTTCACCGTTGGCCAGGTTGGCATGCTCAAGCACTGGTCGCGATTGATGCAGCCAAAGAAGGACGCATCGCCTGAATTGAACGACGCTCACCGCAAGGAGGGAATCTCTGGTTTGGTGGTCAACGGCATTGGTGCACTGATGACTTTCTCCGTTTTGATCATCGTGACGCTGACTAAGTTCACGCACGGAGCCTGGATGGTTTTCGTGATCATGCCGATTCTTTACGTGGTTATGTATTACACACACCGCTACTACAACATGGTTGATCGGGAAATTCAGATGGACCCAGACACGGTATTCGGTGCCAAGGGTGACTACGCAATCGTGCTGATGGACAAGTTAAACAAGCCACAGTTGAAAGCGTTGGACTATGCACTGTCGAGCCGACACACTCACCTCGAGGCAATTCACATCGCCGTGGATCCGGAAGCAGCCAAGAAATTCGCAAAGACTTGGAAGAAGTTTGAAAAGGAAATCGGAGTTCCACTGCGAATTCTGGAATCTCCATATCGCGAATTCTCTGCTCCACTAATTGAGTACTTGCAACAGCACCGCGCACAAAACGGTAGCGAACGCATTTCGATTTACCTTCCAAAACTTATTGTGGGTCACTGGTGGGAGCACATCTTCCACAACCACCGCGCTTCGCGCATTCGCAAGCAGCTAATGTACTTGCGCGGAGTAATGGTGACTCTCGTGCCATGGCGTTTGGAATCTGCCGAGTACAAAGATCTCTTCGCTCGTCGTCCACTCCCTGGTGACTCGCGTCGTGGAGACACAGTGCGCCCAGCACCTCGTAAGCAACGCGGACTCGAGAACAAGATTTCTCGCGTTCGTGCAAAACGCATCGACGAAGACTAAATGAAAATTAGTGCTCGAATTATTGCGCTCACATTTGTGGGTGGATTCATCGGCACTGCGTTCCGATATTTGCTAAATCAAAATATCGAGGGGCTGTTCCAAGGTCTATGGGTGGCAAATTTACTCGGCGCAGTTTTCATCGCGGCCTTCCTCGGAATCAAATGGTTCAAAACTGACTCTCGACGTGCGTTTTTTGTCACCGGCTTCGCCGGCGGATTCACCACTATGAGTGGACTGACCCTCCTCACCTTTTACAGCTGGTACGGGGTCTTGCTCCAGATCTTGCTTGGTGTAGCGCTGTACCTTGCCACCCGATGGTTGATTGCGCGGTTCACCAATGCTTGACCTTGGATTGGTGTTCGCGATAGCTGCCGCTGGTGGTCTAGGTTCGGTGTTCCGCCTCTGGGCCGGTCGCTGGACTGGCTGGCTACCTTGGGGTATTTTGACCGCCAACAGCGTGGCCGCGGTGATTTTCTTCCTAGCGATGTCCAAGAATGACCCGAGCACACTCATCGTGACCACTGGAATCTGCGGTGGATTGTCTACCTTTAGCGCGGTTGTTGCCGACGCTGGAAACTACCTGCGCGATCGCAGCTATCTAAAGGCAGCCCTGAACCTGCTGGCTAACTATCTGGTGCCGGTGGTCGCCTGTTTGCTGACTGCCCTAGTCATTGGGCTCTTGCTAAACTAGCCAAAGCAAATCGTCGATTAGTTGGGAGCCAGCCATGGGGCGCGGCCGTCAAAAAGCGAAAAACACTAAAGTGGCTCGCGAGCTGAAATACTTCAGCCCAAACACCGACCTCGACGCGCTTCAGAAGGAAATTGGCTCAACCGAGGCCGAAGACCAATACGAAGACAAGTGGGCGGATCTTTACGACGACGAAGACGAATCTGACGCGGATGAGTCTGACGACGAAGAAGAGGCTCAGCGCTAAGCGCGACTAATTTTTACTTGCTCATCGCGATCGACAACTTTGATTCGTTCGCGATTTTCTTTTTCTCCAAGTGACTGCTCGTAAGCATCGAGTTTTAGCCAACCCTGCCAATCGGTGTATTGCACACCACGAGCTTCGAGAGTTGTAAGCACCCCTCCCGGCGTAGCCGGGTTTTTTAAATTGGGAATATCTGCCACTAGGTTTTCGATGGTCTCGGTGGCATCACTCTTGGTGTGGCCAATCAATCCAACCGGCCCGCGCTTAATCCAACCGGTTGCGTAGATGCCATCGGCAACGCGTCCACCCTGGTTGGTAATCACGCCGAGTTGTTCATCGAATGGAATTTCTGGAAGTTCTGAACCAAAGTAACCGATGGCTCGGTAAACCGCCTGTACTTCTTGTTCAAAAGTTTCGCCGGTGCCGGTGCGCTCAAACTTGATGCCGGTGACTTTGTCGTCTCCAAGAATTTCGATCGGGGTTGAGTAGAAGTGCAAGTGCAATCTGCGTGATGCACCAGTCAGTTCACGTTCGCGCCACGATTCCATAATGCGCGCCATCACCTTGTGCTGATTGGTTACGCCTTCTGCATCCTCGTCGAACCAGCCATCTGGAAAATCTTCGTCGTAAAGCACGATGTCTACGTCCTCAACTTCACCAAGTTCACGAAGTTCAATCGGAGTGAACTTAATATTTGCCGGGCCACGACGACCAAACACGTGAACGTCAGTAACCGGAGAGGATTTCAAACCTTGATAAACGTTGGCGGGGATGTCTGTGCTGAGCAGGTCGTCCGCGTGCTTTGCCAAAACGCGAGCCACGTCCAAAGCCACGTTGCCGTTGCCTAAGACCGCCACCTGCTTGGCCTCCAGTGGCCAGGTGCGCGGAAAGTCTGGGTGGCCGTCGTACCAGGCCACAAAGTCAGCGGCCCCGTATGAGCCAGGGAGATCGATGCCGGGAATGTCTAGCTGGGCATCCTTGATAGCTCCGGTTGCAAAAATCACGGCGTGATAGTGCTGCTTGATGTCTGCAAGGGTGAGATCTTTTCCAAAAGTCACGTTTCCGTAGAAACGAATTTTGCCGTCGTTCAGCATCTCGTGAAGTGAATTAACAATTCCCTTGATACGTGGGTGATCCGGAGCAACTCCATAGCGAATCAAACCGTAAGGGGCAGGCAAGGTATCGAATAGATCGATCTCAACATCTGGGTGCTGGTGCGCCAATATGTTGCCGGCATAAATTCCCGCCGGACCGGCGCCAACAATCGCTACGTGAAGTGTCATTGTCTTAAATTTACTTCTTTAGTGGCTTGATTGCCCAGGTTACAAATATGGCAATGACCGAAATGATTGCGCCAGACACAAATGCCCAGTGCGCGCCATCAGCTGCCGCCTGAGTATCGGAAACTTGACCACCAGTTTTTGCCGCAACCGAAACTAATGTGAAAACAGTGATCATCATGGCAGTGCCAGCAGCACCTGCAATTTGTTGAGCTGCTCCGGTGATTGCGGTTCCATGCGGATATAGTTTCGGCTCAAGTGATGAAACAGAAACGGTGAATAGCGGCGTGAAAATGAAGGCTAAACCAGCGCCCAATAAGAAGTTTGAAATGAAGAGTTGCCAAAGCTGTGTGTGTATATCAAAAGTGCACATGTAGGTCAGTGCTAGCGCAGTGACAATTGATCCTGGGCGCATTAGTTTTGTCGGTCCGTATTTATCGGAGAGTCGTCCAACGTATGGGGAGATCAAACCGTTAAACAGTGTGCCCGGTAGCAGTACTAGGCCAATTTCTAACGCAGTAAATCCGAGCGAAGTCTGCGCATAAATTGGTACCAATAGAGCAAGTCCAAACAAGCTCACGCACATTGCAAGAAGCACAATCGCACTCAGGGTAAAAGTTCTAGAACGGAAAACATTTACATCTAGCAGCGCGCGATCTTCCTTGGCCAATTTCAATTGTCTGCGGACGAACCAGATCATAGCTAAGAGGCCCACAGCTAGAGGGATGTAGGGACTCACTAGCGCCTTACCGCGCGCCTGGTCGCCAAATGAACTTAGACCGTAAATCAATCCGCCGAAGGCAAACACCGAGATAACCACAGAGGCCCAGTCAATTCCGGCCTTGCTTCGCTCTTGTTCACCTCTAACTTTGTTGTAACCAAACAAAGTCACAACTAGTGCAATTGGCAAGATGATCCAAAAGATTGTGCGCCAGTTTGAGAAATTCAAAACCAAACCACCGAACGATGGACCGATTGCCGGCGCCACGCTCATCACGATTCCGATATTTCCCATGATGCGACCGCGGGAGCCTTCCGGCACCAAAACCATAATGGTGGTCATCAGCAGCGGGAACATTAGCCCAGCGCCACCGGCTTGAATTACGCGGCCAACAACTAAAAATGCAAACACCGGTGCAATAGCGCAGACCAAAGTACCGATGGTGAATGCACCCATGCCGTAAAGAAAAAGTCGACGACGACTAAAACGCACCTGCAGGTATCCGGTGGTTGGAATCACGATTGCCACGGTCAGCATGAACGCGGTGTTTAGCCACTGACCAGTGCTCTCTGGAATTTGTAATTCCTTCATCACCTGTGGCAGAGCAACGCCGAGAGCAGTTTCATTAAGCATTCCGATGAATGCCGTGACCAGTAGCGTTCCGATTACGACCGCAGATTTGCGATCAAGTTTTTCGTGTTTCAAAAGAAACTTTCTTAGTTAGCGAATTTGCCGACTAGACGAACGGCTCCGCCATCAACGCCCTTTGCGCCGTGAACGTAACTACTCAAATCTGCCGGAGCATTTTCGATTACACCCAGCTGCCAGGTTGGCACTCCGAGCTCATTCAACTTGGTTGAAACTTTTTCGGCATTAGCTGCGTCAACGACCACTGCCTGTCCGAGGCCAAGGTTCCAAGTGCCCTCAACCGACTCAAGTGAGAAGTCTCCCCAACCGGCAAGTACGCGGAATACCTCGTGCGGCGACCAAGTTGAACGATCAACATCAAGTGCCAAACCCTCAGGAAGCACGCGCGCAATATTGGCAGCGATGCCACCGCCGGTGATGTGACTCATTGCGTGCACCGAAGTACCGAGGGAAGACTCAAGCAAGTTGTTGAGCACTCCGGTGTAAAGGCGGGTTGGCTCGAGCAAAACTTCGCCGAGGGAACGGCTGTCAAATTCGGCAACCGACTTGCGGTAGTCGAGACCAGAATCGGCAACTACCTTGCGCACAAGCGAATAGCCATTTGAGTGCAGGCCAGAAGACTGCATACCCAGCACGATGTCGCCGGCCTTAACCTTTTGTGGCCCGAGCAGATTTGCGGCGTCAACCACTCCAACTGCGGCACCGGCAACGTCGTAATCGTCCGGGCCCAGTAGTCCTGGGTGCTCAGCGGTCTCGCCGCCAACCAGGGCAACCCCAACTGATGCGCACGCTTCGGCGATTCCGCGCACGATGTCGGCGATGCGTTGCGGCACCACCTTGCCGCAAGCGATGTAGTCGGTCATAAACAAGCTCTTAGCGCCAACCACAACGATGTCGTCGACAACCATGCCAACCAAATCTTGTCCAATGGTGTCGTGCTTGTCGATGATCTGCGCAATCGCAACCTTGGTGCCAACACCATCGGTCGATGTGGCAAGTAGCGGTCGATCGTAATTCTTCAGGAATGAAACGTCCATCATTCCGGCAAAGCCACCGAGTCCGCCAACCACCATGTCGTTATGTGTTGCGCCAACTGCACGCTTCATTAGTTCAACAGCAAGATCTCCAGCGTGAGTATCTACTCCAGCTGCTGCGTAAGCATCAGTCATTTAAAGTTTCCTGTTGTTCGCGCACGAGCTTGTCGCTCTCGCTGTCTGGACCTGGGTTGCAAGCTGCATCGTCGGTTTTTTCAAGAAGGTTTTTGCCAAGTCGATCAAGCGTAGGAAGTTCGATTGGATACTGCCCGGTGAAGCAAGCTGTGCACAAAGACTTTTCTTCCTGGCCAGATGCCGCAATCATTCCTTCTTTCGAAAGATATCCGAGAGTGTCTGCACCAATTGACTTACGAACGTCGTCAACACCGAGTCCGGTGGCGATCAACTCAGCGCGAGTTGCAAAATCGATTCCGTAGAAACATGGCCAAGTAATTGGTGGTGATGATATACGCACGTGAATTTCTGCAGCACCTGCTTCGCGCAACATTTGCACGAGAGCGCGCTGCGTATTTCCGCGAACAATCGAGTCATCGATAACCACGATGCGCTTGCCGCGAATAACTTCCTTAAGCGGGTTCAACTTCAAGCGGATACCACGCTGACGAATGGTCTGCGAAGGCTGAATAAAGGTGCGGCCGACATAGGCGTTCTTCACCAAACCGTGGCCAAACGGAATGCCTGATTCCTGCGAATACCCAATAGCGGCGGGGGTTCCAGACTCGGGGGTCGGAATTACCAGGTCAGCCTCAACCGGATACTCGCGGGCTAGCGCCTTACCCATATCAACGCGTGCGTCGTAAACAACTCGACCGTTGATTGAGGTGTCTGGGCGTGCGAGGTAAACATATTCGAAAACACAACCGGCGCGCTTTGTCTCGGCAAAACGAGATGAACGCAAACCATTTTCGTCAATCGCGATTAGCTCACCCGGCTCAACTTCGCGCACGAATGATGCACCAACAATGTCGAGAGCCGCAGTTTCAGATGCAACCACCCAACCGCGCTCTAGTCGACCAAGAACGAGCGGACGAACACCCTGAGGATCGCGCGCTGCATAAAGTGTGTGCTCATCCATGAACACCAAACAGAACGCACCTTTAACCTTTGGCAAAAGTTCGAGTGCAGTTGCTTCGAGAGTGTGATCCAAGTCGCCGGCGAGTAACGCAGTTAATACCGCGGTGTCGGTGGTGTTTCCACCGGTGATTTCGTTGGTGCCCTGATTTGGATAACGCTCTGCGAGCATCTCCAACAAATCTGCGGTGTTAGTTAAATTTCCGTTGTGCGCGAGTGCAACGGTTCCAGCCGAAGTGCGTCCAAGAGTTGGCTGCGCATTGCGCCATGAAGATGCACCGGTTGTTGAGTAACGGTTGTGACCAACCGCAATGTGTCCAACCAAAGACTCGAGAGCGCTCTCACTGAAAACCTGCGAAACCAATCCCATGTCTTTGTAAACCAAAATCTTTTCGCCGTTTGAAGTTGCGATACCGGCAGATTCTTGTCCGCGGTGCTGAAGTGAATAAAGGCCAAAGAAGGTTAGTTTTGCGACTTCTTCGCCGGGTGCCCAAACGCCGAATACACCACACTGATCCTTGGGTGCTTTTTCGTCGTCTTCGCCTACTGCGAGATCAAAATTGAGAAGTCCGTCGCCTCTTAGCAAGGGCAGTTTCCTGTCGTTTGGAGGGGCTTACCCCTCTAGTTTAGTTGCCTCGAGGGTCTTGGCCCGAGCCTGAGATATTGCATCCAGGATCAGTGCCAACGACAAGCCGAGCGCCATGAAAATGCCTGTGCCGTAGGCCACCACTAGACCGAAAAAGCTTGCAGACGCCTGGATCGACCAGGCGGTGATCAACGATGCGATCACACCGATCAGCCCAGCGGTCACCACAAACGGGATGATTCGAGGTGCTTTGCGCACCGAGACAGTTGCTTTGGTTTCTTTGATTTTGGCCACGGTCAATTAAACCAGTGGCAGGTGGGCTTTTATTTCCGCCCGGGTGCCAGATGCCTGAATCTGGCCAGCAGCCAATGCCGCGTCCCAGCTCAAATCGCCAACCGCGAGCGCGAACCAAACCTCCGGTGCCATCTCCACCACATTTGGCGGGGTGCCTCTGGTGTGACGAGGACCCTCAACGCACTGCACAGCCCCATAAGGAGGTACGCGAACCTCGACAGTATTTCCCGGGGCCACGGTTCCCAATTCCTCGAGCAGGAATCGAACGGCGGTGGCTAGCTGAGAAGCCTCCCCAGATCGCACAGCAGCCAAGGCTGCCAGCCCATCGCTCGGTTTTATGCGTCTTCTCACGCCTTTAAACTTAGGTGATGAAGATTCTGGTTCTTGGCTCTGGGGCGCGCGAGCACGCAATTACTAAAGCGTTAATTCGCACCGGCACACCTGCGGCAAACGTCGTGGTTGCCCCCGGGAATGCTGGCATCGCCAAAGACGCCCACACCGAGCCAAACCTCAACGCCAACGACCCAGCTGCGGTAACCGCCTTCGCTAAAGAGCACAACATTGGTCTGGTCATCATCGGGCCAGAGGCTCCACTTGTTGCCGGCGTTAGTGATGCGCTTCGTGAAGCGGGCATCGATGTGTTTGGTCCTTCGAAGCAAGCTGCGGCACTCGAGGGCAGCAAGAGTTTCGCAAAAGAGGTTATGGCGGCAGCTGGCGTTCCAACTGGAATGGCACGCGAATGCAGCACCATGCAAGAAGTTGAAGAAGCAATCGACGAATTCGGTGCACCATACGTTGTGAAAGCTGACGGACTTGCCGCAGGTAAAGGCGTAATCGTCACTAGCGATCGTTCTGCTGCATTGGCCCACGCACAAAAATTTATCGACATGGGAATTCTGGTTGAAGAATTTCTCGACGGTCAAGAAGTTTCACTGTTCTTTTTGTCAGATGGCAAAACAGTTCTTCCACTTTCACCAGCACAAGATTTCAAACGCGCTTACGACAACGACGAAGGTCCAAACACCGGTGGCATGGGAGCCTACTCACCACTACCTTGGTTGCCGGAAGATTTCATCGCTGAAGTTGAGCGCACCGTCGCTCAACCAACTGTCGATGAACTTGCTCGACTAGGTGCGCCATTCATTGGACTTCTGTATTGCGGACTCATCATCACCAAGCGCGGAATTCGTGTGATCGAATTCAACGCACGATTCGGTGATCCAGAAACTCAGGTTGTACTTCGTCGTTTGAACAACTCTCTCGAATCACTTTTGCACCGAGCCGCCACCGGCCGACTAGCCGACGGACCGAGTGCACAATTCAGCGATGACGTTGCCATCACAGTGGTGCTCGCCAGCGAGGGTTACCCAGACACCGCGGCTCCAGACCGCGAAATCACTGGGCTTCAGGAGGATGCCAGTGTTGAGCACTGCCATGCTGCTACCAAACTCATCGATGGCAAACTCATGGCCACCGGAGGTCGAGTGCTCTCAGTTGTTGCCAGCGCAAACAACTTCAACGAAGCTCGCGAACTCGCATACGCGAACATTAAAAACATTCACCTCGAAGGTTCGCACTACCGAAAAGATATCGCCAAGAAGGTTGCTAACTAATGGCGCAAGATATTCCTGGTTGGAAGCACGTTTATTCGGGCAAGGTTCGTGATCTTTACGAATCAGAAAACCCAAATCACGCGCACCTAATTCTTGTAGTTGCCAGTGATCGCGTAAGTGCATTTGATCACGTACTCGAACCAGCAATTCCAAATAAGGGCAAGCACCTCACTAGCTTGACCAACTGGTGGTTCGACAGACTCGATGTACCAAATCACGTTTCACACGAAGTCGAAATTCCTGAAGTAGTTAAAGGCCGCGCAACCGTTGCTAAGAAACTACAAATGTTCCCAATCGAATGCGTAGTGCGCGGATATATTTCAGGTTCTGGTTGGAAGGATTACCAGGCCACCGGAACAATTTGTGGCGTGCAATTGCCAGAAGGTTTGCAGTTCGGCGGAAAACTTCCAGAACCGATTTTCACTCCAGCATTTAAAGCTGAACTCGGTGAGCACGATGAAAACATCAGCTTCGAAAAAGTTGTCGAGTTAATCGGCGAACATCACGCCAATGAACTCAAAGATCTAAGCATCAAAATTTTTACACGCGCCAGCGAACTTGCCGCTCACGCAGGTCTGATTTTGGCCGACACCAAGTTCGAATTCGGCATCGACCCTTCGAACGATCTCACCACCCTCGGCGATGAAGTGCTCACCCCGGATAGCTCTCGATTCTGGTCCAAGGCGGCCTGGGATCGCGGCGAGCGCAAGGATTCTTTCGATAAGCAGATTGTGCGCAACTGGCTTGCCGACAACTGGGACCAAACCGGGACTCCACCCGAGCTGCCGGCTGAAATCGTGGCTCAAACCGCCAATAAGTACGCCGAGCTGGTCGAACGCCTCACCCAAGAGAACCGCTAAACTAAAGGGGTTCCCGCCCGAAGAAGCGCCCAAATTCCACCCATATTTAGGGGAAAAATGCCAAAAATCATCGTTGAGGTTATGCCAAAGGCCGACCTACTAGACCCTCAAGGCAAGGCAGTGGCCAACGCCCTGCACCGCAGCGGAAACAAGGACATCGCAGCCGTCCGCATTGGCAAGCGCATTGAACTTCACTTCGACCGCGAAATCAACGACGGCGACATCGCAAACGCCAAGAAGATCGGCGAAGAGTTTTTGTCTAACGCCGTTATCGAAGATGTCGTAAACGTACACGTCGAGAACTAATCATGAAGATCGGTGTAGTTACCTTCCCTGGCACCCTCGACGACCGCGACGCAGCTCGCGCAGTTCGCATCGCTGGCGCAGAAGCAGTTTCACTTTGGCACGCAGATGCCGACCTTAAAAAAGTTGATGCAGTAGTTCTACCTGGTGGTTTTTCTTACGGCGACTACCTTCGCTGTGGAGCAATTGCTGCTCAGGCTCCTGTGATGACAGAAATCATCAAGAAGGCAAATCAAGGCTTGCCAGTACTCGGTATTTGCAATGGCTTCCAGGTGCTCGTTGAATCACACCTACTTCCTGGTGGATTGATTCGAAATTCAGATCAGCACTTCATTTGCCGCGATCAAGGTTTACGCGTTGAGAACACTTCGACTGCTTGGACCAACCAGTTTGAACTTAACCAAGAGATCACCATTCCGCTTAAGAACGGTGAAGGTGGCTACATCGCAACTGCTGCGGAACTCGAGCGACTCGAAGGTGAAGGTCTTGTCACCTTCCGTTACATCGGCGGAAATCCAAACGGTTCGATGAACGATATAGCTGGTTTGCGCAACGAACGCGGAAACGTTGTTGGCCTTATGCCTCACCCAGAACACGCTGTCGAACCTGGCTTCGGCCCAGACACATCAACTGCAATGCGCAGTGGTGTTGATGGTTTGTTGTTCTTCAGATCTGTTTTGCACTCACTAGTTAACGCATAAGGAAATATCGTGGCACTTTTCAAAAAGAAGTCAGTACCTTCTGGCGTTGACACCACCGCTAACGCAGCAATCACTCCAGACAAGCACCAGCCTTGGAAGGAACTCGGCCTAAAGGAAGACGAGTACGCACGCATTCGCGAGATCCTTGGCCGTCGTCCTACCAGCGCCGAGCTAGCCATGTACTCAGTGATGTGGTCGGAGCACTGCTCATACAAGTCATCAAAGATTTACCTTCGCCAGTTTGGCGAGAAGGTCACCGACGAAATGAAGACCAACCTCATGGTTGGTATGGGCGAGAACGCCGGTGTGGTTGACATCGGCGAGGGCTGGGCGGTCACCTTCAAGGTGGAGAGCCACAACCACCCGAGCTACATCGAACCTTTCCAGGGCGCAGCAACCGGCGTTGGCGGAATCGTTCGCGACATCTTGACCATGGGCGCACGTCCAATTGCTGTGATGGATCAACTGCGTTTTGGTGCGGTGGAAAACCCAGACACCGCTCGCGTTGTACACGGTGTGGTCAGCGGAATTTCTTTCTACGGAAACTGTCTTGGCCTTCCAAACATCGGTGGAGAAACTGTTTTCGATCGCGTTTACCAGGGCAACCCATTGGTTAACGCACTGTCTGTTGGTGCACTTCGTCACGAAGACCTAAAACTTGCCAAAGCTTCAAACCCTGGCGACCGCGTAATTCTTTTTGGTGCGCGCACCGGAGCCGATGGAATCGGTGGAGTTTCTGTTCTTGCATCAGAAACTTTCGACAGCACCGGACCATCACGTCGACCAGCCGTTCAGGTTGGCGACCCATTCGCAGAAAAAGTATTGATCGAGTGCTGTCTTGAACTCTACAAAGCCGATGTTGTTGCAGGTATCCAGGATCTCGGTGGTGCTGGACTTTCTTGTGCAACATCTGAGCTTGCATCAAACGGTAACGCTGGTATGCGGGTGCAGTTACAAAAAGTTTTGAAGCGCGACGAGTCACTAACTCCAGAAGAAATTCTGATGAGTGAATCACAAGAGCGCATGATGGCAATTGTTCCTAAAAAGTCCTTGAAGAAATTCATCGCAATTGTTGAGAAGTGGGAAGTTGAATACTCCGACCTCGGCGAAGTAATCGAAGAACCACGCCTGTACATCAACTGGGGCGACGAAGAAATCGTCAACGTTCCTCCTCGAACCGTTGCACACGACGGCCCGGTTTACGAGCGTCCGGTTGCATTCCCTGCATACCAGGACGGCCTAAACGCAGATAGCGTTCACTCACGTGGTCTTTACCGCGCCAACGAAAACTCAACCGATCTTGCCGCTCAGCTTTGGCAGATCGTTACCTCTCCGAACCAGGCTTCGAAGTCATGGATCACCGACCAGTACGACCACTACGTGGGCGGCAACACCGCGCTTGCCATGCCGGATGACTCTGGAATGGTTCGCGTTAGCGAGGATTCAGGTCTGGGCATCTCAATCGCAACCGATGCGAATGGCCGCTTCTGCCAGCTAGACCCTTACCAGGGTGCCAAGTTGGCTCTAGCCGAGGCTTACCGAAACGTAGCCGTTGGCGGAGCTAAGCCAATGGCCGTCACCAACTGCCTCAACTTCGGTTCTCCTGAGAACCCAGAGGTCATGTGGCAGTTCAAGCAGGCCACAGCAGGCCTAGCCGATGGCTGCCTCGAACTGGGCATCCCGGTGACCGGTGGAAACGTTAGCTTTTACAACCAGACCGGTGATGTTGCCATTCACCCAACCCCGGTGGTCGGTGTGCTCGGTGTTATCGACGATGTTGCTCGTCGCGTGCCTTCTGGTTGGCAGGATGCCGGCAACAACATTTACCTACTGGGCACCACCAAAGACGAACTCGATGGTTCAGTATGGTCTGAGGTAATCCACGATCACCTTGGCGGACGCCCACCGTTGGTGGACCTAGCTCACGAAGCTGCTCTTGCTGATCTTCTGCACGGAGCCGCTCAGCAGGGCCTCTTGGAATCTGCCCACGACCTTAGCGAGGCCGGACTTGCTCAGGCACTAGTTGAATCAGTACTTCGTTTCAACATGGGTGCTCGCATTTGGATTAGCGAAATTTCAGAACGCGACAACGTTGAC
>Ga0228703_1001519_pt1 | contig 13944 bp, 16 predicted proteins | sample McNCre217_Aug_MG_3_FD_178020 | JGI IMG/M metagenome (GOLD analysis project Ga0228703, IMG submission 178020) | Freshwater microbial communities from McNutts Creek, Athens, Georgia, United States - 29-17_Aug_MG | ecosystem: Environmental > Aquatic > Freshwater > Creek | place: USA: Georgia... | reverse complement strand
ACTACCGCGCAGGAAGCCAGTTCGCTGGTCGTGCCGGTGAGAGCATCAGCACCGACAACCTTTGTGGTCTAAACGTTGGTGCCCAGAGCGGAACCGCTCAGTACCTAGATGACATCCCAAAGATGTCGAAGGCATGTACCGATGCAGGCAAGAAGGCCATCAACCTCATGGGCTTCGACACCCAGGACCAGGCCACCACTGCTGTAATCCTTAAGAAGGCAGACGTATTCGTTGCTGACTCACCTGTTACTCAGTTCGCTGTGAAGCAGAGCGCTGGCAAGTTGGCTCTAGTTGGTGACATCTACGATGTTTACTACTACGCTTACCCAGTAACCAAGGGAAGCGGCTTGGCCCAGGCTCTAGTTGCAGCTGTGAACTCATTGATCGCCGACGGCACCTACACCAAGATTCTTACCGCAAACGGTTTGACTGCTGGTGCCATCACCAAGTCTGAGTTCAACGCCGAGAAGACGAAGTAGTTAGCGCTAATGGCGAATAAGCCATCGGCTAAGAAGGCGCCGGGGAATTCCTCGGCGCCTTCCACTACGTCCGATTTCGAACCAATCAAAGCCATCAAGCTTCGCCACCCTTGGCGCTGGCTGATCGCAACCGTTATTACCCTTTACGCAGCAGCGTTCGCTTGGGACGCAGCTGTAAACCGCCCTGTCTATGACTGGGCAACCTTTGGCAAGTACATTTTCGACAAGCGAATTAGCGAAGCCGCGCTGGTAACACTCGAGTTGACCATTGCGTCAATGGTCTTGGCCATCGTGCTCGGTATTCTGCTCGCAGTGATGAGGCTTTCGCCGAACCCAATTTTTCAAAGCGTTTCCTGGTTCTACCTCTGGATTTTCCGTGGAACACCTGTCTATGTTCAGTTGGTGTTCTGGGGCTTGGTGGCCAGCATCTACCCATCGTTTTCCATCGGCCTACCGTTCATGGATGCATTTGTAACCTTCAAAGCTGCCGATGTTCCGCTGTTTTGGATCTCGGTTCTAGGCCTTGGCTTAAACGAATCTGCTTACATGGCTGAGGTTGTTCGCGCCGGAATTCTCTCGGTTGACCGAGGTCAAACCGAAGCCTCGCGTGCACTTGGTATGAGCTGGTTCCAGAGCATGCAGCGAGTGATCATTCCTCAGTCGATGAGAATCATCATTCCGCCAACTGGTAACGAGGTCATCTCGATGCTGAAGACCACTTCGCTGGTTGCAGCAGTTCCGTTCAGCATGGACCTGTACATGAGAGCTCGTGACATCGCCGGCCCGATCTTTAGGCCGATTCCACTGTTACTTGTTGCATCCGCTTGGTACCTGCTATTCACCAGTATCTTGATGGTTGGCCAGTACTACCTTGAGAAACGATTCGCCAGAGGCACGGGTTTTGAGCAGGTACGAAAAGTAAAGCCGCAGGAAGTAAAGGCTGGTGACGCCAAATGAGCGCAGAGGTAATGGTTCGCGCAGAAGGCGTGATGAAGAAGTTTGGTCAAAACCTTGTTCTTCGTGACATCTCCCTCGAGGTCAAGCGTGGTGAGGTACTTTGCCTAATCGGTCCTTCCGGTTCCGGTAAGAGCACGTTCCTTCGCTGCATCAACCACCTCGAAGAACTTTCAGGCGGAAGGCTCTACGTCGAAGGCGACCTTATCGGTTACCGTGAGAAAAACGGAAAACTCTACGAGCTAAAGCCGAAGGAAGCTGATGCCCAGCGTCGCGACATTGGAATGGTTTTCCAGCGTTTCAACCTGTTCCCTCACATGACCGCACTCGAGAACGTAATCGAGGCTCCAATTCGAGTTAAGAAGATTTCCAAGGCCGAGGCTATTTCCAAGGGCAAGGAACTTCTAACTCGAGTAGGGCTTGGCGACAAGTTTGACTCGTACCCAGCTCACCTCTCGGGTGGTCAGCAGCAGCGCGTGGCAATCGCCAGAGCTCTAGCCATGAGCCCAAACCTCATGCTGTTCGACGAGCCAACCTCTGCGCTTGACCCTGAGTTGGTCGGAGAAGTTCTTGATGTAATGAAGGAACTTGCCAAGACCGGTATGACCATGATCGTGGTGACTCACGAAATGGGCTTCGCTCGCGAGGTCGCAGACACCCTGGTGTTCATGGATGGTGGAGTTGTGGTTGAGGCAGGAGACCCGAAAGAGGTTCTTTCCAACCCTCAGCACAACCGCACCAAGGCCTTCCTCTCGAAGGTTCTATAACGCCTTTTTGCGCTGGTGTGGCACGTATTTTGGAATATGTTGCCACATCAGCCAGGCACCGATCAGCGAGATTACGCCGATTCCCATAAACCCAAAACCAAGCCCAATTGTCGCTGTCGCCACCGATAGCAGTGGGGCAGTGGTTGCTGTAGCCGAGTCGATGATTAACCTGAACGCTGCTAAAAATTCGCCCCTGGCGTCGGCCGGAGCTAGGTCTGCTCCAAGGGTCATGATGATTCCAGAGCCAAGTCCATTTGCTAGCGACATAAACAATCCAACGTACAAAATCCCAAAGGCGTCGTGCGTCAACGGGATCATGAACATCGAAATTCCAAGCAGGAACATGGTCGGCACTGCGGCAACCCTTCGTCCCCATCGGTCCATCACCTGACCAGAGGTATAGAAGAGCGCGAGATCTAAACCGGCTGCGATACCAATAAACAGGGCTGCCGTTCCTGGATCAACCTTCAGGTAAAGAGCCCAAAGCGGCAAGCCTACGATTCTCGCTGTTCTAACGATTGCAAGCAGTGCACTGGCAACGCCAAGTGTCGAAAGTTTGCGCCACTCACGTTTGGTGATGTGCCAGGTTGACTGCCGAATCTGGCCTGATTCGTGGCTAGTCGAATCTTTTTTGGTGGTTAGCACCGTAAAACCGGTTACAGCGAATAGGGCAAGAACCACCCAGTAGACCAGGTGCAGATCTCCAATTGCGATCAAACCTGCGGTAACGAGTGGCCCGAAGAAACCGCCGGCACGAAACATTCCACCTAGCAGGGAAAGTGCTCGAGCCCTGTATTCGTAAGGAACCTGTTCGGCAATAAAAGTATGACGGGCTAGTGCAAAGATCGCCGCGCAGGCACCAACCAGGAAAACTCCGAGCGCCATTACGTATATGTTTGTTGCGATTCCGGTGAGAGTCAGGCCAATCGCTCCGCTGAATGCTGCGAGCATCATGCCTCGACGTTCACCGATGCGAGCTAGAAGCTTTGCCGCGGGGATGTCTGCAAATAGGGTTCCGAGCATGATGAGCCCGGCAATGACCGAAGCCGTGGCAAGGTCTGCGCCAAGTCGTTCGGCACCAGCAGGAATCATTGGGATGAGGGCGTTTTCGCCAATGGAGAAAAGAATCGACGGTAAAAATACCGGTCTAACCAGCGATCTGATCAATTCTCGACTGCTTTGTGCCACAGAGCAATTATCCGTTACCTAAACTAGTAGCCGATGGCCGAGATAGACCTTTCCAAAGAAATCAGCGAAATTCGAGAAACATTCTCGAGTATTCGAGCCGTCGTCGACCCTAAAAAACTTGCCGTCGACGTTGAAGAACTCAAACAGCAAGCCGCAGACCCAAATCTCTGGGACGACTCTGCAAAGGCTCAGGTAGTAACCAGCAAGCTCTCCCGAGCGCAGGCCCAACTCACCAAGTTGAATGGCATCGATCAGCGGATTGAAGACTTAGAAGTTCTGGTTGAGTTGGCCAACGCCGAGGACGATTCCGCAAGCCAAAACGAGGCCAAGGCAGAGCTTGCATCACTCAGTAAGACCGTTGAAGAACTAGAAGTTCAAACACTGCTCAATGGGGAGTATGACGCCCGCGGTTGCGTGATCACCATTCGTTCGGGAGCCGGCGGCGACGACGCAACAGACTTCGCGGAAATGTTGATGCGCATGTATCTTCGTTACGCCGAAAAGCACAAGCTTCCAACCCAGGTTCTCGATGTTAGCTATGCAGAAGGAGCTGGCATTAAGTCGGCTACCTTCGAGGTCGATTCACCGTTCGCCTTCGGAACACTCTCGGTAGAAGGCGGAACGCATCGCTTGGTTCGAATGAGCCCGTTCAATGCGGCTGGTAAGCGCCAGACTTCGTTCGCTGCTGTTGAGGTGGTTCCTTTAATCGAGCAGACAGATGTTGTTGAGATCCCGGAAAATGACATCCGCATCGACGTATTCAGATCGTCAGGCCCTGGTGGACAATCGGTAAACACCACCGACTCCGCGGTGAGAATTACTCACCTTCCATCCGGGATCGTGGTTAGCTGTCAGAACGAGAAGTCGCAGATTCAGAACAAGGCGGCAGCGCTCAGGGTTCTGCAGAGTCGACTGCTTGAAATCAAACGTCGCGAGGAAGAAGCCCAGAAGAAACAGCTCGCCGGAGATGTAAAGGCTAGCTGGGGAGAGCAGATGCGTTCATACGTCATGGCTCCGTATCAAATGGTTAAGGACCTAAGAACAGACTACGAAGTCAACAACCCATCGGCCGTTTTCGACGGAGATCTCGACGGATTTATTTCTGCCGGAATTAGGTGGCGTAAACAGGCTTAGGCAATGCTTGCGCCTAGGCTGGAGACGTCATGATTTCTATTGAAAACGTTTCTAAGACCTATCGCGGTTCCGCTCGCCCGGCACTCGATTCGGTAAGCCTTGAAATCGAAAAAGGCGATTTCGTCTTTTTGGTTGGAGCCTCCGGTTCCGGCAAATCAAGCCTCCTTAGAATGATGCTTCGAGAAGATATCCCTAGCCGCGGCAAGATCCATGTTCTCGGTGAAAACCTCATCGGCATTCCAGCTCGCAAGGTTCCGTATTTCAGAAGAAACATCGGAATGGTTTTCCAAGACTTCCGTCTCCTTCCAAACAAGACCGTTTTCCAGAATGTTGCATTCTGCCTCGAGGTAATCGGCAAGTCACCGGCGTTCATTGAAGACGCTGTTCCTAACGTGCTTCGTCTGGTTGGTCTTGAAGAAAAGCGTGATCGCTACCCGAATGAACTTTCAGGTGGCGAGCAACAGCGTGTTGCATTGGCGAGAGCAATCGTTAACAAGCCTCAGCTCCTACTTGCAGACGAGCCAACCGGAAACCTCGACCCGGCAACGAGCTTAGAAATTGTGAATTTGCTTGAGCGAATTAGCCAGGCTGGAACCACCATCGTTATGGCCACTCACGACCGTGGAATCGTAGACCGTCTAAAGCGTCGAGTGGTCGTGCTCAAAGAGGGCAAGATCGTCAGCGACGAACGCGGCGTTGGGTACGAGAAGGCCGAGGAAGCTCGATGAAACTCGGTTACGTATTTGGAGAGGTAGCGCAGGGGCTAAAACGAAACCTGAGCATGGTCGTTTCGATCATCCTGGTCACCTTCCTATCGCTCACATTCGTTGGTACCGCTGCGCTGCTGCAGCTGCAAATCGGGCAGATGAAGAACTTCTGGTATGACCGCGCCCAGGTTGCCATTTACCTGTGCTCCACTTATTCGCCGGCAGAGGCATGCCCTCAAGGCGAAGCATCAGCCGACGTAAAGGCAACCATCGAAGCCAAATTGAACGACTCAACCTTGAAGCCATACGTTGAGAAGTACTACTTCCTAAACCACGACCAGGCATTCAGCCAATTCAAAAAGGAATTTGCCGGCAATACCGTCACCAAGTACGTGACAGCAGACCAGCTAAACGAAACCTTCTGGGTCAAGCTCAAGAACCCTTCCGATGGTGCAATCATCACCCAGAGTTTCAGCGGTGTTGCCGGCGTCGAAGAGGTTCGTGACCAGCGAAGTTACCTCGATCAAATCTTCAATGTTTTGAATGCGGCTTCGCTTGCGGCAATCGGTATCGCGGTTGTAATGCTGTTCTCAGCGATTCTTCTGATCTCAACCACAATTAGGCAGTCCGCATTCTCCAGAAGACGAGAGATCGGAATCATGCGTCTGGTTGGCGCTTCGAATTTCTATATCCAGTTGCCGTTCATCATTGAGGGAGTGTTCGCGGCGGGTGTAGGTTCGCTTCTTGCAGGCGGCGCCGTCGTGGCCATTGTGCAGTTCTTCGTTCAGGGCTACCTGGCAACGAATTTGCCATTCACAAACTTCATCGGCATTTCGACAGCACTTCTACTGACGCCGATCATCTTTGGTGTTGGAGTACTGCTTGCCGCAACGGCATCGATTGTTGCAATCAAGCGCTATCTTCGCGCCTAGGTCTTAGGCTAAACTGATTGGCTGACCGGAAAACCGGTCTTGAAACAATTGGAGTAAATCGTGCCTAGGGAACGCGGCGAAACGCTGGTCGCCAGCAATCGCAAAGCCCGCCACGACTACCACATCGAAGAAACCTTCGAGGCCGGCATGGTCTTGAGTGGAACCGAAGTGAAGTCGCTGCGAGCTGGTCGCGCATCCCTGGTCGACGGTTATGCCGCTGTAGATCACGGCGAAGCTTGGCTCGAAAATGTTCACATTCCCGAATACACCCAGGGCTCTTGGACCAACACCCCGAGCAGAAGAAAGCGCAAGCTTCTTCTAAATCGCCACGAGATCGACGAACTTACCAAAAAGGTAAAAGAGTCTGGCTACACAATCATCCCGCTCAAGATCTATTTCAAAGACGGTCGCGCGAAAGTAGAAATCGCTCTGGCCAAGGGTAAGAAGGACTACGACAAGCGTCACGCTCTCAAGGAAGCTCAGGACAAGCGCGAAGCAGATCGCGCCATGAGCTCCAAAGGCAAAGACTGGTAGGAATAAATATCGCTCTAGGCGGTTACTATTAGTAGCCTGATGCAAATCAGGTTTGACAACTCAACATGGGGATGATCGGTTTCGACAGGGCTCTAGTGCCTGAATGAAGCGGGTCGAGAATGTAGCGTCAACTCGTTAATGTCCGCTGCAAACTATAGGTGCCACTGAAAAGCGCGCCGACTTCGCCCTAGCTGCTTAATTAGCACCTAGCCTGAAGTCCATCAGACCGGATTTGATTTCGTTCCGGAACCTGGTGTTATTTTGAAATCTTGCTGCGTGGCTACGCCTTAGGGCTTCGCGGGACTTTTACTCAGGCTGGGCCTGTTGGTTAGTTCGTTTCAGGATATGACCAGGGCCGAGTAGAACAGTACTGAAACTACACCCGTAGAAGAGTCAGAATCATTGTTCTGGACGGGGGTTCAATTCCCCCCATCTCCACCATCCCATGTAAATAGCCCCCGAGAAATCGGGGGCTATTTGTCTTTAAACCTATTTGCGAACTAGTGCCATGCAATCTCAAAGTCGGGCAACTTGGTTGTGAATTGTTTGAGGTGCTTGTCTAAAACGAACTGGATGCGGGCCACCCCTTCTGAGGTTTCGGCGCTTGCTGTCATTTCTAAGCCGTCTGGTCTAGGGGTAATTGTCGCGATACCAACATCGAATGTCAGTTCCCAACCCTTATCAGTTGTCACGCAAGGGATCTTGTTGCCAAGGTGTGAGGCGAGTTGCTTGCCGTATCTCTCTGGGCGTTCGATCGACACTAATGTTTGGCTTCTGTTCATCGAATTCATCGCAATCTGGGCATAAAACCAGCCCGTTCATCTATTTAGATATTAGTGAACAGGAGAAACTAATGAGCAAAATCGTAATCTTCGGAGCAACCGGTTTCACTGGCCAGAACATTGCAAAAGAAGCTGTGATTCGTGGACATCAGGTTGTAGGGATAGCAAGAAATATCGAAGGAAAGAATCTGGAAGGTGTTTCTTATGTTCAGGGGGATCTAACGGATGCTCATTCCTTTGCGCACGTGACCCGTGATGCAGATGTGGTGGTTCTAGCGGTACGCCACTCTCACCCAAGGGTTGCAGAGCTTGTCTCGTCGTTTGCCAAGGTCCTTGAAGGTACGAATACGCGACTTGGTGTTGTTGGTGGTGCTGGCAGTCTGTTTGGCGTTGAAGGTGGCCCAAGAGTCTTTGAATCGCCAGACTTTCCAGAGGCATACAAGGTTGAGGCTCACGCCGCATTTGACACGCTAAATGAGCTCAAAGAACAAGCCGAATTGGATTGGTTCTACCTGAGCCCGCCTGCTCTCTACGGAAGCTTTAATCCAGGCGTCAGAACCGGAGACTACAGACTTGGAGCAGAGGTGCTTTTGTCAGATGAGAACGGTAAGTCGTTCATTTCCGGTGAAGACTACGCGATCGCTTTCGTTGACGAGATCGATATGAATCGTCATTCAAAGCAGCGCTTCACCGTAGGTTACTAAAGCCTCACGAAATCGCTGAAGTTACTGCCGAGAAACGACTTGTACCAAAATAACCAGGCTTCGCGAGAGTTACGCGCACTTTGATGCGTTTGCCCTTGTCGGCTTTGGTCAAGACGTAGGTTTTCTTGGTGGCCTTGGATATGGGCGCGCTACCTCGGTACCACTGGTACTTCAGGGTTGCTCCAGTTCCCCAGGTTCCAACATTTGCGGTTAGTTTCTTAGTCACCTTTTTAGTACCAGCGATTGTTGGAGTTCCTGAATTGAAAGTCTGCCAAGGGTTCACTGCATCGAACATGCCAGTGTCACTTGGAACATCGTCGTAAGAGATGTTGCCATTGGAATCCTGGTAGTAACTGGTTACCCAGAATGAGTAGTTGTTTGGCAGACGAAGACAATTTTCTGAAATCGAGAAAACTAATTGATCCGTTGGTCCATCAAAGCCAACGATATCTGCTGTGCAGTTCGAATCTTGACCCAAGGTTTCGTCGTAAATGTTTACCGTTTCATAGAGCGATGAGTCGGTGAATCCATCGATTTCCATGGAGTATTCAGCGTAGCCATCGCTGTCAAAGTCGAGTGCAAGTTCAACGGTGCCGGTTCCGCTTTGTGAATACGGATCCCAGCTGTACGAAGACTCCGATAGGTTTACTCCGTTGGCGAGTGTGACCCAAAAGTTTGCGTTATGAAGTGTGGCATTTCCATCGACTACGTCGACGTAGTCGATGTTGAATTCATCTGGAATCTCTAGGCCGTCGCTACCGTACTCGATGTCACCTGCTGTGTAGGCATCATCCTCGTAGGTGTTCAAGCGAGCTTGGGATGGGCCTCCGACAAAGATGACCAAAGACATGGCAAGAGTTGCTGTTGAAATGATTGAAACGAGTTTCCTCAAAATATCCCCCTGATTTGCTTTCTAAACTAATGGCAAAGAGTGGCAAATTTCAAACGCCACGCATTTTTTATTCATTAGGCTGAAGTCATGAATTTCATTGAATCGATTAAGTACTACTGGATGAACTACGCAACCTTTACCGGTCGTACTTCCCGCAAGACTTTCTGGTGGATCGTTTTGTTTCTTTTCCTTGCTGGGTCTGTCATTGACCTGCTGTTCCCTGGGCACACGGTGGTTTTGGACGCAGTTTCAGGTTTGAAAGTAACTCAGACTTCAACCATTTCGCAGCTTTGGTCGCTAGGCACCTTGGTTCCTTCGTTGGCAAATGCGGTTCGCCGTTTGCACGACACAGGAAAGACCTGGGTTTCGCTTCTTTGGATTCTGTTGCCGCTGGTTGGTTGGATAATCCTTATCGTGAAGTTCGCGAAGGCTGGCGATGCTGGCGCAAACCAGTTTGGTGAAGTTGGCGCCTAGTCTTGGCTAGGCCAAACTGGCTAACGCCAAATCTTTCCAAACTCTCGGTAGTTTCCTTTCTTCAAGACGCCGCGAGTGAGATGCTCTACCCGCTAATGCCGATTCTCCTGAATACGGTGTTCGGTGCTCCCGCGTTCGTGATTGGTTTGGTGGAGTCACTTGCCGAGGGAACGGCTGCTGGAGTAAAACTGCTTTCTAGCCGTTTGAACCGTTGGGCCTCACGCAAGTCGATGGTAGTCGCCGGATACTCGCTAGCTGCCGTTGGTAAGTTCATCATTGCTTTAGCTCTCGTTTGGCCGCTCGTCCTACTCGGGCGAGTCGTTGACCGAATTGGTAAGGGGTTGCGTTCCGCTCCTCGAGATGCCGTGATGTTAGATGGCACGAACCCAGCCGATCGAGGCAAGATTGTTGGTTTCCATAGGGCCGCCGACACCTTTGGTGCGGTCCTGGGTCCTGCGTTGGCCTTGCTTTTGCTGTCGCTATTTGCTGGCGACATTCGTTCGGTTCTTTGGATTGCCTTAATCCCAGCGGTTTTGTCGGCTTTAGTTACCTTGATGGTTCGCGATAGCGGTCACATGAAGGTTTCCGTTGCGCAAGTAGGGGGAGATGTTCCAACAGGAGTCAACCGCCTAATTTGGGTTATCGGATTGTTCTCGCTTTTGAACTTCCCGGATGCTTTGATCCTGTTGCACCTATCTCAGTCTGGTTGGTCGGTGACGTCGGTGGTTGGGGCGTACCTGTTGTTCAATGTTTCAGCTGCGCTCTTGAGTTTCCCATTCGGCGCTCTCAGCGACCGGTTTAAGCCAAGTGCAATCTACGCGTTCGGTTTGCTGTGTTTCTCGGTTTGCTACCTAGGTCTTGCCTACTCTTCGAACTTTGCTCTCGACGCCATTTTTGTAGTCGTTTACGGCGGGTTCGCTGCCGCGAATGAAACCGTGGGTAAGTCATGGGTGTCTAAGCTTGCACCTGCCTCTGGGCAGCTTAAAGCTCAGTCTCGACTTCAGGGCTTTACAGGTTTCTCCGTGTTGGCGGCAGGCCTATGGGCGGGAGCTTGTTGGGGAGCAACCGGCGTCTTGCCACTTTTGATCAGTGGTGGTTTAGGGTTACTGGTCGCCCTGTTTATTTGGCGTCGAGGCGATCTTTCTTAGAGATGCTCAGGTAGGTAACCAGGGCGGCAATTAGCACCAGGAAGACGATCGAGGTATTTGTTGGGCCGAGGCCTAAACCGGTGTCTTTGGTTGGCTGGGAGAGCAGGTCTCCGGTTGCGGCTCCAAGTGGGCGGGTTAGAACGTAAGCAATCCAGAATGAACTTACCGGCGACAGAATTCGCTTCTTCCATGCGTACCAAACCAAAACAAGCGCCACCGCAAAGCCGAACAGGGTATAGATCAGCGGAATTCCAAGGTCGTCTAGGAAGATGTCGCCAGCGGCAGTTCCAAGCGCAAAGGTGAATAGAATGGCCAGCCAGTAGAAGGCTTCACGCTTGCGGGTGTTAATTGATTTCATTTCGAGGCTGCCCTCGCGCTGATGCCAAATTACGAAGGTTACGATGAGGGCAACACCAAAGATAATAATTGACTCCCAGTTGGCAACGCCAAGCCCGTCGTGGAGATTATCTGTGATGAGCGTTCCAACGGTGCTGATGGCAACGATCGAGAGCCAGTAGACAGAAGGGGTGTAGCGTTTGGTCGCAAATTGAATCACGAGGATTACCACGAGGGCGCCGGTCATAATTAGTGCGGTGTTGCCTAAGCCAAACCCAAGAGTGTCGTTTAGGTAGTCTGCGAAGGTTTCACCAACCGTGGTCGAAAGGATTTTGATAATCCAGAAAAAGGCGGTGATTGCGGGAACTTTAACGGCGAGCTCGGATTTGGTCATAAGTTACATCGAAACTTATGAACCTGAACGTTTACTGAAAAGGGGTTAGTTGCACCCTGTGAGCTGGGCTACGCGCTGAGGTGTTACACCGAGCAATACAGCGATGTCGCGCATGGTTAGGCCCTGATCGCGCATCTGCTTTACGACGGTGCGAATTTCTGCCGAGGCCTCTTCTTGAAGTTTGGCAGCCTGCTTCATTTTTTCCTGTGCGTTTTCCATGTCGCAAATGAGGCCAGGCATGCTCGCGATTACCTTGATAACCACGTCGCAGTTTTCGGTAATGCCGTAGTTCTTGGCAGCCTCTTTGACCATCGCCTCAACCTTGTCTAGGCGCTTAGCCGAGAGGTGGAGGTTCTCGAATTCCGGAACTTCTACCTTCCAGTTTTCGGCGTCGCGCTCGCATAACGCTTTGATCTCCATGCGACACTCCCAACAAATAGTAAAGGGCTACTTGACTTATTTAGTCAACCCGTGCTTTACTTACTATCGTAATCATCTAAAGCATCAAAAACAAGGAAAGAGCAAAATGAGCATCGTTTACGACATCATCGCTTGGGCGCTAACCATTCCACTGGCAATGACCTTCTGGAAGGCCGGAAACTTCAAGCGTTCCGCACCAATCGAGACCATGGTTGCCGCTGGCATGGGCTGGACCGGCGACGCACCTAAGGGTATCGTTCGCCTAGTTGGCTGGCTAGAAGTACTGGGCGTAGTTGGCCTAATTCTTGCTCACATTGGCGGATACGTACCAGGATTCGCTTGGTCGAACATCGTTGCAGTACTTGCTGCAGGTGGACTATCGCTGACCATGCTTGTAGCTGCACTGCTACACATCGTTCGTGGCGAGATCAAGTACACCTGGAAGATGAACTTCGGATTTGCAGCAGTAGCCGCTTTGGCAATGGTTGCTCTAATCCTTAAGTAACAAACTTCGCTTAGGCCCTGATGGCCGCTCTCTCGAGGGTGGTGATCAGGGCCTTTGCACTTAACACGATCAAGACCGATGTGGTCATGGCGCGGCCAGTATCCCAGACAAGCCCTCCTGAAACCAATTCAAATTTCAAAAACCTCATTGAGTTGTCGACGAAACTAGCGGTTGCTTCGAAAGAAACAGCAGTTCCCGTTCCTGCAAATACCGGCCAAGACCAAAGGTCCATGATCAACCCATAAACGTAGGAAGATACGATCGCGTATCCAATCAGCGTCGTAAGTTTTAGCTTGAAATTAGCTGGTTTAGGTAGAAGCCCTGCTCCGAATCCAACCGTGGCAGCGGCAATCATTTGAAAAGGCAACCACGGGCCAATTCCTCCACCTAACGCCGCGCTCACCAAAAGGCTAGTTAGCCCGAGCATGCCGCCAAACCTTGCTCCAAGAACATAACCAGAAATCAGAATGAGTGCGAAAGCCGTTTCAACTCCGGCAACTCCAGCGCCAAGATAGCGGATTACGGAATTTAGGGCCGAAAGAACTGCGAGAAGTGCGATTGTTCTACTTGCGCGCATCTGTCACCTCGATCGAGGTAAGCGTTTTTACTTCGCCGTTTAGCGCATTAGCGAATTCAATGTCGTGAGTAGCAACGATGATTTTTACGCCGCTGGTTGAGAGTTCGTCGATGATATCTAGGAGTTCAGACTTACTTCTGCGGTCGAAGCCTAGAGTTGGTTCGTCCAAAGCCAAAGTTTTGGTTTTTCGAGTTAGCTGAATCGCCAAAGCGAGCGCCAACTTTTGGCCCTCAGAAAGGTCGTGAGGGTTTCTATCCAAACCAAGATCTTGAAATCTTCTGAGAATGTTCAGCGCGGTTCCAGATCGCGCGTCTGACTCGCGATCTGCGAATGTGAGTTCCTCGCCAACCGAGTTGCAAAAAAGTAGGTCTGAAGCAGGCTGTGGCACCAAGGTTAAATTTTCAGCTACCAGCGATCGCAACTCGGTGGTTTTACCGCTTCCATTTGGGCCGAATAAAACGGTTATGTTGTCGCCTTTTAGCTTTTTGAGATCGGTTGATCCTTGAAGGCCATCAACTAAGTTTCCGAATTCGCTAATGCTTACCGCGCGATCCGCAAACGGTTTCACGAGATCGACGCGGTGTTCCGAGATAACCACTGTGATTCCGTCTTGTTTCAATCGGACAAGCGTGCCCTGAAGTTGTTTTGCACCAGCCTGGTCAAGCATGGCAAACGGTTCATCGAGCACCAAAATCTTTGTCTCGAGGCAAAGCGAGGCTGCGATGGACACCTTTTGACGCCACCCAGCAGAAAGCGTTCTCGGATCGCTTTCAAGGTGGTTGGTCAGTTCAAATCTTTTGGCAATTTCTAAAACCCTTGACTCGATTGCAGCTTTGGGTTGTTTAGCAAGCTCGAGTGTGAATCCAAGTTCGTCACGAACGGTTGCCGCCAAAAAGCTTCGCTCCGGAAGTTGATTGACGTATCCAACCATTCCGAGCGGGTTGGCGCAGTCACCCACCGAGACCTTGCCAGAGATATGGACATTGCTTGAGTTTGAGTAAAGCCCTGCAATCAGTT
>Ga0228703_1001515_pt1 | contig 13967 bp, 16 predicted proteins | sample McNCre217_Aug_MG_3_FD_178020 | JGI IMG/M metagenome (GOLD analysis project Ga0228703, IMG submission 178020) | Freshwater microbial communities from McNutts Creek, Athens, Georgia, United States - 29-17_Aug_MG | ecosystem: Environmental > Aquatic > Freshwater > Creek | place: USA: Georgia... | reverse complement strand
GGCCGAATTCGATCGGCTGGAGAACCCCAACGCCTTGTTTGGCATCGTGCAAGGCGGCATGTTCGAGCACTTGCGCCAGGAGTCGCTCGATGCGCTCGTCGAGATGGACTTTCCCGGCTACGCGGTCGGTGGCGTGAGCGTGGGCGAGCCCAAGGAACAGATGTTGCAGATCATGGCGCACACGCCGCATCGTTTGCCGACCCACAAGCCACGCTACCTGATGGGCGTGGGCACTCCCGAAGATCTGGTGCAGGGTGTGGCCGAAGGGGTGGACATGTTTGACTGTGTGATGCCCACGCGCAATGCCCGCAATGGCACCGTGTTCACCCGCTATGGTGACCTCAAACTGCGCAATGCTCGGCACAAGACCGATCCGCAACCGTTGGATCCGAGTTGCACTTGCCATGCCTGTGCCGGCACATCGGGGGTGCCATGGGAACAGGGCGGTCGCGATGGCTTCTCACGCGCCTACCTGCACCATCTGGACCGTTGCGGTGAGATGCTCGGCCCCATGCTGACCACCATTCACAACCTGCACTTTTATCTGAACCTCATGCGCGAGGTGCGCGAGTCTCTGGATGCAGGGCAGTTCAGCGCCTTCCGGCTGCAATTCAAGGCCGACCGCGCGCGAGGCATCTGACGGGCGCTGAGGCCATGCCCGAACCCAGGGTGCCAAAGCATGTGCTGCCCGTTCTGGTGCTGGCCCCTGGCCCTGCCTTGGGCTTGTGGGCCTTATGGCCGTTGGTGAGGGCTGAACGCCGCGAGCGTTAGGCCCAGTGACCGGTGGCTGCGGCTGCGCTGTCAGTTCTTGACGGGGGGCGTGCGCGCCTTTTTTGCAACAGGCTTTTTGCGGGCCGCTTTGGTGGGTGTGGCGCCGGCCTTGGGCGGTGCTTTGGCCTGCGGGCTTGCGCTCGCCGCTGCAGAGGCTGCATCCTGCGCTTTCATGGCCTGGGCGGCCACATCCTGCATGGCCGACGAGGCGATGTTCTGAAACTGCTGCGTCAGGGAACCCCACCATTGCATCGGGTCCACCGTGGCACTGGTTGTGGGTTTGCTGGCCTCGGGTTTGCTGCGGCTCTTGGGTTTCGGTGCCGTCTTGGCCACCGGTTCCGGTGTGGGTTCGGGGGAGGGCGTCGGCCCTGCTGCCGTTGCCGACGCCGTGCCCGCAGCTTGTTCCGGTGCGCGCGCCGTGAAGGCTTTGGCCAACTCGCTCATGTTGACATTCATGCCCTGCAAGGTGGTGAGCGTCATTTTCTGCACTTCGAGGGCCTGGATGGTGGCCTTGAGGGCGGTGCCGTTTTGTTCCAGCCAGAACTGCACAGCCTTGAGCTCCTGGATGCGCTTGTCGAGCTCTTCCACACTCAGCGTGGGGGCCACCCAGTTGGACATGCCGGGAATGGCGCCACCCGTCGCAGAGGGCTGGCTGGCCGACTTGGCCAGACTCTGCAGAAAGTCAAATCCGGGCACGAATTTGCCGAAACCGAAAGCCGAGTTGTCGCTCATGGTGTTTCCTCAGGAAGCCTGTGCCGCGATTAAACCAGAGCGGACACCACGCCAAACTGACAAATGGCGACTTCTGCGAGCCCAGCTTCAGTGCGAATGGTTGTGCATGTTCGCTGCCCCACCGGTCGGCATGCCGGTGCTCACCGGCAGCGTGACTTGCTGTTGGCTCTGCACGCCCTTGGCATCCCGGAAAGTCAGGGTCAGGGCCACGCTGGCGTCCTTGGCCAGTGGCGTTTTCAGGTCCATCAGCATCAGGTGGTAGCCGCCGGGCTTGAGTTCCACCGCCTGGTTGGCGGGCAAGTCCAGCGCGGGCACGGCGCGCATCTTCATCACGCCTGCGTCCATCTTCATTTCGTGGATTTCGGCCACGCCGGCAGCGGGCGACGACACGCCCACCAACTGTGTGGTTTGCGGGGCGGTGAATTTCATGAAGGCGCCAGTGGCTTTCTGGCCCTGCACGGTGGCACGGGCCCAGGCCTGTTCAACTTTGACTTGTGCCCAGGCCGATGCACAGCCCAGGGTTGCGACCAGCAGCAAGGAGCGCAGCAGTGTGTTCATGGGGATTCCTTTTCAAAGATTTCAGTGATTGTGCGTGCTGGTGCCGGCCGTCGGCATCAGTTCCAGTTCGGCTGCGGGAGATTTCAGATCGCCCCATTTTTGTCCATTGGCGGGGACGTCGGTCCAGTCCAGGCGGCCTTGGGTACAGATCTGGCGCACCGGCCAGTACAGTTTGCCGTCCTGCTGTGGCAAGGTGGCGACCAGCACGAATTCATCGTAATGGCCGCTGGGCAACATGTCGGCTTCGGTTTTGGCGGTCCAGCGGATGCGGAGGGTGTCTTCGCTCACGCTGCGGCCGTGGTTGGTGTAGGGCTGGGCCAGTTTTTCGCGTGTGACTTCGAGCGTCCAGCCGGGTTTGGGCATGGGTCGGGCGCCGCGCACACCGGCAGGGATGTCCACTTCGACCACTCGGGTGGGTGAGGCGTCGCAGCCGTGGCCAATTTTGAAGGTGGCCTTGTAGCCCTGACCGGCGGTGGCCACCGGGTATTCCAGCGTGACATGGGCCTGGGCATTCAGGCCCATCCAAGCCAAGGCGGTGGCGAGCAAAAGTCGTTTCATGAGATGTCCTTCAAAAGCGCGCCTTGAGTTCGGCGCTGTAAGTGCGTTGCGGGTAGGGATGGAAGTTCCAGTAGGTCTGGTTCGTGAGGTTGTCGATGCCAAAAGCCGCTGTCCAGCGCGTGTCAATTTGCCAGCGGGCACGCACATCCACCGTGGTGAAGGGGCTCACGCCCATGTAGGCGTAGCCGTTGGTGTCGCTGTTGTTGAGCGTGTTGAACTGTTTGCCGCTGTGGCGCACGGCCACCGTGCTGCTCCATTCGGAACTCCAGCGGTACGCAGCCAGCAGCGTGGCGCGCCAGCGCGGGATGTTGGGCTGGCGTTTGCCGAGGGTGTCGCCCGGCGTGGTGACAAAGCCATCGTTCTCGCGGATGGTGGAGTCCGCATACGTCACGCTGGCCGACAGGTCCAGGCCGGGCCACCAGAGGTGGTAGCCGTTGTAGACCGCTTCCAGCCCACGAGTGACGATGTAGCCCAGGTTTTGCACACGACTGATGTTGGCGTTCGCACCGCTGTCGAACACGGTCTGCGAATAGATGCCATCGCGGGTGTCTTCGGCAAAAGCCGTTAGGCGCCATTGGTGATGGTCAACCGTCTTTTCATAGCTCAGCTCCTGCGTCCAGGATTTTTCGGGGCGCAGGTTCGGATCGTTGATGTACTGAGACGGCGCGTTGGTGGTGGACGTGGCGCCGTACAGCTCATTGACGGTGGGCATGCGCACGGCGCGGCCCACGGCGTATTTCACAAAGGCGTCCGAAGACAGTTGCCAGGACAGTGCCCCTTTGGGTGAGAGAAACTGCTCGCTTCGATGGGGATAGCTGGTGCTGCTGCTGCTGGATGAAAAGCGGGTGAGCCCGTCGGAGGCCTGCCAGTGCTCGGCGCGCAGGCCCAGCACGGCGCGCCACTGCGGTGCAAAGCGCCAGGTGTCCTGCGCGAAAAGGCTTTGCAGTTGGGTGCGGCCACCCACCTCGCTGGCCAGGCTGCCCGCACCATCGCTGAGCCAGTTGCCCGCGATGTTCGACGTCAGGTAATGCAGTTTGTAGTGGTCCTGTTGCGCGCCGAAATCCACCACGTGCTCACCCCTGAGGCCGTCCGGGCGCCAGGTGCCGCGCAGCGCCAGGTTGTTCCAGCCCGAGCCCGAGCCGTCGGCGATTGTTCCGGCACCGCCGCTGGCGGCTGTGGGCAAAGGGTTGCTGCTGGCGTTGGCACGTTTCTCGTCCTGGCCGTAGTCATAGACGCTGGCGGCCACCTCCCAGTCGAACAGCCCCAGGGTCCGACTCTTGACCGACAGGCCATGCAAGGTGTGTTGCAAATGTTCGTTGCTCAGCGGGAAAGTGCTGCTGCCGTTGGGGTTGAGGATGTAACGCTGATTGCTGATGTTGACGTAGCCGCTGTAGACGGGCTGTCCGTTGGCATCACGCAGGTAGCTGCTGGGGCGACCCTCTGCCGTGTTTTGCCAAGAGGCCAAGGTGTAGGTGGCGCGTACCGTCGGGCTGATGTCATAGGCCAGCTTGGCCTTGAAGTGGTCCTGCAGGGTGTGGTACTGGGTGCCTGTGCCCAGCAGCAGCCAGTCCTGCCCCAGTTTGTTCTGGCCTGCCACGGCGCCCGTGACCACGGTGTCGCCGCCGCTGGCGGTCGTGCTGCTGCGCAGTGCGTTGGCAAAGGTCAGCGGCTGGCCCTGGCTGTCGGTGTGGGCAAAGTCCAGTCGCCAAGCCCAGTCGCCCGTCCGGCTGCCCAGTCCTGCACTGCTTTGCCAACTGTTGTAATTGGCGTGGGTATTGTAGAGGTCTAAAGTTTGGTGCGAATAGCCGACTTTGGCGTAGCCCTCAAATTTGTCGGGCATGCGGGTGGTGTAGTCCACCACTGCCCCGACTGAATTGCCGGGGTAGGCGGCCGAGAAGGGGCCGTACATCACATCCACACGCTCGATTTCATCGGGCGCGACCATGCCCCAACGCGGCGGAAACGACAGGCCGCTGACACCGTTGCCCAGGTAGTTGGACAGCAGGATGCCGTCGGCATACACGGCCGAGCGGGCGCTGTTGCCCGTGCCCGAGGCACGACTCGACAAGATGGCGTGGTTGTAGTCGCCCTCGTAGCGCTTGCGCACCAGCAGGCTGGGCAGGTACTTGAGTGCGTCTTCGCTGTCGGTGGCGTTGACCTGTTCTTCGATCTGGCGCGCGGTGATGCCTTCCATCGTGGCCGGGATTTGCGTGGGCAGCGATGTCGGGTTGCTGGCGGTGGTGGTCACGACGCCGGCGTCTTTCTGGTGGTCGGCGAACGCGCCGGGGCTGATGGCCAGCAGGGGGCCGAGGGGCCAGACCCAGGCCTTGGCCCGGGTTGGAGAATGCTTGTGCATGAAAAATTCTGAAATGAATGCAAACGACACGCGCAGGCCGTGACGTGCACAGCGCTGGCGCAAGTGGCGGGGATTCAGTTCAGTGCAGGGGGGCCGCGTGGCGGCAGGGGGGCACCGGTCAGGCCTGCGATGTGTGCTGCCGCAAGGGGCTGCAGCACATGGGCCAGGGGGCTGGGGCGCTCGAAGGCCTGTGCTTCGGGTGAGGGGGGCGTGATCATGGGCGCGCACAGCGGGCAATCCATGCTGGCGGAGGGCTGTGCCGTGTTGCCGTCCTCGCCATCCACCACCATCTTCATGCCCCCCATCGCACTGCAGACCATCTGGCTGGACACCGGCTTGACCATGGGGGATGCAATGGCGGCACCGATGAACAAGGCAAACCACACCAGCACAAGGCGGGTGAGCCAACGGGCTTGGCGCAAGGTCTGCAGGGTGAACATGGGCCGCAATTATCGCACCCCAGCTTGTTGCCGGGTTCGGTGCGCCCGGCTCAGCGCGCCAGGCTCACGGCCTTGATCTGTGCCCACACAGGCATGCCCGGGTGCAGCTGGAGCTGATGCACGGCGCGGGCCGTCAGTCGGGCCAGGACCGGGGTGCCGCCGGCGCTCAGCCGCACCAGCACCTGGCGTCCGCTGGCATCGGGGGCCAGCTGTTCGACCACGCAGGACAAATGGTTCTGGATGCTGGTGCGCTGCGCGCGTTCGAGTGTGATGCTCACATCCCGCGCCAGGATGCGCACCCGCATCGGGGCGCCCACGGCTTCGCCGGTGTGCGTCACCCAGAGTTCGCCTTCCGGCATGGCCAGGCGACACAAACCCCAACGGTCTGCCCCTGTGGCCACGGTGCCTGTGACCAGGGCGCCCACATCGTCACCCAGGTGCACTGGCAGATCAATGGATGAAAGCACTTGTGCCACCGGCCCGCTGGCACGCACACGGCCCTCGTCCAGCACCACCAGTGTGTCGGCCAGATGGGCCACTTCGTCGGCCGAGTGGGTGACGTAGAGCATGGGCACCTGCAGATGCTGGCGCAAGGCGTCCAGCCAGGGCAGCACCTCGCGCTTGCGTGCCGCATCGAGTGCAGCCAGTGGTTCGTCCAGCAAAAGCAAGCGCGGTTGCACGGCAAGGGCGCGGGCAATGGCCACACGTTGGCGTTCACCGCCCGAGAGTGTGGCCGTGCGCCGCGTCAGCAGGTGACCGATGCCCAGCACCTCGGTGGCTTGGGCCAATGCGGATCGGGCGGTCGCCTGTTCATGCCTGGGCAAGCGGCGCAAACCGTAGTGCAGATTGCCCTGCACATCCAGGTGGTCGAACAGGCTGGCGTCTTGAAACACCATGCCCAGGCGGCGTTGCCAGGGTGGGATGAAGACGCCTGTGGCGTCGTCCTGCCACAGCGCATCGCCCAGCTGAACACGCCCTTGGGCGCGCGCCAGTCCGGCCACACAGCGCAGCAGGCTGGACTTGCCTGCGCCCGAAGCGCCCCACAGCACCGTGATGCCTTGTGCCGGCAAGTCCAGCTGTGCGCTCAGCGTGAATGTCGGGCGTTGCAGCTGCAAATCGAGGTGCAATGCGGTGTTCATGCGCAGGCACCTTTGCTGCGGCGCTGCAACCATGCCAACCCCATCAAGGCGGCAAAGGCAAAGACCGCCATGCCGCCAGCGAGCACATGGGCTTGTGCATATTCCATGGCTTCGACGTGGCCGTAGATCAAGGTGGACAGCACCCGGGTCTGCCCCGGAATGTTGCCGCCCACCATCAGCACCACGCCAAACTCGCCCAGCGTGTGGGCAAAGCTGAGCACCGCAGCCGACAGCAAGGCATGCCGCGCCTGCGGCAGTGCCACGGTGACAAAGGCATCCAAGGGCTTGGCCCCCAGCGTCATGGCCGCTTCGAGCGGGCGTGGCCCCATGTCAGCAAAGGCGGCTTGCAGGGGCTGCACCGTGAAGGGCAAGGAGTACACGATGGAGCCGAGCACCAAACCGGAGAAGGTGAACGACAGCACCCCCCAGCCCAGCGCCTGGGTCAGCTGCCCCAGTGGGCCTTGCGGGCCCAGCGCCACCAACAGGTAAAAGCCCAGCACCGAAGGCGGCAGCACCAGTGGCAAGGTGACCAAGGCCCCCACGGGTACGCGCCAGCGCGAGTTGGAGCGTGCCAGCCACCAGGCCAGCGGTGTGCCCAGCGCCAACAGCAGCAAGGTGCTCACGGTGGCCAGGCGCAAGGTCAAGGCCAGTGCGGGCCAGGCGCTGGCCACAAAATCAGCGGTGAAAAGGGGATCGGTCAAGTCGGTTTCAGAGTCGGTAGCCGTGGGTGCGGATCACCTGACGGGCGGCATCACCACGCAAGTATTGCAGAAGGGCCCGGGCGGCAGGGCTGTGTTCGCCCGCCTTGAGCAGCACGGCGTCCTGGCGAATCGGTTCGTACAGTTGGCTGGGCACCCGCCAGGCCGAGCCTGCGCTGGGTTTGCCGTCCACCATGACCTGTGACAGCGCCACAAAGCCCAGTGTGGCGTTGCCGGTTTTGACAAATTGAAAAGTCTGGCCAATGTTTTCTCCGACCACCAGGTGCGGGCGCAGCTTCTCGCTCAGGCCACGGTGCCGCAGCACCTGCATGGCGGCTGCGCCATAGGGGGCGAGCTTGGGGTCGGCCAAAGCCAGCTTGCCCGGCAGTGGCTTGTCCAATACCTCGCCCTGGTCGTCCACCACGCCCGATTGGGCGCTCCACAACACGAGTTGTCCCATGGCGTAAGTGAAAGCGCTGCCCGGCACGGCCAGGTTTTCGTGGATGAGTCGGGCCGGTGTTTCGTCGTCTGCGGCCAGCAGCACGGCAAAAGGTGCGCCATTGCGGATCTGGGCGTAAAACTTGCCCGTGGCCCCGAAGGACAGGGCTGCCGTGTGTCCGGTCTCCTGTTCGAAAGCCTTTGCGATTTTCTGCATGGGGGCTGAAAAATTGCTGGCCACCGCCACCTGCACCGTTTCGGCATGTGCCCAGGCGCTGCAGACAGCAAGGAAAACCGGCAAAAATCCCCAGCAAGTCAGCGGGCGCGGAATTGTTTTCATGGTTCAGGCCAGTGTAGCGGGGGAAGAACTTGGCCATGCCGTCAACTGCGCGACCCCATGCCCTTTGTGCAGCCTTTAGGCTTGCACTTTTTCCATGCCAGGAGACAGGCCATGCTCACCCTTTGCGGATTCGCGGTCAGCAACTACTACAACAAAGTCAAATTTGCGCTGCTCGAAAAAGGCGTGCCCTTTCAGGAGGAGTTGGTCTGGCTGGACCAGACCGACCGGGCCAGCAGCCCCTTGGGCAAGGTGCCGTTCATCAAGACCGAGCAGGGGCCGCTGTGCGAGTCGGCGGTGATCATGGAGTACATCGAACAGAAGTACCCGCAAAACCCGCTGCTGCCCGCCGATGCCTATGCCGCCGCCAAGGTGCGCGAGCTGGTGACCTTTCTGGAGTTGCACCTGGAGCTGGTGGCGCGCAACCTGTACCCGCAGGCGTTTTTTGGCGGCAAGATCAGCGACAGCGCCAAGGAAAAAACCGCTGCACAGCTGGAAAAGAACATCGCGGCCTTTGCAAAGCTGGCCAGGTTTTCGCCCTTCATCGCCGGCGACACGCTGACGCTGGCCGATTGCGCCGCCGTGGTGCATTTGCCCCTGATTTCAAGTGCCACCAAAATCATTTACGGCCGCGACTTCCTGGCCGATCTGCCGGTGCGCGACTACCTCAAACGCATGGGCGAGCGGCCTGCGCTGGCGCAGGTCAACGCCGACCGCAAGGCCAACACCGAAGCGATGTTGGCCCGTGCCAAAGCCAAAACCTGATCTGTCTGATCGTCGGTCAGATTTATTGATTCGCATCAATTCTTTGTGGGGTGTTCGTGCCTAACATGAAGGCATGAACACAGCCAATACCCAAGTCTTCAAAGACCGCCTGCTGGGCGAGCGCCAGCAACTCTTGCAACGCATCGCCGAACAACGCGGCGGTTCGGTGTCGCGTGTTGACATGGCCGCCGAACACGACATGCGTGCCATGGAGTCGCATGCCCGCGCCATCACCGAGATGGGTGAAGAGTTCGCCATGAACGAGCACGAAACCGCCGAACTGGCCGCCATCGATGCGGCGCTGGAGCGTCTGGCGCAAGGCCAGTACGGTCTGTGCCTGGACTGCGGTGTCACGATCCCGACCGCTCGCCTGAACGCTTACCCCATGGCCTTGCGTTGCGTGGCGTGCCAGACCGCCACCGAAAAATCCCACTGAATTTTCTTGACGTGTACAAGCGCGCCCCGGCGCGCGCTGCATGCCGCTTTTTTTGTTTGCTGACCCAAGGAGTTACCCCATGAGCACATTCCACGCCGTTGTCTGGATGGACCACAACGAAGCCCACGTTCTGATGTTCGACCGTGAGCATGTCGAAAGCCAACGCGTCAAGTCGCGCAGCCACCACAAGCACCAGGGCAAGACCGGCGATCTGCTGGCCTTCTATGGCGAGGTGGCCAAGGCCCTGGCCGGCACACGCGAGGTGTTGCTGACCGGTCCTGGCGCGGCCCGCAACGAGTTCCGCGACTGGTGTGCCAGCCATGCCAAGGCGGCGGCTGGTGTGATCGTGGACAGCGTGTCGGCCGATCACCCCACGGACAACCAGCTGGTGGCGCTTGCCAAACAGTATTTCAAGAAGTTCGACGCCATGGCGGCCGATCCGGTCCAGGCCTGATCTTCTGCTGCAGGCGCCACGGCGCCTGCCCTGCAGGCTGCTGCTATGCTTGACCGCATGCGCAGCCTGTTTCATTTTGCTTTCAACGTCACCGACCTGAACGAGGCCCGTCGTTTTTATGGCGACTTGCTCGGTTGCCGCGAAGGGCGCTCCACCGACACCTGGGTGGACTTTGACTTCTTTGGCCACCAGATTTCGCTGCACCTGGGCGAGCCGTTGAAGACCGCGCCCACCGGCCATGTGGGGGATCACCTGGTGCCCATGCCGCATTTCGGCCTGATCTTGCAACGCTCGGACTGGCAAGCCATGGCGGACCGCCTCACAGCGGCCAAGATGCCGTTTGTGATTGCGCCGCACCTGCGTTTTGCAGGTCAAAGCGGCGAGCAATGGACCATGTTCTTCCTTGACCCTTTCGGCAATCCGATCGAGGTCAAGGGCTTCGAATCGCTGGCCACGGTCTACGCCAGCTGAGGCCGGACCGGTCTCAGGCCTGGGCGGCCAGATTCACGATCTGCTGATCGATGGCGCCGAACAGGCTTTGCCCGTTCTTGTCCTTCATCTCGATGCGGATGGTGTCGCCAAATTTCATGAAAGCGGTGCTGGGCTTGCCGTCCAGGATGGTTTCGATGGCGCGCTTTTCGGCGATGCAGCTGTAGCCTTTGGGCCAGTCTTTCTTGCCGTTTTCTTCCACACCGCGGTTGCTCACCGTGCCACTGCCCACGATGGAGCCGGCGCGCACATTGCGGGTTTTGCAGATGTGGGCAATCAATTGGCCGAAATGGAAGGTCATGTCCGGGCCGGCATCGCACATGCCAACCTTGCGGCCGTTCCAGGTGCTTTGCAGCGTGAGGTTCACGCGGCCGCCTTGCCAGGCGTCGCCCAATTCGTCAGGGGTGACGGCCACCGGGCTGAAGGCGGTGGCAGGCTTGCTCTGGAAGAAGCCGAAGCCCTTGGCCAGTTCGTCGGGGATCAGGTTGCGCAGGCTCACGTCGTTGACCAGCATGAGCAGGCGCACGCCTTCGAGCGCCTCTTCGGGCGTGGCGCGCATCGGGATGTCGCCGGTCACCACCGCGATTTCGGCTTCAAAGTCGATGCCATAAGCCTCGTCGGCACAGACCACCGGGTCACAGGGGCCGATGAAGTCGTCGCTGCCACCCTGGTACATCAGAGGGTCGGAGTAGAAGGTCTTGGGCACCTCGGAGTTGCGCGCGGCGCGCACCAGCTCGACGTGGTTGATGTAGGCAGAACCGTCGGCCCACTGGTAGGCGCGTGGCAGCGGGGCCATGCACATCTTGGGGTCGAAAGGGAAGGCATGGCGTGCCTTGCCGGCATTCAATGTCTGGTACAGGTCTTCCAGTTGGGGCGCAAGGAAATTCCAGTCGTCGAGCAACTGTTGCATTTTGCTGGCGATGCCGGTCGCATAATGGGCGGTGCTCAGGTCGCGGGACACCACCACCAGCTGGCCGTCACGGGAACCGTCTTTGTAGGTCGCAAGTTTCATGATCTCTCAATCCATTTGTGGCGCCCGGTGTGTTGACACTGGCCGAGCGAATTACGCATTGGTAAACTCGTTTAACTAAACGAAACGACATTCTAGACCATATGGCCGCTGAACGCACGCCCCCCACCGAAGACACAGGCCCCGACAAGGAACGCGCTGGCATCCAGTCGGTCGAAGTGGGTTTTGCCCTGCTCGATGTGCTGGCCAAGGCGCCTGGGCCGCTGATGTTGCGCGATCTGGCCGCTCAGGCCGACATGAGCGCGGCCAAGGCGCACCGCTACCTGGTGAGCTTTCAGCGTTTGGGTCTGGTGGTGCAGGACGGCGCCACCACCCGCTACGAATTGGGGCCTGCCACCTTGCGCCTGGGCCTGGCCACCTTGGCCCGGCTGGACGCGGTCAAGCTGGCGCGAGAGCGCCTGCCCGCTCTGGGCGAGCAGACCGGTCAGACCTTGGCCCTGGCCGTCTGGGGCAACCACGGGCCCACCCTGGTGCACTGGCAGGAGTCGCCACAGGCGGTGCCTGTGAATCTGCGCCTGGGCGATGTGATGCCCATGCTCTCGTCGGCCACGGGGCGTTGTTTTGCGGCTTTTCTGGGGCATGGCGTGGGCTCGGACCAGGCCCAACGGTTGGTCGAGCACGAAATGGCCCTGGCACGCGACACCGGACGCCAGGATGTGCCGAGCAATGCCAAAGCGTTGCAGGCGCTGATTCGCGAAACGCAGCAGCATGGGCTGGGGCGTGTCAACAATGTGCTGTTGCCGGGCATCTCCGGTTTTTGTGCACCGGTGTTTGACGCCGATGGGCACCTGGCGCTGGGCGTGGTGTCCTTGGGCTCATCGGCCAATTTCAATGTGGAGTGGAGCGGCCCGCTGGCGGCTGCCCTGCTGCGCATGACGCGTCAACTGTCAGCCGATCTGGGCTGGAGCGGCGCCCAGGCCTGAAGCGGCATGGGCGCGGGTATGCAGATGGGCATCGCCAGGCGACTCTCGGCAGGCCCATCGCTGCGTGTTTTGCTGGCGCTGGTGGCGGGGGTGGTGTTCCTGCACGCCTTGCTGCTGGTCGGGGCGGTGTCGCCATTGACCGTGCGCATGCCCACGGCCACGCCCGCATCCCCCGTGCAGGTGCGTGTGGTGCTGCCGCCACAAGCCCCGCGGGCGGTGCGGCCTGCCGTGCGACCCGCTGCGCGGCGCGTTGCGCCCGGGCCGGCTGTGCAAGCCACGGCGGCAGAGCCTGAACAGACCCCGCCCGAAGTCCCCGCCCCACGGCCGCAGGAAGCCCTGCCCACAACGCCTGAGCTGGCCAGCACACCGGTGGTCACCAGTGCGCCGCCGACCCCCGACGCCGAACCGACGGCCGCGGAGGCCGTGCCCACCACACTGGCCACGTTGCCTCTGATTTCCCTGGGGGCCTTGCCGCCCTCGCGCGTGCTGAGTTACCAGCTCACGGGCATGGACAAGGGCCTGAACTACCACGCCAGTGGCGAATTGCGCTGGCAGCACAACGACACCGCGTATGAGCTGACCTTGTCGGTACGGGCTTTTTTGTTGGGCAGCCGCCATTGGCGCAGCGTGGGGCAGATCGACGCCACGGGTCTGGCGCCACGGCGTTTTTCGGACAGCTGGCGCAACGAACGGGCTGCCCACTTCGACCGCGAACAGCAACGCATCGTTTTCAGCAGCAACAGCACGCCCGTGCCCTGGCAGCCGGGTGCGCAGGACCAGGTGAGCCTGTATGTGCAACTGGCGGCTGCCATGGCGGGCGAGCCGGAACGCTTTGTGCCTGGCACGCGGCTGCAGGTGCAGACCGCCACCGTGCGCGACGCCCAGCCCTGGGCGCTGGTGCTGGAAGGGGCAGACACCCTGACGGTGGAGGGACAAGCCCTGCGCACCTTGAAGTGGGTGGGGCAACCGCGCCACCAATACGACACCCGTGTGGAGTTCTGGGTGGCGCAACAGCAGGCCTGGTTGCCCGTGCGCATCCGGATCACCCAGGTCAGCGGCAGCTACATTGACCTGGTTTTGCGAGCTTCGGAGCCTTTGCCGACCCTGCCTGTCGCGGCCGATATGACCACAGGCGCAAAAGGCCCTTGAAAACAGGCATACTGGAGGCACATGGTGTCACCGTGGAGAGGAGTTGAAACCATGAACCTGTTGTACGAATCCGAAGACTTTGCCGTCATGCATGTACTGGCCAGCGAGACCCCCGAAGGCGAGGCCAAGCCCGCCCGCCCGGTGTTGGAGCGCCACGGTTTCGAGATCGTGGACAAACGTTCAGGCAAAGAGGTCTACCTCGACGGCTCTTGGGCAGAACTGTTCCAGCAGCAGTTGCAGGCCTGGCAGCAGCACAGCCCGACCCAGGAAGAAGTCGAGGACACGCTCGAAGGCTACACGGGCCTGGCCCAGCAGCCTGTCGTCGTGCACTGATCACGTCTCTGTGGGCGCGTGCCCCGGCGCGCGAAAAGCATTCGGCCGCAGCGGCGGCCGTAGCTCCCAAGGGCACCGGCCTGATGTCAGGCCAGGTGCCCTTTTCTTTCCAGCCAGTCAAACAGGGGTGCCACCAGCACCAGCACCGCCACCAGGCGGCAGACCTGGAAGGCGGTGACCACCGGAACCCCGAGCTGCAGCACCTTGGCCGTGATGGCCATTTCGGCAATGCCTCCGGGTGAGGTGCCCAAAATCAAGGTGGCGGGGTGTTGCCCCACCCACAGCGCCATGCCCCAGCCGAAAAATGCGGAAATCGCCAGCATGGCGGCGGTGCCCAGCGTCACGGACACCAGCCAGCGCG
>Ga0228703_1001514_pt1 | contig 13986 bp, 17 predicted proteins | sample McNCre217_Aug_MG_3_FD_178020 | JGI IMG/M metagenome (GOLD analysis project Ga0228703, IMG submission 178020) | Freshwater microbial communities from McNutts Creek, Athens, Georgia, United States - 29-17_Aug_MG | ecosystem: Environmental > Aquatic > Freshwater > Creek | place: USA: Georgia... | reverse complement strand
TCTACGTCCCGAACGTAGCGCTCTACCAGGCTAAGCTACACCCCGAGATAGAGCCCGAGATTGTAGCAAACCCGCGAGTGGGGCTTTCGCGCAAGCTCAGATGGGCAGTTCGCGTGCCAAATTGCTTTGCACCGTGCAGGGACCGTGTGTGTGGGCGCCGTGCGGCACTGTTCAGCAGAATGACGGGGCGCTTCGGAGTTGCTTCAACTCGGAACATCACCGTGCTAGCGTTCTCCAACGACCTGCTGATAGTCCAGCAACGGGACGATGGTGCTCGAAAAAGTTAGGGTATTCTTGTATTGATGAATATCAATGAATATAAACAATAGTATTTTTGAGGGCTTTGTGGAAGAGAGAATTTGCACCCGTAGAAACTTCTATAGGTGCTCTCATGAGCAAAAGAAACATAGTTCCCATTGATCGTGAAATGGTAATGGATGCCGCTGAAATGATCGTGTCGAAAACCGATCTCAAGGGACGTATTACCTATGGAAACACCACATTTCTGAAGTACGCGGGTTTTGCTGAATCGGAATTGATTGGCACCCAGCACAACATCATTCGCCACCCCGACATGCCCAGAGGGGTCTTCAAACTCTTATGGGACACCCTACAGCGCGGAGACGAGATCTTTGCCTATGTGAAGAATATTTCCAGTGATGGAAGTTATTACTGGGTACTTGCTAATGTGACGCCATCTGTTGATGCATCTGGCAATGTGCTTGGTTACTATTCGGTCCGCAGAAAACCAAACCCTCGGGCTATTCCTGTGGTGGCAGGGCTTTACCGTGAGATGCTGGCGGCTGAACGCAACACGGGTGCACGCGATGCCATAGACGCATCTACGCAAGTGCTGGAAAAATTTCTCAAAGAAAAGCAACAATCCTACGAGGCTATGATTTTATCTACGCAGGCGCTTTAATCGCTCTGCTTTGGTACAAAAAGAGTATTTCGAGGTTGGGCTAACCAGCGATGCGTTCATTGTTTGCGGGATGCATCGTCCTGCAACTGGACTGTGCGTCATGAGCCTTAGCCAGCCGCGTCCAATCTTCGTTGATACTTCAAATCAGCCCGTTTCAATCTGGTCTCAGCACGACCACGAGCAATACGCACATCATCGGCAGTGGGTTTGACGATATTGCTCTGACGCATGAACTGCTGTGTCAGTCGGTCCTGCACCAGTTCGTGCTTGATCTGCGCGGGGACGGGGCGATTTGATATTCGTCGTCGCTGCCTGCTTCTCGGCCATGTCTCTAGGACTTGCAAGGCCTGCTCAGAATCGATTTTTTGCTGGTAGTTGTGTGTCGTGCTCGTCGAGCTAAGTAAGTCGTCTTGTAGCTGGTCCTGCTCGGTTCTGAGTGATTCACGCATGACTTCACTGATCGTCAAGACATTGCCCTGCCCATACATGCGACTGAGCATCGCAAAAGCATGTGCGCTTGAGTCGGCTTCAATCGATGTGCGTGCTGTGACGCTGCCATGCTTGAGCACGACACGCACTGACGCGATGTAGGTCTTGAGTGAGGAGGTGACTTCGTTGATCTTCATGCATGTATTTATCGGTGCATGAAGTTCGGTGCTCAGCTAGTCAGGATGTCCTTTTAACGGACAAGTTGAGCATCCAGTTACGGGACGCACTTACGCCAGCAATTTCTGGACAACTATCAGTAGGTCTTTGCTTTTGAACGGCTTCATGATGCTGGCGGTGGCACCTGGCACTTGAATATCGCTAATGCCAAGTCGGTGCATCACAGAGCCAGGACTGCCCGAAATCACAACGATGGGAAGGTCAGGGTACTTGACTCGCACCTTTTCCACAAACTCAATGCCATCCATATTAGGCATGATGAGGTCGGTGATGATCAAGGACACTGGTACTTGCTCAAGCCAGTCCAGTGCTTCAATGCCGTCGCCAGCACCGATGACTTTGTAGTCATGTGCTTCCAGCATTTCTTGAACCCCTTCGCGGAGCAAGACTTCATCTTCAACGAGCAGGATGGTGTGCATGGGGGGGATTGGCAAGGTCAAACTAGTCGATGTTTGACGGCAGCCAAGTGTATCTTGATCGTGGTGCTGATTAACTTACAAAGGACATGTTCTACGTAGAACAACCGTCGTTTTGCTGGACGGTCAATCACTTGCTGGTCAAGGTTGAGATCAATGTGCGCTTGAGGGCTTGAAGGTTCAATTGTTCAAGCGGGGTGCTGTTCGTCTCGCGCAGTGCCCACGCCGTAATCAATACGACAGAACGCATCTTGGGGTCCATCTTTCGCAATAGCTCAACGATGGTCTCTATGGTCAGGTCGTCTTCCGTCTCGTGCGCGGCTTGATGAGCCCCGCTTGCCAGGAACTTGTTCGGGTCTAGTTCCAGCCACTCAATCAGTATGTTCAGCCGCTCAATTTCGGGGATGGCTTGACCCGTCACCCACTTGCGTGCCGTTTCCCGTGTGATCGCTTTTGTGCCGTGCGCTCTGAAGTTGAACTGGTTGGCTAAGTGAGTAGAGCTGGGCATCTTGCCCATGCGATTGACCAGAGCGGTCCGTAGCGCATTGCTGAAGTTCAGCCGTAGGACATCGCGCGTTGTAGCTTCCGTTTCATTGCGATCTGATGCCATTGGGTTCTGAACTTTGCACGTCTAAATTGCACAAGTTCATTTTGTGCATTTCAAAAGTGCATTTGCCAATTTGTAGTTGGCAATATTCAGATATCAACAATTTCAAATTGGCCTAAAAATTATAAAGCCTGCTAAAACTGTTGTCGGTAGATTTGTACGAATCGCAAATTATGCGTCCATTTTCTGAAAGTCAACAATGGAAATTTATATTCAGCACGGACTTTTTACAGTTTTAGGTGCTCTGATTACAGGATCGGCCACTTATTTTTCTGCAAAGAAAGCAGGTGAGTTTATGAAAATGAAAGGCGATATTGAAAAGTTGGCAAATCAAGTGGAGGCTTATTACAAGATGGAAGAGAAGTATAAAGAAAAGATTTGCGAATTAGAAGGTAATAAACGCGCCATTGTCACAATTCAAGTTGAAATGAGAAGGGCGGTGGAGGAGGATATTGGCATATATCCAGAAATGACTGCTCGTGATGCAAAAAGATTGTCCGAAAGATGGAAATAAAAATAACTCTGCCTTCGTTTTATTAAAGAAAAAACGTCAAATTCAATAAATTTCAAAAAATAAGAGAAACTTTTATGTCAACATTACCAAAGCTTCTGCTGGCAGCGGGAGTAATTATATCGGGTCAGGTGGTCGCTCAAAATCTTCCGCCAAATGCGAAGCTATTTGAAGAACTTCCATCCTTTAAATTTTATCTTCTAGATCGATCATCTAATCAAAAAGGAATTTATGTACGAGATAATAATGATGGCACATTTACTGGGCTCGTATGGGTCGTTGGCATAGGAAGGCAAAAAGGCACTGTTGGCAGACTCATTGTTGATGCAAATTGTTCGAAAAAATTAGTTAGACATATGGATATTGATTCTGGCGAAAAGAAAGGTTCATGGACACAAATAAAATCAGACGAGACAATGGAAGCAATATTTTATGATGGAGCATGTAAGAATTGAATTGATTGAAAATAAAATGGCTCGAAATTCAATTCGATTCCCAAATCTATCCCTGAGCTTCAGGCCAGCACTTTCTAGCTGATCGTCAGACAAGAAAAATTTTGAATTCAATTCAATCGAAAGTTACCAAAGGAATAGCATGAATGACATCATCGATAATTTGGCGGATCACCCATTTGTGGTTTTTGTTTTTCTAATTGTTGGTGCATACAATGTATACACGAAATTGGAGAAGAAAAAATGCCCTCAGTGCCAGAGTTTCATTCCTAAATCAGCAAAAAAATGTCCTAAATGTACTTCTGACATTAGATAAAATGAGGAAATATAGTGACCCACAAATGGTTTTATAAAGCTAGTGCGGTCAATGATTGATAATCGTAATCAGAAAATTCCATGAATGATGAGATCAGAATTTATTTGATGATTTTTGCGACCATAGCTTCGTTGGCAATGGCTGGTTGCGGCAAACAATCGGACGAACAGTCAACGTTGGCTTCGAAGGTAAAGCAATTGTCTCTTGATTTTGAAAATGCGTATGGAATTTCAAATACAAGAGAAGGGGAGGAAAGACTTAAGGAGATTGAAAAGAAAAAAAAGGAATTGAAATCTTTCTACATGAACAGAGAGGTTCGTGGTTGGAAATGTTTTATCGATTCCTCAATTCCTGTAGATATAGCAAAAAGATTTAAAGATCCCTTTTATTCAATCAATAGAAATGGTTTGGCATATCAATATTTAGATTGCCAATCTGGAGTGGACTATAAGAAATTCCATTCTTCGGTGGCTGCGTCCATAATGAGTAGATCCAAATCGTTAGAAATATACACGATTCGACTCATGTACACTAAAGAATTTGCTGATAAGTTAGGGAAAGTATATCCAAATGACATCTTGACTTTCTCTGGAATCACGGCGGCGGACGATGGACTTTATGGAATGGTGATAAATAAGAATTCTTATTCATTGACTGTATATTCCACTTCAATTGAGCTGACTCCATATAAATAGAATCCGAAATAATAATTATATTGAGATAAGCGTCCCGTCTCTGGACGCTCACTCACTGGCAATCACTTGGCAAAGCCATCCCTGAGCTTCAAGCCTGCCAATTCCAGCTGACCATCTAGTTCGCCAGCCTCCACTGCGGACTTGATCGTCTCAAGGACCTTGATGAGTTCATCGCCACTGCTGACTTCCACAGCAGTCTTGCCCTTGCCGCCCATTTCAAGTGCCTTGCTGCCGTACTTGATCTGTACGCAGACCTTGCCATTCTCAGCCGTGAACCACCACTGACGAATGCGCTTGGGCAATTCCATGCGCTTGACTTCGCCTGTATGACGATCACGCACAGAGCGAAGGTGTGTGGGCGCATATGTAGTGCCATCACGCAACGCCGTTGCCAGTTTGATCTGTTCAAACAGTTTGTTGCTGAGCTTGTTGCGGCGCACCTGCACAGCGGGAATCTGTGTGGGGCGCTTTGCGGCAACGAATTTCAGATTGTTCAGAATCGCACTCATGTAAATCTCCTTGTGTGTTGATGAGTGCTGTTGAGCCTATTGCCATGTCCATTTGATTCCTAGACCGATGTATTTGGTTTTATTGCCAACTCTTTGGTTTCAAATAAATATCTTGCTGGACAGAAAAAAAGAAAAATGAAAAAAAAGAAAAGGAGTGAGCAATGAAGATCAATCAAGTCACAGGAGTGAACGCATTTCACACTAATATGTGGCGATGTGCTTCCAGCACATCAGTGAACGCATTACGCTACGCTTCATGCGTTCACATGTCTAGAAAAAAATTCAATTCATTTCATGTGATGGATATGTGATGAATCTATTTCTGAAAAGAATTACTATATGTGTAAGACATTTTCAGCCGTTCAATCACCCCAATAGCCACTGAAAGCCATGCTCACCTTGACCGTTGATCCTGCTGTGCTTGCCAAGCTGAAGTCAGCCATGCCCATGACTGATAAAGCTGAACGGGCAATGGAAAAGTACATCACGGTCCTGACTCGCAAGCTGGAAGATTCATTGATGAACATGGACACGAACATGTTCAAGTTCTTCAAGCACTTTTTGGTCAGCACTCATGCGCTGTCACTGGAAGTGGGGCAGTTCAGATTCGGGGGCAAGAAACTATATTTACATAGTTGGCTTGAGAAAAACGGGTGCGCACTGATAGAGGTCATCACGCCAGGACTCAAAGGCTCAGACCCATCAACGATCAAACTGACCAAGCTGGTCACGATGACAGACGCAATGGACATCAACACATTGCGCAAGAAGAAAATCAATGAACTGGATCAATTGATCAATGATCCATCGTTGACGGATGTGGACCTGTTCTATCGGGTGTTCCCAGATTTCGGCACGATGACTGAAGCACAGCTTGAAAGCGCCTACGACCTGTGTCCTGTGAAAACACGCTCATTGAAGCAGTACATGGTGTGGCTGACGCATAGAGCAAATCACATCACGCAGGTTGAACGGCAGATGATGCTCAGGCAGGCGCTGGTCATCTTGCGTATCGCAAAAGCGGGCAACAATTTGCTGCCCATGAAGAAGAACCCGAGCCACTTCGGGCGCAACTACTATCACGGCATCAATATTCAGAGTGTTCACCGCACATTGCGTCATGCGATCTTGGGTGATTGCTACGAATACGACATGCGATCCAGCGTGATTTCATGGAAGATGGGATTCGCTGAGCATTGCTATCAGTCAATGAAATCTCAAAATCCATCTGATGAAATCTTCGGAGCTACGCTGGCATATTTGGAAGACAAGAAGGCGTTCAGGGAATATGTATGTGACGAGACATTCGGAGGTGACAGCGATATCACCAGTGATGCTCAGATGGGCATCATCAAGCAGGCACTGACCGCACTGAGCTTTGGCGCACGGATTTATCAGCATGGTTGGATTGATCAGAGTGGCAATAAGTTCAATCCCGCCATCGTCAGCATCATCACGAATCAAGATGCCAGACGCCGATTTATCGCATGTGATGTGATTCAGCAGTTCCAAATTGAACAAAAAATTCTAGATGAATTCATATTCAAAATCTTCACCGAATCAGATGCTTCATTGCTAACTGATCCAGAGCTACAGACGAAATCGGGCAGAGTCAGTAAGAGCAAGGTCATGGCGTATCTGTATCAGCACGCCGAAACGATTGTCATGGACATGGTTCGTGATGAACTTGGTCAGCGAGGTAAAGAATTTATTGCTAATGTACATGATGCGATCTTTGTCAGGACGAAGGTCAGCAGGTATGACCGTGACATGATTGAACATCGGATCAGAGATGTGACGGGCATCAAGTATTGGTATCTGGACGAAGAGCAAATTTCAGGGTTCAAGGGCGTCTCGGCTGAGGTCTTGAAAGAAGAACAAGAGCACAAAGATCGCATGGCAGAACTTGAGCAACAGGCTCAAGGCTACACCCCGACATTTCAATGACCGTTGCGTGAGGTAGACACAATTCTCGGGGCTGCGCTAGCTAAAAAAAGCGCATGAAAAATATTTGCTAGCGCACAGGCACGCGCTCAATCTCGTGAAATGCGTTAGGACCTATCAGAATCACGCACAAGCGATTTTTCTCGCCTGAGCTATGCGATGTATGCGCGACAAAAATAAATCGCTCTAAGCTGGAGTTATCAATTCAAGGACTAAAGGAAATAACTCTTTCATTTGGTCCGTAAAAAAGGCAATACTTTCGTAAAAATTCTTTGGTTCTGACAAAGGCTTGTCAAGTGAATTGGAAGGCAGCAAACTGAAATCACATAAATATTTCAGTTCTGAGGAAATTCAAAAATGGCACAAGCAAAGGTATTGAACGATCAAGATGTGGAGCGTGTATTGCGCTATCTGGATACGAAGCAACACGCATCACGCAACAAGGCAATGTTTCTGCTCAGCATGGGCTGCGGCGTTCGTATCAAGGAATTGGTCAGCATTCAAATCGCAGATGTTCTGGACAGGTCAGGCGGCATTCGCACTGAGGTGTATTTAAAGAGGGATCAGACGAAGGGGCGTGAAGGGCGCACGGTCTATTTGTCAGAAAAAATGCGTGAACTTGTTCATGGGTATCTATGTGAGCGTTTCGGATTGCGTGACTTGCTTGCGGTCACGATGACGGACACAAGCCGCGCATTGTTCTCAAATCAGAAAAACGCCAATCGCGGGTTCTCGCCATCCACTGGCTGCCAGATGTTTCATTACTGGTTCAAGGATTGCCAGATTGAGCACGGCAGCAGCCACAGTGGTCGCCGTTCATTCATCACGAATCTGGCAAATAAGGGTGTCGCGATCCATGTCCTGAAAGAACTCGCAGGTCACAAGTCCATCAGCGTTACGGAGCGATACATTGCCAAGAATCCTGCTGTGCTCCATGCCAGCGTGAACTTACTCTGAACTACTATAAAAATATTGATGGCGTCAGCGGCGCTTCCCTTGCAACAGACCAATATTCATCTCAGCAGTGAGATTAGACGCATAGAACTTTTGTGCCATCTCCACTGATGTGCGGGCATTGCGGACAGACACGAAAGAGCTTCTGTCGCTGTTGCCATTCAAGAAGAAACACCATGCGCCTAGCGTTGTCCTATCGAAGGACATTAATCAAAACAAGAATTCTCTGTCGGGATGCTCAGCAAGCATCATTTCTTTTGCCTCTGCAATCAGCTCGTCTTGAATATTCCAGTAGTCAGTCCAACTGATCCGATTGATCGCATCTGAGTCGTCAAACTCAGACATTTCTTCATCCGAACAAGGTGTCTCTGAAATGTGCCTAAATCTCTCAAAATTTCGGATGCTCTGTTTGTTCACCAGACGGAATGATCCACCCAGGAATTCCTCGCTCTCATGATCGTAGGTGTTGCAGAGGACGCATTTCGGATCTACCTTTGAATAGAACCACACGATGTGGTTTAGTAATTGATTTGGCGTACTTCTCCCACTATCAATTCCTAGTTGATCTTCATCTCCATAGTCAAATGAAAATGCAACCCAGTCTGCATGTGTTTCCTTTTTTCCAAGTCTTGCCTTATCTGGAGGAAGTCCGTAAAGGACCTCCCCAATGTGCGTGAAAGGGTCAGTGCCGTTGTGCTCACGCAAGCGTCGGATTACTTCACGATGTGTAGCCTTCACGGCATCTGTACCCAGGACGGTTATGAAGTTGCGAACTACATCACGCATATGGCTCTCCAATTGCACTGAATTTATAACAGACGCCGCTTCCCCTGTAACAGGCCAATATTCATCTCAGCCGTGAGATTGGACGCATAGAACTTTTCCACCATCTCAACACTGGTGCGGGCATTGCGAGCCAGTGTGAGCAGGTCAATATTGCCACCGTACAAGAGTCGGAAAGTGATGGCGGTGTGACGCAAGCTGTACAAGGTTCTGTCTTTGCCGTTCGCCGTGTTGCCACCGATGCCCGCGACTTCTTGAATGAACTTGAACTGATAGCCCAGATACTCAAGCAACTTGCGTCTGTCAGTCTGTTCGGGATGAAAAACATAGTCTGTGGGCTTCGTATAGCCCCGTAGACTGTTGATCGTGCTCAGTCGCTCGTATGCCCTGACTGCGGGAATCATCGTCACGATGGGCTTGTCGTGCTTCTTGCTTTCTGGCAGGTTCAGACGGAGATAGGTGTACTCGCCCCGAATGACCGTGACATGCTGGTGCTGAAGGTTCTTGATGTCACTCGGGCGCATGAACGAATTGACCATGAACACGATCAAGTACGCTAGATCAAAGCCCACATAGGCATTGCGATCAGCGAAGCCATCACCGTTCTGTTTCTTTCTGACTGATGTGAGCACAGGGATTTTCATGCCCACATTGCGTCTTGCCGTTCTGACCAGTGCCATGTACTCAGTCAATGTGAAGCTCCCGCGCGGTGTCACATTGATCTTGACGCTGGGGAACTTGGGCACATTGGGAATCAGGTTGTTGGCATAGGCATGGTTCAAGACCTTGCGAATGGCAATCATGTACTGCTGAATCGTGGTCGTTGAACTGCCCTCCCGACTGAGCAGGTTCACGAAATCACTGACCTGCGTGTAGCCCACATCAGTGATGACCATGTCACCGAAGAACGGCACGACCTTCTTGTACAAGCGGTTTTGAAGAATGCGAAGCCCCTCACTTGAGAACTCGCCACGCTCGGTTCTGGCTTGTTCAATGCTCAGCGCGGGATCGACCAAATTGCGGAAAAAAATTCCGCTATCTTCTGACTTGGGTACATGACTGCCGAATAACTCGGCAACTTTGAGATGGAAGAACTCTTTGGCGGCACGGAGCGCAACGGCTTTGTTGGTCGTGCGAGTGCTACGCCTGTATGTCTTGCCCTTGAAAAACGACTGCACCTGCCAGTACTGCGAAGCGTGGTTCTTGAAGATGCGTAATTTGCTGGGATAGCCTGGAACTGGCGAGATTGAGGTAGGTATCGGTAGTGTTCTGTGTCTATCTGTCATGAACTCAGCTTCATTCGCTGAGCTTTGAGCCCAAAAATCTAGCATCTGCTGATTTTTGTGTAGTACACCTGATAGCGCAAGCCGAGCACGATCTGGCAGCGAAAACGCAGGGTCTCACCGTACCGTTACTGGACGCTTGTTCTTCGTAGAGCATGTCCTTTGAAATGACAAACTACCGAAACAGAAAATTGACGACAGATGTTGATTTTTAGAGACAAAAAGCTGGGATTTGTAGTTCACTCAGGACCTTACTACAGCAGGAAAAGTTGTATGGTCTAAGTGACAGAAATAATTCAATAAAGCAATAATAAGGTATTTATAAACATGCTAAAAATATTACTTCAAGGCTAAGCTACACCCCGAGATAGAGCCCGAGATTGTAGCAAACCCGCGAGTGGGGCTTTCGCGCAAGCTCAGATGGGCAGTTCGCGTGCCAAATTGCTTTGCACCGTGCAGGGACCGTGTGTGTGGGCGCCGTGCGGCACTGTTCAGCAGCATGACGGGGCGCTTCGGAGTTGCTTCAACTCGGAACATCACCGTGCTAGCGTTCTCCAACGACCTGCTGATAGTCCAGCAACGGGACGATGGGTGCTTTGGTTCGGCGGCAATGATCGATTGCCACTACAGCAAGTTGACGGCGACGATGGCTGCTGACAGGTTGACTTGAGGCTACTATACGCACTTTAAACTGGCTTCAAATATGAAGCGCCACTATGATTCGCTAAGGTCACTCAGATCAATTTGACTTCTTGATTTTTGTAGATGAAAGCACTGCTTGAAAACCTGATGCCTAGTAGGTTCAAAAATCGTATGGCGCTCGTCTTTGCAGCTCTATGGGTGATGGTTACAGTGCCTGCCTATTTGTACGTAGAAAGACTGCATAAAAATCAGATAATTTCAGAGAAATTTCAAGCATTAAATAGCCTATCGAAATCAGCAAGTATCCTCATTGGGGAAAACTTAATTGAGCGTAAGCGAGAAATAGAACTCTTGGCGCAGACTCCGCTCTACCGTAATGCAGATTTTCGATCTCCTGATTTTCGTGCTTCACTTGAGCGTTTGCAAAGCTCTTATCCTAACTATTCTTGGATTGGGTTGGCAAACGTTCAAGGAGAGGTTGTAGCAGCGACGCAAAATATGTTATCGGGTGTAGATGTTTCTAAGCGCCCTTGGTTCCAAGAGGGCGCTAAAGGTACATTTGTTGGTGATTTGCACGAAGCAATTTTACTTGCAAAATTATTGAAGACGGAATCGCCGGATAAGCCAATACAGTTTATTGATTTTGCAGCGCCAGTTAATAATGATCGTGGTGAATTGCGTGGTGTTTTAGCATCCCATGCTCACTGGAGATGGGCGCGTGATGTTATGTCTGTAATAAATACTGAAAATATTAAGGCAAACGGTATTGATTTCTTTATTGTCAATGCGAGTGGTGATGTTATTTTTCCAGAAAATTCAAATAATAAAATTAATTTACCTGTGTTTTCTCAAATGCGGCTAGCTTCGCAAGGTCAGATGATTGCTTGGTCTGATGGGGAGCATTATCTAACGGCTAAATCAGCAATAAAGGAGCCCGTTAGTGGAATGGAGTTGGGTTGGCAAGTAATTGCGCGTCAAGATCGAGACTTTGTGATGTCTATAGTCAATGGGTTGGAGCGCTCTGTATTAATTTCAAATGCATTAACGGGGATGTTATTTTTGTTTATGATATGGGCTGGGGCAGATCGACTTGCGAGGCCTGTCGAAAGACTGACGCAGTTGGCTAAAAATATTCAAAATTCGAATAAAAAGCTAAAGGCTGAAGGTAATTTTAATTCACTTGAAATGCAGCGTTTGGCCGATGCTCTAACTTCAATGTCGGCCAGTTTGATCGATCAGCGTGACGCTTTGGAGGAAAACAAAAAAGATCTAGAAAATATAGTGGCAAAGCGTACTGCTGAATTGCAGGAAATTAACTTAAACCTTGATCGACTTGCGCGAACTGATGCTCTTACTGGCTTGTCTAACCGACACGAAGCAGACTTGCGTTTAAATATAGAGTTTGCAAGATATAAGCGGAATGAAATGCCTTACAGTATATGTGTTATTGATGTTGATTTTTTTAAGAAAGTCAATGACACTTACGGTCATTCCGTTGGAGATATGGTACTTAAAGAAATCTCCAGCTGTATACGGAAGCAAATCCGAAGTACTGACTTTTTGGCGCGCATAGGTGGCGAAGAAATATGGGTACTTTTACCTGAAACTACCCGTGATATTGCGATTAGCGTAGCAGAAAAAATCCGAAGTGCTGTGGAGCAACTTCGAATATCACCTGTCGATAATGTGTCTGTTAGTATTGGTGTTGATCAAGTGCAACCCGACGACTTAGAAGCTGAAGATGCGGTCACGCGTGCTGACGTAAAGCTATATCAAGCAAAAGCGCAAGGTCGTAATCGTGTTGTAAATTAATAATTTCAAAGATCGCCGACTACTTCAGACGCTACAGACATTGACTGTTAAATCATAAAATTTGATCAATACTCGCTATGAAGCCCCCTCGGAAACCTGAGCCAGCCGGCAGTAGAGAATTCCAACCAACGGAGTCTCTACATGAAGAAATCCAGATTCAGTGAAAGCCAGATCGTTGCCATCCTCAAGGATGGTCGAACTGGGCGCCAAGGTCGGCGAGACGTGCAGGAAGCACGGCGTGAGCGAGCCGACCTATTACAAATGGAAAAGCCAGTTCTCGGACATGACGGTGCCGCACCTGGCGCAGCTGCGCGAACTGCAAGACGAGAACGCCCGGCTCAAGCGCATGTACGCGGACCTGGCCCTGATGCATAACGCTTTGAAGGACGTCGTCGACCGAAAGCTCTGACCCCGGAGCGTCGCGAGATGGTTGTGCAATCGCTGATGGCCGACCACGGCATGAGTCAGCGCCGAGCCTGCAGCGCCAGCGGCATTGCCCGCTCTACGCTGCGCTATCGGCCAGTGCCACGCGACGACTCCGGGGTGATCGCCTTCATCCAAAGCCACATGGCACTCAACCCGCGCCACGGCTTTGACCTGCTGTATGACAGCGCCCGCCACCAGAAACAGCCTTGGGGCAAGACCGTTCTGTGGCGCGTTTACTGCCAGCTGCGGCTGAACCTGCCACGGGCGGCAAGAAACGGTTGCCAGCGCGCATCAAGCAACCGCTGCAAGCTGCGAGCCAACCCAATCAAGGCTGGAGTTGCGACTTCATGTCCGACGCCTTGTGGTCAGGTCGGCGCTTCAGGACGTTCAACGTGATCGACGAATACAACCGGGAAGGCCTGCGCATTGAGATTGACACCAGCTTGCCAGCGGCGCGGGTCATCCGCGCATTGGACGAATTAGTCGAGGTTCGGGGCGCACCGCTGTCCATTCGCCTGGACAACGGCCCCGAATTCATTGCCCACGCCCTGGCCCAATGGGCTCAAGCCAAGGGCATTGCCCTCAATCACATTCAACCAGGCAAACCCACGCAAAACGCTTATGTCGAACGATTCAACAAGACCTACCGAACCGAGGTGCTGGACTGCTACGTCTTCGATTCGCTGCACGAAGTCAGGCAAATGACCGAGGACTGGCTGCACCGCTACAACCACCAGCGGCCCCATGAGTCGTTGGGCCGCATCCCGCCGGTCGAGTATCGTGTAAAACAATTCCCCAACCTCTACTGCTGACTGGTTCAGGAATTCGAGGGGACTTCATATGCGCTGTGGATTTCGAAGGTGATCGCGCACCGCCATCTCATCGACACGCTCTAACTGGGGAGGTGATACCTGTTCTAGTTCAACATCAGAAACGCGCACCGTGCTGTGCAGCAGGGGTCGCGAAAACGCAATTTTCACAACGCGGCTGTTCCTGAGCCGCGCAGCCAAATTGCGCATTCTTTGCGCCAGAACAAAGCACGCCAACG
>Ga0228703_1001513_pt1 | contig 13987 bp, 13 predicted proteins | sample McNCre217_Aug_MG_3_FD_178020 | JGI IMG/M metagenome (GOLD analysis project Ga0228703, IMG submission 178020) | Freshwater microbial communities from McNutts Creek, Athens, Georgia, United States - 29-17_Aug_MG | ecosystem: Environmental > Aquatic > Freshwater > Creek | place: USA: Georgia... | reverse complement strand
ATCCACGCATCCAGCAGTTTCGCAAGCAGTTGAGCCGAATCAGCGTGCAAAAGCAGGTCAAGCAGGCCATTGCACTGGCCCCGGCCAACGCGGGCCCCATCAACTCCCACATGCTGGTGTTGCGCTCTCTGGGTTTGATGCGGGACATTTCACCGGACTACCTGAACCGGTTCATGGCGTATGTGGACACCTTGCTGTGTCTGGACGAAGCCGACAAAGGCAAAGCGCTGCCCAAAAAGGCCGCGTCAGCGGCCAAAACCAAATAAGCGCACAGGCCTCATGCCTCTGCGAGGCTTTGTCAACGGTCTGTTCATGCGATGGGCGCACAATGGAAGCTCCAGCCAGGAGTCCGCATGCACCATAGCCTGTCCAACCACCGAGCCAACCTTTCGACCATTGCCACCTGGGCCATGTTCAGCCGAGGCCTTGCGCCCGATTTTTCGCATGCGGTGCAGCAGCAAGTGGCCACCCTCCAAGGGCCTGCAGTTGAAGATGACAAGGCGATCCATGACCTGACAGATCTGCCCTGGTGCTCTATCGACAATGACGATTCGCGCGATCTGGACCAATTGAGCGCCATCGCCCCCTTGCATCAGGGTCGGATCAAGGTCTACGTAGCCATTGCCGATGTCGATGCCCTGGTGAAGAAAAATTCTCCGATCGACGAGCATGCGCATCAGAACACCACCTCGGTCTACACCTCGGCGCTGGTGTTCCCCATGCTGCCTGAGCGTTTGTGCACCGACTGGACGTCGCTCAACCAGGACGAAAACCGCATCGCCATGGTGGTTGAAATGGCCTTCAGCGAGGATGGCGTGCTGCTGGAATCGACCATCTACCGGGCTTGGGTACGTAACAAGGCACAGCTGGCCTACGACGCGGTTTCGGCCTGGATCGAGAACACGGGCGAACTGCCCGAAGCGGCTCGCCGGGTCAAAGGCATGAACATCCAATTGCGCTTGCAAGACGAGCTGGCCCAAAAACTGCGTGTTCTGCGCCGCGCACAAGGCTCTCTTGAGTTTGAAACCTTCCAGCCCAAAGCCCTGTTTGAGGGTGACCAGATCACGGACATCCGGCAGCAGCCTCAAAACCGTGCGCGCCAGTTGATCGAGGAATTCATGATCGCGACCAATGGATGCACCGCCCGGTTTCTGGCCGAGCACAGATGTGCATCGCTGCGGCGGGTGGTCCGCTCCCCCGAACGCTGGCTGCGCATTGTCGAGGTGGCCAAGGAGCATGGCGTCATGCTGCCGCAGGAACCCGATGGCAAAGCCCTTGAAGAATTTTTGGCCAAACAGCACAAAAAAGACCCTTTGCGCTTCCCGGACCTGTCGCTGGTGATCGTGAAACTGATGGGCTCGGGGGAATACGCCGTTGAACGCCCAGGCCACAAGCCCATTGGCCATTTCGGGCTGGCCGTACACGACTACCTGCACTCCACGGCCCCCAATCGGCGCTACCCGGACCTGATCACACAAAGGCTGATCAAATCCGTTCTGGCTGGCACGAAGCGGCCATACAGTGTTCACGAATTGGCCGAACTGGCAATCCATTGCACCGCACAGGAAGATGCCGCACAAAAAGTCGAGCGGCAAGTGCGCAAGTCGGAAGCCGCTTTGCTTTTGCATTCACGCATCGGGCAGCGCTTTAATGGTCTGATCACAGGCATCAGCGATCAAGGTACATGGGTGCGCATTTTTGAGCCACCAGCCGAGGGCAGGCTCACAGGCGCATTGCCTGCACTGAGGGTGGGACAAGCCATCCAGGTGAAACTGGTGTCGACCTCGGTCGAACGCGGCTTCATTGATTTCGTCTGCTTGCACTGAGCTTCATTCAGACCCTGTCGGGCCGAGGATGGCCAATAACGCTTTGTAGACATTCAGCCCTGAAGCACGGTTGGCCCGCACTTCATTCATGTTCATGTTTGTCTGCGTGTCGGAGCTGATCTGACTGATGACTGAGCGTTGAATACAGCCCTGCAAGCGGTAAGCGCGTCAAGTACCCCAGAGCTTGTTGGCCGTTTGCGCGATCAGCATGCCTTGGTGACGTGCCCCGGTCAGCTCGATCGCACTGGGCAGTCTTTGCCCCTTGTCTCCAGCGATCGTGGTGGCCCCGTAGGGGCTGCCACCCACAATTTCGTCCAAGCTCATCTGCCCCTGGTGGCTGTAGGGCAAGCCCACAATGACCATTCCAAAATGCATCAGATTGGTGATGATGGAAAAAAGAGTCACCTCCTGGCCGCCGTGTTGCGTTGCGCTGGAGCTGAAGGCACCGCCGACTTTGCCGTGCAAGGCGCCGCGGGACCAGAGACCACCTGCCTGGTCCAGAAAAGCAGCCATCTGGGCTGGCATGCGACCAAAGCGCGTCGGCGCTCCCACGATGATGGCGTCGTAATCCGCCAACTCGGCCACGGTGGCCACTGGCGCGTCCTGATCGAGTTTGAAATGGGCCGTTTTGGCCAGCTCTGGCGGCACCGTTTCTGGCACACGCTTCAGATCCACCTGAGCCCCTGTAGAGCGCGCGCCCTCGGCCATGGCTTGTGCCATGGTTTCAATGTGACCGTAGGCGGAATAGTAAAGAACCAGGACTTTGGACATGGGGACTCCTGAAAATGAATGGCACCGCTGTGGGCACCATCATGGGTCAGTCGTCACACCTCATCTGTCCGTCAGCACACGCACCGCTCAGCCGCAAAGGCAGTGCCGGGCCAACACCCTGCGCAAGGAATCAGCGCCCCAACTGTGCCAATGCAGCCTGCAAACCCGCCAGGCCACCCACACGCTGGTCGTTGATGAAAATCTGAGGCATTTGCCGCACAGAAGGACCGCATTTTTCGTAAAAAGCCATGCGTTCCTCTTCACTGTCGATCTTGACTTCTTCAAAATCAAGCGACTTGGACTTGAGCACCATCTTGGCGGACTCGCACTGCGGGCAGGCGGACTTGGAGTAAACGACGATTTTGAGTTGCATGGTCGAAAGTTTAGCTGGCAAACTTGAAAGATCGAATTGAACCAATCCACTGGAGAGCCATTATGGGCAATTTCCCGAAAGACATTTACACCGAACCCCGGGACGTGGATGTAGATACCCTGCGCAATCTGGGCCCACTCGCGGGCATGGCGGGCATCTGGGAGGGGCAGCGTGGGCTGGACGTCAAACCCAAGGCCGAAGGCCCCAAAAAGCAGGCCTACACCGAGCGGATCGAACTCCAGCCCATCGACCCACAGACCAATGGTCCTCAACTGCTGTACGGCTTGCGCTACCACACCCATGTGACCAAACCGAACCAGATCAAGACTTACCATGACCAGGTAGGCTACTGGCTGTGGGAACCTGCCACGCAAACAGTTCTGCACACATTGACCATTCCACGCGGGATGGTGCTCATGGCCCAAGGACACGCGGCAGCCGATGCCAGTTCCTTTGAACTCGTGGCCACCCATGTGGACCCGCATTTCGGCATCCGTTCAAGCCCCTTTCTGGACCACGCCTTCAAAACCGTGGAATTCCGGATCCAGGTCACGGTTCATGAAAACGGCACCTGGGGCTACGAAGAAGACACCGTGCTCAAGATCCAGGGGCAGGACGAACTCTTTCACCACACCGATCGCAATCTGCTGCACCGCGTGGCTGCCTCGACCCCCAATCCACTGGCGCGCTGACGCGAGTTCAGCCCGGCACCAGCCCGTCAATCACCTCGATGGTGCGGTCGCAGCGGCTGGCCAGCTGGGGGTTGTGGGTCACAAACAGCACCGCCGTGCCGTGCTCGCGGTTGACCTGCCTGAACAGCTCAAAAACCGCATCGGCACTTTTGGTATCCAGGTTGCCCGTGGGCTCGTCGGCCAGCAGCAATGCGGGCTGCATGATCAACGCCCTGGCCACTGCCACCCTTTGCTGCTGCCCACCCGACAGACGCGAAGCGGGGGTGTCGCGCCACTTGAGCAAACCCACGCTCTCGATCAAGGCCAGTGCCCGTTGCTCGATGGCTGCGGTCGGGTAGCCCTGCAGACCCACCATGGGCAGCATCACGTTTTCCAGCGCACTGAAAGCGCCAATCAGGTGGTGGTACTGGAAGACAAAACCGATGCTGCGACCGCGCAGCTCGGTCAAAGCCTTGTCGTCCAGGGTCGTGGTCTCGACGCCGTTGATCTGCAATTGCCCCTGGGTAGGACGGTCCAGCAGACCCACGATGTTGAGCAAGGTGCTTTTGCCCGAGCCTGACGGCCCCATGACTGCCGCAAACTCACCTGTATGAAGCTGCAGATCAATGCCGTGCAGCACCTCCACCTCGGTGGGTTGCCCCACGTTGAAAGACTTGTGCACATTGATCAGGCGAACCACCGCCTTGTCCGATGCGAGGGGTGTGGTCAATGGTTTTTCCATTGCATCACCCCCGAATGGCGACCACAGGATCAAGACGGGCGGCACGCAATGCAGGTGCCAGCGCGGCCAGCAGCCCGGTGAGCGTGGCCAGCGTGAGGGCCTGGGCCAGCATCACAACATCGATCGTGACCGGGAACATGGGCGTGCCATCCGGTGCTCGTGCCATTTGAAGCCATATATGCAGGGCCAACACCCCCAACGCGCAACCCACCGTCGAGCCCCCCAGCCCCAGCAAGCCGCCTTGCAGCAAAAACACCCGCATCACCTGGCTGCGGGAAATGCCCATGGCTCGCAAAATGCCGATTTCTTTCGAGCGTTGCACCACGGACACCACCAGCACGCTGGCAATGCCAAACGCGACAGACAAACCCACAAAAAAGCGGATGGCTGTGTTGGCTGTGCTTTGGGAGCGGATGGCGCTGAAAAATTGCGCATTGGTCTTGATCCAGCTGTCGGCCTGCAAATGGGTGTTGGCCTCAATACGCGCAGCCACTTCGTCTGCAGCATAGACATCGTGCACCGTCACATCGATCCCGGTAACACCACCCGGGTAACCCAGCAGGCTTTGCCCACTGTGCAGGGCCACAAAACCGCTGCGCTGGTTGGCAGATTTGTTGCCCAGATCCAGAATGCCGGAAATCAGAAAATAGTTACTGGCCCCTGTGGCCGACTGCACCAGCAGCTTGTCCCCCACCCCGACACCCAGGTCGGCCGCGAGTTCGGTGCCGATCAAAATGTCGTTGGCATCCAGGCGCGCCCGCCCGGCCACGGTCTTCTCGCTCAGGTTGACGATTTGCTGGTACAGCGCCAAGTCCACGGCCATCAAGCTCAGTGCCCGGCTGGCCGCTCCGCGCATGATGAAGGCCGAACCGCTGACCGCAGGTGAGGCCACCCGCACCTCAGGCATGGCCCGCACCGAACCCAGCACAGACTGCCATTGGTCAATCGATTTGAGTCGCTGCAAGGGTGCCTGAATCCGGTCTGCGTGCAAAGCCTCGTCCACACCATGCTGCACACGCACCTGCTCTTTGGGTGGCAACAATTGAATATGGGGCTGCGCTGTCAACACCCGCCTGACCAGATTGGACTGCAAGCCCTGCAGCAACGCCGACATGAACACGATCACCGCCACGCCAATGGCCACGCCCAGCATGATGAACAGGCTTTGCATGCGCCCTTCGCGCAAAAAACGCGAGGCGACAATCCACTCAAAAGGTTGCAGGCGACCCAGCAGCATCAGCGCTCCTTGGACTTCAAGGTTGGTGAGGGCGAATGCGCTGGTCTTCGTGCCAGTCGCCCCCCGTCGCCGTCAAAATTTGATCACCTGCTGCCACACCCGAACTCAACTGCACCCAAGTGCCACTGCGCAAGCCCAGCGTCACAGGGGCCCGCTGCAAGCGGGAAGCGGCAGAAACGCGCCAGACCCAGGGGTGTGCAGACTCGGCTTCATGCACCGCCTCCAATGGCACGGCCAGCGCAGCGCTTTGTCGGCCCACTTCGATTTCCACCGAAACGGTCATGTCCTGACGCAAAAATTCTGGCGGAGACGGCACACGCAGTTTGACCTGCACGGATCCACGCTGCGCATCCACGCCCGGGGCAATGGTGCTGAGCACCGCTGCAAAATGCTGCTTGGCAAAAGCATCGGCCGAAGCCACAGCGGCCTGTCCCACTTTCAGCCAGGACAGATTGCGTTCGTCGATCTGAGCCACCAACTCGGTCACACCCTGCGGTGCCAGCTGCATCAAGGTCTTGCCAGACTGCACCATGTCCCCAGGTTCGACATTGCGACTGACCACCTGGCCGTCAAAGGGCGCCAGCAGCGTGGTGTATGACAGCCGCGCCCTGGCCGCCTGGGCATTGGCCCGTGCAAGGACCAAGGCACTCTGGGCCAACTGCTGCTCGACGCCCTGCTCCTCGTTGGCCTGGCGCTGCGCCTGCGCGCTGCGGGCCTGGGCCTCGGCCACCTGAAAGGCCCGCGTGGCCTCATCCAGTGCGGCCTGCCCGATGAAGCCCTGCCTGAACAAATCCTGCTGACGGGCCAGCTGGGCACGGGACTGGGTCAGATTGGCATGGGCCTGAAGATCCCCGGCCCGGGCCGTGGGCGCTTGCACTTCGCGCCATTGCTTCAGCCTGAATTCGGCCTGCTGCACCGCCAGATCAGCCGCCATCACGGCAGAACGTGATTCAGTGTCGTCCAGTTTCAGCAAGGTCTGGCCTTGACGAATCCTGTCGCCTTCCATCACATACACAGCCACCACCTTGCCTGCAATCTGAACCCCAGCATTGGCCCTGTGTTGTGTCTGTACCGTCGCAGTGGCCACCACACTGTGCACCAGCTCACGTGGCTGCAAGACCGTCACAGTTGCGCCAGAACCGGGCCAAAGCCAAACCAGCAGTACCGACGTCACCGCCAGCAACAAACCTGCGGCCACCCAGAGTTTGCGAGGACTTTGCCCAATCACCATGAATATGCCCCATGTCTGATCAATGAATCCCATTGGGCCATGCCCGAGCACATTCCGACTTGATCTATGTCATTTCAGATGGCTCTGAGCCCCAGGAATTCAGGATGCGGGGTTCAACGACAGAGTGCCTGCAACACATCTGGAGAAAAATGGTCCGCGACAAAATCCGCCAGACCGTCAAACACTGTCTCCAGCGTAGGCACCTGCGCGCCCAGCAGGGCCTGCAGCACAGCCGGGCACTCCAGCAGGCCATGCAGGTAGGTGCCCAGCACACGGCCATCGCCACTTTGCCAAGTCAGACCTGGCATCGGCTCGTGCAAGACCGCACCACCTGCCAGCATGGCGCTGTGGCCTTGCGTCTGCCCGTGGTGGATTTCATAACCAGCGACTGCCACGCCACTCAGGCCCGACCAGGGGCCGTGCACCTCGCCAAAAACAGCCTGGGTGCGGGTCACTGTTTTGTCTTGTGCGAACTGCGTCACCAGGGGCAACAAACCGAGGCCGGGGGCGTTGCCATCGATGCCATGGGTGTCGATGAGAGCTTCGCCCAGCATTTGCAGGCCACCGCAAATGCCCAGTACCGCCCCACCCTGCTGCGCGTGCCGCACGATGGCCGCATCCAGCCCCTGCTGGCGCAGCCAGGCCAGATCGCTGCTGGTGTGTTTGCTGCCAGGCAGGATCACCCAGTCATCGGATTGCAGGCCAGCCAGATCGGCAGGACTGCGCGCCCACAGAAGACGCAGACCAGGCACATTGCGCAGGGGCTGGTACTCGTCGAGGTTGCTGATGCGGGGATAAGCCACCACCGCAACGGTTTTGTGCAGCAGGCCCGATGTGCGGGAACGATCGTCAAAAACACCATCTTCTTCAGGCAGGCCGTGCTGGCGCCACATGGGCAAGGTGGCCACTGTGGGCACACCCGTGAGTTGCTGCAGCATCTCGGGCGCGGGCGCCAACAGACTGGCGTCGCCCCTGAATTTGTTGAGCACGAAGCCCTGAATACGCCTCTGGTCTTCGGGTGGCAGCAGCGCCCAGGTGCCATACAGGTGCGCAAAGGCCCCGCCCTTGTCGATGTCAGTCACCAGCAGGCACCGTGCGTTGGCGTGGCGCGCCACCCGCAGGTTGACGATGTCGCTGGCCATCAGGTTGATCTCTGCGGGTGAGCCTGCGCCTTCGATCACCACCACATCGTTCTCGGCGATCAGCTCGTCAAGCGCCGCAGCGATCTGTGGCCAGACTTTCTCGCTGCGTTCATGCCAAGGGGTTTGGCTCAAGGCCTCATTCACCTCGCCCAACAACACCACCTGGCTGTGGGTATCGGCCTCCGGCTTGAGCAAGAGCGGGTTCATGCGCACATCGGGCTCGGTCTGGGCGGCCAGCGCCTGAAAATACTGGGCACTGCCGATCTCGCCCAAGCCATTTCCCGAAGCCACCACCCTGGCGTTGTTGCTCATGTTTTGCGCTTTGAAGGGTGCCACCTTGAAGCCTTGCCGAGCGTAGTAGCGGCACAGTGCCGTGGTCAGCCAGCTTTTGCCGGCACCACTGGAGGTGCCCAGCACCATGATGCAGCGTGCGCTCATGCGGTGCGGGGCAAGACGACCCATTGGCCGTCCAGCGCATGGATGCGGATGCGGTGATCAAACACCGATTCGATGGCAGCATGGCTGGCCGGGTCGCTGCAGGCACCGTGGTGCGACACACGCCCCTGGTCCATGACGATGACCTCATCGCCATGCAGCGCCATGCCGATCTCGTGCAGCACGCTCACGACCGTGGTGCCTTGCGCCCGCAGACAATGCACTTGTTCGAGCCAATCCACCTGGTGCGGCGGGTCCAGGTTGGCCAGCGGTTCGTCCATCAGCATGACCGGGGCGTTGCCCGCCATGGCGCGGGCCAGCAGCACGCGCTGACGCTCGCCGCCCGACAGCTCGCCCAGTGTGCGTTCACGCCAATCCCAGGCCTGGGTGGCTTTGAGGGCAGCTTCAACCATCTGAGCATCCTGCTCGGTGGGTGCGCCCAACCAGCCCTGGTGCGGCAAGCGCCCGAGCATGGCCACGTCCCACACGCGCAAGTCGAGCGTGGTGGACTCCCCCTGGCCCAGCCAGGACAATTGCAAGGCCCGTTCACGACCCGACAATGATTCGATGGACTGCCCTTGCCACAGCACCTGCCCGCTGTGCGGCAGCAAGCCTGCCAGCGCCTTGAGTAAAGTGGACTTGCCCGCCCCGTTGGGACCCACCACACAGGTCCAGCGGCCTGCACTGATCTGCAGATCAAGGCCTTGGAGGACTGGACGCCCCCCAAGGTGCACTTGCAGCTGATGGGTTTGCAGCGCCGCATGAGAAGGTGCGTTCATCGCACACCTCCCGCACCCGAGCCGCGGTACACCCGCCAGAGCAAATATCCGCCGCCGATCACGGCCGTCAGCACGCCCACAGGCAACTCTTGCGGCGCAAACAGCACGCGGGCCATCACATCGGCCAGCGCGAGCAAGGCTCCTCCCATGAGCGCGGCCAGCAGCAAACTGCGGGCATGGGTGGTACGCACCAGCGAGCGCACCAGGTGCGGTGCGGCCAAGCCCACAAAGGCCACCAAACCCATGTGCGCCACCGCCGCCCCCGTGGCCAGTGAAAGCACACCCACCAGCACCAGCCGGGCCGAGCGCAGCGGCACGCCCAGGCTTTGCGCGGTGGCTTCGCCCAGCGTGAGGGCATCCAGCACGCGGGCAAACACCCAGGCCAGGGCCATGCACAAGGCCAGCACCGGCGCCAAGGTGATGCAGGCGCTCCAGCCGACAAAGGCGGTGGAGCCCAGCATGAAGCCCTGCATGGCTTGCTGCACCTGGGGCTGCAGCAAAGAGATCATCGACGTGACCGCGCCCAGCACCACGCCGACCACCACACCCGCCAACAGCAAGCGCAAGGTCTGCTGCACACCACGCGCCAGCAGCAAGGTCAGCAGCACGGCCAGCACCGCACCCACAAACGCGGCCCCGGTCAAGCCCAGGCCCATCCACCACGCCATGGCCCAGGCATTGCCACCAAAAAGACTCAGGTAAATGCCCACGCCCAGCGATGCACCCGAAGCGCTGCCCAGCAAATACGGGTCCGCCAGCGGGTTGCGAAACAGCCCCTGCGCCACAGCCCCCGCCAGGCCCAGCAGCGCGCCACCCAGCCAGGCGCCCAGGCTGCGCGGCAAGCGGATGTCCAGCACGATCTGCTGTGAAACCGCATCGCCTCCCGCCAGCCACCAGGCTTGCCAGCCCTGGCTGCCCGCTGCGGTACCGAGCAGCACGGTGGCGATGCCGATCAGCAGCAAAAGCCCCATCCAGCGGTTCGCACAGGACATGTCGTTCATGGTTTCGTCCCACTCGGTGCCGCAGGGTTGGCGGCACGGTTCAGGCACGTGGCCATGAGCCGGGCCCCCTCGGCCATGCGGGGGCCTGCGCGGACCAGCGTGTCGGCATCATCGGCGCTGAAGACACACAGGCGCTGACTGTGCATGGCCCGCAGGCCGGACCAACCCGGACGCTGCACCATGCTGGCGCGGCTGCTGTCACCGGCCATGATCACGTCGGGCTGGGCACGCACGACAAATTCAGGGTTCACCTGCGGAAACGGCCCCAGGGCCGCCGACAAGATATTGACCATGCCCATGCGTGTGAGCGTCTCGCCAATGAAGGAGGCTTCACTCGCCCCATACGGTGTGGGGCTGACTTCAAAATACACCCGCTGACCGCGGGCCTGTGGCTTGAGCGATTGCACAGCCGCCTGCACCCCGGCCTGGATGCTCTGCCAGGTCCGCTCGCTCTCGGCTGCAGGCACATGCAGTGCCTGCCCCACGGCACGCAAAACCCGCTGCACGTCGGCGTGGGTGCGTGGCTCCAGGCGCAACACCGTCAGACCCAGGGCCTGCAAACGGTCAGCCCCTCGGGTGGAGCCTGCGGCCAGCACCAGATCGGGTTGGAGGGCCACGATGCTTTCGATGTTGGGATCCAGTCCACCCCCCACACGCGGCACGGCACGAACGGCTTCAGGCCAGTTGGAATAACGGTCCACACCCACCAGCCGCTGGCAAGCGCCCAAGGTGCACACAGTCTCGGTAAGCGATGGCAGCAGGCTCACGATGCGCTGCGGAGCCTGCGGAATCTCCACCTTTTGCTGGCGGTCGTCCAGCACCGTCACGGCTTGCGCGGCGCAGACCCATGCCCACAGCATCAGAATGATCCAGCGCCAAGCCTCACGCATGCTGCGCCTCCCATTGGGCCATGATGCGGTGCAGCTGCGCCACCCCATCGGTCAGCGCGGCCGGGCCGGGCTGCAGGATGTCGGCCGACTTAATTTCAAACAGCTGCCCGTGGCGCACCGCAGGCACGTCCTGCCAGCCGGGACGCGCCGCGACTTTTTCGGGGCGGAACTTCTTGCCGCACCAGGAGCCAATGACGATGTCGGGTGCGCGGTCGATGATGGCCTGCTCGTCGGCAATGATGCGATCTTTACCCATCGCTTGCACCGCCAGCTCGGGAAACACATCGTCCCCCCCGGCGATGCCGATCAACTCCGACACCCAGCGGATGCCGCTGATGTGGGGCTCGTCCCACTCTTCAAAATACACCCTGGGGCGGCGTTTGAAACTGGCGGCTTTTCGCCCGATCGCAGCCAGTTCGGCACGCATGGCACTCAGCCTTTGCATCCCCTGATCGGCCTGCCCCACCATGGCTGCGACCTGGTAGAGCATTGAAAAAATCTCATCGACGCTGCGCTGATTGAAGATAGTGACCTGCACGCCTGCACGCACCAAAGCGGCCGCGATGTCGGCCTGCAGGTCCGAAAAGCCAAAAACACAATCCGGTTTGAGCGCCAGGATCTTGTCGATCTTGGCGCTCAGGAAAGCACTGACTTTGGGCTTTTCATCCCGGGCCCGGCGCGGGCGCACCGTGTAGCCCGAGATACCGACGATGCGCTGCTCCTGCCCCAACAGGTAAAGCCATTCCGTGGTCTCTTCGGTGAGACACACGATGCGTTGGGGAGCAAGGGCAGCAGGGGTCATCACTTGGGACTGTATTGCAAGGTGAAAAACAGGCCACGGCCAGGTGTGTTGTAACCATAGGCCAGCTGGTATTGTTTGTCGAAAGCGTTCTCAAGACGCAAGCGAGCTGTCCAGTTGTCATCGACCTTGCGGCTGGCATAGAAGGACAACAAGCTGTAACCCGCCAGGATGTGCGAACCATCGGAACGCGCACCAGAAACATAAAGTCGGGCCCCTGCGTCATAGATGCCAAAGGCGCGAGAGATATCAAGAGAACCATAGTTCTTGGCTCTGCGATCCAGCGGCTTTTGGCTCACGTCATTCATCGGGTCCTGGGTCACTGCAGATCCCTTGATGATGTAGCCACGCCACTGTGAACGCAAAGTTGCTTCAAGACCACGATTGCTCACACGCCCCACGGACTCATAGGTGTAATCCCAGCCCTGCAGCGGCTTATAAATGATGGCATCTGTGGTGTGGGTATCAAAATAAACCACACGAGCCAGAAGACTGTCCACCGAATAGCTCGCACCGATTTCTGAACTTTGGTGTGTTTCAGGCTTGAGTTGCGGATTTTTGGAAACCTCGGATGCGGTAGGTGCTCTGAAACCGTTGGACACCGTCCCCGTCACAGACCATGCCGGTGTGATGGCATAGCCCAAACCCAGGAGCCCGGTGTCTGCACCGGATCGATTGCTGCTTGCTGGCGAACCAGGCTCACGGTTTTCAACTTTCACATCATCATGCCGCACATTCACCTGCGCAGTAAATGCTCCCAGTTTCTGGGTAACTCCGGCAAAAATTCCGGTGGCATCGCGCTGCATCTCGTAGGCATTGCCTCGATCCACTTTGAAGTTATCGTTCGATACATCGGCACCAAAACTCACAGCCGTATCGGCTCCCGCTTGCCAGGTGTTGAACCAACGCACAAGATTTTGTCGGCCTTCAAACAGTCCATAAGAACTCAAACGCTGACCATTTTCGATGTCTTCATACGTGAGGGTTGAAGTCGACATGTCCAATTGACTGATCCAATCGGAGGAAAACGATTGACGCAAGAACGCCCCCAAGGTGTTGTTGCGCTTTTTGAATTGCTGGGTATCCGACGGTGAATTGGCCCAAGCATTGTCCGTGTCTGCCGTTGACCGGCCGCCTTGCAAGCGAATACCCACCGTGGCATCGGGGCTCAGCATTTTTTCAACACGAGCAGACATGAACTCGCCACTGTAGCCATCTCGGTCTGGGTTGGCCGTGGGCTGTTGTTGGGTGTTGATCGCCGAGAAGCCATCGGTTTTCTTGATGCCCGCCTGCACATTGAAGCGGTAGTCTTCAGACTTGCCGCCGTACCCGACAGAAGCATCAAGGCTGTTGCGCGAACCGTAAGACACGGAGCCATATGCAGCAGGAGCACCTTTGCCATTGCGAGTGGTGATGTTGATCACACCACCGATGGCTGCATCACCATACAAAGCGCTGGCATTTCCCCGCAACAACTCAATGCGTTCAATCTGGGACAAAGGCACATCCAGCACCTGCAGTGAGCCCAGCGAATCCACTTGAGAGCGAACGCCATCGATCATCACAACAGCGTTGATGCTGTTTTGACCCCGCAAAAAGAAAGACGTTGTCGTGCCAGGACCGCCATTGCGACCAAACTCAAAACCAGCTTCGCCTTGCAACAAGTCAGCCAAAGTGGGAGCTTGGGATTTTTCGATTTCCTGACGTGTGATCACAGACACTGAGGTTAACGCTTGCGAAAGCGGTTGCTCGATGCGCGAGCCGGTGATCACTACCGGATTGATTTCAATGGTTTGAGCCTGAAGGGATGACCCCACAGCCAATAACAAAATGGGAAGCGTCGGCACCACAGCGCGTGCACGAAAAGTACGATTTTTCATGAGAAACAAAAAGTCAAAGCGCCCTCACCGCCTTCCCCGACAGTGCATGGGCTTTACAACCTGTCTTGCGACAGGTCACCTGATTGGCCGGTATCCGGGCTGGCAGAAGCGACCTTCACCACCTTCCCGGCCGCCTGTTTCAGGGCGGCCAGTGGTTTAAGGTGAAAGCGGAGCCTGGACGGATGTCTTTGGCTCGTCTGCTTACCGTTG
>Ga0228703_1001511_pt1 | contig 13999 bp, 8 predicted proteins | sample McNCre217_Aug_MG_3_FD_178020 | JGI IMG/M metagenome (GOLD analysis project Ga0228703, IMG submission 178020) | Freshwater microbial communities from McNutts Creek, Athens, Georgia, United States - 29-17_Aug_MG | ecosystem: Environmental > Aquatic > Freshwater > Creek | place: USA: Georgia... | reverse complement strand
CTACCGCATAAGGGGTGGCCCTGCCGGTGCGCCCAACCGAAACTCGGATATCTACCAGCTTGGCGTGCACCTGTTCCGGGGCGTATTTATAGGCAATAGCCCAGCGCGGAGCCCTGCTGGTGAAGCCAAGCTCAGCCTGGTCGGCCAGTGCATCGACCTTTATTACTACCCCGTCAATTTCGTGTTCGAGATCGTGACGGTGCTTTTCAAAATTGTCTATGTACTTTGCAATTTCATCGAAACCATTAAGTACTTCAAATCGTTTCGAGGTAGGCAAACCCCAAGATTCGAGCAGGGCATAAAGTTCACTCTGATTTTTTTGCGGCGCGTTCGCCCAAGCACCGACGCCGTGCACCAGCATCTGAAGCGGACGACTCGCAGTGACTTTTGCATCCTTCTGGCGCAGTGATCCAGAAGCAGAGTTACGCGGGTTAGCAAATGGAGCCTTACCTTCGGCGATAAGGCCAGCATTCAACGCATTGAAATCAGCTACTCCGAAGAATATTTCTCCACGTATTTCAACAACTGCGGGATGATTCTTGCCCAGCAACTGATGCGGAATGCCCTTGATGGTTTTAACGTTGGCAGTTACGTCCTCGCCAACCACGCCGTCTCCTCGAGTTGCAGCCGAAACTAGTTTCCCGTTTTCATAACGAAGGTTTATGGCAAGGCCGTCGATTTTGAGTTCACACAAAAAAGGTCCGTGGCCGGTTTTTTCAATCCATGCCTTCAACTCCTCTTTGCTAAACACGTTGTCGAGCGACCACATGCGATCAAGATGCTGTACTGGAGAAAATGTCGTGGTTGCCGAGCCGCCAACGGATTGCGTTGGTGAATCTCCAGTAATTAATTCTGGGTGCTCGGCCTCGAGTGTTTCGAGCTCACGCATTAGCGCATCGTATTCCGCGTCAGAAATTACAATTCGGTCCTGCTCGTAATACGAGCGTCGGTGTTGATTTATTTGATCAACAAGTTCAGCGATGCGCGCTGCGGCTTGTTCACGCTTCAATCGGCACCGCGCTAACAGTGCGATCGATTGTGGTTTGACCAAGCACGCGAGTGCCCACATAAATCACCGCGGTTTGCCCTGGTGCTACGCCCATCAGTGGCTCATCGAGTTTCATAACCAATTCACCGTCTACTACCGCGGCCTGACAAGGCACTGGATCGGCATGCGCACGCACCTGTACTTCGGCGGCGAACCACTCGCTCGGGTGCTTAGGTGCCGAGCCACACCAAGAAAGTCGAGAACCAGCGAGTTCAGTCACTGCCAATGCGTCATGCGGACCAACGACTACCTGATTGGTGATTGGTCGAATTTCCAAAACGAAACGTGGTTTGCCATCTGCAGCAGGCTTGCCAATGTTCAATCCCTTGCGCTGGCCGACGGTGTATCCGTGTGAGCCAGGATGTTGACCGAGCACGTTTCCGCTGCGATCAACAATTTCTCCCGGAGTAGAACCAAGCTTGTCGTTCAGCCAATCTTGAGTGTCCCCCTCGGGGATAAAACAAATGTCATAGCTATCAGGTTTATTGGCAACACTTAATCCGCGTTCTGCGGCTTCTCGTCGAATGTCATCTTTCGATGCGCTGGCGCCGATTGGGAAGTATGCATGCTTTAGTTCTTCTGCGGTTAGGACGCCAAGCACATAACTTTGATCTTTGGCATATGCGTTCGAACGATGTAACTCCAGTTCACCATCATCGCCGGTCAAAATCGTGGCATAGTGACCGGTGCAAACTGCATCGAAACCGAGGGACAGTGCCTTTTCTAGAAGCGCCGCGAATTTAATTCGCTCATTGCATCGCATGCACGGATTCGGAGTTCTGCCGGCCTGATACTCGGAAATAAAGTCATCAACCACTTCAGCTTTAAATTTTTCGCTGAAATCCCAAACGTAATAAGGAATGCCGAGTTTATTTGCGGCACGCTGGGCATCCATGCTGTCTTCGATGGTGCAACAACCTCGTGAACCGGTGCGTAGTGTTCCCGGCATACGGCTTAGGGCAAGGTGTACTCCAACAACTTCATGCCCGGCTTCAACAGCTCTGGCGGCAGCAACGGCGGAATCAACTCCGCCAGACATCGCCGCTAGTACCTTCATGTAACAAGTTTAAGCGCGAGCGGTTGCCACTATGCCAGGCAATACCTGCAGCAGCTGATCGATGTCCGCCTGCGTGGTGGCATCGCCGAGAGTAAGTCGAAGAGTGCCATTTGCTTCGGCCTCGGTTCTACCCATGGCAATCAGAACGTGACTAGGGCGAGCAACCCCGGCCTGACAAGCCGAACCAGCAGAAGCCGCGATCTGAGCCTGGTCTAGTAAAAACAGCATGCTGTCGGACTTGGCTCCATCAAAGGTGAAGTGCGCTGTGTGCGATAGCCCCGGCTCATCACCTCTTGAAAACCGAGAACCAGGGATGGCAGCTGCTACCGACTGTTGAATCTGTGCCAGCAATTTTGCCGTGTGCGCATTGTGCTGGTCCATGTTTTTCAGCGTCCTGTTCGCGGCAAAGGCAAACGCACTTACTCCAGCGGCGTTTAGTGTGCCCGCTCGGATTCCACGCTCTTGCCCGCCACCCTGCTGTAGTGAAGTTATTTTGGTTGCCCTAGAAACCAAAAGCGCACCGACCCCGACTGGACCACCAACCTTGTGTGCAGATATCGCCATGGTTGAAAGCTTCATTTTGCCAAAATCAATTGGCAGGTAGCCAAATGCAGCAACGGCATCGGAGTGAATAGGAATTCCAAAATCGCGAGCTAGTGAGGAATATTTTTCTAGCTCGGTGATCATTCCGGTTTCGTTGTTTGCCATCATCAAACTAACAAGTGCTACTTCGTCACCGTGTTCGTTCAGGTAATTCCTAAACCAATCAAAATCCACTTCGCCGTGCTCAGACACAGGAATCCAAATAGCTTCTGCGCCTTCGTGTTGCTCAAGCCACTCGATGGTGTCGATTACGGCGTGATGCTCGGTGTATGCGGAAACAATCTTTTTTCTCGTTGCCTCAGAATTGCGCTCCCAAAACAATCCCTTAATAGCCAAGTTGTTAGCCTCGGTGCCACCAGAAGTAAAAATGACTTCATTGCGGTCGGCATTCAACGCGAGCGCGATTTCTTCGCGTGCTTCTTCAACCATTTGGCGAGCCGCCTGGCCAAAGCTGTGGATCGAAGAAGGATTTCCTTCCACCGCGAGCGCGTTTGAATATGCCGCCAATACCTCTGCCGGCATGGGAACCGTTGCCGCGTAGTCGAGATAGATGGCCATGGGTTCAAGCCTATTCTGCGAGGTTTGGCTAGGCTGTTCCCTATGTCAATTTCTGCCGTCGATAACGCCTGCCTTGGCGTCAGCTTCACAGGCGGCACCGGGATCGTGCGCGTTTATTCCGCATCGGCCACCGACATGTGGTTGGTAATCGTCGACGCAGAAGACTCGAGCAAGATCCTCAACGAAATTGATATGCATCGCGGGGATAACGACATTTGGTCGGTTACTTCACCCGAGATCGTGCCTGGCATGCACTACGGCATTAGAGTCGATGGCCCGGTTGGCCCAAGACATGCTTTTAATAAGGACCTTGTCCTACTCGATCCTTACTCACACGGCGTAAAGCGCATTAATAACCGCGACTACATTTCAGTAGCCACCAGTAATGATTTCGACTGGCAGGGCGTAGCCAAGCCAAACATCCCCATGGACCAGACCATTATTTACGAGGCGCACGCCAGGGGCCTTACCCGTAACAACCCAGAAATCCCAGATGATCTCCGCGGCACCTATGCCGGTCTAGCTCACCCGTCGACCATTGCGCATTTGCTCAAGATTGGCGTCACCTCGGTGGAGTTGCTTCCGATTCACCAGCTGATCTCTGAACCGCACCTAATCAAGATGGGCCTTTACAACTACTGGGGCTACAACACCATCAACTACTTCGCCCCTCACCATCGATACGCAACCGTCGCCGCGCAGAATGCCGGACCGCAGGCAATGATCGATGAGCTCAAGACCGCGATTCGAGAACTACACCGAGCTGGCATTGAGGTAATCCTGGACGTGGTTTACAACCACACTGCCGAAGGCGGAAGCCGTGGGCTTACCTATAGCTATCGTGGACTTGATTCGAGCAGTTACTACCGTCAAGACGACGCAGGCAATTACCACGACACCACGGGCTGCGGAAACTCGCTGAACTTTGGCAATCCACACGTCGTCGATTTGGTGATTGATTCGCTTAGCTACTGGGCTAATGAGATGCAGATTGATGGCTTCCGCTTCGACTTAGCCACCACCCTCGCTCGCGACACCTCAAATACTTTCGACCCCAATCACCCGCTGCTTCGTCGCATCGTAGAAGATGAAGGCCTTTCTGGCGTCAAGATGATCGCCGAACCTTGGGATGTTGGACTTGGAGGCTGGCAAACCGGAGGTTTCCCGGATCGCTTCAGCGAATGGAACGACCGCTACCGCGATACCGTTCGTCGTTTCTGGTTAACCGATATTTCTAACGCTCGCAACAGCGGACAACATTGGAATGGGGTTGGCGAATTGGCCACCAGAATTTCCGGTTCGCGAGATATTTTTGATGGCCCTAGTGGACCGATGGGTTCAGTCAACTTCATTACTGCGCACGATGGTTTCACCCTTCATGACTTGGTGAGTTACAACGTGAAGCACAACCAGGCAAACGGTGAAGGTAACCGCGACGGCACCACCAACAATTACTCGTTCAACCACGGATTCGAAGGCGAGAATGCCGATGCCGAAGTCATGGCTCAACGACGAAAATCTGCCAGAAACCTAATGGCGACACTTTTACTTTCGGCTGGTGTTCCAATGATTACAGCCGGCGACGAGAGATTGAAAACCCAATTGGGCAATAACAATGCCTACTGCCAAGACACCGTGATGAGTTGGGTCAACTGGGATCTAACTGCTCACCAGTCAGATTTCGAAGACACTATTTCGGCGTTGATACACCTGCGTCGCAACAACCCAGCGCTGCGCCCAATCGGTTTCAGCAACTTCGACGAAGCCACCATCGATTCCGAATTGGCGCGCTGGTACAACATATCCGGCGAAATCATGCCGGAAGAAGATTGGAACAACTCTGAAACCCGCGTTTTGATCAAATATGGCAAAACTCAAAGCGCAGATGGATCGATCAGCGAGGTGCTGATCGTGATTAACGGCGTTGAAGATGAGTTAGACGTTCAGTTACCAATCGAACTTGGCGGCCGCGAATTCCACCTGGTTTGGGACAGCGCGCTCGAGCGCCCAATGGAGCAGCCGAGCAAGGTTTCCGGCAGCACCAAGCTTGATGGGCCGTCAATTCAGCTTTTCACGCTTGCCTAACAAAGCGATAAAGGCCATTTTCACGACCTAAAACGCCGTTAGCCTTATTCGGTGAGCAAGATTTCATATCGACACGATGCCCCGATTGGCCGCATTCCAATTAGCAAGGTCAAGCCCGTGGTTGATGGTGGCCGCTGGCCAGCCAAGGCATTCAAAGGTGAAGTGCTCCCCTTTAGCGCCGTGGTTTTCCGCGAAGGGCATGATGCCCTTGGCGTTGAAGTGTTATTGACCAGCCCTACCGGAAAAACTTCAGTGCATCGAATGCACCCTGGTGCACTCGGCAGCGACAGCTGGCATGTAAGAGCGCAACTCGACGAAATCGGCGACTACCGCTTTGCTATTCGAGCATTTGGCGATGACTACGAGACTTGGCATCACAATACCGAAGTCAAACTTGAAGTTGGCGTAGACGAAGATCTCATGATGCTCGAAGGTGTTGCTTTGTTTACCCGAGCAGCTGCTGAAAAGGATCGAAGTAAAGAAAACGCCAAAAAATTAGTTGCTCTTGCAGAGGTAGTTAGCGATTCAACTAAATCTGCAAAGGAACGCTTCGCCGCTGCAAACTCGGCTGAAGTTCAGTCTCTTGTAAGTGCAGAACCAATTCGAAGTATCGTAACCCTCAGCGATGAATACATCATCAAGTGTGAACGCGAATACGCTGGGGCTGCAGCTTGGTACGAATTCTTCCCGCGTAGTGAGGGCGCTAGTTACGACGCCAAAGCCAAAACCTGGACCTCTGGAAACTTTGTTACCGCAGCAAAGCGACTCCCCGATGTAGCCGCTATGGGTTTCCAAATTCTTTACATGCCGCCTATTCACCCAATTGGCCAGGCGTTCCGCAAGGGGCCAAACAATACTTTGATCGCCGGTGAACAAGACCCGGGCTCGCCATGGGCAATCGGCAGCGAGGCGGGCGGACATGATGCAATCCATCCAGATTTGGGAACCGAAAAAGATTTTGTCGCTTTTGTTAAGAAAGCCAAGGAACTTGGCCTCGAAATAGCGCTTGACCTAGCCCTGCAGGCATCACCGGATCACCCTTGGGTGAAGTCAAATCCGGAGTGGTTCACCACTCGCGCAGACGGCTCAATCGCATACGCCGAGAACCCGCCGAAGAAATATCAGGACATCTACCCAGTAAACTTCGACAACGACCGCGACGGCATCTACCTTGAGGTATTGCGCGTGGTTAAACACTGGATTGCACTTGGCATCCGAGTTTTCCGCGTAGACAACCCACATACCAAGCCGGTCAACTTTTGGGAATGGCTCATCGGTGAAGTGAACGCCGAGTTCCCTGACGTAATCTTCTTAGCCGAGGCATTTACTCGCCCGGCGATGATGCACCAGCTCGGAAAGTCCGGGTTCCAGCAGAGCTATACCTATTACACCTGGCGAAACAGCAAGGGTGAGCTCGAAGCGTATCTGAATGAACTTGCGCACGATTCTGCCGACTACTTCCGACCAAATCTTTGGGTGAGTACACCTGACATCCTCACCGAATACTTGCAGTTTGGCGGACCAGCCGGCCACAAGATTCGCGCTTTGATTGCAGCGATGGCTGGAGCAAGTTGGGGAATGTATGCCGGTTATGAACTCATCGAAGCGGTGGCACGACCGGGTGCCGAAGAGCACATCGACAGTGAAAAATACGAGTACAAACTTCGCGATTGGAAAGCAGCCGAAAAGAGCGGTCGCTCGATTGCTCCGTTCATCACCAAGCTAAACGACATTCGCAATGAGAATCCTGCGGTACGCCAGCTACGCAATCTCGAAATTCACTACAGCGATGATTCTTCTATTTTGGTGTTCTCGAAGCACCTGAATGCAGAACACACTGCCGATGGCAAAGCCGAAACCATAATCGTGGTTGTGAACACCGATCCACACGCAATTCGTGAGACCACAGTTCATCTAGATGTTGGCCGAGCCGGCATCCACGCGGATGAATTCGAAGTTGTCGATTTACTCACTAATAAGAAGTACAACTGGACCGCGCACAACTTTGTGCGAATCGATCCACGCGATATCCCTGGTCACGTATTCAAAGTCACCAAGATTAAGTAGGAATGAAAATGGCATTCGGAAAAAAAGTAGAACTACCGCTACCCGAACTTGACGCCGACACTTTGTGGAAGGTATCCACAGGTAGCCATCACAACCCACACTCAGTGCTTGGCGCACATCCCCATGGAGATGCCTGGATTGTGCGAACTCTTAAGCCAAGAGCTGTAAAGGTTTTCGCTGAGCTAGATGGTGGAATCGAATTCGAGCTAGACCACCTTGCCCACGGAATTTGGCAGGGTGTGGTTAAGACCAAGAAGTCGCCAGATTACCGAATCGTGGCAACCTACGAGGACGGCAACGATTGGCGAGTTGACGACCCGTATCACTACCTGCCTACTGTTGGCGAACTCGACCTACACCTCATTGGCGAAGGCCGCCACGAAGAACTATGGAAGGCCCTTGGTTCACACGTTCGCAAGCTTGGTACCGCACACGGCACCGGCTTTGCCGTTTGGGCGCCGAACGCTCAAGCCGTGCGAGTGGTTGGTGATTTCAATAACTGGAACGGCATCAGCCACAGTATGCGCGTCATGGGTGGCAACGGAGTTTGGGAACTGTTCATCCCTGGCATCGGCGCCGGCACCAAGTACAAGTACGAAATTTTGACCAAGTGGGGCCAGTGGGTAACCAAGATTGACCCGCTAGCCCGTCACACAGAAACCCCTCCGTCAACTGCTTCAATCGTCACCGAATCCGAGCACAAGTGGGACGACGAAAAGTGGCTCAAGGCTCGCTCCAAGCGTGATGCTCTAAAGTCGCCGATGTCGATCTATGAGCTACATGTTGGTTCATGGCGCAAGGGGCACACCTATCGCTCTCTCGCCGACGAGCTAATTCCTTACATCAAGGAACTCGGTTTTACTCACGTGGAGTTCATGCCGGTTGCCGAGCATCCGTTTGCTCCATCCTGGGGATATCAGGTCACCGGTTATTTCGCTCCGACCTCACGCTTTGGCACACCAGACGATTTAAAGTACTTGATCGAGCAACTACACAAGGCTGACATCGGCGTAATCATGGACTGGGTTCCTGCACACTTCCCTAAGGACGATTGGGCTCTAGCCCGCTTCGATGGTGAACCACTTTACGAGCACGCCGACCCACGTCGAGGTGAACACCCAGACTGGGGAACTTTCATTTTTGATTTTGGACGTAAGGAAGTAAAGAATTTCTTAGTTGCTAACGCACTCTACTGGCTTGAAGAATTCCACTTCGATGGTCTGCGCGTGGATGCAGTTGCATCGATGCTTTACCTCGACTACTCACGCGAGGGCGACAACTGGCTACCAAACGTTCACGGTGGTCGCGAAAATCTTGATGCAATTTCATTTATGCAGGAAGCGAATGCAACTGCGTATCGCCGCAACCCTGGCGTAATGATGATCGCGGAAGAATCTACTAGCTGGGGCGGAGTTAGCTCACCAACCGACGGCGGCGGCCTCGGTTACGGATTCAAGTGGAACATGGGTTGGATGAACGACACCCTTCGTTACATCGAAAAGGACCCCGCACACCGAAAGTATCACCACGGAGAACTCACCTTCTCAATGCTCTACGCCTACGATGAGAAATTCATCTTGCCGATCAGTCATGACGAAGTTGTGCACGGCAAGGGTTCGCTTTTGAGCAAAATGCCTGGCGATCGCTGGCAGCAGCTAGCCAACGTGCGTGCATATCTTGCATTCATGTGGTCTCACCCAGGCAAGCAATTGTTGTTTATGGGTAGCGAATTCGGTCAGCAATCCGAGTGGAACCAAGAGCACGGACTCGAATGGTGGATTTTGGAACAGCCGTCGCACCAGGCACTCAGTCGCTTGGTCAGCACTCTAAACCGCTTGTACCTCGAAAACCCAGCTATGTGGCAGCTAGACCACGACCACCGCGGTTTCACCTGGATCGATGGCGGTGCGGCAGATGCCAACGTACTCACCTTCATCCGCTGGGACGAAAAGGGCGAACCGATTGCAGTGGCCATCAATTTTGCCGGACACCCGCAGCACGACTGGAGCCTTGGATTACCTAAGCAGGGCAAGTGGATTGAGATTCTCAACACCGATGCCCAGGACTTTGGCGGTTCAGGCGTAGGCAATATGGGTAGTGTTACCGCAGACGGTGAAGGCACTCACGGGCAACCGCACTCTGCGAAAGTAACCATTCCTCCGCTGGGTGCGGTCTGGTTCAAGCCGGCTAAGTAGCACTAAAAGAGCATCGACGTAAGTCGAGCGCGAGCTGCTACAACGGTTGGGTCGGTTTTTCCTACGATCTCGAAGTACTTGAGCAAGCGATCCTTCATTTGCTGTTGTTCTTCCTTGGTAACGCTCTGGAAGTTTGTCAGAAGCGCGTCGAAGCCGACCGCAAAATCCCCGATGGCAATAAGTGCGTCCGCAAAAACCATCAACTCGTCGAAATCCTTTGGAGAGTTGTCTAGAACTTTTTCAAAATCTAAACCGTCAACACGAAGTAACAGCTCAGTCTGTGCCAATCCAGCTGCAGCCAATTGATCTGCCGGACTCTCACGAAGAATCTGCTGATACATCTCAAGAGCCTTTTGATTCTCGCCTGCGTTGAGTGCCTCGGCCGCATCTTGATGGTGCTTTGGAAGCCTTGGAGTGGTTGCTACCGCAGGAGCATCTTGGTTAACAGAAATTTTCTCGGTAACCCCATTTCCGGCAGCTACTTCTAGAAGTTTGTTAATCACCGCGGTGATCTGGTCGAGTTCAACATTTCCGTTGAACAGCGGGAACGGTTGACCCTTCAAAACGGCAATCACCGTGGCTGCTTGCTGCACAGAGAAAGCCTCTGCCACGCGCGCGTGCGCCGAGATGTCAATGCGGCCAAGTAAAAAGGCGCCATTGGCTTCGACTGCCAATTTGTTTAGCTTCTCGCTCAGTAAAACGCTATCGTCCTGGCTCGAATAAAAATCAATCACCAACGGAACGCGAGTGGATATTTCCAAATAGGTTCGAAGATTCGCTTCGGTAATTTCCACAGTCAAAGCCGGTAACTCTAGTGATACCGGGGCTTGGTCTGAGTTAACTGGCTGATCTTTTTTCGTTAGCGCGGAGAGATCCATCGCTCCACGAAGTCTTGAATTCAAATCTTCAGGCATTACAAACTCCGAACACTGATTAGGCCCTGTGTTGCGCCAATCAATTTGATCTTGGTCTTGTCGTCAACCGGTGGCACGTAGAAGAACAACATGTCGCCGTAAGTCGACTGCACTCCCCTGGTTGAGCCATTGGCACCGAGCAATGCGGCTTCTTGGCCACTCACTCCAACCGCGCTATTGGCCTTCTTTGGTTTGATTGTGTAAATGTCAGTCTGATAAACCGCAACCAGCGCTCCACCGTTGCTGGTAGCCAAAGACATTACGTTCGGATCTCCAAGCTTGTGGGTGTAGGCGATGTTAGCTGTGCTGAGTTGGACTGCTTGGTCCTTCTGTGCCTGACTCACCTGCTTGAAGAATTCATTTTCGAGGTCGAACAGCGGAGCGCTAAGGCTCGCTGCGCCGTGGTTTAAGACGTCTCCGAAAGTAGTTGGAATATTTTTCGGTTGAACTTTTAGGAACAATGAGCCCGAATCCACCGGGATAGCACCGATGTCGGAAGCTGGGACCGCCGGAATCTTGGCACCCGGCATCAGACGTGAGGTAAACCAAACCTTGTAATTGGTTCTCGGTGAATCCTGCTGAAGCACCAACATCTGCGGCAGCGCTGATTCGCCGTCTTCATCGGTAACCACCATGAGCTGACGTGGCCAAACCGAAGACGCCGCAGGAAGACTGAACTTAATCGGCTCGCCCACGATTGAAGGCAAGGCCGCGATGCGCTTGTTCTTTAGGCGCAACTGGTAATTCACATCGCGTACCTGCAAGGCCGGGCCGGTGAATCTTTCAACCAGAATTCTCTTGTCATTTGAAGCATCTGCATCGGTTGCAACAATCGAAACATCTTTTGTGATGCGCTTGATTTGCGCAGCGAGCAATGAAACCTGACTTGTCGGATTCGCAGTTCCGGTTGGCGAAGGTGTCGCAATACTAGTTGCAGGAGTGCAACCGGTGAGTAGCGAAAGGGTGAGACCAGTAGAAGTGATGGCAATGAAGCCTCGAGCAGATCTGCGTCCGCGCTTTGGCGTCACCACGGTGCTGCGGTATCGGTAACGCGGTGGCTTAGGTGCCTTTGGAGTTTTTCGACGCGGGCCACGGTTGATACGCATGCGCCTATAAGTTAAGAATGTCAGTACGGCAGCCACTAGCAGGAATGCTAAGCCGACCCAAATCAAAATTGTCGAAATCGTGAAATCAAGAGGCACTTTCCAAACAATTTCGATAGCCGATGGTGCCGATGCTACGCCATCGCTGGCGACGAGTGCAGCTCCCTCTTGCTTTGCCGATGCCACCAAACTGGTTTTCTGCGGAGCGGAATTTTCAGCTCGCCAAAGATCTGAATTGGTTGGATTCACCGATGCGTCATAGCCGGCAACTTGTTGATTGCTTAGTTTCTTAGTCTTGGCATCAACAGCCAAGAGCAGGCTCGGAGATTTTCCAACAAAAGCTAGGACATCAGATTCACGCCCGCTTGCCACAAAGGCTGGTCCCTCATTTTTCGCCGTGATTCGTGGTGTGCCCGGATGCATGGCTAGCACCGCGTTGGGAATCACCACATATGGAGCCTTCTGCTTCAGCTCGATGGATGCCGAGTATTGACTTGGCGGGGCCAGTACCGTGCGCTCGGCTAGGCCAAGCAAAATAAGTGCAGTAGACAGGATGAAGAGCACGGCGGCAATTACAAAGCGCATGCAAAATCCAATCAGACTAAACTTGGGACGGGCACAAATGCCTGTGGATAAGTCTACCCAAGTGGCTAGGAGCCAAGTTTTGAGCGGTGAAGAGACCGAATTCCCTCTAGTCATGAGGGGCTACGACCGAGAATTGGTCGACGACGCCCTACGCGATCTGCGCCGCGAGCTGCTTCAGCTCAGTGGCCAAAATGCCCAATTAGCAGCAGAACTAAGAGAAACCTCAAACCGCATGATTGCGGCCGAAAAAGAACTTGAAGAAGTTGGCGAGCCTAGCTACGCCGGTGTTGGTGCCAAGGCAGCCCTTATTCTTTCGACCTCGGAAGAGCAGGCAAAGCGCCTGGTTCTTGATGCCGAAACCGAAGCTGCAATTACCAAAAAGAACCTGACCGAAGAGCTCGAAGAACAACGTCGCGAGGCCAAGGGTTATTACGACTCTTTGGTCTCCGAGGCACAGCGCAGAGCGGACCGAATCCTAAATGCGGCAACCGTTGAATACGACGCTGCAATCCAAGACGCAAAGAACAAGGCGGCAGAAATCGTTGACGAAGCCGTGCGTGAAGCAGGCGCCATACGTGGATCAATTGCTACCGAAGTTGCAAAACTGCGTGCCACCGCAAAGCGTGAAATTGAAAACCAAAAAGCCAAGGTTGAGCGCGACCTAGCCGAAAAGAAGCTCATCGCCTCACGCGAGGTCAACACCAGCGTCGACATGTTCCGCGCGCTCTCTTTGGTTTCAGACCAGGCGCGAATTGACCTGGAACTCGAGCTAACCGCTCGCCGAGCCGAGGCCGAACAAACCTACTTGCGCAAGCACCAAGAAGCAGTAGCCGCAACTCAGCGTTACCTAGACGATGCCAACGCCCAACTTGCGCTAGCAATTACTCGCGCAAATGCCGCTCGACTCGAAGCAGAAACCCTGGAAGCTGCAGCGCGCTCAATCAATAAGAAACTCACCGACGAAACTCGCGTGAAGGTAGACGCGATGATTGCCGCAGCTGACGCTGAGTCTCGAGACATCGTTAAAAACGCAAACGCCAAGGCGGCGGAAGACATTCGCGAGGCTGAAGCTAAGTTGCGCAGACTCGAAGTGGAACGCGACGCCGTTTCTCAATACGTGCAGAATCTAAAGTCGGTATTTGAGCGACTTCAGGCTAATCTGAATATCAGTTAGCCATAGGGGGAAGATGTCCAATCAAATAAAGGTTTCTAACGCCTTCCAGATTGGTTTGCTCGGTGGGCTTGGTGTCTTGGCTGCCCTAGTAATTGGCAGCATGATCACCACCATCGCGAATATCATCACCTATGTTTTTGCCTCTATTTTTATAGCCCTCGGACTCGATCCGGTGGTGCGCTTCCTCGGTAGACGCGGAATCAAGCGACCATTAGCCATTGTTACAGTGGTGGTCACAGTGCTGGCAGTATTTGGAACTCTGATTTGGTCACTGGCACCAACCCTGGTCAGTCAGACCGCACACTTTATTCGTCAGGCACCTGAGCTACTCAAGGGCATTTCTCAACTTGACTGGGTTCTTCGACTAGACGCTCAATTTGGTGGAGCAATATCAAACGGACTTACTAGCTTCGGTTCATTCCTCGGCAATTCAGCAAATTGGCCTTCGATGCTCGGTGGCCTAGTGCAGGTTGGCTTAAGCATATTCAACGGATTCTTTGCCGGCTTAGTAATCGTCGTGCTTTCGATTTATTTCATGGCATCGCTGGAGTCATTCAAAAACTGGCTCTACAAAATGATCAGCAAGACCAAGCGCCCGCAGTTTGTAACC
>Ga0228703_1001509_pt1 | contig 14005 bp, 16 predicted proteins | sample McNCre217_Aug_MG_3_FD_178020 | JGI IMG/M metagenome (GOLD analysis project Ga0228703, IMG submission 178020) | Freshwater microbial communities from McNutts Creek, Athens, Georgia, United States - 29-17_Aug_MG | ecosystem: Environmental > Aquatic > Freshwater > Creek | place: USA: Georgia... | reverse complement strand
GGTGCGGGTTCAGCGCTAATTTTTATACGGGGAAGAGATGAAACGTCGTGATTTTTCTGTGGCTGCATTAGCGGCGTGCACCTTGGGGCAATCTGTCCATGCCCAAGGCAATAAAAAACCTGAAGAGGGCATCGAATACGTATCGCTCGATAAGCGCGTTCCCACGGAAGTGGCAGACGGCAAAGTCGAAGTGATCGAGTTTTTTTGGTACAGCTGCCCGCATTGCAATGCCTTTGAGCCACGTTTCACGTCTTGGATCAAAGCCGTGTCCAAAGACGTGGTGGTCAAACGCGTTCCCGTGCGTTTCCGCGACGACTTTGAAGCACAGCAACGCGCGTATTACGTGTGGGAATCGCTGGGCATGGTCGAGGCGATGCATGGCAAATTGTTCAATGCGATTCACAATGAAAAACAAAATTTGACCTCTGGCAACGCTTTGGCCGCTTGGGCTGGCAAGAATGGTTTAGCGGAACAAAAGTTCTTGGAGACTTTCAACAGCTTCGGAGTCGCCACCAAGGCTCGACGTGCCACGCAATTGCAAGAAGCATTCAAGGTGCAAGGCGTTCCTGCCCTAGGCGTGGCGGGGCGTTTTTATACCGACGGGTCGTTAGCGGGCTCCATGGAACGCGCTTTGCAAATCACAGACTATTTAATTGGCGAAGTACGCCGCGGACGCTGATATCATTCGGGCACTCACAGCAATATTCGTGCCTTGACTCACTTTTCTGCCTTTTCCCTCGCGATGCTTCTGGCCCTTGTGCCCGTAGCGGCGTCGGCAGAAAAAGCAGACCGCGACAAGCCCATGAATATCGAGGCGGACAATTTGGTGCACGACGAGCTGCGCCAAGTCAGTATCTTTACAGGACGCGCTGTGCTGAACAAAGGCACGATGGTGATGCGCGGCTCGAAGATCGAAATCCGCGAAGACGCCGATGGGTACCAATACGGCACCATCCTCCCCGAACCGAATAAACGCGCTTTCTTTCGCCAAAAGCGCGAAGGGGTGGACGAATTTGTCGAAGGCGAAGGCCTGCGCATTGACTACGACGGCAAAGCCGATCGCGTCAAGTTAATCGACAACGCTGAAGTACGTCGTTACAAAGGCCCTGTGCTCAACGACCAAATGACGGGCAAGGTCATCACGTATGAAAACCTTACAGATGTTTTCACCATCGACGGCAGGCCTACCGACGACAACGTGAACAAAACTGGTGGCCGCGTGCGTGCCACCTTGGCGCCCCGCAAAAAACCGCTGGAGTCGCGCTGATGGACATGCCCGTGAGCCGCCTCGAAGCCCGTCACTTAGAAAAAACTTATGGTTCGCGCACGGTGGTGCATGACGTTTCCATCGCTGTACAAAAAGGCGAGGTGGTTGGTTTGTTGGGCCCTAACGGTGCTGGCAAAACTACATCGTTTTACATGATCGTGGGTTTGGTGCGCGCTGATTCGGGCAGCATCACCATCGACGGCCAGTCTGTGACGGATCTACCGATTCACCGCCGTTCACGCTTAGGCTTGAGTTACTTGCCACAAGAAGCCTCGATCTTTCGCAAACTCAATGTGGAAGACAACGTGCGTGCGGTGCTTGAGTTGCAACGCGACGACCAAGACCATCCTTTAAGCGAAGACGACATTGAAAAGCGCTTGGTCGATTTGTTGCAAGAGTTACGCGTTTTGCATTTGCGTAAATCGCCCTCAGTCGCTCTGTCCGGTGGTGAGCGTCGTCGTGTAGAAATTGCGCGTGCCCTCGCAACACAACCGCGCTTTATTTTGTTGGACGAACCCTTCGCCGGTATCGATCCGATTGCTGTGATCGAGATCCAGCGCATCATTGGCTTCTTAAAAGCACGTGGGATTGGCGTGTTGATCACCGACCACAACGTGCGCGAGACCTTAGGCATTTGCGATCATGCGTGCATCATCAGCGAAGGTCGTGTGCTGGCGCAAGGCACGCCGCTTGAAATTGTCGAGAACGCGGACGTGCGACGTGTTTATCTCGGCGAACATTTCCGAATGTGATGTAGGACTGGCCATGAAGCAAGGACTCTCGCTCCGCGTCTCTCAGCACCTGGCCCTCACGCCGCAGTTGCAGCAGTCGATCCGCCTGCTCCAGCTCTCCACCCTTGAATTAAGCCAAGAGATCGAGCAAATGCTCGACGAGAACCCGTTTCTCGACAAAGATTTTGAAGAAGCGCCGCGCGAAGAATTTGGCATCGACAAAGCAGACACCCCTGTACGCGAGGAAGATATTTCCAACGAAGCTGAAGCAGAGAGCTTGCGCGAAATGCCTTCACTCGATGGCGGCATGTCTGAGATCACCGTCGACAACACAGCCAGTGATACCGAGCCCAGCGTGGATGGCATCGCAGAAAGCTGGGAAGGCGACGGCAGTGTGGACTTCTCGCCCGATGATTCCGAATGGGGCGGCGATGCACCTGCCAGCAAAAACAACAATGCATCCGACGAAGTGGCGGACGCCACCGAGCTCGCGCGCAGCCAAGAATCATTGACGGCGCACTTGCATCGCCAAGCCTTGGGCTTGCGCTTGAGCGAGACCGACCGTGCCGCTTTGCGTTTCTTGATTGAAAACCTCAACGACGATGGCTACCTTGAAGACACTTTGCGCAGTTTGGCCGAAGGCTTGGGCGGTGACGACGAAGAGCAAATCGAAGAACTCGAGCACCGCTTCCAAGTGGCTTTGCATTTGTTGCAAAACCTAGACCCTATCGGTGTAGGTGCCCGCACTTTGGCCGAATGTCTAACGCTGCAACTCAAAGCACTGAGCCCCAAAGGCGCAGACGCTTTGCAAGTGCGTGATGTGGCCCTCAAGATGTGCCAACAACCGATGGAAATGTTGGCCAAGCGCGACTTCAAACGCTTGGCGGTGTTGGTGAACGACAGCGAAGCCAATGTCAAAGTAGCCATTACCTTGATCGCGCGCTTAGAACCCAAGCCCGGCAGAAAGTTTGCCGATGTCGAGCGCAATGTGGTGGTGCCCGATGTCTTGGTGACCCGTATTGGCAAAGCATCTGCAACGCCAAAGTTTCGCGTGGCGCTCAACCCGGATGTGATGCCGCGTTTGCGTGTGCACGATATTTATGCCAACGCGCTCAAAGGTGGCAAAGGCGAGGCGCATGCCGGCTTGCAACAGCGCCTGCAAGAAGCGCGTTGGTTTATCAAAAACATCCAACAACGCTTTGACACGATTTTGCGGGTCAGCAATGCGATTGCAGAGCGGCAAAAGAATTTCTTCATCCACGGCGAATTGGCCATGCGCCCGATGGTGTTGCGTGAGATTGCCGAAGAGTTGGGGCTACATGAGTCGACGATTAGCCGTGTCACCACCAACAAATACATGAACACGCCGTTCGGCACCTTTGAGTTGAAGTATTTCTTTGGCTCTGGTTTGGAAACCGAGAGCGGCAACAACGCGTCGAGTACTGCGGTACGTGCTTTGATCAAACAATTCGTTGCCAGCGAGAACCCCAAGAAACCACTCTCAGACAATCAGTTGTCTGAAATGCTCAAAGAGCAAGGCATTGAATGCGCGCGGCGTACCGTCGCCAAATACCGCGAAGCCCTGCGCATCGCTCCCACCACGCTACGTAAGTCTTTGTAAATGCAAACTCTCCATTTGTTCCTGCCTTGTGCGGCAGGGGTCGAGTCTTATCTCGCGCAAGAGGTGCAAAGCATTTGCGGCATCACAACAGACGATTTACGCGTTTTGCGCGCTGGTGTGATGGTGCGCGGCAATTGGCGTTTCGTGTTGTTGCTGAACCTGCACAGCCGTTTGGCGCAACGCGTGTTGGTCGAGGTGGCTTACGCGCCATACCGACAAGAGCAAGACTTGTATGCCGCTGCTAGTGCAGTGGCTTGGGAGCAGTGGTTCACGCCCAAACAAAGTTTCAAAATTGAAATCACGGCGCAGCACAGCCCGCTCAAGAGTTTGAATTTTGCGGCTTTGAAAATCAAAGACGCAGTGGCCGATCGATTCCGCGAGCAGACGGGTGTGCGCCCCAATGTGGAAACGCGTTGGCCCGATGCGCGCATTTATGCGCATTTGACGCACGAGCAACTCACGCTCTACATCGATACCTCGGGTGAACCTTTATTCAAGCGCGGTTGGCGCACCGACAAAGGCGACGCGCCATTGAAAGAAACCTTGGCCGCCGCGATGTTGGCCGCAAGTGGTTGGAGCCAAGGCGATGGATCGGCAGACAACCCCAAGGGATGGTGCGACCAAGGCGTTCCCTTGTATGACCCATGTTGCGGTAGCGGCACGATTGCGATTGAAGCGGCACAAATTGCGTGTCGCATTGCCCCGGGTGTGATGCGACGCTTTGGGTTCGAGAAGCTATTGCCGTTTGCAGCACGCGAATGGCAAGACCTGTTGACCCAAGCCCGTGCTCAACAATGCGCGCCGCGTGCCAAAGTGTTTGGTAGCGATGTGGCCTTTCGTATGGTCGACTTTGCCCAGCGCAATGCAGAGCGTGCGGGTGTGGCTAGCGCGATTGAGTTTCGCGGTGGCGATGCTTTGCAACGTATGCCGCCGTCAGAATATGCAGGCGTGATGTTGGTCAATCCGCCTTATGGTGAGCGGATTGAAACAGCAGGTGTGGCTGGCCCGTCTGGTTCGCGCGAGTCTGCGCAAACAGAAGACGGGGGTGACTTCTTTGCGCAACTGGCGACGCATTGGAAAAAGAATTACGCAGGTTGGACGGCTTGGATGCTGACGCCAGATCTCAAGTTGCCAAGCCGTATGCGTTTCAAAGAGTCACGTCGTGTGCCGATGTGGAATGGCCCGATCGAGTGCCGCATGTTTCGCTTCGATTTGCGGTCGGGTTCTATGCGTGACAAACCTGCTGTCAAGTGACGGAGATTGCGCCTCAGACGATTGTGTTGGACACGAATATCGTGCTCGACCTTTGGCTGTATTTGGATCCTGCGACGCCTGATTTATTAGAGGCTTTAACTTCTCAACGCGTTGACTGGGTGGCTACTCAGGCTATGTGTGATGAATTGGCGCGGGTGCTGACCTATTCGCATATTGTTTTGCGTATGCAAAAGGGCAAGTTGATGGCAGATGATGTGCTGGCGCAGTTTGATCGGTATGCGCGCTTGGTGCCTGTGGCGGATCGGGCGCCTTATGTTTGCAAAGACTTGGATGATCAGAAGTTTATTGATCTTGCCTGCGCTTATTCTTGTGCACTGGTTAGTAAGGATAAGGCTGTGTTGACTATGCGGAATCGTTTGGCGCGGGTGGGCGTTTCTGTGGTTTCTCGGTTTACTGGTCTCGTTGGCTTAGGCGCGAGAGTGAATGGGTAAGACAGTCGGCTCATAGAGTCGCTGCGCGCCAGAAATCGCCGACTGTCTTACCCATTCACTCTCGCTTTGGGTGTTAGGGCGATTTCTTTTAGTTGTGAAACGCGCTTAACTCGTTTGCAATTTCTATCGGTAATTCTTCTGGGATGAAGTGGCCTGAGGGCATGGCCTTGCCCGTTACTTTTTCATGGCACTGCGCTTGCCATAGCTTGATGGGATCGAACATTTTTTGGATGACGCCTTGGTCGCCCCACAGCACTTGGAGTTTGCAGGCGATTTTTTCGTCTTTTGCGCGGCTTTCGCGGTCGTGGACTAGGTCGATGCTGGCGCTGGCACGGTAGTCTTCGCAGACGGTGTGGATGGTTTCTTCGGAGAAGCAACGCTCATATTCAGCCAGGGCTTCGGGTTCTAGATGGCTTAAGCCTTTGGCGCCCCAGCCGCCTAGTTTGGTGTGGAGGTAATGGATGGGGTTGCCGCTAATCATTTTTTCGGGCAACGGAAAAGGCTGTATGAGATGGAACCAGTGGTAGTACGCGCTGGCGAATGCCATGTTGGTGGCGTTGTACATATCAAGGGTGGGCGCGATGTCGATGACGCAGGCGCTTTGTACACGGGGGGCGTGGTCTAAGCACAAGCGGTGGGTGACGCGACCGCCTCGGTCGTGGCCGCTGATGTGGAATTGTTCGTGGCCTAGGTGGGTCATCAAGCTTGCGATGTCTTTGGCCATGGCGCGTTTGCTGTAGGTGCTGTGGTCGGCTTCGCCTTTGGCGTGGGACGAATCGCCGTAGCCGCGCAGGTCAGGCAAGACGAGTTGGTAGTCGTTTTTAAGGGCTTGTGCCACGCGGTGCCACATGACGTGGGTTTGTGGGGCTCCGTGTAACAGCACAAGTGCGGGTGCGCCTTTTTTGCCGCCAGTGCGGAAACACACTTGCACGCCGTCTAGTGCGATGGTCTGGCGCTCAAAATCCTGGAACCATGTCATGACGAGACTTTCAGAAGTTGCAACAAGGTTTGCAGTGCGTGTGCGATGGTGGCTTGGCGAACTGCGGCGCGGTCGCCAGTGAATTGCATGCGTTCGGTTTTGACCCATGCGGTCTCAGCGCCTAAGGTGGGGCCGGTGTCGCTTGGTACGCCCCATGCAAACCAGACGGTGCCGACGGGTTTGTCTTTGGACCCACCTGTCGGGCCCGCAACGCCTGTGACGGCGATGGAGACTTGGGCGCGCGAATGGCGCAACGCGCCCAGTGCCATGGCTTGTGCAGTGGGTTCGCTGACGGCACCGTGTTCGGTGAGGATGGCGTTGTCAACGCCCAGCATGTCGTGTTTGGCTTCGTTGGAGTAGGTCACAAATCCGCGTTCAAACCATTGGCTAGAGCCCGCCAGGTCGGTGCAGTGGCCAGCGATCAATCCGCCGGTGCAACTCTCTGCAGTGGTGAGCATCCAGCCGTGTTGCATCAAGGTGTCGGCTACAGAGCTGACCAATTGCGCGACAGCACTATGTGTGGATGTTGATGAGGAGGTTGATGCGGCGTGAGGTTGTGAAGTGCTGTCTGTCATATAACTCTCCATAAAGCGATGACCAACAAAGTACAAAAGGCTGCGACAAAGTCGTCAAACAAGATGCCCCAACCGCCGCGCCAACCGAAGCCTTTGAAGGTTTGGTCAGCCCAACGCACGGGACCGGGTTTGGCGATGTCGAAATAACGGAACAACACAAAGGCTGCGAACTGTGCGAGCCATCCGCATGGTGTGATGAGCCACAAGACTAACCAGAATGCGACGATTTCGTCCCACACGATGGCACCGGGATCGGCGACACCTAAATGCCGTGCGGTGAGTGTGCAGGCCCACCAGCCAATGAGTGTGGATGCTCCAAGGAGCACACCTATTTCCATCGGCGACAGCCAGAGTTGAATGACCAAAAACGAAGCCCATGCCCACAGCGTGCCAACTGTTCCAGCGCCCAGGCGACTTAAACCCGCGCCGAATCCGAGCGCAATGAGATGCGCTGGATGGGCTTTTAGAAATTGCTGGTTCAACATGGGTCAAGCGAAATGGTCAAAGGAAGCAAAGCGCCGCGTGATCGGTTGGCCTTCAGGATCCATAACAACCAAGCCTTGCGCTTCGGTAATGCGCCCGATACGTGTCACAGGTGTGTTGCTTTCCCAAGCAGCGGCATGCACCATCTCTCGCTGGTGAACCGGCGCAGTGAAACACAGTTCATAGTCGTCACCACCAGCCAGTGCGAACTCCAAGCGTTTGTTCCAAGGCAGTTGCGCCAGTGTTGGGCTGATGCCAGCTGCTTGTGCGTCTTCACCGAATGTATTGCTTTGTTGTAGCCAAGTGGTGTCGATTTGCGCGCCCACTTGTGAGCGTTGCAGGATGTGGCCTAAGTCGCCTAGCAAGCCATCGCTCACATCAATGGCTGCGTTGGCAATGGCGCGCAGTGCGAGGCCTAATGCGATGCGGGGCGTAGGCATTTCCATGCGAGCACGCACGTACTCAAACGCTTTTGCGTCCAAAGTTTGCGAACCACGAAATACCTCCAGCGCCAAACGTGCATCTCCTACGGTGCCGCTCACATAAATATCGTCACCCACTTGTGCGTTTTGCCGTAGCAAGGCGTCACCAGGTGGCACTTCACCAAATGCGGTGATACAAATATTCAAAGGGCCTTGCGTGGTGTCGCCTCCAACCAGCTCGCAACGGTGTTCGTTGGCAAGTTGCAAAAGCCCTTCTGAAAAACCTTCTAGCCACACTTCGTCGCTGCGCGGAAGCGACAAGGCCAGCGTAAACGCGGTGGGTTCGGCCCCGCAGGCGGCTAAGTCACTCAAGTTGACGGCAAGTGCTTTGTGACCTAAGCGCGCAGGATCGACGGTGCTTAAAAAATGGCGCCCTTCCACCAGCATGTCGCTGGAGACGGCCATGTGCATGCCGGGGGTGGGTGCCAGTAAGGCGCAATCGTCACCGACTCCGAGCACTGCGCGCTGGGAGGGGCGTTTGAAATAGCGCGTGATCAGATCAAATTCGCCCATGCAATTCAGTGCAAGTTGCGTTTCGACGGGTCGCTGCTCAGGGCGTCGAGCACAAACATTGGAATATCGACGTCAAATTTTTCACCGTCTTCGGCGACACAAAAATAACTGCCATGCATGGTGCCGGTGGGGGTGCGCAAGCGGGTTCCGCTGGTGTATTCAAACTGCTCGCCGGGTTTCAGGAGCGGTTGGTGGCCGACTACGCCTAAGCCGCGAATTTTTTCGTGCATGCCTTCGGCGTCATTCACATTCCAAGTGCGCGAGATCAGCTGCGCGGGGATGGTGCCAGTATTGGTGATGGTGATGGTGTACGCAAATACATAGAGCGATGCGTCTGGGTCAGACTGTTCGGGAAGGTATTGCGGGTGAACTTCGACTTGGAAAGCGTAACGGTGCATGGGACGGATTTTGACGCAAGCCCAAGACGCTGCGCATAAGGGTAATGGCGGAGGTGAAATAATCCTGCTATGACACGCGCTCCATCCACCTTTCGTATCGCCCCTTCCATTTTGTCTGCCGACTTCGCCCGTTTGGGCGAAGAAGTACAAACCGTCATCGCTGCGGGTGCCGATTGGATCCACTTTGACGTGATGGACAACCACTATGTGCCCAATCTCACCTTTGGCCCGATGGTGTGCCAAGCTTTGAAGCCCCATGCCAAAACCGCTTCGGGCCAAGCGGTGCCGATCGATGTGCATTTGATGGTCTCACCCGTCGACGCCTTGGCTGCGGCATTTGCCCAAGCAGGCGCTGATCTGATCAGCTTTCATCCCGACGCCAGCGACCATGTGCACCGTAGCATCCAAGCCATCAAAAGCCACGGCGTGAAAGCGGGCTTGGTGTTCAACCCTGCGGAGCCACTCGATGTGTTGGAGTGGACGATCGACGATATCGACCTCATCCTCATCATGAGCGTGAACCCGGGCTTCGGCGGGCAGAGCTTTATCGACTCGGCTCTGCGCAAAATTGAAAAGGTCCGCAAACTGATCGACGCCAGCGGTCGCGATATTCGGCTGGAAGTTGACGGCGGCATCAAAGTAGACAACATCCGACGCGTCGCAGATGCTGGCGCCGATACGTTTGTGGCGGGCAGTGCGATTTTTGGCAAGCCTAATTACAAGGCGGTGATTGATCAAATGAGATCCGCCTTACCATGAAATTCGAAAGTCTGACTTTCGAATTTCATGGTGTTCTGCTACCATGAGTGCCCATGCTCGAACGTACTGAACTTGAAAAAACCGTTGAACGCGCTTTGTCTCGTTCGCGCGGAGTTGTGTTGGTCGGGCCGCGTCAAGCAGGTAAGAGTACGCTGGCGCAGCGGTTTTTAGACCGCGACTCTCCCAATTACTTTGACTTGGAATATCCGCCACACGCCCAGCGTTTGACGCAAGCGACCGGTGTGCTGGAGGGCTTGCAGGGCAGGGTGGTGATTGACGAAATCCAGCGCAAGCCAGAGTTATTCCCTTTGTTGCGGGTGTTAATGGACCGCTCCAATGTGCCAGGCCAATTCCTTTTGCTGGGTAGCGCATCGCCAAGTTTGCTTAGGCAAGCAGGTGAATCTTTGCTGGGGCGTATTGAAACCGTGGAAGTCGGGGGGTTTGATCTGCAAGAGGCCTGCGTGCAAGATGGTGCATGGAATGCAACGGCTGCACAAAACCTGTGGTTACGAGGCGGATTCCCGTTGTCGTATTTGGCGCATACAGACCAAGACAGCATGGTTTGGCGGCATAACGCCATAGCCAATCACGTACAAGTGGACTTGCCTCAATTCGGTCTGAATGTGGCGCCACCCATGATGATGCGGTTTTGGAATATGTTGGCGCATTTTCACGGCCAGGTTTGGTCGGCGTCGCATCCAGCAAGGTCCATGGGCGTATCTGAGCCGACCGTCAGACGTTATTTGGATGTGCTGACCCAGACCATGATGGTGCGCCAGTTGCAGCCATGGCATGAAAACTTAGGTAAGCGCCAAGTGAAAGCACCGAAGATTTACTTCCGTGATACTGGTTTGTTACATGCATTACTCGGAATTCAAGACACTGCGCATTTATTGACGCATCCAAACAGTGGCGCAAGTTGGGAAGGCTTTGCGCTGGAGCAAGTCTTGCGTTTAGCCAAACCTGACCAAGCTTATTTTTGGGCTACCCACCAAGGCGCTGAGTTGGATTTGTTAATGTTCAAGGGCACGCAACGCATAGGAGTCGAGTTCAAACGTGCGGATACTCCAGTGTTGACGGCTAGCATGCGCGTTGCTTTAGAAGACTTGAAGTTAGACCACTTGTATGTGGTGTATCCAGGAAAGCATCGATTTAAATTGGCAGAGCAAGTAGAAGCGGTACCACTTTGGGCTGTTTTGCCTAATCCCAAAGGCGCTATGTCATGACCGAAACCGAATTCAACCAACTGGCCCAACAAGGCTACAACCGCATCGCTTTGGTGGCCGAGGCGTTTGCAGATCTGGAGACTCCGTTGTCTCTGTATCTCAAACTTGCCCATGTACAAAACGGCGGTCAATACAGCTTTTTGCTCGAGTCCGTGGTGGGTGGCGAGCGCTTTGGACGCTATAGCTTCATCGGTTTGCCGGCCAACACTTTGTTGCGTGCATCAGGCTTTGGTGCGCAAGCCAAAACCGAAGTGGTGACGAATGGTCAGGTCGTCGAAACGCACCACGGCAATCCGTTGGATTTTGTTTCCGATTACCAAAAGCGTTTCAAAGTTGCTTTGCGCGAAGGCATGCCGCGTTTTTGTGGTGGTTTGGCAGGCTACTTTGGATACGACACCGTGCGTCACATCGAGAAAAAACTCGCGCACACCTGTCCGCCAGACGATTTGGGCATGCCCGATATTTTGTTATTGCAGTGTGAAGAGTTGGCCGTCATCGACAACCTCTCTGGCAAGTTGTCGCTCATGGTCTATGCCGACCCAGCGCAACCGCAGGCATATGCCAAAGCGCAAGAGCGTTTGGATGAATTGAAACAGCGTTTAAAAGCGCCTGCGATTGCGCCATCTATCGCTTCGAGCACCAGTCATACTGTGGAGCGCAGTTTTGCGAAGCCTGACTACTTGGCCGCAGTGGAGCGCGCCAAAGACTTGATCGCTGCGGGCGACTTCATGCAAGTGCAAGTCGGGCAACGGATTCACAAAGAATTTACGGCGAGCCCCTTGTCTTTGTACCGTGCCTTGCGCTCGCTCAACCCCAGTCCCTACATGTATTACTACCACTTGGGTGATGCCCATGTGGTCGGCGCTTCGCCTGAAATTTTGGTGCGCCAAGAGAACACGCCTGAAGGCCAAAAAGTCACCATCCGCCCATTGGCCGGAACGCGTCCGCGTGGCGCAACGCCCGAGGCCGACAAAGCCGCAGAACTCGAACTTATTAATGACCCAAAAGAACGTGCAGAGCATGTCATGTTGATCGACTTGGCGCGTAATGACATTGGCCGCATTGCACAAATTGGTAGCGTCAAAGTGACCGAAGCCTTTGTGGTTGAGCGTTACAGCCATGTGATGCATATCGTGAGCAACGTTGAGGGCATCTTGCGCGAAGGCGCAGATGGCAAGCCGCTCACCAGCATGGATGTGCTCAAAGCGACGTTCCCTGCGGGCACCTTGACGGGTGCGCCGAAAGTGCATGCGATGGAATTGATCGACCAGTTAGAGCCCACCAAGCGCGGCTTGTACGGCGGCGCTTGCGGCTACCTGAGTTTTGCTGGCGATATGGATGTGGCGATTGCCATTCGTACCGGCATCGTGAAAAACAACACGCTGTATGTGCAAGCCGCTGCGGGTGTCGTAGCCGACTCGGTCCCCGAGATGGAATGGCGCGAGACCGAACACAAGGCGCGCGCTTTACTACGCGCGGCGGAGTTGGTCGAAGAGGGGATGGAATGAAAAAAATCAAACTCCTCATGGTCGACAACTACGACAGTTTTACCTTCAACATCGTGCAGTACTTTGGTGAGTTGGGCGCCGAGGTCGAAGTGTTTCGCAACGACGAAATCACCCTTGAAGGCATTGCGGCGCGTCAACCAGACCGCTTGGTGATTTCGCCCGGCCCGTGTTCACCAGCTGAGGCAGGTATCTCGGTTGCTGCGATTCAACACTTCGCGGGCAAGTTGCCTATCTTGGGTGTGTGCTTGGGGCATCAAAGCATTGGCGCGGCATTTGGCGGACAGATCGTGCGTGCACAGACCTTGATGCACGGCAAAACCAGCGTGATCCACACGACACAAGAGGGCGTGTTTGCTGGATTGCCTGAAACTTTTACGGTGAACCGTTACCACTCGCTGGCGATTGCGCCCAAAAATTGCCCGTCGTGTTTGAAAGTCACAGCGTGGACGGACGACGGCGAAATCATGGGTGTGCGCCACACCGAGCTCGATATCCAAGGCGTGCAGTTCCACCCCGAATCCATCTTGACCGAACATGGCCACGCCATGTTGAAGAACTTTTTGTAAGGCCTTGTCTCTATGACCGCACCCCATGCCATCACGCCACAAGAAGCGCTGCAGCGAGTGATCGAACACCGTGAAATTTTTCACGACGAAATGCTCCACATCATGCGGCTCATCATGGGCGGTGAAATGTCCCCCGTGTTGATGGCTGCCTTTATCAGCGCTTTGCGCGTGAAAAAAGAGACCATCGGCGAGATCACTGCCGCCGCGCAAGTCATGCGTGAGTTTTCAACCAAAGTGCAGGTGACGGATACCCAGCACATGGTCGACATTGTGGGCACCGGTGGCGATGGCTCGCACACCTTCAACATCTCTACTTGCTCTATGTTTGTGGTGGCTGCCGCGGGCGCCAAAGTCAGCAAGCACGGCGGCCGCAGTGTGAGTAGCAAGAGCGGCAGTGCCGATGTGCTTGAGAGTTTGGGTGTGCAAATCAATTTGCCGCCTGCGCAAATTGCCGCATGTCTGAAAGAAGTTGGCATCGGTTTTATGTTTGCGCCCAACCACCATCCTGCGATGAAAAACGTGGCGCCTGTGCGCAAAGAACTGGGTGTGCGCACGCTCTTCAATATCTTGGGCCCGCTGACCAACCCGGCTGGCGCGCCGAATATTTTGATGGGCGTGTTCCATCCTGATTTGGTGGGTATTCAGGTGCGCGCTTTAGAGCGCCTAGGTGCTGAACACGCTTTGGTGGTCTATGGGCAAGATGGTCTGGATGAAGTTTCTTTGGGCGCTGCCACTTTGGTGGGTGAACTGAAAAACGGCAAGATCACCGAATACGAAATTCACCCAGAAGATTTTGGATTTGCCATGAGCAGCAACCGCGCCTTGCGGGTCGAAACGCCGGAGCAATCGCGCGCCATGTTGCAGGGCGTGCTCGACAACCAAGAAGGCCCTGCGCGCGATATCGTGGTGTTCAATTCCGCCGTGGCTTTGTATGCGGCCAATGTGGTCGAGAGCATCGAAGCCGGCTTGGCCCCTGCACGCGCAGCGCTGGCCAATGGCGCGGCCAAGGCCAAACTTCAACAGTTGATTGCGCACTCACAACAAACCGCCAAGGCCTAAAGCCTGCGGTACTTAAGAAAAGCCTATGTCAGATATTTTGAAAAAAATTGTTGAGGTCAAACGCCAAGAGGTGGCGGACGCGTTGAAACGCAAACCTCTGCACGCGATGCGCGCCGACGCCGAGAGTCGCGT
>Ga0228703_1001503_pt1 | contig 14043 bp, 20 predicted proteins | sample McNCre217_Aug_MG_3_FD_178020 | JGI IMG/M metagenome (GOLD analysis project Ga0228703, IMG submission 178020) | Freshwater microbial communities from McNutts Creek, Athens, Georgia, United States - 29-17_Aug_MG | ecosystem: Environmental > Aquatic > Freshwater > Creek | place: USA: Georgia... | reverse complement strand
TAAGATCGAAGAGAACGATGTTTTAACCCAAGATTATCAATACTTTAGACAAAATTTAAACACAAAAACAACCAATTATTACACAACTGTTTCTACAAATGTGTCCAAGTAATTAGGGGTTGGTACACTTCCACAGGTCGACAAGTACTTGGACTTGAAGAACAAAAATCAAGGATAAACCAATTTATCGAAACAACATCAGGGGAACTTATCGAAATTATTTCAGAACAGGAGACAGGAAAAAATAACAATCGAGAGAAGTTAAATGTAGCCTTGAATTTGTGCGATAAAAATGGATACACATTATTATTCACTAAACTTGATAGACTTAGCCGCGAAGTCGAGTTTCTCTTCACTTTACGTAATAAAGGCATTAAACTTAAGTGTATCGACTTACCTGAACTAAACACATTGACTTTAGGAATTTTTGGAAGTGTTGCACAATGGGAGCGGGAGCTAATTTCTAGCAGAACAAAACGAGGACTCCAAGAACTTGCCAAGACTCGTAGCCTTGGAACACCATCAAACTTGACTAATGAAGCAAAAAAGAAGGGAGTTGAATCAATTATTCGTAATCGAAAAGAGAATGAGAATTGGAAACTTGCCAGGACATTTATTGAACACTTTCAAATGAAAAATGGATATACTTCCTTGACCGAAATCTCAAATGCGCTCAATAAGAATGGTTATAAAACAAGGAATGGATGTTTATTCCGACCCGAAATAGTAAAGCGGGTAATTTCAGGTGGAACTAAGGAAATTTTACTTGAATCTTATTTGAAGGTTTAGTTTGAAATACTGAATGCCATTCTCAGTGTAAACTTTACCAAAGTCGTGCCTCGTACTACTTGCCGTTTCAAGTTTCGTATAAACAAAAAGGTAGTCTTCAAACTCATTTCTATTGTAAATGTGATAACATAAGATATCCCCATTTTCTTTTACAACCAAGTATCCACCTGTGGCATCTAATTCACCTGTCCACACTTTTGAAGGCATCATACCAAGAGCTATGTCGGTAAGAAGCCGTTTTATTTTATAGGTGTAAAAGGGGTGATTACTTTCTAAGTTAAATCCAAGAGGATTGTAATTAGTAATTTGAGAAGTCAAATCTTTAATTGTTGTAAAGCCAGATGTGTAAAATAGGTGTAAACAATATGCAATAATCTTGGGTAGGGCACTATCAATTAAGATTAGATTATTTTCAAAAACAGAACTTTCGGTGTTTTGAAAGTTTAATATGCCTCCTAATTGTGATATTTTTTCAATTCTATCCTTGATTTTACTTCTACTATCAATATTATTTATGTCAGTAATTTGGTTTGCGGTAAGGACCAAATTATCAATTTTAAAAATAAAATTTGTTGTTTTTCCAGCATTCAATAACGTTGACGATTCCCCTAATTGAGATTTGATACTGAAACCTAATTCGGGGTTGGTTCTTGTTCTATGATCGTGAATAACAATCCTTATATCGCTCTTAATCGATGACTTTGCCTTTATTGAATTACTGCTGTATGAATTTATAAATTTCTCAATTTCAGGTACAGAAAATGCTGAAGTGCTTTTCTCTTTTAGTCTTGTTAGTAGAATTTGGGCATTTTTTTGAAATTCATTTATTGAAATTCTAATTTGCTCCTCTCCATTTTTAATAATTACTAAATCATCATCATAACTAAATTCAAAAGTTCCATTCGATTCATCACGTAGTACTTTTATTATAGGAAAAATTAAACTTTCAATCTTATTTAAATTACTATCACCAGCGAAAAGTTGTCTGTCGGATATTACTTTTAAAAGTGTGTAAATCTCACTCCATTCTCCTTTATTACCTGTTATCATTATATTAGACCTATTAGTTTTAAAACTTCCTTTGCAGTTGCTTGAATAGCAGGTACTGCAACGGAATTTCCAAATTGTTTATATGCGGAGGCGTCAGAAACAGGAATTAAATAATTGTCAGGGAAACCTTGTAGTCTTGCCCATTCACGTGGAGTCATTTTTCGAATACCTTCTCTATTTACTTCTCCTTTAATATGAGTTGTAGGTGTAAAATCTGTAATCCTGTGATCAATTACTAAATTTCTTTCTCGACCCATTCCTCCAACAACAATAGCATTACTTATCCCATTATCCGCAATAATTTCATATCCAAATCCATTTCCCTTATTCTCGTGTCGTGCTTTGTGATTGATTAAAGTTTGAAGGTATTGAGTTGAAAGGAAGTATTTGGTTGCAGGAACATCTTTTTCTTTTATATCAGAAAAGGCCACCTTTTTGTTTAAGGGTTTTGGGTATTCAAAATTTTGTACTTTTTGATCTTTTCTGAATCCAATGATATAAATCCTTTCTCTATTTTGAGGAACACCAAAATCTCTTGCATTTATGATTTGAGGTTCAGGCACAAAGTATCCTAAATCATTTCTTAAAACATTTAAAATTGTAGCTAAAGTTTTTCCGCCATTATGGTTCCTCAACCCTTTAACATTTTCTAAAAATATTGCCTTGGGTTTCTTTATTTTAATTATTTCTGCTACATCGAAAAATAATGTTCCCCTTGTATCTTCAAAGCCACCACGTTTACCTGCGATAGAAAATGCTTGACAAGGGAATCCAGCACACAATAAATCAAAATTGTCAGGGATATATGATTTGGTTTCATCTTTTGTAATATCTCCAAATGGAAGTTCTCCAAAATTTGTCTTGTAAGTCTTTTTTGCGTCTTTATCCCATTCGCTGGTGAAAATACATTTTCCTCCTAAATTTTGCATTGCCAATCGGAAGCCTCCGATACCTGCGAACAAATCAATGAAAGTGAATTTGGGTTTTTTATTTGCTGGGAATGGAACTTTATAAGTTTCAAAAAGGCCGTATTGTAGAGCCTCTTCCGCAACCTTATTTGTAATTTTTTCGCCAGGATATTGTTGACTTAAAATTTCTTTGGCAAAAACTATTGAATCGTTTTTATAATACTTAGATACGTCGTTATTGTTATTGTGCAAAAAGTGGGTCAGAATAGCCTCTTTATAGTCTTCGTGATCAAATAATTTGATTTTGCTTTGTTTTTCAAACACTTTTTCAACCGATATTTTCTCTTTTAACTTCATTATGAACGCTAATACTATGTGTAGATGCTAAAATACTAAATTTATTAGATATGGAGGGAATAGTATTATTCAGTAGACAAAGTTTAGGTGTAATTTAACCAAGTTACCTCAAGTGAAGAAAATTCAGCTTCTAATTGACTTGTTTCTCATATTCAATCATAAACCTTTTTATCTCTTCTGATTTCAGGGTGGTTTCGGGAGTGTAAATTGTCTTTATTGTGAATTTGTAAGTTTCCTTTCCAATATTCACAAAATCGTTTTTTACTTTTTCTAAAATAGATGTTTCAAATTTGCCTTTAATTGTGATATTTTCTTCATTGGAATGAATTTTAAAAGAAGGTTCTCTTGCATCAATATCAATTTCTAAAAATGTTCCTACAATATTTTCAATGTCTTCAATAACCGATAATGTCTCATCAAGGATTGATTTTGCTTTTATTGCTTTTTCCTTGTCTAAGACACTTGTCAAAATTTTCTTAGTAATTGGATTTGCATAAGCAGTATGAAGATTTGCATTATTATCAATTATAGTTTTAATAATTGTAGTATATTCTTTGATGTATCTTTCATTGGTAGCCTTGGCTACAATAGCATCAAAGTCTGTTTTTTCTTGTGCATTCAGTAGTTGAATAATCGTTTCCATTACAGCCGACTCTTTCTCTAAAAATAAATCATTAGAATAATTTATTTCAATAGTTACTCCTAAAGAACCTTGTCGTAGATTTGAAAAAGCTAAAATTTTATCTGCATTTCGATTATCAAATGAAAGTAATGACTTTATAATTTCTACAATTGGAGTAAGTACCTTGTAGATAGCAAATGGTTTTATGTTGTTTACTAAATTTTGACTCTGTAAATAGAAGTCAAAAATTAGTTTTTGTTTCCTTTCTGAATATGATAATATTTCAAATTCATTAAGCGCTGGTTTATTTAATATATATTGAACATCGACGCTGTATTTTTCATCTATCGGATTAATTGGGGAAAATATGTTTGCAGGAACTAAATAAGTTGAAATGGGATCTCCTTCGATTAAACTAAATTCTGCAACATAAATAAACTTATTCTCGGGATTAGAAAATGCATTTCTTATAGAGAGTTCTTTATTAAGTATTGAACTTAGTCTTTCATTACTTACCTGAACATAAATTCTTTTTTCTACATCATTAGAGCTTTCAACAAGATAACTTAGATATGAATTACCTATAATATCCTTCTCAAGAAGAAAAATTGGTTCTTCAATAAAGTCAAATGCTTCAATAACGGTTAAATTAAGAGGCATATCTTGCAAACGATATTTTTCGTCAATTCTCATTTATTGAAGTTACATTTAAGCATTTAAAATTCTTTAGTTCCCAAGAATTGTATAACCAAGTGCTAATATGTCCATTGGTAGAGTTGTAGGTCGATTTCCCGTCAGTATTAAGTAATGAGAACTTTCCAATATAGTCTCCTAATTTCCTTCCTCTTAATAAAGAATTTATATATGCTGCCTTTGCATTATCGATGGTGTCAAAAAATGAAATAGCATATGCAAGACAAAGAGTGTTATTATATCTTTTATTATTTGGACGCAGCTTTGCATAAGGAATAAAATCATCCTCCGAAGAATCTTCAAATTGAAGAATTCGATATACTTCTTGATTTATTTCCGTTGCTGCTGGTGGGGGACAATTTTCGGGTAATGTTTCTTTCCACATAATTTTAATTGTCTTTATTATTTGACTTTACTATCCCCAAACTAAGCAATACTAAAGAATTATGTTTATTATTCAAAAGATTTCAATGAATAGTATCAAATGATATATATCTGAAAATACTAATTAGGGATAATTTAAATATGATTTTAACTTAAAATATGTAAAAATTACCTTTGTAAGGTAGTTCAGGTTCTAAATTTTAATAGATAATTCACCTCTTGCAATTTGTCAACAAGTCTAACTGTTTAACTTACAAATAGTTACGTATACTATAAGAGGTTGATAGTTGCATCTTTCGTCGAAAAGGGGAGCAAGCCGATCAGCAATGATCGGCTTTTTTGTTGTCTATCTGCGTGTTAGGTTTTGCACCCTTCTTGAGTTAATCCTTAAATTTGCTTATCAATTTATACAAATGAAAAACGTCGTAAAACTCGAATCTGCAGGTTTGTTTTGTTTATTTACTGGTGCATACTTTCACTTGTTCCCGAGTTCCTGGGGATTTTATCTTGCATTTTTTTTTGTGCCCGATGCATCTTTTGCTTTGTTTCTTATTACAAAGAAATTAGGGGCAATTGCATATAATATATTTCACCATCAAGGTGTTTTAGTCCTAATCTTTATAGTTGGTTACTTAATTCACAGTGATATGACTATGAAAATCGGTTTGATATTTTTGGCACATTCAACCTTTGATAGAGTGGCGGGATATGGATTAAAATATCTTGATAGTTTTGATCATACCCATTTAGGCTGGATTGGTAAAAGCAAACACTTGAATAATGAATAAATAATCAGGCATTCAATTTTTTACACCCTTTGATTATTAGTGGAGCAAACAGAAATGGTGAATTTTTTATTTATCATCCATCTCTATTTAGTCTTTTCAGCCCAAGTAAGAAAACTTTGTCAAGCTTCAATACGGGAGGATTTTGCCGGAATTAAATACTAGGAAGCGACCCTTTCAAATACTTGCTGAACCAAACCGTTCTCATAGCGTTTTGTCTGAGTACATTGAAAGCACAGCGGATTTGTCAATGGTCCAAAGAGCCGGATTCCTTCACCAATCAAAATGGGAATGGTGGTGATGGTCATTGTTTGAATTTTATCGGCCTGTAAGAATGATTGAATCACTTGTCCCCCATCAAGATACAATTGCTGAAATCCTTTGGCATGAATAAGGGCCTCGACTTCTGCTAATGTGCCCTGAACGAGTTCTGCTTTTCCTGTTAATGCTACGGGAATCTTGTCCAGGGTTTGGCTCCAAATAAATACAGGTTTTGAATAAGGCCAATCCACGCCAAAAGACAAAAATGTTTCAAAGCTTTTTCTGCCCATTAACAGCGCATCCACTTTTTCCATGAATGCATAATAACCCATGTCGTCATTCTCCGGCATAGGAAAGGTGTCTAAAAAGCCTACACTGCCTTGGGCATCAGCAATATAACCATCGAGGCTCGTGGCAATAAAAACGTGGTGTTTTTTCATCTTGTATGTAAATTGAAACAGAATGGCTTAAGTAAAAATAGGAAAGATTCTGGGCAAAAATCGCCTTTTTTGTCGTATTTATGTGCGTTCTAAAACACAGATTATTTATCTTTAGTAAAACATTTATAACATCATGGCGAATCAAATCTTTATTAATCTTGCAGTAAAAGACCCCGGAAAATCGATGGCATTTTACACGGCTTTGGGCTTCAAGAATAATCCGCAATTCTCCGACGAAAGTGGCAAATGCATGGTTTGGTCGGACAATATTTTTCTGATGATTCTTTCGCATGAGAAGTTCACTAGTTTTACCAAAAAGCCGATTGCCGATACAAAATCATCCATTGCTGCCTTGCTTTCGTTATCTATGGATAGTATGGAAGAAGTCAATCAAGTCGTGGAAAGCGGCTTAAGTGCAGGCGGTATCGAACCCAATGAAATGCGCGATTATGGTTTTATGGTGCAACGCACGATTGAGGACTTCGATGGACATACCTGGGAGATATTTCACATGGATATGTCGAAGTTGCCGGCTTAGGCTTGTCAAAATAATATCACTTAATGAGAACTCAACTACAACTTACTATGAAAAAATTTGCCGGTATTATTTTCCTAATCTTGTTTGTATTTTCAGCTTCTGCAAAGGATAATATTCAGATCAGCTTCTCCAATGATTACAAAGATGTTTATCATCTTTCATTGATTATCTACACGCCGGATGGGAAAATTCAAACGCGCGTAAGCAACTTGGCCCCCAACGAACTAAAATCCTATTCGTTGCCTGCTAACACCGAGATTTACATTGCAGATAATAAGCAGGAGGCTTTTGCGATGAAGGGTAATGACATAAAAGCAACCGGAGTAAAACCATATATCGTAGTTAAAAATTCAGATGCCCAAAGAGTGGTTTTATTAAGTTCGATTGGTCAAACCCCAAAGACCGCATTGAAAACTTGGCGGGAATCTACGGATGGGAAGAAATTCACCAACTGGGAAGCATCTCCAACAGGCCAAAAAATACATGCCGGTGCAATTAAAATTAATCGGGCTATTCGTGGCAATGCGCAACTTAGGGGTGTCGTTACATCGCTCCGTTTGCCGGAAGGTTCTAGCCTTGGTTTTGGCATCATGGTCAACATCCAAGGGGACGATTATATTCTTGCTTTTGGAGGAGAAACGGATGATGAATTTGATGCATTGCGAAACCTACAGGTGAACGATCAAATTATCATCAAAAGTCATCACGTTTCGAAAGCACCCAAATACGACTTTGCGATTCTTTCACCGAGCTACGTGACACAAGGTGCTAAAATTGTGTATAAGCGTGTCCAAGCTAAGGGCGGTTGCTAATTCCATTACCATGCAAGAAGTACTTAAAAAACTACGATTCAAAGGCGATGGAATCGTCATTCAAGCACCTAAGGACCTTGCGGACGCATTTCTTGCACATCGATGTAAAATGGAGTTCAATTCGGACTCAAGCACAAAAACGCTTGTTTTCGTTTCGGATAAGGATGAGTTAACCCACTTTCTGAATGATGGACTCAAACACATTGTGCCAGATAGCGTTTTTTGGATTGCCTATCCCAAAGGCACCTCCAAATTGAAATCAAACATCAACCGCGATAGCATTCGAATGACCGTTGAGGAGTTTGGCATCACGACCGTTTCTGCGATTTCCATCGATGATACTTGGAGTGCATTACGTTTTCGGCCCATCGATCAGGTGGGGAAATAATCATTTTATTCAGACCTTATGATCAAATTCGCTTACACAATCCTTTATGTCGAAGATGTCTCGAAAACCGTTCAGTTTTATGAGCAAGCATTCGGATTCAAGACCAAGTTTATCACCCCAGATAATTCCTATGGCGAAGTTATTACGGGTGAAACAACGCTTTCCTTCGCGTCCAAAACATTAGCGGGCTCTAATTTATCCGATGGATTTATCGAGAGTAAAATCCATGATAAGCCGCTGGGGATTGAAATAGGTTTTACGACGGATGATGTTTCGGCAACCATGAAACAAGCTGTAGCGTCAGGTGCGATATTATGTGAGGAGGCCAAAGAAAAACCTTGGGGACAAATCGTTGGATACGTTCGCGATTTGGATGGTTTTTTGATTGAGATTTGCACACCGATTTCCTAACACCAATGAAAACATACATTTCACTCCTGTTTTGCTTGAGTATTTTTTCAGAGGCTCACTCCCAAAACCCCGATGAAAAAAAGGTCGCAAGCACCGAACAAGCATTGTTCAACAAGATTGCGCAATTGGATAGCGCCTTGTTTGCTGCCTATAATGCCAAAAATTTGCCCTTGTTAAAAACCTATTTCACAACAGATTTGGAGTGGTACCAGGACAATGGCGGGTTGATTGCTTTTGATCAGGTTTTTAGCAATTTCCAACAGATTTTCAATCGAGATTATGACCTGAAACGGAATCTGGTGGAAGGGAGTTTGGAGGTCCACCCAATTCAGGGGTTTGGTGCGATTGAAATAGGGAAGCACCAGTTTAAGCATATTGAAAATGGGAAACTCGAAGAGGGGACGTTTAAATTTTTGATGATTTGGAAGAACGAAAACGGGACATGGAAGATTTCAAGGGTCGTTAGCTATGACCATTAATTTTTGACTATGCTACTTACAATCATCCCCAAACTTCCCATGCGCGATAAAAGTCGGACGAAGGCCTATTATGTGCATGGACTAGGATTTGCAGAACTTGCCGACTACGGGAATTATTTGATTCTAAAGAAGGACGAAATTGAAATTCATTTTTTCGAATTCCCTGGCTTGAATCCGTTAGAAAATTACGGGCAGGTTTATATCCGAGTACTTGACATTGAAGCGCTTTATCAGGAATTGGTCGCGAATAATTTTCCTATTCATCCGAATGGCGTTTTGTCGAAAAAACCCTGGGGCCAGCAGGAGTTTAGTCTATTAGATCCGGATCATAATTTGCTGACATTGGGCCAGGCAATTTCCAATTAATACGCTGCGAATTTGCCCAATCGCTCCCGAAATTTGCTAGGAGCTACACCTAAGACCTTTCGGACGTATCGACTGAAAAATGTCAGGCTGGAGAAATTAAGCATGTAGGCAATTTCCGAAATGGTCAATGATTTATCTTCCAACAAGGCAATGATTCTTTGCGTTGTATAATTTTGTATCCAATCAGACGCAGTTTTTCCGCTACTCTTCTTACAAATTTCTGTTAAGTATTTAGCGGATATCGCTAAGTTATCCGCATAAAAACAAACTTCTCGTTCTTCTATGCAATGCTGCCGGACCTCATGAAGAAATCGTTCAAACAGGGTTCCTTGCTGCATAGAGCTTGTCCGTTTTCCCATTTCTCTTGAAAAAATATGCCACATATCTAAAATGAATAGCTGAAGCTGAAGACCGACGATTTGTTGATGAAAAATATGATCCTTGTCTCGGTATTTCTTTTCAATGCATGCAAAGTTTTCTAAGCATATCTTGCTCTCTTTTTCATTTAATCGAACAATTGGAAATTCTTTTGAAAATAAATAGGCTTTAATGCCCCAGCGAGTGTCTGGATTGTTTTGGCTCATTAGGTCAAACGAAACCATCAAGCAGCTGGCTTTAAAGTCGGTCGATAATCGTATTTCTGAAACAGTATGCTTAGGCAACCAAATGGCAATTTCATTTTTCTCAAGAGAATAGTTTTTATTCTCAATGCTAAATTGTCCATGTCCTGATTCACAAAGAATATGTGTAAAATAGTTCTCTAGATTTTCATATAAGATCATTTTGTTTTGGTCCGTAATTGTAAGGAGACGAATTGCGTTTGTTTGCATAGAGCTTACTCATTTAAGACTTTAAGGTAACAAAAAAGAAATTTGTGACATAATTAATGTAATATATGTCAGCACAATATCCTTAACGAAGGCTAGTTTTGTAAAAAATCAATTCCGCGTATGAGAAATACATTTTTTAGCACCTTGTGTTTGTTTATTTTAACATCAACTGTATTATTTGCCCAAAACATGGAAAAACCATCAACAATTGAACAGCGATTAAGTGCCATGGAAGATCGTATGGCGATTGAAGTTGTCCTTAATACCTTTTCTAATTTAGCTGACACCAAAGAAATCGATCAGCAAGTTTTACTTTTTACTAAAGACGGTATCGTCGAGTCAATCGCAAAGGGTCAAGCGTCAACTGTTTTGCAAGGTAGAGAGCAGTTGAAAAATGCTTTTTCTGCTTTTTTGGAAAACTTCCATACGGTGTATCATCAAAACGGCCAAAAAACTATTAAGCTGTTAGGGGATCATGCAGAGGTAACGAGTTATTGTCGCGTAATCTTAGTGTCTAAGCAAAATGAAAAAGAAATCAAAACAACGCTGTATACAATCTATAAAGATCTCTTTGTTAAAGAAAAAGGCAATTGGCTGATTAAGCACCGAACATCCAACTTTGTTTTTCGGGAAGTCGAAGAGGTGAAATAGAGCTTTCTAGTCTGAATACTCCACCATCCACTCGATTCCATATTTATCTCGAAATGCCCCTAAATAGGAGCCCCAAGGGCCTTCATCCAAGGGCATTTCTACAGTTCCGCCGTCCGACAAGCCATTGAATAGTGCCTCGGCCTCTGCTTGGCTTGCTGCGGAAATGGTAATCTTGCTGCGGTTCTCCTCCTCACTCACAACACCTAAAAAATTAGGCACATCACTTCCTGATAAAACGAACGAAGAACCGATGGGTAAACGAATCAACATAATCTTATTTTGCTCGTCTTCAGGGAATGAAAAATCCGGATTATTCAAATCCTTAAAGCGCATCAAGCGCGAGAACGCTCCGCCAAAAACGGAACGATAAAATTCAAATGCTTCTTCAGTATTGCCGTTGAAGTGAATGTGTGGGTGAATGGCTGCCATACCGACAATTTACTAAATGATTTTTAAAACTTATTGCCCCCTTTTTCGTTTTTAATCGGGTAACGTTATCCTATTGTAATTATGACCCCCAAAAAAGTTCTCATCTCTGGTGCCAGCATAGCAGGTCCTACTTTAGCCTTTTGGTTAAATCGTTTTGGTTTTGAAGTAACGATTGTGGAGCGCGCGGAATCCTTACGATTGGGAGGCCAAAATGTCGACATCAAAGGCGCCGCGCAAAAAATCGCGCAATGGATGGGCATTGAGGAGGAAATTCGCGCGGCGGATACGGGTGAGTTGGGCGTCCGTTTTGTAGATGAGAATGATGTAGTCAAGGCCGCTCTTCCGAAAGGCGAATCCAATTTGGGAACGTCAGAGTTAGAGATTTTGCGAGGCGACTTGGTCAAGATATTATACAAGCATACCAAAGATCATGTTGAGTATCTGTTTGGCAATCAAATCACAGCGCTAAACGAAAAGGATGACACCGTATCTGTGACTTTCCAAAACGGTGAAATCCGCGATTTTGATTTGGTTATTTGTGCGGACGGCATTCGATCGCGAACACGCCAATTGATTTTTGGCGACGAACCGTTCGTTAGGCCTGTTGGGCTTTATGTTTCCTATTTTACGATTCCACGTGGACCCTCGGATAGCCGTTGGGCCCGTTGGTATAACGCAACGAATTCGCGCGTGATCGTCATGCGTCCGGATAACGAAGGCACGACGCGTGCGTCCTTTTCGTTTATGTCGGAGCCCATGGGCTATGAAAAATTATCTTTAGACGAGCAAAAGCAACTTTTACGGGATAAGTTTTCAGATGCCGGTTGGGAAGCCAAACGCGTCTTAGCCGCCATGGAGGAGAATTCCGATTTGTATTTTGATGCCATTAGCCAAGTCATTGCGCCTCGTTGGTCGAAAGGCCGCTGTGCCATGACGGGTGATGCGGCGTTTTGTCCATCGCCGCTGACGGGTATGGGCGTTAGTCTTTCTGTGTTGGGAGCCTACATTTTGGCCGGGGAATTGTCGCGCCATGCGAATTATGCGAATGCATTTGCTGCCTACGATAAAGCCTTTCGGCCTTATGTGACGAAGATTCAGAAACTTCCTCCGGGAGTACCCGCTTTGGCACATCCCAAAACGAAAATGGGGATATTCTTCTTGAATACGATTCTCAATGTCATTTCGAGTAAGTTCGTGATGAAAATCAGTGAGCTGTTTTCGGATAAAAACAAGTCCTCGACAGATGATACGATTGAGCTGGAGGAGTATTGGAAAGTTATATAGGGCCATCTTATGAATTATTCGTGTATTTTTGAAGGCTTAATTACACGAAAAACATGTTTACCCTCGATCAAATCACTTCTGCCCACAGCTGCGTTAAATCCGGAGCAGATTTCCCTCAATACATTCGTGACCTGAAGGGCTTGGGCCTTACAAAATACGTGGCCTTCGTGGAAGATGGGCATGTGGATTACCATGGTGAACATCAGCAATTCGTTCAGGCTCCCGGGAAATACGATGCAATGGTTATGTCCGATGCGCTAAAGGAAGATGTGTTTAAAGAAGAACTTTTGGTACACCAACAAGGTAAAACCGATTATCCGACTTTCATTCGAATGTGTGCTGAAACGGGCATCTCAACTTGGGAGGTTGATCTACTGAATTTGACTTGCACGTATTTTGATCAGGCGGGCAATGAAGTTTTACAAGAACAAATTCCAGCATAAATTCGCATGAAAGAAACTCCCGCTCATACCGACAAGATTGCGAAAATGACTTTTTCCTCCGTCTATCCGCACTATGTAACCAAAATCATCAAGAAAGGAAGGACTGAGGAAGAACTGCTACAAGTGATTCATTGGTTGACTGGTTTTGATGCGGCAGAAGTGCAGGCGCTGATTGACGAAAAGGCCTTGTTTAGTACCTTTTTTGATAAGGCCACATTACATCCGAATGCTCATTTAATCACAGGGGTAATTTGCGGATACCGCATTGAAGAAATTGAAAATCCGCTAACAAAACAAGTTCGTTTTTTGGATAAATTGGTCGACGAATTAGCTAAAGGAAAAGCTATGGATAAAATCTTACGAACATCGAAATGAACAATCTTCAATCCTTCAAAGAATCCCTTGTTTTAGACAAGCCAGACGCACAGCTTTCGACGATTTTAAAAAGTCTTTGGTACGATGCCAAAGGGGATTGGGATCAAGCCCATGCGCTGATTGATCAGTTGGGCGATCGTGATTCTGCCTGGGTGCATGCATACTTACACCGAAAGGAAGGTGACATTTGGAATGCAGATTACTGGTATGCACGTGCGAAGAAAACGCGGCCGAGCTATTCACTCGAAGAGGAATGGTCGAATCTTTTGGCTTATTTCATCGACCGTATTTGATCCCAAAGTATCATTATTTGGCATAAAAGTATCATGCTTTTCCTCATGCAAAGGTTCAATTTTGTTCTTCAATAGAACAAAACCGATGAAAATGAGAAACCTACGATTATGCATGCTTGCTCTATTGCTGAGTCCAAGCTTATTTGCCCAAACGACCCAATTGATTTATGTCAATCCTAATACAGGGAATGATAGTCAAGATGGCTCCCAGGCCCACCCTCTTCGCAGCTTACCCGCTGCTGCGCGTTTAGTCAATGCGAGTGAAGGCGAAAATCCAATAACGATTTTACTAGCTTCCGGCGTCTATGCTTTGATGGAGCCTTCAACTTTCCATCCGACCAAACGAACGTTTACGAAACAAGCGCGATTAACCATTCGTGCAGAGGTTTTACCTGATGATCCTAATTGGAATTCAGGTAGTATGCCCACTTTAATCCACACCATGCCATTATCTG
>Ga0228703_1001501_pt1 | contig 14049 bp, 13 predicted proteins | sample McNCre217_Aug_MG_3_FD_178020 | JGI IMG/M metagenome (GOLD analysis project Ga0228703, IMG submission 178020) | Freshwater microbial communities from McNutts Creek, Athens, Georgia, United States - 29-17_Aug_MG | ecosystem: Environmental > Aquatic > Freshwater > Creek | place: USA: Georgia... | reverse complement strand
AATTATTACATTTACATCTGCCAAAAAACCTTTTTCTGCTGTGCTAGACAGTTTATTTTGAAAAATATGCGTAATTTTTACCTTGTTCTATTGTCCGCCGCCCTAATCCATCCTCTTATGGCTCAAAAATCATTACAAACAGATAAACATGTAGTATACCAAATGATGTTTCATCTTTGGGGAAATCAAAATACAGAGGTTAAAAGAAATGGTTCGGCTGTAGAAAATGGGGTTACGAAGTTCAAAGATGTTTCCACTAAAGGTTTACAAGCACTAAAAAAGAAAGGATATTCTCATTTATATGCAACGGGTATTTTAGAACATGCTACGATGGAGGATAATTCAGCCTTTGGATCGCCCATAGATCATCCTCAAGTAGTAAAAGGTCGAGCTGGTTCTCCCTTTGCGATTAAAGATTACTATGATGTGAATCCTTTTTTAGCTGATAAGCCAGCAGAAAGGATGCAAGAATTTGCTTCGATGTTAGATCGAATTCACAAGGCTGATCTTAAATTGATTTTGGATTTTGTGCCTAATCATTTAGCTAGAGCCTATTATTCTGATCAGAAACCTGCTGGTGTTGTTGATTTTGGCCAAAACGATAACAAGGATATCTCCTTCTCTCCTGCTAATAATTTTTATTATTTACCTGGGACTCAATTTACTATTCCCAATGGAGTAAATCCACCTGTTCCGGTAACTATTCCTTATGTGGAAATTCCGGCTAAAGTCAGTGGAAATAATGTTTTTTCAGCACAGCCTTCTATTCACGATTGGTTCGAAACGGTGAAGTTGAATTATGGTGTTGATCTGCAACAGGGAAATAAAACTCATTTTGATCCAATACCGGATACATGGCTGAAAATGACTGATATCTTGTTGTATTGGACTAAAAAAGGGGTGGATGGCTTTCGATGTGATATGGCGGAAATGGTTCCAGTGGAATTTTGGGCTTATGCTATTCCTAAAGTAAAAGCTCAAAATCCAGCGGCTATTTTCATTGCTGAAATTTATAATCCACAAGAATACCGTAATTATATTTTCAAAGGTGGTTTCGATTATTTGTATGACAAAGTTGGTCTATATGACGGTATTCGCCACATCATGGAGAAAAAAACGGGTGCAACAACGGCTGACATTTCCCGCGTATGGCAAAATGAATCAGGCGATTTTGCTAACCATATGTTACGTTTTTTAGAGAATCATGATGAGACTCGCTTGAATTCTCCGGCCTTTGCAGCGGCCAATTTTTGGTCAAGTATTCCAGGTATGGTTTTGACGGCGAGTATGCATGATGGACCCTTGATGATTTATTTTGGTCAAGAATTTGGGGAGAAGGCTCAAGAAATTGAAGGATTTAATGAGGCGGATGACCGCACGACAATGTTTGATTTTTACCGCGTGGATACCCATCAGCGCTGGTTAAATGGAGGGAAGTTTGATGGGGGTAAATTAACAAAAGAGGAAAAAGCGATTGACTCATTCTATTCAGACTTATTGTCGTGGATTAATGCTAGTGAAGTCATTCAAAAAGGCAAGTTTTTTGATCTTCAATATGCACAAAATGCAAGCTATCCTAAAGATAAAGTGTATGCTTACTTACGCTATACTGAGAAAGAGCGCAACTTGATTGTGTGTAATTTTGATTCTGAAAATCAAGACTTTAGTGTCGAAATTCCTACCCTGGCTTTGGATATGATGGGTATTAAATCAGTTGCATTAAAATCATTGAAGTCCTTCGTGCCTCCTGAGAATCAAGCAGCCAAGGTAGAAGGAAATCGTATTCAAATACCTGCTAATTCAGCATTCGTATTAAAACTATAAAACCATGAAGAAATTTAACAAACCCCGTTTAAGCATAGGCCAAATATTCAACATGAGTGTTGGATTTTTAGGGATTCAATTCGGCTTTGCCTTACAAAATGGAAATGCTTCTCGTGTTCTCCAAAATTTTGGAGCTGATGTAGAGCAATTGTCTTGGTTTTGGTTAGCGGCCCCATTAACGGGCATGATCATTCAGCCTATTATTGGTTTTTATTCGGACCGCACTTGGAATGGTTTGGGGAGAAGAAAGCCATTCTTTTTAACAGGGGCTATTTTAGCAGCGACAGCTTTGTTTTTCTTTCCACATGCGGGAGCCTTAGCTAATTTTATACCTCCAATGATCGTGGGTGCCGGTATTTTAATGATGATGGATGCTTCGTTTAATGTGGCAATGGAACCATTTAGAGCCTTGGTTGCAGATAATTTACCGGAAGAGCAAAATACCCTTGGTTTTTCTATTCAAACCTTTTTGATTGGAATTGGGGCGGTTGTAGGCTCTTGGTTACCTTATATGTTTGGCAACTGGTTTGGAATTTCGAAAGTAGCGGCAGAAGGTCAAATCCCGGATAATGTTTTGTATAGTTTTTACGTAGGGGCAGCGGTATTCATTACAGCTATTATTTGGACAATTATAACGACAAAAGAATATTCACCTGCAGAAAGAGAAGCCATGGGTTTTGTGGAAGAAGGGGAAAAAGATTCTATCTGGTCCGTTTTTCGGTATATTAAAGAGATGCCATTTACGATGCGTCAGTTAGGTGTGGTTCAATTTTTCTCTTGGTTTGCGTTATTTTCGATGTGGGTGTTTTCTACTCCAGCGATTGCGCATCATGTATATGGATTGCCTATGAATGATCATAGTTCGCCTGAGTTCCAAAATGCAGCCAACTGGGTCGGAATAATTTTTGGTGTTTATAGCGCGGTATCAGCTATTTATGCTGTCTTTTTGCCGCGAATTGCTCGTGTTTTAGGAAATAAGGCGACACATGCGGTTTCATTAATCGCTGGGGGTATGGGATTAATTTCTATTTATTTTATTTCAGATCCACAGATGCTTATTTTGAGCATGGTGGGTGTGGGTATGGCATGGGCCTCTATTTTGGCGATGCCGTATGCCATTTTAGCAGGTTCTATTCCGATGTCTAAAATGGGAGTATATATGGGTATTTTTAATTTCTTCATCACATTACCCCAAATTGTGAATGGCATCATCGGCGGTTCCATTGTTAAATATGTATATGGAGGAAATGCCATTTTTGCCATTGTAGCTGCGGGTGTATTTTTCATTCTAGGTTCCATCAGTGTATTATGGATTAAAGAAGAAGCCTAATATGAAGTTTTGGGTATTCTTATTGTTCCCTTTTTTTGGTATTTCTCAAGTTATTCCACCTAAGGTAAACTCAGCTATCCAAGCGGCACATAAACAACACAATCCTTTAGTCATTGCAGATCAATTCTATGGTTTGCCATATGCATCCCATGCATTATCAAAGGGAAATCCGGAAACGTTTGTAATCGATTTTTCGGGTTTTGATTGCGTGACTTTTGTGGAGAATGTGTGGAGTTTATATCGTTCTAATGGAATAGATTCGACATTCTTACGCGAATTAGAGCTGATTCGATATGCCAGAAAGCCTATTTCATTTGAAAATAGAAATCATTATCTGAGCGCTATGTTTGCTCAAATGGAAGATAAAGGTTTGTTTAAACAAGTCATTCCTCCTGCTTATCGTGTTTTGGCGGTAAAAAAAGTAGATTTTTTATCGCAATTTTTGGCCCCTAAAAAATGGCTGGTTGTACTCCCAGCTATTCAACAGATGGAAGAAGATTTAGCTCCGATGACTTATATTCCTTCGGCTAAATTTTCTACTATCGTTACTTATTTACAAAATGGAGATATAATCGCTTTTGTATCTAAACGCAAAGACCTTGATTACCAGCACGTAGGATTTGTACGTGAATTCAAAGGTGAATTTCACCTCGTTCATGCTTCGCAAGATCGTAAGCAAGTGTGTCAATCAGTTGAATCAATTTCCGTATATTTAAAGAATCATCCTTCAATGATAGGATTTAATGTCTTTAGACCGGAATATGCCAACTAAACAATACGATTTTGATCAAATTATTGATCGCCATCAAACCCACAGTTTCAAATGGGATAATGTCACTTATCCTGCCCATCTTGATATGCTACCTATGCCGGTGGCGGATATGGATTTTCCAGTGGCAGATGAAATTTTAGCAGCATTAGACCGTATTACCTCACATGGGATTTTGGGCTATTCGATTGTTCCTGAAGCATTGCATATCGCTGCACAGCGAAAAATTGAGCGTGATTATGCTTGGTCTACGTCACTTGAGTCGCAAGTTTGGATACCTGGCATCGTGCCTGGTATAACAGCGGCTTGTGCCGCATTAACAAATGAAAGAGAAGGAATCATTACAGCGATTCCTGTTTACCATCCTTTTCATTTAGTGGCAGGTTGGGTGAATTGCCCATTAATTACCTTTGAAATGAAAAAAGAAGGCGATAGGTGGACTTTTGATTTTGAAGATTTTGAAAGAGGCCTTCAGCAAGGTCCTAAGGTTTTCTTGCTTTGTAATCCACATAATCCAGGCGGTACTGTTTTTAATGAGTCCGAGATTAGGCGCATTGTTGATCTTTGTGCCAAATACAATGTCACCATTGTTTCGGATGAGATTCATGCGGATTTACGGATAAATCCCCAATCGGAGCATATTTCAATTGGTCGATTCGAAAAACAACCAATCATTAGCTTTTTTGCTACTTCTAAAGCCTACAATACGGCTGGTTTAGGAGGTGCGGTAGCGATTATTCCTGATGCATCGCTTCGGGATAAATTCACTAAAGCTTCAGCCGGATTCTTTTCTATGCTTTCGCGGCATAGTATTGAGGTAATGTTAGCCACTTACGCATCTGGTGACGTATGGTTAGAACAACTCCTACCCTATTTAAAATCGAATCATGACTTGTTGTTTGATTTTGTGAAATCAACACCTGGTTTAGACATGCAACCTTTAGAGGCCACTTATTTAGCATGGATTGAATTTGATGAGGCCTTATATGGTGATTTTCAACAGAAATGTTGGAATGCAGGATTGCACCTGCTGCGGGGTGAGCAATTCAAAGGACGAAATTTTGTTCGTTTGAACTTTGCTTGTCCTCGTCCATTGTTAGAAAAAGCGATGGAACGGATGAAAACAATAACGCATGGCTAAACTGTTGAAGTTTTTCTTGTTTGTGCTATTGCTGGGATTTTTGGCCTATATTTTTGTGTACATAGCGGAATTGGATGATCAACCTGAAGAAACCGAAATGACTGATGCGGATGTAGTGAAGGCTTATGGTGATTCCTTAGCAATGGTGGCTGCAGATGATACGATCTCCAGGTCATTGGTGTCTGAATTGAATGCTGCTTTTGAAGACTTTACGGTTTCAGTCATAGGAGGAAATATGCGCATTGAAAAAAGTCATGCACTACTTTTAGAAAAGGAATGGACTGATTTTGTGGCTTCTTCAGTCTTTTCTACGGATTTGAATGGAAATGAGAAACCAGAATTTTGGGTGGCAGGATGGCAGGGTAAAAATTACCGCATTTTTGCTTTTGAATATGAAGCAGGTAAATTGAATTCTATTCGATTTCCGACGATTATGGGTAGGCAGCGTTTAGGCTATGCTGGTTCAGATAGTTTATACTTAGAAAAAGCTGTGATTGTCCATTCCTTTGGCTATGAAAATGATCCTTATGCTGATATCTCTACGGGGATAAGAGCCTGTTATTATAAATATGGAGCGGACGGAAGTTTTGTTCTCTCTAAAACCTTAGACCTAGAAAAAAAAGATGAGTAAAGTTGAATTGCGTTCGCAACAGTGGTTTGGTAAGACGGGTAAAGATGGTTTTATCTACCGCGCTTGGATGAAAAACCAAGGTATTCCAGATGATTATTTTCAAGGGAAACCGGTTATTGGTATTTGTAATACTTGGTCTGAATTAACGCCTTGTAATGCGCATTTCAGGGAATTAGCGGAATTTGTGAAAAAGGGGATTATTGAGGCGGGTGGATTTCCAGTCGAATTTCCCGTGATGTCTTTGGGCGAAACGTTAATCAAACCTACCGCCATGTTATATCGCAATTTAGCGAGTATGGATGTAGAGGAATCGATTCGGGCTAACCCCATCGATGGTGTGGTTCTCATGTGCGGTTGCGATAAAACGACGCCATCTCTCGTGATGGGTGCTTGTAGTGTAGATTTGCCTACTTTAGTGATCTCAGGAGGACCTATGATGAAGGGGAAGTTCAAAGGAAAGGAAATAGGTACTTCTGATGTGTGGCGCTTTGCTGAAGCCTATAAATTAGGGGAATTAACCCAAAAAGAATTTATTGAGGCGGAAGCTTGTATGGCAAGAACCCCAGGGCATTGTGCCGTAATGGGAACGGCGTCTACAATGGCAACGATGGTGGAAGCTTTGGGATTAAGTTTACCTCAAAATGCTGCCATTCCAGCGGCAGATGTGCGTAGAAAAGTATTAGCACAGCATTCAGGACGTCGAATAGTGGAGATGGTGAATGAGGATTTAAAGATGTCCAAAGTTTTAACACGTCCTGCTTTTGAAAATGCCATTCGAGTGAATGCTGCTACGGGTGGTTCTACCAACTTTGTGATTCATTTAACGGCTATTGCGGGTCGTTTGGGTGTTGATTTGCAGCTAGATGATTTTGATGAGTTCTCTCGTAATATTCCACTTTTGGCAAATATTCAGCCTTCTGGTGAGCATTTTATGGAAGACTTGTACTATGCAGGTGGGCTTCCGGCTTTAATGAATCAAATGAAAGATCATTTACATACATCCATTGTAACAGTGAATGGTAAAACAGTGGGAGAAAATATTGATAATACTCCTATTTATGATCCAAGTATCATTTCATCATTTGAATCTCCTTTTAAGCCTGATTCAGGAATAGCCGTTGTTAGAGGTAATTTAGCTCCTAACGGGGCTGTTTTAAAGCCATCTGCCGCATCGAAAGCCTTGTTTAAACATAGAGGAAAGGCCGTGGTCTTTGAAAATATAGAAGATTACCATGCGCGAATTGATTCTCCAGAATTAGAGGTGGATGAGAATTCAGTGATGGTATTGAAAAATGTAGGCCCTAAAGGTTACCCAGGCATGGCTGAAGTAGGTAATATGGGTATCCCCAAAAAGCTGTTAGAAAAAGGTGTGAAAGATATGGTCAGAATTTCTGATGGCCGGATGAGTGGAACAGGTTTTGGGACGGTTATTCTTCACGTTTCTCCTGAATCAGCCGCAGGTGGACCCTTGAATTGGGTGCAAAATGGGGATTTTATCGCACTTGATGTCGAAAATAGATCGATTCAATGGGAAGTTTCAGATGCTGAGTTAGAGGCGCGCAAATTGGCGCATCCATTCGAAAAGCCTCAAACGATACGTGGTTACGTAGGTTTATTTATCGATCATGTGGAGCAGGCAGATCAAGGAGCTGATTTTGATTTCTTGAAAGGTGGTTCCGGTTCTATCGTCACGCGTGATTCTCACTAACATGAAAATTTACATCGTCACCGGAGCAGGACAAGGAATTGGGTATCAAATTGCCAAACAATTGAGCGAGGAAGGGCATCTTGTCGTATCGAATGATATTGACGCAAAACTCTTATCTGGACCTTATTCGAAAGCCGGTGACGTTAGTTCTATTCCCTTTATCCAAGAATTGGTTGCTTATGCACAAACTCTCCCAGGCGAATTAGCGGGTTGTGTTTGTAATGCGGGTATCACGACTTTTGGCAGCTTTTGGGATTATAGTCCTGAATCCATGCATTCTTTGCTGGATTTGAATATTCAAGGGACCTTTTTTCTGATTCAAGAAGTAGCGAAGGCCATTCGAAGAGCGGGAAATAAAGGTTCTATTGTGCTCACTTCTTCAGTCACGGGTCATCAAGCGCATCCTGATTTAGCGGCCTATGGTATGACCAAAGCTGCTTTGAATCAATTAGTTAAGAACCTGGTGGTAGACCTTTCACCAGTTCAAATACGTATTAATTCAGTTTCTCCTGGTGCTACGATGACCGAAAGAACGGAAAAGGATGAAAATTATGTAGCTGAATGGAGTCGATTAACGCCTTTAGGTAATCCGGCAGAGGTTCAGGATATCGCAGAAGCAGTCTGCTTCTTTTTGAGCGATAAGGCGAAACATATTACTGGACAAACCTTAATTGTTGATGGAGGTTGGACAAGTATCAGTCCGCCCCCGCAAGCTTAAGACCAGGCTTTTTCTAAGAAATTTAGCCAGTTTTGGTGACAGAATTTAGCGATATCAACCTCTGAAAATCCTCGTTTTAAGAGTAATTCAGGTAGTTTTTGTAAATCGGCAATCGTTTCAATGTCTGCGGGGCATTGTTCTGTTCCAAATCCACCATCTAAATCGGTGCCTAATCCAACATGATCTGTATTGCCCGCCAATGCGCAAATATGGACTAAATGATCGATTAGGGTGTTCAAACTCACCTGTTTGTTTTGTGGAGTGGATTCTCCCCTCACCCATCCCGGAACCATCATCCAGGCATCCAAAGGCATTCCTATTACTGCCCCTCTTCGGATGATCTCTTTAAACTGTTCATCACTGAATTGGCGATTGTGATCGACTATGGCTCGGCAGTTTTGATGACTTGCCCACATAGGGCCATTATGGTGTTCCATGGCCTCCCAAAAACTATCATCACACAAATGAGTCGCATCTAAAATGATGTTTAAATCCATCATTTTTCGTAATAAATCACGTCCTGCTACTCCCAGTCCACCTGTGGCATTTGTCCCTTGGGCGTAGCGTCCCGGCCCATAATGGGCAGGCCCTAAAGCACGAAGGCCATAGGCATGTGCTATTTCTAAGTATTCAACAGATACAATGGAATCTGCCCCTTCTAGGCTAAGTATATAGCCTATCGTATGTGAATCATTCTCCCACAGGTTCAAGTGCTCATGTAATTCAGCCACATTTCGAATAGGCCGAAGATCACCCGTATACTCCAATGCTTTGTAATAAGCTAATTGCCCTTGTGTTTGGGCCCAAGCTTGTTCTGGACTATGCCAACCAGGCAAATCCGATTCAGGGGCAACGTATCGTGCGATTTGAGTGGCAACTACGATACCCACCTTCCCTTTTCTTAATTCATCTAAACTAACCGTCGCATTTCCACGGTCAGGTTTGTCTGTAAGTGACTTTTCTCTTGAATTTATTTCTTGAATACTTGCACGTAAATCCCGATTCCACTCGAGTGCATTCATACTCAAATCCAAATGGGCATCAATTAATAACATATTCTACGATTTCTAGCTTTAACTTCCCATAAACCTCCGTCGATTACTTGGAGATGAGAATGAAGGTTCACTGTGGGGCAAATATGGTAAGGAATCATCCGAACAATTTCACCAATTGAATAATCTTTGCTATCACCTACTTCAATAATTCCATGTTCTTCGCTCTGTGATTTTAATTCCCAACTAGGCCGATCAATGAAACGTATGCGGTTATCGATTGGATTTTCCGCTGCCACTGATTTATGTCCTAAATCAATGCAAATGGTTGTTTCTGAAGGCTTTGAGATAATTCTTGAAATAATTTCTACTCCAAATTCGAACGTGTTTTCTGGAAATAAGCCAGCATAACCCGCATCAAAGAATACAAAGGTTCCTGGGCTACAAGTGAATTTCGGATTTTTGTGATGTACTAAAAAGCTAGGTGTTCCAGAAACGACTAATTCTAATGTATTTGTGTCAATCTGATCCAATAATGAATTAAATGAGGTAAAGTCAATTTCCACATGTTTCGCTCGTTCTTTGTAGTCTTTATCCCGGATGTGGCCATCGTAAGCATGTAAGCCACGCAATTTCAGATGCGGTAAGGATTGAATGTGTTGAATTAAAGTCAACGCTTTTTCAGGCCTAATTCCTGTGCGATTCATCCCGATATTGAGGTCCACAAAAACGTTTGTTTTCGTTTCAGAAAAAACACGATCCATTTCTGAAGCGGCAAATGCATCATCCAGAATAGATGAAAAGGTGGTCTTAGGGTAATGCGAAACGAGTTGTTTAAATCGTTCCAAATTAGGACCAATCAATTGCATAGAAATTAGCACATCCTTTGCTTCTGATAAAGCTAATAGTTCTGCTTCTGCAATGGTGGCACACTTGAATTTATTTATTCCAGCAGATAATAACAATTCGTTAACTTCCTTCGTTTTATGTGTTTTGACGTGTGGACGCAAACGATTTGGATCCCCATTGACCATTTCTAGGGCTTTGGCAATATTACGTTTAACGCGATCAGGGTATACAATTAATCCTGGACTTTCAAAAGTTTCAAATGGGTTCATGAAATGGCACGGTCTAAATGAACATATCCTCCATCTACATGGATAATTTGTCCCGTTGTATGACTTGATTTAGGAGACATTAAGAAAGTAACCATGTCCCCTATTTCTTCTTTTGTTGTCATGCGTTGTCCTAGTGGTATTTTATTGCTTATGCTCTGTAATTTTTCGCTGGGATTCTCCAAAGTTTGAATCCATTTTTCATACATGGGGGTATAACATTCAGCCACGATGACGGAATTCACTCGAATGCCAAAATTTCTTAATTCTAAGGCCCATTCTCGAGTTAATGCATTACGTCCACCATTGGAAGCAGCATATCCGGAGGTGTTCCCTTGACCCGTTTCCGCCGTTTTTGACCCAATATTTACAATGGCCCCCTTACTTTTTTTCAAATAAGGCAAGGCTGCTTGCGCCATCAAATAATAGTGTGTCAAATTCGCATTAATGGACTGAATGAATTTTTCGTAATTCCCGGTTTCTAGCCCTACTCCGTCATTTAAACCAGCATTATTGACTAAACCATCAATTTTTCCGAACATATTCGCCACTTTCTCTACTACCATGCTACATTCAGTGGGATTACTTAAATCAGCTACAAAGGAAAAAGCTTGACCACCCGTTGCGTGAATTTTCTCGATACAACGTTGATTATCCTCCTCATTTCGACCCACAATAGCAACCATCGCTGATTCTAGTGCCAACGATTCCGAAATCCCTTGGCCAATTCCTTTAGCGCCACCTGTTACGATGATGACTTTTTCTCTTAATCCTAAATTCATACAGTCTCTAGTTGGTAAAATTCAGTAGCATTCAAATGATCAATAAGTTTTCTTTCTGAGTCGCTTAGCTTATTTAAAGCGACGTGCATCGTATTTACCCATCGCTCTAGGCTTGAATTGACTAAAACAACAGGATAATCACTTCCAACCATTAATCTCTTAGGACCAAATACTTCCAATGCTGTATCTACTATTTCATTTACTTGTTTTTGGGTCCAAGTAGCATCAGGTGCTTCAGTTACAATCCCTGATATTTTGGCTGAAACATGATTTAAACTTTTAAATCGTTGTATTTCTTTTTTCCATTCTTGGATATTTCCTGATTTCAAGGGGGCTTTTGCTAGATGATCTAATACGATACGCTGTTCGTCACAAGTCTCACAGAAAGTAATGGCAGAATTGATTTGATGTGGATAAATCAACAAATCATAACTAAAATCGAAGCTTGCTAATGCTTTCACGCCTCTAATAAATTCTTTTCTTGCTAGAAATTGTGGATCCTTCTCTCCTTGTACGATGTGCCTGAAGCCTTTTATTGCCTCAAATTGAGAGAAATAAGCTAGTCGATCTGCTACATTAGCACTTTGTAAATCTACCCAGCCTACTACTCCTTGAATAAATTCATTTTGTTCTGCTAGGGCCAATAAAAATAAGCTTTCCTCTTCTGAAGAATCTGCTTGAACAGCAACACAACCCGTAAATCCTTGCGCTTTAAATAGCGCCTCACTGTAATTGGGGTAAAAATCAGCACGAAGAACGGACATCTCTGGTGTAATCCAGGTATCACGTTCCTCGTTGTAATTCCAAAAATGTTGATGTGCATCAATCATTACTGATATGCCAATGCTTTTTGTTGTTGCTCTCCTAAGCCCTCCATTCCTAACGTAACCACATCACCTGGTTTTAAGTAAATGGGAGGATTAAAGCCTAATCCTACACCATGAGGCGTTCCTGTGCTAATGACATCCCCGGGTAGTAAAGTCATAAATTGGGAAATATAAGAAACCACTTGTGCTACGTTGAAAATCAATTGCTGGGTATTGCTCGTTTGAAAGCGTTTACCATTGACATCTAACCACATAGCTAAATTATGTACATCTTTAATTTCCTCTTTGGTAGCTAAAAAAGGCCCCAAAGGAGCAAAAGTGTCGCATCCTTTACCTTTGGACCAGTTTCCACCACGTTCTAACTGAAATTCACGTTCTGATAAATCATTGTGTAAACAATAGCCGGCTACATAATCGTAGGCATCTTCCTCTGAAACGTAGGAAGCTTTTTTACCGATCACAATCGCTAATTCCACTTCCCAGTCCGTCTTAGTTGAATTTTTGGGGATGATGATGTCATCATTGGGACCAGAAAGTGCAGTGGTACTTTTGAAAAAGAGAATAGGTTCTTTCGGTATCTCAGCCCCTGTTTCTTTCGCATGGTCTGCGTAATTTAAACCCACGCAGACAATTTTACTTGGTCGAGCTACGCAAGAACCTAATCTTCCTGATATAATTGGAAAATCGTTAGGGTTTAGTTGAGCTAATTTCGACAGTCCATTTGTTTCAAAAAACGATTCGTTAAAATCGACAAAGCGAGAAGATACATCATAGAATTTCCCTTCTTCGTAGAGGCAAGGTTTTTCTTTACCCGGTTCACCTATTCTTGCTAATTTCATTTTATAATTTTTTAATTACTTCCCACATCGTATCAGCTAAGAACTGATTTCCTGTTTCATTTAAATGAACACGATCCGTAGTTAAAATTCCTGAAGCTTTATTTTCGATATTGTTTTTAGCTTCATAATCCATGAACGATTTACGTAAATCGATTAAAGGAAGGTTATTGTCTTTGGCAATTTTCTTAATGATAACAGAATAGGCATTTAAGTCACCATCGTTTTCATTGGTGTTATCAAACTTCTCTCCAATGACTGTGGGTGTACATATAACTACTTGAGCATTAGATTTTTGAATCTTCTTAATTAAAGCATTATAGAAGCGCTCAAACTTGTCAGCATCTGTCCCTGTACGTGAACTTGTTTTATGCCAAACGTCATTAATACCAATGTAGATAATGACTATGTTAGGATTTTTAGCTACTACATCCTCTTCATGTCGTAGGTACAAATCATATACTTTATTACCTCCAATTCCTGCACCAATTAATTCATATTGATTAGATAGGCCTTGGGCTGCGATCATTTCGGTCATTTTAGTAATATAACCAGTTTTGCCTACACCAGCTTGTGTGATCGAATCTCCAAAGAAAATAATACGCTTAGGGCCATCCTTCTTAAATGAACTTAACGAAGTTCCCAAAATCAATAAAAGACAAATGAGTTGTTTTTTCATAGGTTTAGTTGTTTAAATAAATAAATCCACCGTCAATTGGATAATCACACCCTGTGATAAAAGCGGCTTCATCAGAACATAAATATAAAGCTAAATGTGCAATTTCTTGCGGTTTTGCCATTCGTCCAATCGGTTGAGTGGCTGAAAGTTTTTCGAACATTTCTTTTTGTTGATCTGGGTAGTTTTTGGCTATAAAACCATCTACAAAGGGGGTATGCACCCTTCCTGGTGAAATACAATTACAGCGAATCCCCTGGCCAATATAATCTTTAGCGACAGATCGCGTCATTGATTTAATCGCTCCTTTAGTCATCGAATAGCCAAAACGATCTGGAATCCCCACAGAGGCTGCCACCGATGCCATATTCAAAATAACACCTGATTTTTGCTGAATCATCCCAGGAATAAAGGCATACATGCAATGGTAGGCCCCTTTTACATTGACATCAAATATATGTTGAAAGTCTGCAGGATGCGTTTTCTCCAAATTTCCAATTTGTGGAATCCCCGCATTATTCACAAGGATATCAATCGACTTTAGTTTATCAGCAATGCCCTTTACTGCCTCGAATGACGTGATATTCACTTGATGAAAGGTGATTTCAGCTGGCATTGGTTCTACAGATGGCTTTAAATCCATCACATGTACCTCTGCCCCTTGTGCTAAGAATGTCAGCGCTATAGATTGTCCGATCCC
>Ga0228703_1001499_pt1 | contig 14074 bp, 15 predicted proteins | sample McNCre217_Aug_MG_3_FD_178020 | JGI IMG/M metagenome (GOLD analysis project Ga0228703, IMG submission 178020) | Freshwater microbial communities from McNutts Creek, Athens, Georgia, United States - 29-17_Aug_MG | ecosystem: Environmental > Aquatic > Freshwater > Creek | place: USA: Georgia... | reverse complement strand
TGGTCAAAACGCCCGAAGGCGACATCCGTCCCATCGTGCTGCGCAATTCGGCCGAGCAGATCGAAGTCGTCCGCGTCAAAGACATGTACGTACTGTCCATCAAGGGGCAAGTCAAATTCACCCATGATGCGCTGATCGACAGCCCTCTGGGCAAAATCTGAGCGCTTCAGAGGGCGATCACAAGCTCGTTTGCAGCATGTCCCGGTATTCGTCGGCCGAGGCGATGCGCGGGTTGGTCTTGTGGCAGTGGTCGGCCAGCGCCCCTGTGATGACCTGATCGAACAGGCTTTCGGTCACACCCATCGCCCCCAAGCCGGTGGGCAGGCCCAGGCGGGCGTTCATGTCCTTGATGGCGTCGGGGATGTCCGAGCCGCTTTGCAGGCCCATGGCCTGCGCCATGCGGGCCAAACGTTTGTCTTTTTGCACCGTTTCAGCCGCAGCGTTGAAGGTCACCACCGCAGGCAAAAACATGGCGTTCAAAGTGCCGTGGTGCAGACGCGGGTTCACGCCGCCCAGGCTGTGGCTCAAGCTGTGCACGCAGCCCAGGCCTTTTTGGAAAGCCATCGCGCCTTGCATGCTGGCGCTCATCATGTTCAGACGGGCTTCGCGGTCCTGGCCGTTGGTGGTGGCGCGTTCTATGTGCGCCCAGGCGCGTTGCAGGCCGTCGAGCGCAATGCCGTCGGCAGGCGGGTTGAAGGGCGCAGCCATGAAGGTTTCCATACAGTGTGCCACCGCATCCATGCCGGTGGCGGCCGTGAGCATGGGCGGCAGGCCCAGGGTGAGTTCGGGGTCGCAAATGGCGGCGCGGGGCACGATGAACCAGCTGTGAAACCCCAGCTTGCGGCCGTCATCGACGATCAAAATGGCACCCCGAGCCACCTCAGAGCCGGTGCCTGCGGTGGTGGGCACGGCAATCAAGGGAGCGACCTGGTCGGTGATCTTGAGCGAGCCGCCCTCGATGGTGGCGTAGGTCTTGAGTGGGCCTTCGTGCGTGGCGGCAATGGCCACGCCCTTGGCGCAGTCGATCGACGAGCCGCCGCCCAGAGCGATCAGGCCGTCGCAGTTGTTTTGCTTGTACACGGCAGCCGCGGCACGCACCGCAGCTTCGGTCGGGTTGGACGGTGTTTGGTCAAACACGCTGACCTGCAAGCCTGGCAGGGCGGCCAGCGCTTTGTCCAAAATACCCACGGCCTTGACGCCTGCGTCGGTCACGATCAAGGGGCGGGTGATGCCCACGCGCTCGCATTCGGCTTTGAGCAGGCTGATTGCGCCAAAGTCGATCTGGATCTGGGTGACGTAGTTGATGAAAGACATGCCAAGTTCTCCGGTGTGTGTGCAGGTGACAGACCCCTTGTGAGGGCCGTTGTACGATTTGCGTTCATTTTGATTCAGGAACCACCTTTGTCCATCCGGCCCAAGGCCCAGACCGTCACGTTGGCAACACCCGAATCCCACCCAATCCAGCTTTCATGAGCAGTCACCACACCAACCCCCGATCACTTCTAAACCCGGCCACGCGCACGCTGATCGACCGCGTGCAGAAGGCAGGACGTCCGCCCATGCACGCCATGACGGCAGCGCAAGCCCGTGCGTTTTACGACATCGGCGGCCCGATCCTGGACCTGCAGCCCGCACCCCATGTGGACCGGGTGCAGGACATCACCATCCCCGCACGCGATGGTCACCCCATGCCTGCACGGCTGTACGCCCCACAAAGCACCACGCCCTTGCCGGTGTTGCTCTACCTGCACGGTGGCGGTTTCACTGTGGGGAGCCTGACCACGCACGATGTGCTGTGCCGCCAACTCAGCCGCCAGGGCCACTGCGCCGTGGTGTCGCTGGACTACCGGCTGGCGCCCGAGCACCGCTTTCCGACTGCCGTGCACGACGCTTGGGACGCGCTGAACTGGCTGCACCAGCAGGGCCAAACTCTAGGCCTGGACAGCACACGCCTGGCCGTGGGCGGCGACAGCGCGGGCGGCACGCTCAGCGCCGTGTGCGCCCTGATGGCCCGCGATGCCGGTCTGAAGCTCGCCTTGCAGCTGCTGTTCTACCCCGGCTGCGGCTCGAAACAGGACACTACATCGCACCACACCTTTGGCGAGGGCTTCATGCTCGACAAAGACACCATCGCCTGGTTTTTTGACGGCTACATCGAAGCCCAAGACCGTCATGATTGGCGCTTTGCCCCCGGCAACGCCCCGGACCACAGTGGCCTGGCCCCAGCCTGGATGGGCCTGGCCGAATGCGACCCATTGGTGGACGAGGGCGTGCGCTACGCCGACACCCTGCGCATGGCGGGCGTGCCGGTCGATCTGGAAATTTACCGGGGCGTGATCCATGGCTTCATCACCATGGGCCGCGCCATCCCCGATGCCCTGAAAGCCCATGCCGATGCAGGCCGGGCTTTGAAACACGCTTTTGAAAGTTGAACCCATGAAACGCCAGGACTTCCGTTTTTCTCACCGCATGCGCGTGCGCTGGGTCGAGGTGGACATGCAAAAGATCGTCTTCAACGGTCACTACCTCATGTACTTCGACACCGCCGTGACCGACTACTGGCGCAACCTGGCCATGCCCTATGCCGACACCATGCACCAGCTGGGCGGCGACCTCTACGTCAAAAAAGCCAGCGTCGAGTACCACGCCAGTGCTGAAATGGATGACTACTTGGATGTGTGCATGCGCTGCGAACGCATCGGCAATTCCTCCATGACCTTTGTGGGGGCGATTTTCCGGGGCGATGAACTGCTGATCACCAGCGAGTTGGTCTATGTCTATGCCGACCCGGTGGCCAAAAAGAGCCAGTCCATTCCGCCGCAACTGCGAGACATGCTCGAAGGCTTTGAGCGCGGCGAAGACATGGTGCAGCTGCACTTGGGCTCGTGGCACGACTTTCAAAAGCTGGCGGCGCCGCTGCGCACCGAAGTGTTTGTGCAAGAGCAAAAAGTGCCCGCCGACATGGAATGGGACCACGATGATGAAACGGCCTTGCACTGTGTGGTGATCAACCGCATGGGGATGGTGCTGGCCACAGGCCGCCTGCTGCAACACGCACCGGGCGTGGCCCGCATTGGCCGCATGGCCGTCAAAAAGCAGATGCGCGGCAGCGATCTGGGCCGCCGAGTGCTGCACGCTTTGATGGCTGCCGCCCGCGAACGCGGCGATACGCAGGTGTTGCTGCACGCCCAATGCAGCGCCGAGGGTTTCTACAAACGCTCAGGATTTGAGGCGCACGGGGCGATTTTTGAAGAAGCGGGCATTGCGCACATCGAGATGGTGCGCCAGCTTTGAAGATCAGATGTCTTCGAGCAAGGCGTAGGGCAGGGGCTGAAGCGTCAATGCGGGGCCTTCGGCACTACCCACACGCAAGCCACTGTGCTGGCTCTCCAGTGTGCCGCTGACCAAGGCATCAAAGCCTTGCCCATCAGGCCGGGCTGCACCCAAGACCACGGTGGCGCAAGGCTGCTCGGGGTCGGAGGGGGTGAAGATGTCCTGCCCAGCGCTCAAGGCCACCGGGCTGTGCACCAGTGCCGTGCGGCGCTTCAAGGTGCCGCGAAACTGGCTGCGGGCCACGACTTCCTGGCCGGGGTAGCAGCCTTTTTTGAAGTTGACGCCGCCCACTGATTCGTAATTGAGCATTTGGGGAACAAAGGCTTCGAACAAGGGCTGGCTGAGCAGAGCCACACCGCTCATGACCTCGGACCAGGACCAGACTTCTGACGTCACTTCAGCGCCGGTGGGCATGGCATGGCCCAGCGGTGCCAAGCACAGGGCGCGGGGCACACGCACATCCCCCATGACGGCGGGGTAAAGCGCGACCGCATGCGCGCCATCGGCCGATGTGGTTTGCCACGGGGCGGCATCACCCACCCAAGCACGGGCGCTTTCACCCAGCAAGCCGCGCAGCTGCCACTGGCCGCTGGCGTCGGTCAATTTGACCTTGGCCCGCAGCACAAACATGGACAGGCGCTTGAGCGTCTGGGCGAGCAAGTCTTGACTCATGACCAACAACACGGTGTCGGGGGCGGTTTTGACGAGCACAAAACTCGCCTGCATGCGCCCCTTGGCCGAGCAAAACGCGGCCAAACGGGCCTGACCCACGGGCAACAACAGCACGTCGTGGGTCAGTTGGTTGTGCAAAAAGTTGGCCGCCTCTTCGCCTTGCGCCTGGATCACCCCCCAATGGGGCAGGGCGGCCACGCCGTTGAGCAAGCTGAAATTTGCGGGGGTGTTGGACTGGGTGGACATGGTGCGCTTTGACAAAAGTAGCCTGCGGCCGAAAGACAAGGGGCAGTGCGAGGCCTGAATTATGATCAAGCCTCGTTTTGACTGGGCCGATACGGCTATTTTCACGGTATTTGCAAAAGGCCTCGGGTGATCAAAAGTTTGTTCAAGGGTTTGCTGGTTTTGCTCCTGCTGGCATGTGCGCTGGCCGCCGGGGCTTACCACTGGGTCCATCAGCCCATGGGCGCTCGCATGGGCAATGCAGAGGCCCTGGATTTGTCGATCGAGCCGGGCACAACGCCCAAAACCATTGCCCAAATGGCCGTTGATTCGGGGGCCGATGTGCCCCCCATGGCCTTGTACGCCTGGTTTCGCCTGTCGGGCCAATCGCGCCTGATTCGGGCCGGCAGTTATGAATTCAACGCCCAGACCACCCCCGCAAGGCTCTTGTCCATGCTGGTGCGCGGTGAAGAGAGTTTGCGCACCTTGACCTTGGTGGAAGGCTGGAACATTCGCCAATTGCGCCAGGCTCTGGCCAAGTCCGACCAGCTCAAACCCGACAGCCAAACGCTGGACGACGAAGCTTTGATGGCGCAGCTGGGCCGACCCGGTGTGCACCCGGAAGGGCGGTTTTTCCCGGACACCTACAGTTATGCCAAGGGTTCAAGCGATCTGGCCGTTCTCAAACGCGCCATGAAAGCCATGGACAAACAGCTCGACAAAGCCTGGCAGGCACGCACGCCGCTGGCCGCCGTCAAATCACCCGAAGAAGCGCTCATCCTGGCCAGCATTGTGGAAAAGGAAACAGGCAAAGCGTCCGATCGGGCGCAGATTTCCGGGGTGTTCAACAACCGGCTGCGCATCGGCATGCTGCTGCAAACCGACCCCACCGTGATTTATGGCTTGGGCGCAGCCTTTGATGGCAATTTGCGCCGCAGCGATTTGCGCACCGACACGCCCTGGAACACCTACACCCGTGCCGGTCTGCCGCCCACACCGATTGCCATGCCCGGCAAATCGGCACTTTGGGCGGCCGTTCAACCGGCCGACACGCGGGCTGTGTACTTTGTGGCCAAAGGCGATGGCAGCAGCCATTTCAGCGCCACACTGGACGAGCACAACCGGGCCGTGAACCGTTACCAACGTGGCCAACGCGCCGCTGCGGACTGACGTTAGCGGCGACAATCGAGCTTTTACCTCTGACCCCTCTCATGACACGCGGTTTGTTCATCAGCTTTGAAGGCATCGACGGTGCGGGCAAGTCCACCCACATCGACAGCGTGGCCGCGCTTTTCCGACAGGCGGGCAGGGCGCTCGTGCTGACCCGCGAGCCCGGTGGCACGCCCTTGTCCGAGAAGCTGCGCGAGCTGGTGCTGCACGAGCCAATGGACCCGCTGACCGAGGCTTTGCTGATGTTTGCTGCACGCCGCGAGCATTTGGTCCAGGTGATCGAGCCTGCTTTGGCGCGGGGTGATGTGGTGCTGTGCGACCGTTTCACCGATGCCACCTTTGCGTATCAGGGCGGTGGCCGTGGCTTTGACTGGCAGGTGCTTAGCCAGCTCGAGCGCATGGTGCAACAAACCCCGAATGGCGTTTTGCGCCAGCCCGAGCTGACGGTCTGGTTCGATCTGGACCCGGCCATTGCCGCCGAACGCCTGGCCTCTGCCCGTGTGCCCGATAAATTTGAATCGCAACCGGCCGATTTTTTTGCCGCCGTGCGCGAAGGTTATGCCCGCCGCCTGGCCGAGATGCCCGAGCGCTTTGCCCGCATTGACGCAGCCCAAAGCCGGGAAGCCGTGGGTGCCGATGTGGTCCGCGCCGTGCAGACTTGGTTGCAAAAGGTTGGCGCATGAGTTCGGTCCTGAATGCGCCCTGGATCGCCCGTCAGACCACCGAACTGCTGGCCCAACGTGGCCATGCCTGGTTGCTGCAAGGGCCCTCGGGCTTGGGCCAATACGAATTGGCGCTGGCTTTGGTGTCGGCCTGGCTGTGTGACAAGCCCAGCGAGCAGGGGGCTTGCGGGGACTGCCCCAGCTGCCACGCAATCGCCGTGCGCACCCACGCCGATCTGGCCGTGCTGATGCCCGAGACTCAGATGATGGAGTTGGGCTGGCCCTTGTCCGAAAAGGCGCAGGCCGAGATCGACGACAAAAAACGCAAGCCCAGCAAGGAAATCCGTGTCGAAGCCATGCGCGATGCGGTGGAGTTTTCGCAGCGCACCGATGCCCGTGGGCGCGGCAAGGCGGTGCTGGTGTTTCCTGCCGAACGCATGAACACCGTCACGGCCAACGCTTTGCTCAAAACGCTCGAAGAACCGCCAGGCGATGTGCGGTTTGTGCTGGCCACCGAGGCTTCGCATTTGTTGCTGCCCACCATCCGCAGCCGCTGCCTGGCCCACACCATGAAGTGGCCCGAGCCCGATGAAGCCCTGCCGTGGCTGCTGACGCAAGGCGTGCCCGATGCCGTGGCGCAGGCCTTGCTGCGCAGCGCTGGCGGTCGTCCGACCGATGTTTTGCGCCAGGCTGAAAGCGGTTTGTCGCCCGATTGGTGGGCTGCTTTGCCCAAAGCCATGCACCAAGGCGATGTGCGCCATCTGGCCGACTTGAGCCCTGCTCAGGCCATCGATGCCTTGCAAAAGCTTTGCCACGACCTGGTTTTGCGCCAAGCGGGTGCCGAGCCCCGTTTCTTTGACCTCAGCCAGTTGCCCGCCTGCAAGGCCTCGGTCATGGTGCTGACCGATTGGTTCAAGCGCCTGATGCAGTCGGCGCGGACCGCCGAACACCCTTTCAATGCCGGTCTGATGCTCGAAGCCTTGACCGCTGATGCCCAACAAACCCTGCGTTCGCAGGGCTGATTCATGTACACCGATTCCCATTGCCATTTGACGTTTCCCGAACTGCAAAACCAGTTTGAAAGCATCCGCACGGCCATGCAGGCCGCCCAAGTGACCCGCGCCCTGTGCATTTGCACCACGCTGGAAGAATTTGACACGGTGCATGCGCTGTCGATGGCGCACGACAACATTTGGTCCACCGTGGGCGTTCACCCCGACAACGAAGGCGTGCGCGAGCCGAGTCTGCAGGACTTGCTCGACGGCGCGGCGCGGCCCCGCGTGGTGGCCATCGGCGAAACCGGGCTGGACTACTACCAGATGGACGAGCGCAAAGGCGGGCGGACGGTGGCCGACATGGAATGGCAACGGGAGCGCTTTCGCACCCACATTCGGGCGGGTCGGCAGACGCAATTGCCCCTGGTGATCCACACGCGCCAGGCGTCGGACGACACCTTGGCGATCCTGAAGGAAGAGGGCGAAACGGGTGGAGCAGGGTGTGCGGGCGGTGTTTTCCACTGCTTCACTGAGTCTGAACGGGTGGCTCGGGCTGCACTCGATTTGGGCTACTACATTTCGTTTTCCGGCATCCTCACATTCAAGACCGCGGCCGACTTGCGAGAAGTGGCCAAGTTTGTGCCCGATGACCGTTTGCTGATCGAAACCGACAGCCCCTATCTGGCCCCTGTGCCTTACCGGGGCAAGACCAACAACCCCTCGTATGTGCCGTTTGTGGCTCAGCAATTGGCGCAATTGCGGGGCTCCACACCCGAGGCCATTGGCGAATTGACCAGTGCCAATTTCAATCGACTGTTCTCCAGAATTTCAATTTCTTAAAGTGATGTCTAACTTTAATTATTCAAAAAACCTCCTTGTTTTTATTGGTTTTTTTCTTTTATTCAAGAATTCACTTGCAGGTTCATACGACGACTTTTTCAGAGCGTTGCGCGTGGATGACGCCAGAACTGTTCAGTCGCTCCTGAACCGTGGTTTTGATCCCAACACCCCAGATGAAAACGGGCGACCCGGATTGTTGATCGCGTTGCAGGTGCCATCGCCCAAAGCTGCAGAGGTGCTGATTCGTGCCGAACAAACCAAGGTCGATACGCGCAACGACAAGGATGAAAGTCCCTTGATGCTGGCTGCTCTGCGAGGCCAAAAAGCGCTGGTCGAGCTGCTCATTTGGCGAGATGCTGACATCAACAAAACAGGGTGGACACCGTTGCATTACGCCGCCAGTGGCGGTCATGCGGACATTGCCAAGTTGTTGCTCGAGCAAAGCGCCTACATCGATGCGGAATCGCCCAACGGCACAACACCTCTGATGATGGCGGCCATGTACGGCACACCTGAGGTCGTTCAATTGCTGCTGGATGAAGGCGCTGATGTGCGTCTCAAGAACCAGCTGGGCATGACGGCGCTGGACTTTGCCAAGCAAGGCAGTCGAAAAGATGCCATTCAAATGCTTCAGGCTTTGCCAAAGTCCATGGAGTCAGTTCAGCCCAAAAAGTTTTCTGCAACGCCGGGGCGTTGAGGATTCAACTGCATTCAAGTTCATTGAAGTTGGGGGCGCTTTTACAGTCTGTTTTTTAGACCGTATTAACTTCGTACGATGTATATTATGTTAAGTCAAATAGCGATGAAGTGACGCTGAGATGGCAAACGGGCGTGTTGGTGAGTTGTGTTCAGTCTCGGCAATGAGCGCCAGCACACCGTCAAATCACCTGCCCACCGATACCTTCGGAGTCGATGCACACCAGTTCTTAGTGCGCAAAAACCATGAAGGAGATAGGAATGAAAAGCACATCCGCCATCATCTCAGCCTTGTTGGCCGTGACGCAGGCCTGCTGGATGATTGAGCCGGCTCAGGCGCAGCATGGGGAGCACGGCAAGCAGGACAAAGCGCAAAAGCCACACAAGGCGCCCCATTCACAGGGTGCACAGCACCCACAACACCACGGTGATACGGGCATGCCAGGTCATGAGGCCATGCACAAGTCCGACTACAACGGGCCTGTGCCCATCGGCGGGTATTTTCAGGAACGCCATCGAGAGGCCGCGCAAATCTATTACGGACGGCCTGAAAACCGAGGTTACTGCCCGCCTGGTTTGGACAAGAAAAGTGCTGACTGCTTGCCTCCCGGACAGGCCCGCAAATGGCAGCGCGGTCGGCCATTACCAACTGGGGTCGTCTATTACGAAGTGCCGCGCAGCGTGGTCCTGACTTTGGGCGTGCCGCCGCCTGGCTACCGCTACGTGCGCGTCGCTTCGGACATTCTTTTATTGGCCGTGGGCACCGGCATGGTGGTGGATGCGATCGAAGATCTGGTCCACTGAGTGTGACAAGTGCGCTCTATTGCCCAACACATCAAATGTGGCCCCAAACCATCAGCGCGTCGCGCCCTTCGGTGACCAGATCCACTTTGGCGCCCACGGGCAGCAGCACCTTGGTTTCGACATGGCCAAAGGGCAAGCCGGTGAGCACCGGGGCCTTGATCTGGCCGCGCAGCCACTCCACCACCGTGGCCAGTTTGAAGCCTTTGTCGTGCGTGGGCACCAGCTTGTAATTAGTGAACTGGCCGATCAGCACCGCTTTTTGCTGGGCCAACACGCCCGCGTGCAACAACTGCGTGAGCATGCGTTCGATGCGGTAAGGGTGCTCACCCACATCTTCCAGAAAGAGCACGCCGCCCTTGACTTGCGGAAAGTATGGCGTGCCCAGCAGCGAAGTCAGCACCGTGAGGTTGCCACCCCACAGCGGCGCGTTTTTGACCATCACGCGACGCTCGGCCTCGACCTTGGGCAATTGCCAGCCCGTGCCCTCGCCCTGCTCCAGCAGCAAATCGTCAAAGCAGGCCTGCATGATGTCGTCGGGCTCTTGGTTTGGCCCAAAGTCTTCGCCCAATGCGGGGCCTTGCCAGCTGATGCGCCCGGTCTTGGCGTACACGGCCTGGTTAAAGGCGGTGAAGTCGCTCAAGCCCACGAACTGCATGCCGCCATCGATGGCTTTGGCGATCTGCTTGTAGGGCAAGGCGGGCAGGATGCGCGTGAGGCCGTAGCCGCCGCGGGAGATCAGGGCCACGTCCGCGCCGCTGGCAGCAGCGCGGGTGATGGCGGCGATGCGTGTCGCGTCGTCGCCCGCAAAACGCATGTGGCTGGACAAAGCGGCTTCGTCCACCTCGACCTGATGGCCTTGGGCTTGCAGCCGCTTCACGCCGCGGCGAAAAGCGGATTTATCGCGCACCGCGCTGGACGGGGAAAAAATATAAATGTGGGCCATGGCTCGTGTTCTTTTTCAGGGCCTGAAGTGTCGCACAGCCGCCTCGGCAATCGCCCTGCCCTGCTCTTGCACAAAATGCCCTGCTTCGGGCAGCAGCATCGGCTCGGGGCAGCCTTTGATTTGGCTTTGCAAATGGCGCATCACTGGCTCGCCCAACACAGGGTCTTGCTGGCCAATGGCCATGAAGCTCTGGCCTTGCCAGTCCTTGCGCCAAAAGTCACGCGCTTGCCGCGAGATGGCCGCGCCGGGCGAATCGGCGAACTCCGGCACCATGGGTGGAAAAGCGCGCAGCGCGGCGCGGTAGCCCTTGTCCGGGAACGGTGCGTTGTAGGCAGCTGTTTCGGCTGGCGTCATGCTGCGGTTGCCGCGCGCAAACAGCTTGCCCACGTCGAACAGCGGCTGGCTTTGGCACCAATCGCGCCAGGCCAGAAAGCCATCACTCAGCGGCTGCTCGCCCATTGCCAAGGTGGTGTTCATGACCAACAGACCCTTGTAACGCTCGGGCTCGGCCATGGGTAAAGTGAGCCCCAAAATGCCGCCCCAGTCCTGCACCACCAGCACCACGCGCTGCAGGTCGAGCCGTTCGATCAAATCGAGCAAGGACTGGCGATGGGTTTCAAATTGGTGAAAACTGTCCTTCTTGGGCTTGTCGCTCTTGCCAAAGCCGATCAGGTCGGGCGCCACCACGCGGTGCCCTGCGGCCAGCCAGACCGGGATCATCTTGCGGTACAGGTAACTCCAGGCCGGGTTGCCGTGCAGGCACAGCCAAGTCAATGGCGCTTTCGGGTCCCCCTCATCCAGGTAGTGCATGCGCAGCCCGGCGATGCTGGGCAAATCGTTCACATAGTGCGGCTGCCACGGGTAATCGGGCAAACCGGCAAAGGCGGCATCGGGCGTGCGCAAGGCGTCTTCTCTGAGGGGTTGTGTGTTCATTCGCTTGGGCCTGAAAAAGTCTTTGAGCAACTGACCGCATTGATCGGCCATCACACCGCCCGTGACCTGGGTCTGGTGATTCAGCTGCGTGTGCTCAAACAGGTTGAGCACCGAGCCCGCCACCCCGGTGCGCGGATCGGCCGCACCAAACACCACGCGGTCCACACGGGCATGCAACATGGCACCGCTGCACATGCTGCAAGGCTCCAGAGTCACGTAGAGCGTGCAGCCGTCGAGCCGGTAATTGCCCAGAACACGGGCCGCTTCGCGCAGCGCCACCACTTCGGCATGCGCTGTCGGGTCGTGGCTGGCAATCGGGGCGTTGCGGCCCGTGGCAATGACCTGGCCATCTTTGACAACCACCGCGCCCACCGGCACCTCGCCCGCTGCGGCGGCTTGGCGGGCCTGCTCCAGGGCCAGGCCCATCCAGTGGGCGTCTTGGCTTGACGTGTTCACGGTCAACCCACCATGCCCAGCCGCTGCATCCACTGCGCCAGGGCTTTTTCCTGGTCGCCGCCTTGGGCGTAGGCCGCATGCATGGCCGCGTGCGATTCAGGCCGGTGCTGGTTGATCTTGACCTTGGTTTTCAGGTCCAGAATTTTCAGCTCAAACGCCACAATGCCGTTCAGCATGGCATGGGTGTAGCTCTCGGGCAGCGCACGCCACTGGGCGGCATACGTGGGCTCGTGATCGGCAATCAACTGCTTGAGCATGGCGTCCTTGGCCTCGTCGCCCTCCAGCATGCGGGCCTCGACACGCGCATGCACGGCCAGATAAGTCCAGGTTGGCACACGTTGCAAGTCAGGGTACACAGCAGGCGACATGTAGGCCTGTGGCCCCATGAAGGTCACCAGCGCCTGGGGGCGCGCTTGCAGGTAGCCCGCATGCGGATTGCCCCGGGCACAGTGCCCCAACAGCGCGACCGGCTGGCCGCCCTCCTCGATCAGCTTGAGCGGCAAATGCGTGACAAACGGGAAACCCTCCTCGTCGGTCGACACCAGACTGGCGAACGGGTGCTCGCGCATGATGGCCGCAGCATGCTGCGGGTGGTTGAATTGTGGGGGCAGGTACATCAGGCTGCGGCTGGCATCATGCAAAAAGCCGCCAGCTTGTTGCCATCCAGGTCTCTGAAATAGGCACCATAGAAATTGCTGCCGCGAAGTCCGGGCGCACCTTCGTCTTGACCGCCAAGTGCCACCGCTTTGGCGTGGAGGGCTTGAACTTGTTCGGGATTCGCAGCAGACAAAGCCACCATCGCACCATTGCCCACGGTGGCGGCTTGGCCATCAAAGGGCTTCATGACGCTGAACATGGGCTTGTCGGGCGCTGTACCCCAACCCACACCGCGGTCAGATTTAAAAAAGACCGTTGCCCCCAAGACACCCAACAAATCGCTGTAAAAAGCGACGGCTTTGTCCAGGTCGTTCGTGCCTACACAGGTGTAACCCATCATGCGCGTCTCCTTTTTTCGAAGCACCGAATGTACACCGTCAGAGGCCTCTTGAATGGCTGCTCAGTGGACAGGCAACCAGCCCAATCCCTTGGCATGCAAGCTCTGAATGTAGAGTCGGTCTGCCGTCTCGGTCACACCCGTGCTCTCGGGGTACTTGCCACTGGGGTCTTGCAGGTCACGGACCACTTGGCCGTCTTCCGTGAATGCCATCACATGCCCATAGGCCTTGGGGATGGGCCACAGCGCTCGGGGCAAGCGCAGCGTGACCTTGCGCATGAAAGGCTTGTCGGCCAGTTTGTCGATGGTTAGGTTGCGCGGCTTGGCAAAACCCAGCCAGATCTTGCCGTCGCGACCGCGCATCAGGTTGTCGGGATAGCCTGGCAAGTTGTCCAACAGCACCCGCGCCTGATCACCCCCCTGCCTCACGTCCAAGCCTTGCGCATTGACGTCGATTTTCCAGACGCGGTACTTGCCGGTCTCATTCACAAACAGGTGTTTTTCGTCTTGACTCAGCGCCACGCCGTTGGCAAAACTCAGGCCATGGGCCACAACTCGGGTTTGCCCGTTGGCGGGGTCAAATTCCAACACGCGCCCCGTGGAGGCTTGTTCAAGGATGTCAAGCACACTGGCCTCGAACGTGCCGCCCCAGTCCTTGGGGGCAAAACGAGTGGACGCATCGCTCAGGTACATCTTGCCGGTTTTGGCGACCACCACCGCATCGGCGTAACGGATTGGGTCGGGCTTTCCCCCCACACTCACCTGGTCGGTGAGCAGCTTGATCGATTTGTCGGGGGCAATCGACAGCAGGCCTTTGACGGCATCCGCAGCGATCAGGTGGCCCTGTGCGTCAAAGTCAAAACCCAAGACCCGCCCGCCTGTTTGCGCAAACACTTCTTGCTGGCTGCCGTCGGGCTGCATGCGCAAAATGCGGCCAGTCTCCACCGTGGTGTAAAGCTTGCCGTCCGGACCGATGGCGATGTGCTCCGGCCCGGCTTCCGCACCCAAATCCATCATCTTGAGCTGGGCCAGTTTGTCGTTGACGGCGTGAGGCCCGGCATAACCAGGCGCAGCAGGCGCATCCCAACTGACCGGCTCAATCGGAATGGGCCAAAGGCAAAAATAAGCCAGCCCAGCCAAGACCACTGCACCCAAAAAGCCAAACAACTTTTTCATCACCACTCCATCCGAGCGCCATACAGGGCCCTGTGGACATTGAAACAGCTTCAAGCCAGCGTGAACACCGCGCTAACCCTCGATGCGGTAGCTGTTGTCTGGGCAGAAAAAAACCGACCCCGCAGATGGCGGTGATCGGTTGATCTCAAGATATCCAAGGGTCAGCCCTTGAACTCAA
>Ga0228703_1001498_pt1 | contig 14075 bp, 12 predicted proteins | sample McNCre217_Aug_MG_3_FD_178020 | JGI IMG/M metagenome (GOLD analysis project Ga0228703, IMG submission 178020) | Freshwater microbial communities from McNutts Creek, Athens, Georgia, United States - 29-17_Aug_MG | ecosystem: Environmental > Aquatic > Freshwater > Creek | place: USA: Georgia... | reverse complement strand
GCGCTGAGGAAGGTGCTGTGATCTTTCCGGATCAGGCCGTCAGGATTGTGATTGCGACCAAACCGATAGACTTCCGCAAAGGGCACGATGGTCTGGCCGCCATGGCGCATGCCGAGTTGGGCTTTGCGCCGAAGGCGGGGGTGATGGTGGTGTTCAGGTCAAAACGGGGCGACAGGATCAAGGTTCTGTTCTGGGACGGCAGCGGGATCGTGATGATCTACAAGCGGCTGGAACAGGGTGGCTTTGCCTGGCCCAAGGTGGGTGACGGCGTCATGCGCCTGTCGCGGGTTCAGTTCGAAGCCCTGTTTGCAGGGCTTGACTGGCGCCGTATCCGCGCGCCCAGACCGACGCCGCCCACCGCGACAGAATGACTCGGATCACCTTGTAATTATGGGCAATCGTGGGGGTGTGCGGTATAAGCCGTCATGTCTACACCCGCCGATCTCCCCTTTGATCTGGACAGTCTTCCGCCCGCCGTGCGTGAGGCGTTTGCGGCGATGCAGGCCAAGGTCGCAGGGCTGGAGGCGCAGACCGAACGACAGGATTACCTGATCGCCGAGCTGCGCCATGCGCTTTACGGCAAGCGGTCCGAGCCACTGCCCCCCGATGAGCGTCAGTTGGCTTTCGAGGATTTGGAAACGGCCGTCGCGGAAGCCGAGGCTGCCCGGCATGCTCTGGCTGAGCCCAATGCCGATGGCAAAACCAGACGCCCGCCAGCCAAGCGCAACCTTGGCCATCTGCCCGAGCATCTGCCGCGCATTGAACAGGTGATCGAACCCGCGCAGAAAATCTGTCCCTGCGGCTGCACCGACATGGTCAAGATCGGCGAAGATCGTGCGGAACGGCTCGACATCGTTCCCGCCCGCTTCCAGGTGATCGTCACCGTTCGCCCTCGATATGCCTGCCGTCGTTGCGATGCAGGTGTTGTGCAGGCGGATACACCGAACTGGCTGATTGAAGGCGGTTTGCCGACCGAGGGCACGCTCGCCCATGTCGCGGTCTCCAAATATGCCGACCATTTGCCGCTCTACCGCCAGTGCCAGATATACGGCCGGGGCGGCGTGGACCTGGACCGGTCAACCCTGGCAAACTGGTGCGGTGTGGCGGCCTATCATCTGGGCCCGGTCGTCGACCGGATGTTGGTCCACCTCAAACGATCCAGCCGCCTGTTCATGGACGAGACCCGGGCGCCGGTCCTTGATCCCAAGGCGGGCAAGACCAAAACCGGCTATCTCTGGGCCGTTACACGCGATGATCGCGGCTGGGGTGGCGGCGATCCTCCCGCCGTCGTCTTCACCTATGCGCCCGGGCGCCATGGCCACCACGCAATGGGCATCCTGACGGGCTTTGAGGGCATCCTGCAAGCAGATGGTTACACCGGCTATGACGCTTTGGCCGAACCAAAGCGCGTGGGCGGCATGCCCCTGACGCTGGCTTACTGTTGGGCCCATTCCCGGCGCAAGCTGCACGACATCTATCAGAAGGACGGCTCCGAGATCGCAGCCGAAGGCCTGCGTCGCATCGCCCAGCTCTACAAGATCGAGGCAACAGTCCGGGGCCGCTCCCCCGAAGAACGGCTGGCTGCCCGCCAAGCGCAATCCGCCCCGCTGATCGCAGACTTCCGCCTCTGGCTGACCCATCAACGCAGCCGGATCTCCGCCAAATCCCGCCTTGGCGAGAAGCTCGGCTATATCCACCGGCACTGGGATGGCCTGCAAATCTTCCTGACCGACGGCCGTGTCGAAATGGACACCAACCCGGTCGAAAACACCATCAGACCCATAACCCTCAATCGCAAAAACGCACTGTTCGCTGGTCATGACGAGGGCGGACGCACCTGGGCCCGCATGGCCTCATTGATCGAAACCTGCAAACTGAACGCCGTCGATCCCTACGCCTACCTGCGCGCAACACTGACCGCCATCGCCAACGGCCACCCCGCGTCGCGCATCGACGACCTCATGCCTTGGGCATTCAAAGCGCCGTCAAGCTGAAACACCGACGGGGTTCACGCACCGCTTACCGAGCATCGCATCCGCCAACAAGCGCTTCAGCTTCGCGTTCTCGTCCTCGAGCTGCTTCAGCCGCTTGGCGTCTGACAGATCCATCCCGCCATACTTGGCCTTGAGCTTGTAGAACGTCGCGGGGCTCAACCCGTGCTTCCGGCAAAGCTCCGAAGTCGGCAAACCCGCCTCCTGCTCCTTGATCATCCCGATAATCTGCGCCTCGGTGAAACGGCTTTTCCTCATGTCGTCTGCTCCTTCTCAGGTTGGGCAGACTCTACATCACAGCGAGGGAACTTCCGGGGGGCAGGTCAAGCTTCATGAAGACTCTGAAGGTCGAAGAGGTCTACAGAGCCGGTTACGAAACCTTCGATGATGTTGCCAGTCGCTTGCCCAGATACATCGAGCAGGTTTACACCCAAAAGCGACTGCACTCCGCTCTCGGCTACCAAACCCCAGAGGAATTCGAAACCCTATTCGCCCGAAAGGCGGCTTAGTTCGGATGCCCCCCGTGGTCCAGCTAATGGGGTTCAAATACCCCGCCTTACGGGGTCAATTTTGCACGCCGAAACACAACTAGCGGCTATTCACCTAGCCGGCTCACTTCCGGGTGAGAGTTAACACAGTCCATCACCACTTGCCTAATTGACAAAAGAATAACCTCCCCCAAACGCTCCCAAGACATACTTTCCATCATCGTACGCTTAATCGCTTCAATTTCCTGCACGACCGTGTCGAAATTTTCACGCAGTTCCTGGATCGCCCGTGGAATGTCCTTCGGGCTCCGAATAACCCGCAAACTCGCGCTTGGCGCACACTCGCGAGGAAAGTCATCAGAAATATCAAGAAAACTGATCAAAGCTGTATTGCGGCACAACAGATCAGCGGCTTTGAGCTTAAATCCTGTTTTGAACCGATCAGTCACAACCGCAACGCGCAAGGTGCCGTCATCGGAGATTTCGTTCTCCGAAGTTAACGTTATTGGAAGCCGCGCAGAGTAAAAGCCCTTGAGAAAAGCGTCGAGATCACGCCGCTTTAGCCCCCAGTCAGTGCTCCCGTTGACCACAATCTTTTCTTCTTCAAAGCGTAGAATAGGTGACTGAAAGACTCCCCGTATACCAGGCGGGCACGACGCCACATTCTTCCAGCCCTCGGCCTCAAGAATAAGACGCTCCCGGCGCGACAATACGATTGCAGAAGTTGCCTTCCGCGAGAACGCACGACGTTCAAGGCGCTCTGCCCCGCCGCGGAAAAAACCGCGCACCCCCAAATTTCCCATAGCGCAACTGAGAGCATTGTGGAGTAATAGGCAGGCAGGAGTATCAACCGAAGCAGTCAAAAAAGGTTCAATTAACCCCTCATGCGAGATAACAATCGCATCATTATTAATGGAGAAATCTGCAATTAGTGCAGAGTTCTCCTGCGAGGCATAAATTTGGTGAGCAGGATGGCCGCACCGAGTGATAGCCCGCACAATGGATGCCGAAGTTCTATCACGATGCAATTCAAGAGTACTCAATTGCACAAACCCAGAAAGAGCTTTGCGAGTTTTATCGTCAAGTATCCGGTCACCACCAACGTAACCATCGTCATATTTGCGGGAAATAAAGCCAACACGCATAATTCACATTATACCTTCAAACAACCATTTAGCAAAATTTTCACGGAATTTTCGGGACTATGCCGCGCAATAAGGGCTGGCACCATATTTTCCACCTCCCACGGCATTGCCAAAGCTTGACCCAGCTCCACAACATTAGTGCAATCCGTCGTCCGTCCGATCTTATAAACCGAAGTTTGATAGCCAATAAGGCCGGTATTCTGCGTCAAAATTGGTTTTTGCGCAGCCGCAGCCCAGAATAGTGCTCCTGAGGAGCCTACATGATTCTGATAGGGAGCCAGAATTAAGCTCGCATTCACGACTTCCCGAGCCAATTCGCTATCCTCAACATAACGGTCAACGAGCTCAATGACGGCACGCGGACAGTCAACTCGCAGCGCTGCAAGCGCCGCCTCAAACATTGGCCGCTCTTCGCTACCAAGCCGGCCAACGAGGCGCAAAACCGTACCATCAAGAAAACCTTCGCTTTGGCGCTCCCAGGCTTCAATTATTTGAAAAAGACCCTTCCGCTCAGTCAGCGCCCCAAAAAGTAATGCAACACGACGCCCATCGGGACGCGGCACAGCTTGCAGCTTATCCAACAGCGACAAATTGGGCGTCGGGTCAGGCAAAAAATGCAGTGCGCCCGTTAGCTGGCCCAACCGGCTCACAGGCGCAGCCTCATCAAAGGTAAACAACCGAACAGCAGCTCGCCGAGATGCGAGGCTATAGGTAGCCCAACGCCGCGCAGCGTCAGCCAAAGTTCGTGGTGTGGTGTTAAGCCCAAATCGATTTGGTGGACGAAAGATGATCCCATTCACGAAGCCACGCCCTGAAATCTTACGCCGATCAAGCGCAGCAGCCACAACGGCATGATCAAAAAACGGTAAAAAGACATTCCCGCCGAACTCCTCAGCCACGGCGCGCGCGAACGCCCATTGAGTTCGCCCGCGTCCCATAAGGCCTCCCTGGCGCATTGCAGCAAGAGAATTGGCAGAAATAAAATGCGTCTCAATTCGGGGCAGATTAGGGTCAAGTCGATTAACCAGTTCAGCGCTTGTCACGAGGCGCAAGCGCGAAATGCGCGCGTCCTTTACTGCAGCAGTAAGAACCAGATTGGCCCAAAAAGTACAATGGCCATCCAATAGAGGCTCGAAGTAGGTAAACGTTGTCATTTATAAGCTCCGGCCGAAGCAGCCTGCGCCAACCATTGATCAGAGTAACGAAGACGTGTCACAGCCAAGAATATTGTCACGTACCCCCATAGGTTAGGTGTATGGATATCACCCACAGAAAAACCAAGCATTACAAAGAATACAAGTCCAAGCATCGGCTTTCCACCGGATAAAAATTGAAACAATTTATATAAGAATGCGTACAAGACTACCGAACCCAGAAGTCCGAGCTGCCATATTACCGCAGCGTGGACTGTTCCAGAGAACACTTCCCGACCATGGTCTTTAAGGATATCGAGAGGGGTATCACTGCCTGATTGCACGAATGCCAATATGTCTTGCATTGACGAATCCGCCCCGATCCCAAAGCCAAAGAGAGGGCGTTCAGCGAGGGACTGCATAGCCAATTTGGCCGGTTGCATTAATCGCTGGAAGGCACTTGCCTCGATGGCACCGCCCCACAGCCCCAGGCGAAGTGCCACGCTCCAAACCCCCACCAGGCCAAAGCCTATCAACAATAATTTTGCAAAATTTCGTGTACCGCGAGACACACCGGTGAAATCTGCATCATTAAATGCCGTGTACCCAAGCGCTACGATTACACCGCTCCCGACAGACGGACTTGGAAGCAGGGCGACAAAGACAATCAACAAAAAAATAAGCCATTTCACCGGATAGGTTTTAGGCCGCAAAACAGCAAGACTCGCTAAAACTAACCCGAAAATTCTAGCTACATATGAGGGCTCACTTGCAAATAATTTCGGCCTCACAAATCCATAGCTAAAAATATCCCTAGCGTCATTCATGTAAACAAGCTCAGACGGATATGCCAATGAACGAAATGAATCACTGACACTGCGAATCAAACCAATCCTCTCAAGGAAAAGACCACAAACAATAATTATTGCAATATTTTTAAAAATATAAAAAGCACGTCTCCTGCCAAGCTTAATAAATATGAAGTAGGACCCCAAGCTGGAGATCACGCTCATAATAAAAAGCCCCGTCGATCTCAACTGTTCTTCACCAGTCAAAACTTGACCTGACGACATCTGGACAATCAGGTAATGAAAAATGATAAACGAAATAAATCCGACCACCAGAGACAAAAGATACAACGATCGCCCATAAATAATAAAAGCAAAAAAACCCGGAATTAAAAATGTGTCAAATGGGAAAAAAAATGAAATATTAAAATATAGACTCAAAAATACAAGAATGGCAGCCAAAGAGACGGAAAACCAGCGATTCATTCGCGGCCTATACTCAGATCCAATAGTAAAATTCAATTGCGCACTCTCATATCGCGATTCAGATCTTAGCGTCCCACCGTTGAAACAAACCATCGAACAGCTCGCTGAAAATCGCATGGATTAACGTGCGACCTGACAACTCAAAATCAGGCGAAAACATTTTATTTTCATCAATTTATTGCCATGAAAGCATCATTTCAAGCAAATAACTACTCATTTAAATGCATTCTCTTTAACCTTTGATCGACACGCGCTCGCCATCTTTATTCATAGCAAGATTCCGAAAAAATGCGAGGTCTGTTCCAACGATTCCCTCAAAAACGGCCATCGCACCTTTATCTGTATATTCTCTCCAAGCAACGGACAAAGCTCGCGAGTTTCGCGTCAAATGGTGCTGGGCAGAATCGACAGGCTGGATCAAATCCCCGGAAGATGTCTCTTGCACATATGAAAGGACCTTTTGGCGCTGCGAAAGTTCAGCTACGCCAAGAAAGTCAAGCAAAGCTCCGCAAAACTTCGGCAGATCATCAAAGACACTTTCATGGTCCACAATGAAAACCCCTTCCGCCCCCCTTAGCTTAAGGCATTCAATCAACGGCTTGTGAAGTTCATGCCACATTTGCGCCATCGCCTTCACTTCGCCGTACTCACCTTCGATGCGCAATCCATCAATTACGTCAACCCCCACCGGCCAGTTCATCCGCTTGATAGAATTTAGAATTGCAGCCGGATGCCTTATCATTACGACGACGGGGATGCCGCGATCCACCAACAAAGGCGCCATTCTTAAAAGAAATGGCTCTTTTAATAGAAATTTTGTGGTGTTCTGCTTGAGCGACGCCTTATATTCGCGCTCTTGGCGGCTCCCAACAACAAGCCGCCCAAGCAACCGATGCAATGTAGAGTGGCCGCCCAAACGCCGAAATCTAGCGTTGCCAAACCTGATTTCATCTAATGCCCTATTAAAATGTAGTACATCCTGAACGTCATCAAGCCTCGGGTACCATCTGCTTACACCTGCTAGCCCGTGCCGAAAATTAAATGGCTCGTGCAACGCACTAACAAAGTCCAAGCATTCGAGCGCGCGCCCCATCCAAGTCGTTCCACTTCGATGCATACCCGTTATAACACATAATATTTCCTTGCCGCGATGACTGCCTAGCATAGTCATACCCTTTTTCGCCAATCAGAGCACCCAATGTTCAAATCGCTGACATCGCGATGCGCCGCTGTAATTTCAACCAAGCTGAACTCGCCTAACTGATAAAATTACCTCTGCGTAAAGCCAAGAGTCCCGGACATCCGATTAAAAACACATTCAAAGTGATCAATGAAACCACTTGGAAACCTGACGAAAACCCAGTTTCAAACCAATGCTTTGCAAGCAAGTTAAGAACAACGGCAGCAATCAAGTAGACTGCTAGCCGAACCTTAAGAAGATTATGAATGCTCTTTGTGAAAAATCCAAACTTGATCTCTACGATGAGAATCGTAAGCAGGGCGTCAGCAGTTTGCACCAATGCAAAAACTGCGACGAAGCCAATAATTCCACCGCCAAAAAACATTACCGTCGCACCCAAGCTAAGTGCAGCGATAAGCCGCACCGAACCCAAAAACCCAAGCAAGTGAACGTTGCCTGACGCCTGCAACGTCCAGTAAAACGGCGTCGCGACAGTAACGAAGGCCAACGCAGTGCAAAGCATACGAATGGCAAAAACAGTTTCACCTGATCCTTGCCCGATCCAGATTGAAAGCAGGATCGGAGTATGGATAATAAAAAAAGTCATTGTTGGAACAATCAAGACTATCTGCGTAATCGTCGCTTCGCGGAGCAATCGTACAACGCCTACAGAGTCGCCATCGCGGAGGGCTCCTGCAATGCCGGGCAATAGACCGCGCAGCGCCTCACTCACACTTTGATTTAAAACAAACGGTATTCGCAATGCTATAGTGAAAACACCTAATGCGGTTGCACCAAGAAAATGCGCAACGGTCAATTGCGACAAAGGCAGAAACGCTCGCTGCATGGCGTTTTCAAGCCCAAAACCGACAATAACCTGACGAACCTGCGATAAACTTGCAACCCCGGTGCCCATATACAAATCGCCACGGACTAAATAAAATGACAACCAAAAGGCACACATGGAACCAAGGAGAAATGCCGCGCCTAGGGCAGGTTCAGGATTATTTGGAAACCAAATAACTAATCCAGCCGCAGAAAAGGATTGAACGATAACCCTTACAACGGTTTGAACGTTGTACCAATATTGCTCGTGGCGCCCCATGCGAATAGCGCAAAGCCAATTCGCAGCAAGTTGCATGTCGGCTGCGACGCAAGCGAAGCCAACGCCTGGTCCTATTGGTAAACCCAAAATTGCAACCACAATCATCGCCAATATGATAGCCAACAGCACTATACCGGCCCAACGAAGCAAGCGATAGATCATTGGCAGGGCGGCCAAGACACCATCGCGTCCAATTTTATATGTCAACGCATTTGTAAAGCCTAAGTCAAGGATCAGCGTATTGAGTATGATGGCATTAAGAAAGGCCCACGCACCTACGAGCTCTAAGCCACCGCGTCGCGCGAAAAAGCCAATAAGCAATACATTTGCCAGCGCGTTTACACAAAAGGCAACAATCACTACCACACGGGTCCGTGCGATGTTGCGCCCAATGTTGATAGAAATATGCTCGCTCATAGGTGGAAAAAATTTAGAAACATCAGCATCATTCTCTTCATATGCAACAAGTTCCAAATCCGCCGCGCGCGCAAAACTCTGAATTCACCGTCTCGGAAAAAATTATAATAATTCAACTTATCGAACACCCCCGGAATATCAGATCGACATAGTCTACTTTCATGCCATATAAAAATGCCCTACGCCACAGTTAAATCAATTAGTAAAAAGACGACCTATAATCGAAATATTTTTGATGTTTCCACAAATATTTAACCTTCTTCTAATCGCATCTGCAGTGCAATCGGGCTATGCTAGATCCCCCATGCATTCAAAAAGCGATAAAATCATCACAAAATCTATTCTTGCGGTGGAAAAGCAGTTTTGAACTCTGCTTGCACCTGCTTCGAAACGCACGTGCACGCTACAAATATAATTCAGATATACGGCACACGATTTACCCCAGGAGCGTAAGCCTTTGCAGCCTCCCGCGGCCGCTCCCCTATCCGCTTCGCAGGAATGCCTGCATATATGCCGAACGGTTGGGTGGACTTCGTAACAACCGCACCAGCAGCGACAACACATCCCTGAGCAACAGTAACCCCGGGAAGTATTATGCAACGTGGGCCTATCCAGACATAGTCTTCAATAACAATGGCATCGAATAACGTGGGGAAGCCCGCTGTGCGATAGTCATGTTGAGCCGTCCAAAGCATTACCTCGCTGGAAATGTTCACACACTTCCCGACAACCAGGCCGCCGCGTCCGTCAAGCTCACATCGGTCTCCGACAGAAGTTCCACTACCAATACGAATCCTTTTCCCTCCTCGCAGTCGTAGTCCGCCATAGATAGTTGCATCGTCTGCTAGACTTAGACCGCATACCCGGCGATAGTAGAGATTACGGACCATATGAGATGGAACTTTTCCAATTATGTTGGTAATCAAACTATAAATGCCATAAAAATGTATGCGTATTTTCATTCTTCAATCTGCTCAAGACGGCCAAGGTAAACACCAATATCTGACGTCGTTCCATTTGCGCCGCAACTCGCGCCCAAATTTTGCTCACCGGGGTGGATTATAAGAGAAAATCCGTAGTACACGACTATGATCTTTACCATTTTTGCTGCAATGCGCAAAGGCAAACGCGCTCAAAACGATCAGCAACCCGATCAATTGCGAAATTTTCGACAGCGTAGGCCCGGGCCCGAGCACCGGCCCGCGCCGCAGCGGTGGAATCGTTAAGAAATCCGACGACCGAAGCCACAAAGCCAGCCTCATCTTCGGGTTCAACAACCACGCCAGCTCCAACGTCTTGAACTATTTTCGCAGCAAGGTTCTCGAGTGGGGCAGCTAAAACAATCGGTCGGCCGGCGCAGAGGTAGCTCAATATTTTCGACGGCACGGAAAATGTGCCAGCCTCGCGCTCAAGCACAGCCATCAGAACGTCGGCCGTAGCTAGAACTTCCGCAAATCGGTCAAAAGGTTGTAAGCCACGCAGTTCCAAAGCGCTAAGAGGGGTTTTCAGCTGCCCTTTCTCAAGTGCGTCAGCTCCCACACCTGCTGCAATGACCACAACAGATGTGTCGCCACGCGACTCGACAGCTTCGGCAAGCGCTCGCAACAACATTGGGTTGTGCTTCATCGCCAAAGTGCCAGAGTAAAGCGCCACTCGCGGTCGGTGCAGACCTTGCTCCTCACGCCAAAAAGTATCACGTTCGAGCATTTTAATCTCTGCAATAGCGCCCCAATTCGGGATCACCTCTATCCTATCTCGCGCGATGCCCCAAGCGTCCGTCTGATAATAAAATGCCTCTGTGATATGTACGATACGGGCCGCGCGACGCATCTGACGCCGTTCCAAAGAGCGATAATAGGCACCCACGATATGACCAATTATCGGCAATTTCTTTTTAAGAAGCTGCGAGGCCGCAATAGAGTAAAAATCTTGACACCAATAAACAAAAGCGGCGTCAGCTTTGCGTGCCGCCCTGATTATGATCTCCTGAACTTCAGTCGGAGTGTTTCCCGAAATAATGATATCGGGCCGATGCATTTTGACCCAAAGCCCAACCTCTCGGGCATACGAAAGATCACCTGATCGGCGTTTGCGAAAATTCGTCTTCGAATAGGAAATATTCACGCCGAAGGGTTGGAATTCCAACCCCTCGGCATCACCGTTCTGCCGCTTCATCACCCCTTTTGGTCCGGCATCAGCAGCAAACCAACCGTGCGTCACCCGATGCCCCCGTGCAGCCAACGCCCGTGACAATTCGACCTGAAATGGGTGACCCGCGAAATCATGCAGCAGAATGTGCATTTATCAGCCCTGATTGTGACGACGCGCCAGTTCACCGGCGATCCAAGCGTAGACTTTTTCCATGCCGTCACGCAGTGGCGCATCAGGTTCCCAGCCCAACTGTGCTGCAATAAGGCGATTGTCGGAGTTGCGCCCACGAACACCGACCGGACCTGAAATATTCTTGACAGTAATCTTCTTGCCGGAAATTTCTATCGCCATTTTTGCCAAATCGTTGATCCTGATCATCTCCTCAGAACCAATATTGACAGGGCCGGCGAAATCCGACCTGACTAGCCGAATCACACCTTCAAGACATTCCTCGATATAAAGGAACGAACGGGTTTGCTGACCATCACCCCAAACCTCGATCTCGCCACCATCAGCGCACATCGCCACCTTACGGCACATTGCAGCTGGAGCTTTTTCTTTACCACCCTCCCAAGTGCCCTCAGGTCCAAAGATGTTGTGGAACCGACCAACGCGGCACTCCATACCGTAGTTGCGGTTGTATGCCAAATAGAGACGCTCCGAAAACAACTTCTCCCAGCCGTATTCACTATCTGGATTGGCCGGATAGGCGCTGTCCTCGGCGCAGTTCGGATTATCGGGATCCAACTGGTTGTGCTCGGGATACATACAAGCCGACGAAGAATAGAAGACCCGCTTGATGGTACGCTTGTGGCAAGCATCAAGGACGTTGAGGTTTATCATTGCAGAATTGTGCATGATATCTGCATCATGTGTGCCGGTAAACACATAGCCGGCGCCCCCCATATCGGCGGCCAACTGGTAAACCTCGTCGAAACGTCTATCAATCACAGACCTCACAAAAGCTTGATCCCGCAGATCGCCAATCACAAAATCGTCTGCAACCGTTTCCGCATGTTCGTGGAATTTAAGATCCACCCCTCTGACCCAAAATCCCTCGCGCTTTAAGCGTTTCACAAGATGCCCGCCGATGAAACCACCAGCTCCACAGACAAGTGCCGTTTTCATGTAATTTTCCTTCATTAGTTCATCTTTAGATTCGTTCGGCAGCAACCAAAAGCCTTGCCTAGCTTGGTAAGCACACTCGTGAAAATGAAGGCTGACAAGTTCCTTCAATTCTAGTTAATGCGCCAATTTGAGTTAACTTTTTCAAAAGCACATTCAGTGAAATACGATACCTTAACCTTCAACTTTAATACTCTTCGGAGCAGCACTACTAAGCTCCGGAGGCATACATTTCCGAAAATATTGTGCCCTAAAAGTCGTTTTGGGTGCAATTTGAAACGAAACTCAGAAAGGAAGTAAAACCAGATCGATCAACACTTCTCTTGCGTCTAGCTACCCCTTCGCCCCCTGCCCACGCGAATAGACATCTTCATAGCGCACGATGTCGTCTTCGCCAAGGTAGGCACCGGTCTGCACCTCGATCAGCACCATAGGCACTTGGCCCGGGTTTTCCATGCGGTGTTTTGCGCCAAGCGGGATATAAACGGATTGGTTTTCTGTTACCAACTCAACTGTGTCATTCACCGTCACCCGCGCAGTTCCTGACACCACGATCCAGTGCTCTGACCGGTGGAAATGGCTCTGCAATGACAGCGCGGCCCCCGGCTTTACGACGATCCGCTTGACCTGAAATCGGTCCGCCAGCGCCAGAGTTTCATAGTGCCCCCATGGCCGATGATCGCGGGCAAACGCCTCTGCCTGCTTGGCTTTCTTGGCCTTCAACGCATCGACAGCTTTTTTAACGTCTTGTGCCCGAGACCGATCAACGACCAGAACCGCGTCGTTCATGGCAACTACGATAAGATCTTTCAGGCCGATGCCGACAAGTTCAACGCCTTCACTGTCAGACCGCAGCAATGTGTCGGCGCAATCGATGGCAGTGACAGCGCCAGATACTGAAACACCTGCATCATCTGCCCCCATTTCGCGGGCCACGGCATCCCATCCGCCCAAATCGCTCCAACCGGCAGCGTATTCAACGACTGAAAGGTTATCGGCGCGCTCCATCACAGCATAGTCGATAGAGATTGACGCCGCCTGCCCCCACGCGCGCGGATCTAGCCGCAGGAAGCCAAGATCTGACTTCGCACTTTCGAGCGCGTCGTTGACAGACGGCAACAGATCGGGCGCATGATCGGCAAAGGCTTGCAACATGCTGCGGGCGGAAAACAGAAAAATACCGGCATTCCAAAGAAAGTTGCCTGCAGCCAGCATGGTTTGCGCCGAAGCTAGATCGGGTTTTTCGACAAAACGGGTCAATGGCACAGCATTGTCGGCAGCGGGTTGCGCAAGCTCCAGCCAACCATAGCCGGTTTCCGGATGGGTTGGGCGAATACCAAAAGTCACAATGCGACCGGCACGCGCAGCGCGCACGCCGCGTTCGACAGCGGCGCGAAACGCGACGGAATCCGAAATCACATGGTCAGACGGTGCCACAAGGATCACCGCATCGGGGTCCGTCGCGGCAATGTGCAAAACCGCAGCAAGCACGGCAGGCGCGGTATTGCGTGCCTCTGGTTCGATCAGGATCGCACCCGGATCAATACCAGCCTGCTGCAACTGCTCTGTCACCACAAAACGAAAATCAGCACCAGTAACCACCACAGGGGCAGCGAAGCCCGGACCAGTCAACCGTTCTGCCGACAAGGTGAACAGGCTTCTTTCACCGGTCAGCGGCACGAATTGCTTGGGGTAACTCTTGCGAGAAAGTGGCCAAAGCCGGGTCCCGGAACCACCACACAAAAGCACTGGCGTTATCATCATAAAATTTCCGATTTGTTATGACCGCAGCTATGTTTGGAAAAACTTCCCGTTGCAAGCTTTTCCAGCACCAACCTGCTATAGCCTTTGCGGTTTGCCAATTTTTTGAACCTATCTCCGTCCGTTAGCTTAACGAGCAACCATTAAACAAGACCGCCGATCATTTGGCGCATTTATACTTAAGGCTCGTTTCAGATGCTGACTCCTGCCCTTCCGTCTTTACAAGTCGGCTTAAGAACCAACACGTCGGATCGGCCGATAGCCTGCAAGAATCACCCCAACAACAACCCTGAGTTGCGATTCAT
>Ga0228703_1001497_pt1 | contig 14087 bp, 8 predicted proteins | sample McNCre217_Aug_MG_3_FD_178020 | JGI IMG/M metagenome (GOLD analysis project Ga0228703, IMG submission 178020) | Freshwater microbial communities from McNutts Creek, Athens, Georgia, United States - 29-17_Aug_MG | ecosystem: Environmental > Aquatic > Freshwater > Creek | place: USA: Georgia... | reverse complement strand
GCGAAGAATGAAGTGAAAGATCAGATCAACAAAGAATTAGACGAAACAAAGAAGTAGTCTTACCGAATTTGTTTTCAATGCATAGTTGGTGAAAGCCAACTATGCTTTTGTGTTTAAAAAGAATCCCATTTTTTGATGAATTTAGTTCCTGTTGCCTACTCGGAAATACGTCGAGATTTATTGGCTGGCAAGCGTACATGCGTGGAAATTGTGCAAGGTCATTTAGATCGAATAGATGTCTATAATGCCAAATTGAATGCATTTTTGACGGTTTATGACCAAGAAGCTTTAGCGCTGGCAGCTGAAATTGATGCTAAAATCAAACAAGGTACCGCAGGTCCTTTGGCTGGTTTGGTAGTTGGGATCAAAGATTTACTTTGCTACGCCGACCATCCTAGTCAGGCAGGTAGTCAAATATTAAATGGCTTTCAATCCACCTTTTCAGCTACGGCTGTTCAGCGTCTCTTAGATGCCGATGCGATTATTATTGGTCGGCAAAATTGCGATGAATTTGGGATGGGATCTACGAATGAGAATTCGTCTTTTGGACCTGTATTGAATTTTGCGAATAGCGCTCACGTGGCAGGAGGTAGTTCTGGTGGATCTGCTGTGGCCGTTCAAGCGGGAATGTGCCAAGTTTCCTTAGGTACAGATACGGGCGGTTCGATTCGTATGCCGGCAGCATTTTGTGGTATTATGGGTTTGAAACCAACGTATGGACGTGTATCTCGTTGGGGCTTAATCGCTTATGCCTCGTCATTTGATACGATTGGGCCTATGGCGCATCATTTGGAAGATTTAGCTTTGGTTTTGAAGACGATCGAAGGAAAAGATGATTTCGATAGTACGGTGGTTGAGTCGTTGGAAACTAACTATGTAGCAAAAAAGAAAGTGGCTTACATCAAAGAAATCGTTGAGCATCCAAGTTTACAGCCAGAGATTCGTGAGGCATTTTTTGCGCGTGTGGAGACATTGAAAGCCGCGGGTTATGAAGTTGTGTCGGTTGATTTTGCATATATCGAGCAATTATTACCGACCTATTATGTGTTAACAACAGCGGAAGCGAGTTCCAACTTGGCCCGATTTGATGGTGTTAAATTCGGTCATCGGACCGCAGATGCCAAAGATTTAATGGAGCTTTATAAAAAGACGCGGGATGAGGCATTTGGTGAAGAAGTGAAGCGAAGAATTATGTTGGGGACTTTTGTGTTGAGTGCCGACTATTACGATGCTTATTATACGAAAGCCCAACAAGTTAGACGCCTTATTCAGGAGCGTACGTTGGAGATTTTAGCTGATGTAGATTTTATTATCTCGCCAACAACTTCTTCAACAGCCTATAAAATGGGTGAAAAAACGCTAGATCCGCTTCAGATGTATTTAGGTGATTTGTTTACCGTTCAGGCAAATATTACGGGCTTACCAGCTTTGTCTGTTCCCATGGGAGAAGATACAGCGGGTTTACCGATGGGTTTTCAGGTGACAGGGAAGGCATTTGATGAGCAGGGTTTAATTGATTTTGCTAAAATTTTCGAATAGATGTTCGTAAGGGTTTTGAGTTTTGTGGTATTGTTGTTGCTGAATCTTCCAGTTATTGGACAGATTACAGCATCTATGCCAACTACTCAAGATGTCAATACTTCTAAGAACTATTTTCCTACGGATGATTTAGCAGCGATTGATTCTTTGGCATCATTTGAACAAGGTTCACCCACAGCGTTTATGATTGATCCGTCGATTGTCTCATCGCGCTTGGTTAAATTACAAAATCAAATTCCATTAAATTATAATTTTCATACACACCAGTTCGTTGAATATTTTGCTTTTCGGAAAGCTGAATTTACCCAACGGATGTTGGAGAAACGTGATTTGTATTTCCCATTGTATGAAAAATATTTGAAGCAATATAATCTACCCGAGGAGCTTAAATATTTATCCTTAATTGAGTCGGGCTTAGAATCGAGAGCCTTAAGTAATAAAGGTGCGGGTGGTTTGTGGCAATTTATGCCCTATACGGCACGTGGTGATTTTGGATTGCGGGTAGACGGTGTTGTGGATGAGCGATTTGATCCGGAAAAAGCGACAGAGGCAGCTTGTAAATATTTAAAGCAATTATACCGAGTTTTTGGCGATTGGCATTTAGCTTTAGCGGCATACAATACAGGTCCAGGCAATGTGAAGCGGGCTATTCGTAAATGTGGCAAAAGTGATTTTTGGGCCATTTATAATTGTTTACCCAAACAGACGCGTGCTTATGTACCGCAATTTATTGCTATGGATTACATGATGAATTACCATTGGGATCATGCCATTCACGCGGAGAAATGGGTTAAAAAGATTCCTTTTGATACGATTCATGTCAAAGGATATTTGAGTTTGAATCGATTGAAGCAATTTGCATCGATTCACGTAGATACCTTTCAATTTATTAATCCGCATCTAGTGGGAACAACGATTCCTAATGATAATAAGACGGTTGTTGTACATATTCCTCGTTCTCGTTTTACTTATTTCAATGCAAACCGACGCGCCATCTTAGATTCGGCTTCTATCGTTAGCCAAAAACAATCCGATAGTTTAGCTGCATTATTTGTAGATAAATTGGTTCTACGACGCTACAAGGTTAAGCGAGGGCAATCTATTTATGACGTAGCGCGTATTTTGCAAGTGAGTGTTTTGGAATTAAAACATTTGAATCGATTAAAATCGAATCGGATTAAACGTGGGAAGCAATTAGTTTACTTTGCACGCATACGGGAAAAGGTGATGCAAGTAGCTGTTGATTCAAGCGCAGATGTAGAAGAGCCCGTTTTCGTTAAAAAAGCTAAAAAGGCTAAAATACGTTATCATAAAGTACGGTCAGGTGATACACTTTCGGATATCGCTGAACGTTATCAAGGCCTAACGGTAACCAAACTAAAAAAACTTAATCGAATGCGGGCTTCGGCAACTTTACGTCCGGGCATGCGTTTACGAATTTCTTAATATGATTGCATATTTAAAAGGTAAATTGGCTCACAAAGATCGTACGCATGTCATCATCGATGTGCAGGGTGTTGGTTATGAGGTTAAAATTTCATTGCAGACCTACGATGCGCTGAAAGACGGCAACGAAAATGTCCAATTATTTACACATCTTCAGATTAAAGAGGATGCTCATACCTTGGTGGGTTTTCATTCCATGGATGAAAAATACTTATTCTTGGATTTGGTTTCTGTGTCTGGTGTGGGCTTAAGTACGGCATTGGTCATGCTTTCATCCTTTTCTTCGAGTGAGATTCGCTCAGCGATTATGAATGAAAATATTGGGCTGATTCAATCGATTAAAGGGATTGGTTCTAAGACGGCCCAGCGGGTTATCTTAGAATTAAAAGATAAATGTAAGAAAGATACCTTGTTTGTTGAGGCGGGTGCGGCATCACATGATGCGTCCTTTGGTGTTAAACAAGAGGCTTTAGCCGCATTAGTAACGTTAGGTATTCCGCGTGTTGCTGCGGAAAAGAATTTGGATCAATTATTAAAAGCTAATCCAGATTCGAATGTTGAACAATTAATTAAACTCGCTTTGCGTTAAGTTATATTTAACCTTTTCTGAATGTTTTTGCAACGGATTTTTCATCGGACCTTCCAGCTAGCTTTTACGAGCTTGTTGGCGATTGGTGGTTCCTTGGATTTGTCGGCGCAAGAATTGGATTCAACATTTGTTCTTGAAAAAAGTGGTAAAAAGCCGCGCTATCAAGTCAAAAAATCAAGTAATATAACTGCTAAGCAAAAGTCACCTTTTGCGATTTATTCCATTCCGCAGGTTCAATCCACCACACGTATTTCCGGGGATAATGTTTTGCAGGAGCGCCGATTAGGTGAACTGTCCTTGAGTCCTGTGCATAGCAAGAGTTTTTCGGATTATAGTCTCCAACAAAATAGTTTGGTGAATCGGAATTTTTGGAATGCTTATTCCAAAAGTTTAGATGGTTCAAGTAGCGTTCAATCCCGGGGTTTATTTCCCAAAATTGAATTGCCGCCAGCGATTGATCGGATCTTCGGTGGTTCTGAGGTATACTTCAAACCTAATGGTAGTTTGTTGTTGGATATCGGCTATCAAGGCCAATATGTCGATAATCCAGCTATTCCCGTTCAATTGCGCTATGTGGGAAATTTGTTTTTCAATGAACAGGCGCAGATCAACTTTCAAGGAAAGATTGGGGATAAGTTGAATTTGAATGCCAACTTTGATACGAAGGCGAGTTTCAATTTTCAAAATCAATTAAAGTTAAACTGGAAGACGCAGGAGGAGGATATTTTACAAAATATTGAGGCGGGTAATACTTCATGGACCTTGAATTCGCAATTGATTCCAGGAGTTCAGAATTTATTTGGTTTAAAGACATTAATGCGTTTTGGGAATTTGGATGTTACGGTTGTGGCAGCACAGCAGCGTTCCAAGCAAGACTGTATCACAATGAAAGGTGGTTCGCAAGGTCGTTCTTTCGAACTACGGGCGGATCAATACGATGAAAACCGACATTTCTTTTTATCGACCTTCTTTCGAAACAATTACGAACGCTCTTTACAAAATCTGCCTGTCATCACGAGTGGGATAACCATCACGCGTGTAGAGGTTTATGTTACGAATCGTACCCAAAGCACAGAAACTTTGCGTAATCTAGTTGCCTTGTCGGATTTAGGAGAATCCAACCCCTACAGTCGGGATAAGGCTGTAGTTCAACCAATTTTAGCAGGTCAAACGGTTGATAACAAAAACAATGGTCTCTATGCTAAATTGACAGCTGATGCGCAAATTCGTAAGTCGGATCAGGCTTCATTCCAGTTAGAATCTGCCTACAACTTACAGCGAGGTACTGACTTTGATATGTTAAAAGGTGCCAAACGCCTAAATGAACGTGAATTTAAATTCAACTCGCAATTAGGTTATATCTCTTTAGTCGCTCCACTTCGGAATGATGAGGTCTTAGCAGTGGCTTATGAGTACACGTTTAATGGTCGGAAATATAAGGTAGGGGAGTTGACGGAAGATTACCAAGCCCGACAAGACAATGAGGTGTTGATTTTAAAGATGTTAAAGTCATCCACGATTCGTAATCACCTGCAACATCCGATGTGGGATTTGATGATGAAGAACATTTATTCCTTGAATTCGAATGGATTGAATAAGCAGAATTTTCAATTGCGTTTGATCTACAAAGATGATGCGACAGGGATAGATAATTCGAATCTGATTGAAGGAGAAAAGGTGAAAGATATTCCTTTGGTTAAGGTATTAGGGTTGGATAAATTGAATTTTGCTGGGGACCCCCAACCTGATGGAAATTTTGATTACATCGAGGATGTGACCATTGATTCTAAAAATGGTAAGATTATTTTTCCGGTCTTGGAGCCTTTTGGGGCGAGTTTAAAGAAACAATTTACGGCTTCGGAATCCAATTTAGTTGAAAAATATGTTTTTGATAAATTGTATCGTTTGACACAGACGGATGCACTCCAACAAGCTTCTAAGAATAAGTTTTTTATCAAAGGTAATTTTCAAGCGGGAGTAGGTGGGGATATTTCCTTGCCGTTTGGGGTTGAACCGAAGTCGGTGACTGTTTCTGCGGGTGGACAATCGTTGGTAGCGGGCTCCGACTACATCGTAGAGGGGCAATCAGGGAAAGTGAAGATTTTGAATGAAGGAGTATTTCAGTCGGGAAGGGAGCTAAAAGTTTGCTATGAAAAACCGGATTTGTTCACTAACCAAGTTCGTACCTTGTTAGGAACGCGTTTGGATTATAATCTAGGTCAAGATGTGCATTTGGGGGCGACTGTTCAGAGTATGAGCGAGACGCCACCAGCCTTTTTACGTCGTGTTTCGATTGGGAATGAACCGGTAAATAATACGTTGATTGGATTTGATGCGAGTATTTTGAAGAAATCAAATGCATTGACACGGATGATTGATGCCTTGCCCATTATTTCCACGAAAGAAACTTCGGTGATTGATTTTCAGGGGGAGTTTGCCAAATTAATTCCGAATGTCAATGACCGGGTACAAGGAAATGCATTTATCGATGATTTCGAGTCGGCGCGTGTGGTCTTCAATTTGAGTTCGCAACCCACTTTATGGCGTCCAGGCGCTACACCGAAAGATTATGTTGTTTCGAATCCACGTGACTTGAGTTCAAACTTCCGTCGGGCGAAAATTTCTGCCTACAATGTAGATGCCAGTTTATATGGTACGGGAGGTTTCTCTTTGGATGTTCCGGGTTTAGATCCTGCTACAGTTAATACCTACGCTTATGAGCGTGTGGTGACCCCTAAGGGATTATTTCCAAATAAAGATTTTGCGAATAACATAACCAATTTGCCTTTGGGTGTCTTGGACGTAGCTTATTTTCCATCAGAACGTGGTATCTACAACTTTAATCCGAATTTGACTTCACAAGGTTTATTGCCTAATCCGAAGAATAATTTTGGGGCAATTACACGGGCAATTACATCCGATACGGATTTTGATAATTCGAATGTGGAGCAAATTGAGTTTTGGTTGATGGATCCGTTTGTTTCGGGCGAATCAGGTAAAATTCGGGATGGGGTATTTAACAAGAACAATACGACGGGTGGTAAATTGATCTTTCATTTAGGAGATGTTTCGGAAGATTTTATTCCGGATGGATTCTCCAACTTTGAGAATGGGATACCAGCGGGTGAAAAGATTGTATCAGGCGGATCACAAAATGTGGAGAAGACGAATTGGGGATTAGCACCGAAAAGGCAATTTGTGATTAATGCGTTTGATAATCAGGGGGGTAGAGGCCAACAAGATATTGGATTGGATGGTTTGCCAAATCAGGTAAATGAAACCAGTTCGATTTCGGAATCGACATTTTTTGCTGAATATTTAAATCAAACCAAGACTCGTGTTACGGATTCGAAGGCGATTGCAGCAATTCAAGCTGACCCGGCAGGAGATGATTTTGTTCATTATTTGAGTAATTCTTACAGCACAACAGGCAGTATGATTGAGCGTTATAAGAATTACATGGGTATTGAAAATAATTCGCCTACGACGGATAACCCAAGTAATTCTAACGTCACAGAGGCCAATTCCATGATGCCGGATCGTGAGGATTTGAATAATGACAATACGGTGAATGAGGTGGAAGCCTATTATCAATATGAGGTCGATTTAAAGCCTGGTGCTTTAGCGGTTGGGCAAGGATTTGTCGTAGATAAGGTAAATGATGGGGGCGTAGATTGGTATTTATTTCGAATTCCGATTAAGGATAAACGTAATTATACGACTCCTGCGGGTGAAATTTCAAGTTTTAAATCCATTCGTTTCTTTCGAATGTTGTTGAGTCAATTCCAAGATCCAGTTGTATTGCGTTTTGCCCAATTGCAGTTATCGGGTTATTCTTATCGGAAGTTTATTGGAAATTTAGATCAGCGAAATGGCCAAGAAATTCCGGAAACATACGATGCAAAGTTCCGTATTTCATCGGTCAATATTGAGGAAAATGGACCTGCGAGCAAAGGAGCCAATACGATTCCGTATGTTGTGCCACCAGGATTTGTGCGTGATCAGGATGTAACGACGATCAATAACGCACGTTTGAATGAGCAATCCATGAGCTTATGTGTGGATAATTTACGCCCGGGCGATGCGCGTGGGGTATTCAAGAACTCGGCATTTGACTTTATCAATTACAAACGCCTTCGAATGTTTGTTTCGATGCAAAGTCCAGATCAAGTAGATGGTCAGGTTTCAGCTTTCATGCGTATAGGGACGGATTTAACGGACAATTATTACGAAGTTGAACAAACGGGTTTACGTCAAACGCAAAAAGGTCAAAGTTTAGATATCGAGATTTGGCCGCAGGATAATGAGTTTGATGTGGAATTTGAGCTATTGAAGCAGGCTAAAATTGAGCGTGACCGACAAGGTAAGTCCTTGAATGAACGTTTCACTTTGAATATGGTTTCGTCAACCGGTAAGACCTATCGAGTGACGGTGATGGGTCGACCGGATCAAAGTGCTTCGATGGTCTTGATGATTGGTGTTCGAAATACGTCGAAAGATGGTCAGAATAAGTCCTTCTGTGTTTGGGTAAATGAGTTAAGAGCGTCAGGTTTTGATCAAACTTCAGGAGCTGCGGCCATAGGTAAGATGGGAATTAAGTTGGCCGATTTAGGCCAAATAACCATGAACGGTAGTTTCCGGAATTATGGATTTGGGGGTGTGCAATCCAAGATATCCGATCGATCGCGGGATAATACGAAGGAATATGGCATTACTGCGAATTTAAATCTAGATAAGTTTTTGCCTCAGAAATGGGGTTTTAAGATTCCGTTTTATGTGTCGTATGATCGACGAAATGTAGCACCGCAGTTTGATCCATTGGATCCCGATATTTTCTTAGCGGATGCTATAAGTAAATTTTCTACTCAGGCGAAGAATGCGGATTATTTGAAATTAGTGGAAGACAATACGGAGCGGCAAGGATTTAATTTTACGAATGTTCGTAAGATTCGTTCTTCCTTGGCGAAGCATGCATACGTTTGGGACTTATCGAATTTCACGTTTAGTTATGCATATTCCGAGATGATTCGGACGAATACGTTGACTGAGACTTATCGACAATTAAGTCAGCGAGGAAGTATTTTGTATAGTTATACCTCTTCTGCGAGTTTCTGGGAGCCTTTTGCGAAAATGTCGTCCACCTCACAATGGCTTACACTTTTGCGTGATTTGAATGTGAATATTATCCCTTCTTCGATTACGGTTCGAGCGGAGATGGATCGGAGTTTTGTGAAGACACAATTGCGGAATCAGCAATTGACAACTGAGGGGGTGGCTCCACAATTTGAGAAATATTGGTTCTTTAACAGGCAGTATGCGTTGAATTGGAATTTGACGAAGAGCATGATTGTCAATTATTCAGCGAATGTGAACTCGATAATCGATGAGCCTTTTGGGGATTTGGATACACAGGCCAAACGTGATTCCGTCATGTTTAATATTCGAGCTTTGGGTAGGGCAAAGGAGTTCGACCAACAAGCTGGATTGGTTTGGCGATTACCATTACAGAAATTGCCATTAACGGATTGGATGAATGCGGATTATACGCATCGTATTGGATATAATTATTTTGCCAATTCCTTTAATATCAAGGATTCCTTGGATATTCCTTTTGGTAACATCATTAAGAATACGCGTGAACGTTCAATCAATGGAAAGGTGGATTTTGTCTCTTTATATAACCGTATTCGTGCCTTACGCTGGGTGAATTCAAGTAATCCATCGACGAAAGACGTGGCACGAAATCCTGGGGATGATGAGGATATTATTATTGCGCCAAAGAATGTGTTGAAGTCAGTTGCTCGTTTGTTATTAACACTTCGTGGTATTCAGGTGAATTATTCTATGAATGAGTCCACAACTTTACCTGGCTTTAATCCTTCCCCAGGTCGATTGGGTATGAATGGAAATTGGGGTGCACCTGGATTGGATTTTGTGAGTGGGGGACAGAGTGATCAGATACGTTTTACCGCTGCGGAGAATGGATGGTTGTCGAAGAGTATCGTTCAAAATGTACCATTTACGCAATTGCGCCAACAAAAATTCAGTTATTCAACGCAGTTGGAGCCTACGAAAGATTTACGCATTCAGGTTGAGGGAAATTATAACAAAGGCGATAATTACCAAGAGTTTTTCCGTCCAACAGAAATAGGAGGTCCGTTTAAGAGTCAGAGTCCATTGCGTTCGGGGAATTATTCGATGTCGTTTTTGTCCTTTATGACTGCATTCAAGGATCCTGCGGTCGTATTTGAGGAATTCCGTTCGAATCGCGAGGTCTTGATGGCTAGATTAAATCGGACAAAGGTTGCGGAAGGGATGTATAATAAGAATTCGCAAGATGTGTTGATTCCATCATTCTTTGCTGCTTATTCAGGTGTTTCTGCGAATGATGTGAAGTATTCGCCTTTCTATGATATTCCGTTGCCCAACTGGAAAGTGGATTATAATGGTTTGAATTTATTCCCGGGTATTACGAAGAAATTCAGTTCGTTTACGATAACGCACATGTATTCGAGTACCTATAGTGTAGGGAATTTTGTGTCATCTTTGGAATATGGGCAGCTAGCGAATGACTTCCAAAATCTTACCTTGAATAGTCTTTTGTATCCATTATCCTCACGCTTTGATCCGGAAACGCATACGTTGATTCCCGTATATGTGATGAGTACGATCTCGTTTACGGAACGTTTCTCTCCGTTGATTGGTGTAAACGCCATTACGAAGAGTCGGATTTCATTACGATTTGAATACAACCAGGATCGTTCAGTTGGTTTGAATTTAGCTAATTCGCAGGTAGCAGAAGTAGCCAATAAGGATTTAACTTTTGCGGTTGGGTTTACCAAAGCAAATATGTTGATTCCGTTCAAGATCAATGGTCGGTCGGTACGTTTACCAAACGACTTGCGTTTCAATATGAATTTAACCATTCGGGATACACGAACCTTGCAGCGTAAATTGGATGCTGAGACGGTGGTGACGCAGGGCTTTGTTAATTTCCAATTTAGGCCTCAGATTAGTTATTCGGTGAGTGATAAATTATCAGTAACCGCATATTTTGATAAAATGATGAATAACCCTTTGGTTTCCAATTCTTTCTACCGTTCGACGGTGGCAGGTGGTTTTCAAATCCGATATAGTTTAGAATAATTCCGGTAAAATTTTTGCAATCAAGCCTGAATTTAATGACCTTTGCAAGCAAAAAAATACGAACATATGAATTTCCCAGCAGATTTAAAGTATACGAAAGAACACGAGTGGATTAAGATTGAGGGTGATGTAGCGATTGTAGGTATTACGGATTTCGCACAAAGTGAATTAGGTGATATTATCTTTGTTGAGGTGGAAACGGTAGGGAAGACCATCGCACAAGATGCTGTGTTTGGAACAGTAGAGGCTGTGAAAACGGTTTCGGATTTGTTCTTACCTGTAGCAGGAGAAATTGTTGAATTTAACACGAACTTAAATAACAGCCCGGAATTAGTTAACTCGGATCCTTTTGGTGAAGGTTGGGTTGTGAAAATGAAACCAAGTGATTTGGGCGACATTGATCAATTGATGGATGTGACGACCTATCAAGCATTTGTTGGACATTGATTTTTAAAACCCTGATTTCAGGGTTTTTTTTTAGCTTATACAAACATGCGGATTTTATTTAAATCAGTTTTAGTATCAGACTCTCGCTCAAGCTTTGCTGGGAAGACAATGGATTTGTTGGCCGAAAATGGCCAGTGGATTCAAATCGCTTCATCCATTGATGAAAAAGCCGATGTTATCATCGCGGGCAATCAGTTGCATTTGAGTCCATCTATCGTCGATCTACGCGTACACAACACCTTACCTGGTGGTGAACACCGGGAAGATTGGGATAGTTTAGGTAACGCAGCCATCAAAGGAGGTGTGTTGGATATGTTATTGTTGCCTACGGGTTCGCCGGTGCCTCAACAAGCTGATGCAATTCGTTTTATTTCCCAAAAATCGGATGCAATTTCTTATTATCCGATGGCTCCTTTGAGTGTGGATAATAAAGGTGAGAATTTTACAGATTTATTCGATTTACATCGTGCGGGTGCGACATGGTTTGGCCATGGAGCGGGTTCCTTACAGCCGGTGGATTTGATGTCTAAAAGTCTTCAATACCTGCAAACCTTGCCTGTGACAATAGTTAGTCGGCCCGATACGGAGGCCTTATCGCTTTATGGTCAGATTCACGAAGGATTACAAAGCACTTTGTTAGGCTTAAAAGGAATACCCGTCTTGAGTGAAAGCATGAGTATCCAACGAGATTTGGATTTGTTGCGCTATGTGCGTGCGAATGCTTTTGGATTAGCGCATGCGGATTTCCGACTGCATTTTTCATGTATCTCGACTGCTGCGGGTGTTGATTTAATTCATGCCGCCAAAGCGGAAGGATTGCCTGTGACAGCTGATGTGGCTGTGCACCAACTGATTTATACGGAAGATGCGATTGCTGAATTTGATACGAATAAAAAGGTTTTTCCACCTTTCCGAGCGAACTCTGATTTAGAGGCTTTGTGGAAGGGCTTAGCTGCAGGTAGCATTGATGCGGTGGTTTCGGATCACCATCCGGTAGAATTTGAATCAAAAGCCCTGGAATTTGATCATGCAGATTTTGGGACGATTGGACTTGAAACCTTGTTAGCTGCTTTTGTAGATGCAGCAGAAAAGCGTGGTTTGACCAATTACCTAGATTATGTTACACGTAAGCCGGCAACTTTATTAGGAATTCAATTGCCTGTTATCGAGGTGGGTTCTCCTGTGAAAGCAGTTCTGTTTGAGCGAGGAGTTCAGCATGTTTACCAAGAAAGCAATATTGTGGGAAAATCGAAGAATTCCTGTTTCCTTGGGGAGACATTTTCAACGCAGATTAGCCATGTGATTAAAGGAGATCAAATTTTGTATCAACGATGAGTGAGTTAAAAGGTATTTGGCCCCGATTGATCGGTGTGAGTTTAGTCTGTGTGCTATTGATGGGAGTTTACTGTTATGCATTAACTGTTAATGGCATAATACCTTTGGCAGGTAAAAAGGCGCCGTCTTTTGTTATCGTTTTATTGGCTCAAGTCTATTTGGCGAAAAACTGGGTAGGGGCCAACCGTGGCACTTCGGTACATTTTCTGAAATTATTTCTATATCAATACATTTTTGTGTTGCTTACGGCATTGATAGGGGCTTTTTCGCTGTATTATTTCTACGAATCTGCTTCTGGTTTAGAGGTGCTTCAAGATTACATTCGCATCAGCGTAAATGAGTTAGGTCAATATAAGGATGTGATTATCAAGCAAGAAGGGAAGGAGTATTATTTTCAATTGATGCAAGGTATTCAAGGTATCAATGCATTTAGCATTGCAAGAGATGAGTTTAGTCAAAAGTTGTTTCTAGCCTTTTTGCCAAATTTGTTAATTTCACTTTATTATAAACAATAAATATGGAAACGAATACATCATCTAAAAGTTTGATTCTTATTAAATGGGGGATTATTGGTGGCTTGATTAGCTTCCTTGTATCCGTTGTTACGCAGTATTCAGGATTAGCTGAGGACTTTTCGGAAACATTAGGTTGGGTATCTTTTTTGGTAACCTTTGTCGTGAATGTCACTGTTTTGTTTTTGGCTTTAAAAGAGGTCAGAGAGCAACAAGCCGGATTTTTAACTTATGGAGAGGGCTTAGGAAGTTCAACTTTGTTGGGTGCTATCTGGGGACTTGTTGCAGGTGGATTTAACTACATTTACATCAATTTTATTGATAATGCGGTTATTCAAAAGCAAATGGATTTAGCGCGCCAGCGACTGGAAGATCAAGGCATGTCGGAGAGTCAGATTCAAGATGCGGAAAAGATTACGAATATGATGCTAGGTCCAGGTGTTCAGTTTGTTATGGTTGTTGTTGCTACTACATTTATTCTTTTTGTTTTAGGCCTCATCGTTTCTGGAATCATGAAGCGTGAAAAACCGATGTTTGACGAATAAGCATGCTAGCAATCATCCGAAAAGAGTTAAGTCATTTCTTTAGTTCCTTTTTGGGATTAGGCATTATGACTGCTTTTTATGTCTTGATGGGTATTTATTTGTGGTGGTTGGACGGAAATATCCTTGATTATGGATTTGCTGAAATGCAGGTTTTCTTCGATTTAAGCCCCTGGTTTTTTCTATTTTTTATTCCTGCTATTTGCATGCGTTCTTTTGCAGAGGAGTTTGAAATGCGCACGTTCGATTTGTTAAGAACCTTACCGCTTTCCATGAATTCGATCGTGATCGGTAAATTGCTGGCTACATTTTTTTTGGTATTGATCATATTAATTCCCACAGGTATTTTCGTTTATTCGATTGGCCAACTCGGTAGCCCCGAGGGGAATTATGATGCTTCCTTGATTATTGGTGCTTATAGCGCATTAGTATTGCTTTGTGCGGTGTTTATCTGTTTGTCAACTTTAGCTTCTGTTCTAGTCTCTAAACAATCCTTGGCCTTTGTCCTCGGTTTAGTCTTTAATTTCGCTT
>Ga0228703_1001496_pt1 | contig 14090 bp, 12 predicted proteins | sample McNCre217_Aug_MG_3_FD_178020 | JGI IMG/M metagenome (GOLD analysis project Ga0228703, IMG submission 178020) | Freshwater microbial communities from McNutts Creek, Athens, Georgia, United States - 29-17_Aug_MG | ecosystem: Environmental > Aquatic > Freshwater > Creek | place: USA: Georgia... | reverse complement strand
TCAATTTTGTCTTCTTGCTCTTTGGTCAATTTCAATTCTGAACTCATGCGGTTCAATTGATTCATAGCCATTTCCTGTGGACTTGGCATTTGTGCGTAAACTGCTTCGCCGGCTCCCATTAGCGCAACGACCATGGCGATTGTTGTTAAGATCTTTTTCATTTTGATAAGTTTAGAATTTCAAGTTAACTAATTTATTCAAACACCGTATTCCAAATCAAGGAATAAACTTCCGTTGGCTCCATTTTATCAGTTGATTGATTATCAGCGATATACAATGGATAATAAGCTTCATCGCAAAATGGACTACCATGGGATCCTTTGACCAAACTCGCATCCAATGGAATCACATCCATGCGATAACGGAAACCTGTCAGTTTACGAGCCAATTTATAGGCTGCACGTAGTTTGATGAATGGGTTTTTAGGATCCATGAACATCTCAACGGGGTCATAGCCTGGTTTTTTGAAGATGTCTACACAACGGGCAAAATCGGGTGCTTTTTTGTCGTCCAACCAGTAATAATAGGTGAACCAGGCATCCGTATCAGCAATCAATACCAAGTCGCCCGCACGCGGATGATCGATGTGAAATGCGGCTAATTCCTCACCGGATAGCACTTTTTTGACGCCACGTGTTTGCATCAAAAGTAATTTTACTTCATCCAATACAGAAGCATCAGGACAATATACATGTGCGATTTGATGATCAGATACGGCAAATGCACGTGATGCACCCGGATCTAATAATTCCAATCCTTGTTCCTCCCGCAAGGCGATATAACCTGCCTCGCGCAAGATGCGATTCAAATGAACGGGTTTGGAAACGTTATTAATTCCATATTCGGAAAGGATAATTACTTTCGCACCCATGCTTTCAAAATGGCTAACTAAACGCTCAACTACCTGATCGATTTCCTGCAAATCGCCTTTGATCTTTTCAAAATCCACCCCGAATTTCTGTAAGCAATAATCCAAATGAGGCAAATAGATAAAGGTTAGCGTCGCGTCATATTTATTATCCACATAAATGGAGGCATCCGCAATCCAATTGGTCGATTTAATATTCGCATTGGGTCCCCAAAAATTAAACAAGGGAAATGTTCCTAATGCCTCTTGTAATTCATCACGCAAATCAGCTGGATGGCTGTAACAATCAGGCATCTTCACTCCATCCGAGTGATATTGCGGTCTGGGGGTCACCGAATAATCTGCCGATGAGTACATGTTGTACCACCAAAATAAATTGGCACAAGTGAAATTTGGGTCCTTTTTATGTCCAGCATCCCAGATTTTTTCATCCCCTACGAGCTTATTGGACTGTTTCCAAAACTTCACTTCCGAATCGATGTTGTCATACCAGCCATTCCCCACAATGCCATGGGAACTCGGATATTTGCCTGTCAGGTATACACTTTGGGAAGTCGTCGTCACGGCCGGAAAGGGGGGCTTGATTTTCGATTTCTTTTTACCCGAAATATAGCCGTCCAAAAAAGGGGTATGTTGGCCTAAAATACTTTCGCTTAGGCCAACAATATCTATGACTACGGTTTTTTGCATAATAGGTCTTGTATATACGTGACTTCACGCGCGATGGATGTCTCGATGGATTCTTGGTATTCGGAGGGTAAAACGCCCCAGGTATAGGTCTCAATTTCCATCATACGTGTCACATGGTGTTGTTGGTGATAAGCCAAAGTTTCCGCGATTTCCGCTTGCGTGGAATTAAATAAGCCATAGGAATCTAAGAACAGGGGCACATGGAAATGCACGCGCCACTCGTCGTAAATACCTTCTTGATAGTGTGCTAATGCCTCTCCCAAATCTTTGAATTGTTCGTAATTCCCATCTTTTTTCAAGGCCTTCACCTGATGTAAATAAGTGGGTTCTTCATATTGTTTCAAGGCTTCGATACGCGCATTAGCGTCCTTTCGTAAATCAACTCGCAGCGCAGAACTGATTTGTATCTTGCCGATGGAGATATTTTTCTCTGCTAATTCTTGTAAACAGGATGAAGGTTTATCGAAGGAAACCCCAAAATGACAGACATCAAAACAGATGTGTATATGCCTGCGAACCCAATCTTCTGGAACGCCAGCTGTTATCGCATAAGGAATTAAAATGTCTGTGTACCAGTCGACGAATTCACGGTGATTTTCCAAGAGTCCATCTGGCTCCGGTTCGATATCGATGTGAATCCATTTGCCCGTTTTTTGTTCCGTTTGAGCCAAATAGGGAACGAGTTTCAACAATTCCATCGTGGCCTGGCTAATCGCTGAGCCCCGATTATCCCACCAAAATTTATAAGACAAGGGTGACGTTGAAATACCTCCCTCATGTTGATCCGAAGGCAATAATTGAACTAATAAATCAATCAGTCGGCGGGTATAATTCACGCGATCCTGTGTCGTCCAGTCGGGCGCATGCACCTGATCTTTGACAATCGTATTATGAAATCCGCCATAGGGGAATCCGTTCAACGTAAATATGTAAATGTCTTCTTGGGCGAGCCAGGTTATTAAGGCTGCCAACTTATTCGAATCTTCGCTTAAATCAATACTTGCCTGATTCGCGATTCGTAAACCCAATCCCATCGCGTGGTCTGGACAAACTTCTTGCTTGACCTTCGGGACGGTTGCTTGTAAATTGGCAAAATGTTCTTCCCAAATCTCCCCGGGATGAATGTTACTGCAATAGCTGAGGTGTCCGTAGGCTGTTTTCATCTTAAGCGTATTTAGCTAATAAGGCAACGGAAGCTTGGATCGTTGGGAAGTCCATTTCGTGAACTTCTTCTCCTTTTCCTAAAGCTTTCAACAAAGTGATGGTTAAATGCCCTCCCAAATGTTCTTGGAATTCTTGCAAACCTTTATGCAGGTTTTGGCATTCATTTTCGGCTAAAGCCGGGTGATATAAATCAAATCCTAAGCCTTTAATAACGGCCAAAATACGCTCACAATCCGCTAAGGAAATCGCGCCAATCAAATGCGAATACACGCAATCCAAGGCAATTCCGATCGCGACTGCTTCGCCATGACGTATCTTGAAATCGGATAAATATTCCAATTTATGGGCTGCCCAATGTCCAAAATCCAAGGGTCGTGCGGATCCCAATTCAAAAGGATCTCCGCCCGAAATGTGCTTCATGTGTAAGTCGGCGCAACGATAAATTTGCTCAACCATCGCCGCTTCATCACGGGCATTCATGGCATCGACATGCGCCTCTAACCATTCGAAAAAAGCCAAATCTTTGATCAAAGCTACTTTAATAGCTTCCGCAATCCCAGAGCGCCAATCGCGGTCTTCCAAAGTTGCTAAAAAAGCCACATCGTTAAATACAGCGACAGCAGGAGCGAAGGTTCCTAAGAAGTTCTTTTTGCCTAAGTAATTGACCCCATTCTTGACGCCCACCCCTGAATCATTTTGAGATAAGACGGTCGTGGGAATACGAATCAATTTAACGCCCCGGTGGGAAATAGCAGCGGCATAGCCCGTCATGTCCAAGAACGCACCACCACCAATGGCTGCGACAAAGGAATGTCGGTCAATGCGATGTTCATCAATCGCCCGAACGACTTCTTCATAAAATCGGGGATCATTTTTACACACTTCTCCGCCGGTTAAAACCAGGATTTCGGGTGCTAAATCAGCTACAGCATTCGATTCAAAATAAGAAACAATGTTACTGGTTAAGGATGGATGTGCATCCGCAACACCTTTGTCGATGACAAATAAGATGCGTTTGCGGAAATTGCTTTGGCCAAAATTGGATATAAAATCACACAAGGTTTTATTGCTCGCGTCAAACAAGTGTTTTGTAAAAATCACTTGATAGCTGAAGGGTACTTGAAATTGCTGTTGTAAAACTTGCATGAATGATAAATTAAGAAACGGCGAATTTTTTGCCCACCCACATGGAGAGCGGCAATAAGGCTAAGGTAACAAAAGCCATGTAATATTGTTCACTAACGCTGACCCAGGCGGCATTCATTAATATTAGTGTCAAAACACCGGTTTTAACACTTTGACCTATATTCGGACCCATGGGGTTTTTTATGGCTTTCGACAATTTTGAAAAGATCAAATAAGCGTGTGCCACAACAAATGGCAGCATGTACATCAATTTACCCGACTGATAACCTACGGCCAATTGGCTTCCATGTACAATAACGAATAAGAAGGTCGCAAACCACAAAGGTGCCGACTGGCTTCCATGGACCTCACCACGACTCACCAAGGTAATTGCTGCGATATAAATTAAGGGAATTAAGATCAAGTAAAAGTGCTCTAAAACGCCGAGCTCGTATACGCTCATCCCCAGCATTAAATTATAGGCCCGGCATAATCCCATATTGATCGGACCAAAAATGCGCATGTGTTTTCCCTTGTAATCATAAAATAATGCCAACATTGTTATGATCACTGCGACGATTCCACTCAATCGGCTTTGCCAAAAGGCTAAGAATATACCCAATGAAAGTAAAACGATTCCTCCAAAAACGGCTTCGATTCGTTGGATTCTGCCACTCGGCAAAGCGCGTTCCGGGCGTTCAATGGTATCCAGTTCGTGGTCAAAAATGTCATTGAATACCACACCGCCTGCATACAAACACATGGTCGAAATACCCAGAAAAACTACGGGCCAAAATTGATAGTCCAAGGTACCAAAGGTAAATCCTACGATGGCCATTCCCGCCAACACATCTGTTAAGGCTGTGATGACATTCGCTGGACGCATGAGTTCAAGAAAGGCTCTGAATTTGATACGCATTAGCGAATGATTAGGGAATCTTTGTTGACACGCGGTGCTTGACCACCCCGTAAAACCGTATTTCCATTAAATTTTTGTGTTTGGTCAATTTCCAATCCGTTGATGAAATCCGATTCTTGAATCTGTCCACTTTGGGCAAATGCATCCAAAGCATTTTGATACGTGACCAAACGAATATGTTCATCAGGAACCTCCTTGATTTTCATTAAGGCAGCCGTTTTGGGAATCGCTAATGGGTCCGAAATGCCCCAATCCGCGGCAGAATTGACCATGATGCGTTCGGGACCGTATTGTTTGACGATTTCCACCATGCGCTCATTGCCCATTTTAGTGAAAGGGTAAATCGTAAAAGCGGCATAAAAACCTTGATCTAAAACCGATTTAACTGTTTCCTCATTGTTATGATCGATAATAACCATGTTCGGTGCTATGCCATGCTCCAAAGCAATGGCCATGCTGCGCTCCGTTCCTTTTTTCTTATCCCGGTGTGGCGTGTGTACTTGAACAGGCAAATTCATTTCTTTGGCCAGTTCTAATTGCGCACGGTAATATTTTTCCTCAGCGGCCGTTTGGTCATCGAAACCGATTTCTCCTACACCCACAACGCCTTCTTTCTGCAAGAATAAAGGCAATATTTCCATCACCTGTTCTGCTAAAGCCTCATGATTTGCCTCCCGAGAATTTAAACCGATGGTACAATAATGTTTAATACCAAATTGCGATGAACGAAAACGTTCCCAGCCTACTAAACTCGCGAAATAGTCTTTAAACGAGGCTAATCCGGTGCGCGGTTGGCCCAACCAGAATGCGGGTTCTATCAAGGCCACAACGCCTGCATCGGCTAAAGCTTGGTAATCATCTGTCGTCCGCGAAGTCATGTGCACATGCGGATCAAAGAATTTCATGCCTTGCGTGTATTGGGCAAAAGTTCCATCAACTGCATGCGCTGTTGTTTTCTCTTGCTCCGTTCCTTCGAAATGCGAAGGATTTCCTATGTTTTTATGTTCTTGACACATATTAGGCGGTATAAATCGGTTCTGGTTTTTCGAGTTCATGCCAAAGTCCTTGCGTGCTGCCCGGATTTTGGACTTCTTGTTTCACGAGGTTTGCCGCTTGGACATCCCGTGGATTTTCAGATTGCGCTAGCTTTTCAATGTCGGCATGCAAAGATTCATTCATGAATTTAGGAACGAGTCGCCACACTTGTGATGGAACTCTACGTCCTGCCGACCATCTTTCATGGGCAAAATCGGAAAGTGTATTGGCTAAATCTTGATTAGCGCGTTCATCCAATCCGATGATTTGATGAATTGCTTTATCGTTGAAAATACATTTTAAGACTAATTGGTTCCAAGCCGCTTTGCTGAAATAATCTTTTGGATAGGTATTTCCGAAAGCAATCGCGTCAAAAACGGGACCTATGTTGGAACGTACCGCGTCCGTCGCACGTAATAAAAAAATCTCAGGATTAGTTAAGTAGGGAAGTGATCGCGTTAATGCGACAGCTTCTTGCATTTCTGCAGTTTCATATAACAGGTCTACATTCGCCTCGTCCAATTGAGTCAGTAAATCGACACGCACGACTTGATCTAAAGTCCAGTCTTTGAAATTGCCAACTTCAATCAAAGCCTTTGATATAAAACGAGGAACTTTTACAAAGGCTAATGCCAAAGCTTTACCGTTTAAGGCTTTTTGCTTGGCGATCCAATTGGATTCTGCTTCAGTCGCATAGGCTGCGATGGTTTCAGCGATTTGTATATTCGTTTTCACGGCTAATTAGGTTCCTTTCAACGAAAATACTAAAAAAAATGAGGATTTTTATGATTTATTGACTTGATCAATATTCTCTTCCGATTTTATGCGGTAAGGGCCTTTTTTAAGGAACAAAATTGGAAAAAAATAGCGATAGAGAATGCTCAGTTTTTGGCTAAAGATTCGTTGGTTTTTCGTGTTATCGAGTAAATTTTTCCCTTTCATGATATTCAGGCAAATTTTCCATGCCCAAAACAAAGGTGCCAAAATCGTATAATTCGCATAGATGATTACGATGGGTAAAATGCCATAACTTTTTCGAATCCATAACAAGTTCGACACTTGGATTTGCATGGCAAAACGATTGACCCAGGAAAATGTCGTTCTTCTGAAAGGATTATCTTGAATCAGATGAATGAATTTTACCTCGTCAAAATAGGCCAATTTCCCAATTTTACTAAGTCGGTAACTCAATTCCGCATCTTCTGCATACATGAAAAAATCTTCATCCCATCCATGAAGTTTGAGTAGATTTTCTCTCGAGGCCATCAGAAAGGCACCCACTAAATTATTCGTTTCTTCCGGTTGGCTGAATGTTTCTTCTGGCAATAAGCGATCGATCAGTTGATGGAAAATGGGTCTATTCGGAACAATGTAAAAATCCCTCCTTACATCGTTTAGCGTTCGATAATAGGGGATAGGGTTACGATTTTTGTCGAGTTGAATTCCGCCCACGGCTACTAGACTGGAATCGTTTTTTAATTTTTGAAAAGCCAGCGTAATGGCCGCATCAAAGACCAAGGTATCGGCATTGAGAAATAGCACGTATTCGCCCAAGGCTGTTTGTAAGCCGATATTATTGGCTTTGGAAAAGCCAACATTCCCGCCGGAATCAATCCATTTCGTTTGTGGAAAGGCAGATAAAATGGCTTGATTTTGGCCTGGGACGTAGTGATTGTCGACGATGATGCATTCGAAATGCAGGTCGGTTGTAAATTCATGAATGCTGCGCAAGCAATCCATTAAGAGCGCTTCCGTTTTGTAATTGACAAGTACAATTGATACATCCATGAACTTCAAAATTAGTTTGAATTTATTTTATTTAAACGGGTCGAGCATTTTTTCTTTTCGAATCCGTCGGACATTCCCTATATTTCGTTTTATAAATTTATTCTATGCGTAAAATATTTTACTCTCTTGTTCTAATCTCATTTCATTTGATCGCTTTTGGTCAAAAATTCACCTTTGAAGCCGTTAAATCCTATGCTTTCCCAACGGAATTGATTCGCTCAAGCCAGGGCGATAAAATTGCGTGGGCTTTGGATGAGAAAGGAATTAGGAATATTTATGTGGCGGAAGCGCCTAATTTCACAGCCCGTAAGTTGACTGCTTTCAAAGAAGATGATGGACAGGAGCTAAGTTCCATTTCGATTTCGGATGATGGTAAGTGGGTGTTGTTTGTGCGCGGGGGAGATCATGGAGCTAATTTTGATGATGAAAAGGCCGTTAATCCTGCAGGAAATACGGAACCGCAAACGGTTCGCGTGATGCAAATTGCCTTCACTGGCGGACCCATTCGTATCATTTCGGAAGGTGACTTCCCGGTTATTTCACCGGATAATAAAGTGGTTGCTTATATTAAGGAAGGCCAACCGTGGATATGCAAATTGGACACCAATGAGAATGAAGATTTCTTAGAAGTGCCGGTGCGCTTGTTGAAAACGCGTGGTTCTGTGCATTCCTTGACTTGGGCTCCAGGCGGAAAGAAACTAGCTTTCGTTGCGAATCGTGGAGACCATTCGTTTATCGGATATTTGGAAATGAGTAAGAATACGGTTAATTGGGTTGATCCTGCATTTGCCAAAGATTTTAGCCCAAATTGGTCACCGGATGGTAGCCAACTAGCCTTTATTCGTACGCCTGCAGAGGGTGGTTCTGCGGATTCATTAACCCAACGGAAGCGTATTCCATGGTCGATTCGTAAGGCAGGTTTGGCTGCAGGAGAAAAATCTACTTTGGTTTGGGAAGCGCCCAATACTTATCGAGGTTCTTTGCCTACAACACACGGCGGCACGAACTTACATTGGGCACGTCATGATCGTTTAGTATTTACGTCTTATCATGATGGTTGGCCGCATGCATATTCAGTTGCACCTACTGGTGGCGCGGCTTTGTTATTGAGTCCTGGTGAATTTATGGTGGAGCATTTGAGCGTTAGCGCGGATGGAAATTCGATTTATTTTGATGCAAATACAGGAGGCGATGAGACGGATAAAGATCGCCGACATATCTGCCAAGTATCTGTTGATAAGGCTGACATGAAAGTCTTGACGCCAGGGAAAGGCATTGAGTGGACTGCTGTGTCGGTTGAAGGTGGTTATGCCTATCTCGGTGCAGGGGCTCAAAAAGCTCCCCAATTGATGTTGTCTATTTCTTCGATAGCTCGTTCATTAACCGAAAGATTAATTCCAGCGGAATTCCCAGCGAGTGCATTAGTTGAGCCTAAACAAGTCATTTTTAAATCATTGGATGGCTTAACGATTCACGGTCAAATTTTTGATAATTCGAACGGAACTCAGAAAAAACCAGCGATCATTTTTGTGCATGGAGGACCTCCACGTCAAATGCTTTTAGGTTGGCATTACTCAGATTATTACGCAAATGCCTATGCGTTGAATCAGTATTTGGCGAATCAAGGATTTGTTGTTTTGTCGGTTAATTACCGATTAGGAATAGGTTATGGCTATGATTTTCATAATCCAAAATCGGCTGGACAATGGGGTGCATCGGAATACCTAGATATCAAAGCGGCAGGTGAGTGGTTGGCCCAACAATCCTATGTTGATCCCAAGAAAATCGCCTTGTATGGCGGATCCTATGGCGGATATTTAACCGCATTAGCATTAGCACGTGATTCTAAATTATTTGTAGCAGGCGTGGATATTCATGGGGTACATGATTGGGCTCACCAACGAGAAATTCCGATGGAATTATTATCGGGTCCACACAAGGCGCCTGATGCTGATTGGGCAACAAGTTTATCTTATCGCTCTTCACCTATTTCGTCCATCGATACGTGGAAATCGCCTGTTTTGTTTATTCATGCGGATGATGATCGCAATGTTCCATTTAGCCAAAGTATTGACTTGATCAATCGATTGCAGAAGAAAAAAGTACCGATGGAAACAATGGTGATTGTGGATGATACGCATCATTGGATGAAGTTTTCAAATGCCATCAAAGTATTTCAAGCGACGGCAGATTACTTAAAAGCGCAATTATCGAAATAGGTTAAACCCGCGTTTTTAGCTAATTTTGCAGCATGCAAGAAAGACCGATTACCGACTGGCTTCCATTGACTAAGAAGGAAGTAGAAAAGCGTGGCTGGGATGAGCTCGACGTGATTCTGATTTCAGGAGATGCGTACGTAGATCATCCGGCGTTTGGAACGGCGGTTATTGGTCGGATCATGGAAAGTGAGGGCTTGAAAGTGGGGATTGTGGCGCAGCCCAACTGGCAGGATGACTTGCGGGATTTTAAGAAATTAGGTAAACCCAAATACTTTTTTGGCGTAACGGCTGGTTGTATGGATTCCATGGTGAATCATTATACGGCGAATAAGCGATTACGCTCCAATGATTCTTATACACCGGGTGGTGAGGCGGGCTTTCGTCCGGATTATGCTACGACAGTTTATTCCAAAATATTAAAGGAGATTTATCCGGATGTCCCTGTGTTAATTGGGGGTATCGAGGCATCCTTGCGTCGTGTGACGCATTATGATTACTGGGCGGATAAATTATTTCCATCGATTTTAGTGGATTCCCAGGCAGATATGTTGGTCTACGGCATGGGCGAACAACCCTTGCGTGAGATCATTCGTGGGGTGAAATCAGGTAAACAATTAGCTGAATTAACCGACATCAACCAAGTAGCCTTTCTTCAAAAGCAATCGGAGCCCTTGCCTGTCGTGGGTGATTGGGAAACGGTTGAGTTGGCCAGTCATGAAGTTTGTTTGCAGGATAAGATTAAATATGCATCCAATTTCAAGATTGTGGAAGTGGAGTCGAATAAGTGGCAGGCTAACCGAATTACGCAAGCTGTAGGCAATGACCTTTTGGTGATTAATCCTCCCTTTAAAACGATGGAAGAGGCGGAGATGGACAAATCCTTTGATTTGCCTTATACGCGCTTGCCGCATCCGAAATACAAGAAACGTGGCCCGATTCCGGCTTATGAGATGATTAAGTTTTCGGTGAATATGCACCGCGGATGTTTTGGGGGATGTAGTTTTTGTACGATTTCCGCGCATCAAGGGAAGTTTATTGCGTCCCGTAGTGAGAAGTCAATCATGAAAGAAGTTGATCAAATCACAAAGCAGCCTGATTTCAAGGGGTATTTGTCGGATTTGGGAGGGCCATCTGCCAACATGTATCGCATGAAGGGAAAAGATGAGTCGATTTGTGCCAAATGTGTGAGTCCATCGTGTATTCATCCCGTGATTTGTAATAATTTAGATACGAATCATAAACCCTTGACGGACATTTACCGGAAGGTAGATGCACATCCGGGAATTAAGAAAGCCTTTGTGGGTTCAGGTGTGCGATATGATTTATTGGTCGACGACTTCAATAAGAATAACCAGGATGGGAACCACGACGAATACATGGAGCAATTGATTACGCGCCATGTTTCAGGCCGATTAAAAGTTGCGCCGGAGCATACATCGGATGCGACCTTACGCGTGATGCGGAAGCCTTCGTTTAAGTATTTTCATGCGTTTAAGAAGAAATACGATGAGATTTCTGCCAAATTTGGCCTTAAGCAGCCTTTGATTCCTTATTTTATTTCATCGCATCCGGGATGTGAAGAGGAAGATATGGCGAATTTGGCGGCCGAGACCAAAGATTTAGGGTTCCAGTTGGAGCAAGTGCAGGATTTCACACCTACACCCATGACCGTGGCGGAGGTGATTTATTATTCAGGCGTTCATCCTTACACCTTGCAGCCCATTAAAACGGCGAAGACGAAAGAAGAGAAGCAGAATCAGAATAAGTATTTTTTCTGGTATAAGGCGGAGTATAAAGATTGGATTCGGAATCGTTTGACGTATTTGAAGCGGCCGGATTTGGCTCAGCGCTTATTAGGATTTAGAAATAACAAAACCGGTTGGAAGAAATAGTTCCTACCTTATTTATTAACCAAAAAACAAGAATACAATGGATGAGAATGAAGAATTAATCGTTCGCGATAGCAATGGAGCTGTTTTGAAAGATGGCGATTCAGTTACGGTAATCAAAGATTTGAAGGTGCGTGGTTCATCGAGTGTGATCAAGCGTGGTACGATGGTCAAGAACATTCGTTTGACAGATGATGCAGATGAGATTGAGGGGAAAGTAGAAAAGTCGATGATGGTGTTAAGAACGGAGTTTTTGAAGAAGGCATAGGGGATAGTCGTCAGTCACTAGTCACTAGTCGCTAGTCCGGAGGATTTCTTACATCTTACTTTTTAACTTATTTAACGTCCGAAGTCCGAAGCTGTATGCTGGGGGCTTCGGATTTTTTAGTCGCTAGTCGTCTGTCCCGAAGGATTAACTCTTCATTCTTCACTCTTAGTTCTCAACTGGCATGAAGTCCGAAGGGAATTAGTTCTGAGGAACTCTTAACTCTTGCTTCTTAAATTATTTAACGTCCGAAGTCCGAAGGTGTATGCTGGAGGGCTTCGGATTTTTTTTAGTCGCTAGTCGTCAGTCACTAGTTGTCAGTCTGGAGGATTTCTTACCTCTTTGCTCTTCACTCTTCACTCTTCACTCTTCACTCTTAACCCCTTCTATTCCTCCTCAATCTCCGGCTCTTCGTCCTGAATCAATCCTTGGTTTAATTTTTTGGTTGATTTGATGCCTAGTTTATGCAGTTTTTCGGCCCGACTGACAAGGTTACCTTTTCCGGTACTGAGTTTGTTTAGGGCGCCAGCGTGGGCATCTTCAGCACGTTTCATGTGTTTGCCTACGTCTTCCATGTCTTGGGTGAATGAGACGAATTTGTCGTAAAGATCACCGGCTTGTCGAGCAATTTCGATGGCATTACGTGTTTGGTATTCAGTCTTCCAAACTGATGCGATCGTACGCAAGGTTGCCAATAGGGTAGAAGGGGATACCAAAACGATTTTACGTTCCCAGGCATAATTAAACAAGGTCGTATCTTGGCTGATGGTTGCCACGAAACCTGATTCAATCGGAATGAATAGGAGGGTGAAGTCGGGGCTGTTTAAGTCGAGACCTGTGTGATAATCTTTGGCAGATAATAATTTGATGTGGGATTTAAGGGACTCGATGTGTTCTTTGAGTGCTTGGTCTTTTTCGACTGTCCCTTCTTCTGCGCTGGTATAACGTTCATAGGCGGTCAAAGACACTTTGGAGTCGATGATGAGGTTTTTGTTATCGGGTAAGAAGATAACCGCATCGGGTTTAATCGTTTCGTTTATTTGATTTTTAGTGACAAATTGTGTCTCGTATTCCATGCCTTTTTTGAGGCCTGAGCTTTCCAAAACGCGTTCCAAAATCATTTCACCCCAGTTTCCTTGGGATTTATTGGAGCCTTTGAGTGCGTTTGTGAGGTCTTCGGTTTTTTGGGTAACGGTTTGATTGAGGTTTGTCAAATTTTTGATTTGCTCCAAAAGCACCGTGTTTTGATGTAGGGAGTTTTTTTGGCCTTCATTGACCTGAGTCTCAAATGCCAAAAGTTTTTCCTTGAGCGGGTTTAAAACGTCGTTTAATTTAACTTGTTGCTGATCGCTTAACATCCGGCCTTGTCTTAACACCGACTCGTTGCTTATATCGGTAAGCATTTTCCGCAATTTATCTTCGTCGGCCTTCTGGCTTTCCACGGTAGCTTTTAGCGTTTCATTTTGTCCTTCGAGTTGGGATAATTTACCAAACATCGTTTTGTTCTCCTGTTCCAGGGCTTCGGTTTTAGCTTGTAAGCCGGTGAGTTGGCTTAATTGGCTGTTCAAAACGGTGATTTTACCTTGGAGTAGGAGATAGGCTGCTCCAGCTCCGACTAAAATTGCGAGAATGATGTAGATAATTGTCATGAAGTAAAAGTAAATCATTAGGGGGTAATTACAAAGCTGGGGATAGGTAAATGAGTGACAGAATTCGGTGGTCAGTGGTCAGTGGTCAGTGGTCAGTCAGATGTCCGGAGGGAGTGAAGAGCTAAGAGTCAAGAGTTCATCCTCCGGACTAGCGACTAGTGACTAGTAACTACCGATTGCTCACCCTCCGTACTAATTCCCATCGGACTTACCACAGACAACTAGTGACTAGCGTCTGTTTTCCCTCCAGACTGACGATTAGCAACTGACCACAGACAACTGACGACTAGTGACTAGCGACTGACGACTATTTAGGCCAAAAAAAAACCGCTCTCTTTCGAGGCGGTCTTTTGATAATAACTTGGAGCTTACTTACTTTCCCGGGTTTGATCCCAGTATCATCAGCGGTGCGGGGCTTAACTTCTCTGTTCGAGATGGGAAGAGGTGAACACCCGTCCTATCGGCTCCATACTTTTTAC
>Ga0228703_1001494_pt1 | contig 14092 bp, 11 predicted proteins | sample McNCre217_Aug_MG_3_FD_178020 | JGI IMG/M metagenome (GOLD analysis project Ga0228703, IMG submission 178020) | Freshwater microbial communities from McNutts Creek, Athens, Georgia, United States - 29-17_Aug_MG | ecosystem: Environmental > Aquatic > Freshwater > Creek | place: USA: Georgia... | reverse complement strand
CCGCGCGCGAAAACGCCATTCTTGAACTGACCAAAGCAGGCAGGCCTATTCCGGCGCGCTGGAGTTTTGTGTGCTCGATCGAGGCGCATTCCTCGCTCGCTCACTCCGCGCGCGTGATGGGCTGCGACATCATCAAGGTGCCGGTTGGCGAGGATGGTCGCCTGCACGGCGCCGCGGTCGAAGAGACCGTAACCGACTGGAGCAACGTGTTCGCCGTGGTCGCCACTGCGGGCACCACAAACTTCGGCATCGTCGATGACCTCAAGTCGGTCGGCGAAGTCGCGCACAAGCACGGCGTCTGGTTCCACGTGGATGGCGCCTATGGCTTGGCCGGCATGCTCTCGCCCGAGCACCGTCACCTCTACGCCGGTGTCGAGTCGGCCGACTCGTTCATCGTTGACCCGCACAAGTGGCTGTACGCACCCTACGACGCCTGCGCGCTGGTCTACCGCGACCCGGCACAGGGCCGTCGCGCGCACACTCAGCACGGCGAGTACCTCGACGCCGTCACCGGCACGCCCGATTGGAACCCCTCGGACTATGCGATTCACCTCACCCGTCGCGCACGTGGCCTTCCGTTCTGGTTCTCGCTCGCGACCTATGGCGTGCAGGCGTACCGCGAAACGATTGCGTACAACATCCAGGTGGCCAAGGAGTTCGCCGATGTTATTCGCGAACGCCCCTATGTGCAGTTGGTGCGCGAGCCCGAGCTGTCGATTGTGGTGTGGGAACGCATCGGATGGACTCAGGAGGACTACCAGCGCTGGAGCGACATGCTCATCGAGAAGCAGATCGCGCTGGTCACTCCGAGCTCGCACCAGGGTCGGGTGAACACGCGCGTGGCGATCTTGAACCCGCAAACCTCACTCGAGCTGTTGACTGAGATTCTCGACACGATGGCTGATTAGGACATCCCATGGAACTGATTCAAGGCAAGGCACTTCCGTCGCTCTCGCGCGTGAAGACCAGCGAGCGCACACCCCTGCGCGTGGGCCTGGTTCAGACCCGCTGGCACGAAGACGCCGGTGAGCACGCGGCCACGCTGCTCGATGGCATCGCCACCTGTGCTCGTGCCGGTGCACAGTTCGTATTTCTGCAAGAGCTCACGCTGAGCCGCTACCCGGCAGATGTTCGACCCGCTGGTGTTCCGAACGCCACCGCCGAGCACCTGCTCGAGGGCGCGACCTTCGAGCTCGCATCCACGGCGGCCAAGGAGCACGGCATCTTTGTGCACGCGTCACTCTTTCGCTACGATGACCTGCCCGACGGTCGCGGTTGGAACACCGCGATTCTGGTCGGGCCTGACGGCAACCTACACGGGCAGACCGACAAACTGCACATTCCGGTGACCGCGGGCTACTACGAAGACGAGTACTTCACCCCGGGCAGCGCCAGCGGAGAGCCCTACCCCGTGCATCCGGTTGATGTTGCCGGATCAGGCACCGTACGACTGGGCATGCCGACCTGCTGGGACGAGTGGTTCCCCGAGGTCGCGCGCAACTACTCGCTGCGCGGCGCCGAGGTGCTCGTGTACCCGACCGCGATCGGCAGCGAGCCCGACCACCCCGAGTTCGACACCGAGCCGCTGTGGGAGAAGGTCATCGTGGCCAACGGCATCAGCAACGGCACATTCATGGTGGTTCCGAACCGCTGGGGCAACGAGGGCAACATCACTTTCTACGGTTCGTCGTTCATCTCTGACCCCTACGGTCGCGTGCTCGCGCAGGCACCGCGCGAGGGCAACTACGCGGTTGTCGCCGATCTCGATCTCGACCAGCGCCGTGACTGGCTTGACCTGTTCCCGTTCCTGGCTACGCGTCGCCCCGACACCTACTCGGCGATGACGGAAGCCCTGGTCAACCCGCGCGCAGCCAACGGCGACGGCGTGGATGGCGGCATCGCCGGAGTGCGCAAGTAGTCATGAATTTCATGCCCGCCGAGTGGCAACCCCACGAGCGCACCTGGATGGCCTGGCCAACCGGCTCGTACACGCTCGGTGAAACCGCGGCGGATGCGCTTGCCGCACGCACCGCGTGGGCGAACGTGGCCAACGCGATCGTTGATTTCGAGCCGGTCACCATGGTGGTCAACCCGGGCGACGAAGACATCGCACGCGAGTTTCTTGACGAGCGCGTGAGTCTCGTCACGGCCCCGCTTGATGACGCGTGGATGCGCGACATCGGCCCCACCTTCGTGCGCGCCGCCAACGGCGAACTCGCTGCGGTGAACTGGGTCTTCAACGGTTGGGGCGACACCGACTGGGCAAACTGGGAGCACGATTCGAAGATCGCGAGCTTCATCGGGCAACAGGTTGGCGTGAGCGTGATCGACTCGCCGATGGTGAACGAGGGCGGGGGCATCCATGTGAATGGTGCCGGTGTTGTGCTGGTGACCGAGACCGTGCAACGCGGTGAAGGGCGCAACCCCGACTGGTCGCGCGAGCAGGTCGAGGCCGAGCTGAATCGCACCCTAGGAACCACTCGCACCATCTGGGTTGAGCGCGGACTCACGCGTGACTACGACGAGTTCGGAACGCGCGGGCACATCGACATCGTCGCCTGCTTCGCGAACGAGAACACCGTGCTCGTGCACGACCAGCGTGACCCGATGCACCCCGACTTTGAGGTGAGCCAAGCCGTGCTCGCACAGATGCGCGACGAAGGGTTCGAGGTCGTTCCGGTGCCCGCACCCGAGGTGTTGCTCGACGACTTCTCCGACCCCGAGAGCTGGGTCGACTACTCGTACATCAACCACTACATCTGCAACGGCGCTGTCATTCTGTGCGCCTTCGATGACCCGGGTGATGAGCGTGCGGCGGCCATCCTGCGCGAGGTCTACCCCGGCCGCGAGATCGTGCTGGTGGATGCGCGCGAACTCTTTGCCCGCGGCGGCGGCATCCACTGCATCACGCAGCAGCAGCCGAAGGTGTAGCTGACGGCTTAGCGATCGAAGTAGGTGAGCTGCGCTTCGGTGTGGTGCCCACCCTCGGGCTGCGTGCAGTTGTCGAGTCGTGCGACCTGCTCGGCCGTGAGCACAACATCGACCGCACCGAGGTCTTCCTCGAGGTGGTTGACGCGCACCGTTCCCGGAATGGGCGACCAGTCGTCACCCTTGTGGAGGAGCCAGGCCAGTGCGAGCTGTGCGGGCGTGCATCCGGCTTCGTCAGCAATCGCTTCGAGCTCGGCCAGCACGGTGAGGTTGTGCTCGAACGCACCTGGCAAGAAGCGCGGGTTGGTGCGACGGAAGTCGTCCTCGTACATCCACTCCATGTCGCGGATCTTGCCGCTGAGGAACCCACGACCCAGTGGCGAGTAGGGAACGAAACCGATGCCCAGCTCGCGCAGCAGGTCGAGGGTGCCGTCTTCGCCGTCGCGGGTCCAGAGCGAGTACTCCGACTGCAGCGCGGTGATGGGGTGCACCGCATTGGCCCGACGAATGTTCTCTTGCCCCGCCTCGGACATGCCGATGTGACGAATCTTGCCCTCGTTGATCAGTTCGACAAGCGTGCCGATGGTGTCTTCGATCGGCGTCTCTTTGTCGATGCGGTGCTGGTAGTAGAGGTCGATGTAGTCAACGTCGAGACGCTTGAGCGAGCCCTCAACAGCGATGCGGATGTTCGCCGGTGACGAGTCGGTGGGGATGCTCCGGCCGGTGTGCGTCTTGAGTCCGAACTTGGTGGCGAGCACCACCTTGTCACGGCGACCCTTGAGCGCCTTGCCGACCAGGTCTTCGTTGCGGCCAGCGCCGTAGAGTTCGGCGGTGTCGATGAGCGTGACGCCGAGGTCGATGGCGCGATGGATGACCGCGATCGAGTCTTCTTCAGGCTGCTTGTAGCCGGTGTAGATGTGGGACATGCCCATGCAACCGAGGCCGATGCGCGAGACTTCGAGGTCGCGCAGGTGGGTGTACTTCATCGGGTTCCTTATTCGGTGGGCAGGCCGGCGTCTTTCCACGCCGGGAAGCCGCCATCCACGTGTGACACGTTGGTGTAGCCGTGCTCCAGCAGCCAGTCTGCCATGGGGCCCGAGCCCGTGATGGAACCGCACATGACGACAATCTCGCGGTTGGCATCGCCCAGTTCGCCACTCAAGAAGTTGGCGCCGCCGGGGGTGAAGTAGTCGTCCATGTTCTTGCGATCGACCCAGGTGGCAAGTGCGTTGCGGCCGTCTTGGGCGAGGAAGCGGTCAGGACGAACATCCACGATCAAGGCACCGCCGGCCACCCGCTTGCCCGCTTCATCGGCGGTGATCAGCTCGGGAACCGGCGCACCGATGGACTTGGCATCGATGACGAAACGGAACTGGATGTCGCCCGCGACCACGCGCTTATAGGCCTCGTTCACGTAGTCAGCCTTGATGAATTCCACGTCGGCGGTGATGTTGTGAGCACCGGCGAAGTCGAGCATCTCTTGGGTTTCGGGAACGCCGCCGATGTTCGACCCGGCGATGCGACGACGCTTGCCGGTGAGCAGACCGCCGATGACCGGCTCGGTGATGGGGATGAGCGCGCCGAGCACCACCAGGGTGCCGTCGACCTTGAGCTGCTTGAGGTACGGGTTCAGGTCGTGGCTGAACGGAATGGTGTCGATGATCAGGTCGAAGGTGCCGGCAGCTTCACGCATGGCACCCTTGTCGCTCGAGAGCAGCACCTCGTCGGCCCCGAGGCTGCGAATCATCTCTTCTTTATCCGGGCTCGTGGTGAAGCCCACGGTGTGTGCGCCGAGTGCGTGCGAGAACTTGATGCCGAGGTGACCGAGCCCGCCGATGCCGGCCACGCCGACCTTCTTGCCGGGGCCGGCGCCCCAGGTCTTGAGCGGCGAATAAACCGTGATGCCCGCGCAGAGCAGTGGGGCCGCTCCGGCCGGGTCGAGGTTCTCGGGAACGCGGTAGACGAACTTCTCTTCGGTCACGATCTCACGCGAGTAACCACCGTGCGTGGTGTGTTCGGGCCAGTGCGGGTCGGGAGCGCCGAAGGTCCAGACCGGTTCGTTGGCGCAGTACTGCTCGAGCCCTTGCTGGCACTCTTCGCAGGTGCCGCAGCTCCCCACGATCACGCCCACGCCGACCAGGTCGCCGACCTTGTGCTGGGTGACCTCGGCGCCGACCTCGACCACGCGACCGATAATCTCGTGGCCGGGCACCACCGGGTACGGCTGCGGGCCCCAGTCACCGTTCACGGTGTGAATGTCGGAGTGGCAGATGCCCGAGTGCGAAACCTCGATGCGCACATCGCCGGGTTCCACGTCACGGCGTTCGATGGGCTGAACCACCAGGTCAGAAGTGGCGTCATTGGCAGCGATGGCAAGCGTCTCAAAGGTCATAGAGCCAGCTTAGACAGGCGGCGGATGCGCATCCAGTCGCAAAAAATGGCGGGGAATCACCTTGAAGTCTTACAAAATGCCATATAAAAAGCGGTCTTTGCTTACATATTGACAAGTTGCTACGCAAATTTGATACTTAAGCCATGACTCTGCGCGATGGCGACCACACCCCCTGGACACTTCGACCGGGCAAAGACCCCGATGCCGACCCGCACTACCCGGGGCACGGCTACACGCTCATCGAAGACGGCGACATGATCTTCGAGCGTGACGTCGAGGTGGAACTGCGCGACGGCACGAAGATTTACATCGACGTGTTCCGCCCGAAGGCACCGGGTGAGTACCCGGTGGTGCTGGGCTACGCGCCCTTTGGTAAGCACCCACACATCGATTGGGACACCGCTTTTCCGGGCGCAGACATTCCCCCCGGCAACTCGAAGTACACCGCCTTTGAAGCACCCGACCCCGTCGTCTGGACGAAGGCCGGATTCGTGATCGTCAACGCCGACCCGCGCGGCATCGGTTACAGCGAGGGCATCGCCCAATTCATGACCGAGCAAGAGGGTCGCGACGAGTACGACCTCATCGAGTGGCTCGCCGTGCAACCGTGGAGCAACGGCAACATCGGTACCAACGGCGTCTCGTACTTCGCGATGTCGGCCTACCAAGCGGCTGCGCTCAAGCCGCCGCACCTCAAGGGCGTCATTCTGTTCGAAGCGCTCAACGACTTCTACCGCGATGTGAAGTTCCACGGTGGCATTCCCAACTACGGCATGTGCCACGGCTGGATGCAGATGACCTCGCGCTCGAAGACGGCCGTTGAAGACATGGAAGCCGGCATGCGCGAGCACCCCACGCGCGACGAGTTCTGGACATCCCGCGTGGCCGACCTGTCGAAGTTTGATGTGCCGGTGTGGCTGGTGTCGAGCTGGGCGAACGCGGGCATTCACACGCGCGGCACGCTCGAAGCGTGGGATGAGATCTCATCGACCGAGAAGTGGATCGACCTCAACGCCCGCAAAGAGTGGTCGTACTTCTACCAGCCCGAGATGGTCGCCAAGCAGATGGCCTTCTTCAACCGCTTCTTGCGCGGGCAGGACGATGCCATCGCCGAGTGGCCCACCGTGCTGTGCCAGGTGCGTGACTCGCTCAAGAAAAACCACCACCGCGTTGACACCCAGTACCCGCTCACCGGCACCGAGTACAAGCGCATGTATTTGGATGCTTCGGACGGTTCGATGTCGTTCTCGGCTCCGTCAGCCTCCGCACACGTCCAATACGAAGCGAAGACCGGAAACGCGACATTCTCATGGAGCTTTACGGAGGCCACTGAACTCATCGGACCTTCCTCGCTCAAACTGTTCCTGCGGGCACAAGGCGCCGACGATGCCGACCTGTTCATCGGTCTGCGCAAGTACGACGCAGCTGGCAACGAGGTCAACTTCGAGTACCTCGGCTTCTTCGAGAACGGAATTGTTGGCCTCGGCTGGCAGCGTCTGTCGCTGCGCGCCCTCGACGAGAAGCGTTCGACGCCGGCCAAGCCGTACCCGAGCTTTGCCGAGTTCGAGCACGTGTACAACGATGAGGTCGTTGAGTTGAACATCCCGATTCTTGACGCGGCAACACGGTTCGAAGCCGGCGAACGCCTCGAACTCGACATTCGCGGCTACGACCATATCAAGGGTGGCGGCATGATTCCGCAGCACCCCGAGAACCGTAACCGTGGCAACCACGTGGTGCACACCGGTGGCGAGTACCCGAGCAGCCTGCTGCTGCCCTTCGTGCCCTTGGCCGACGCATGAGTCAACTCGACGACCTGGATGTTCGCATAGTCGAACTGCTCGCCGCCGACCCGCGCGTGAACGGCGTTGATGCCGCGGCGACCCTCGGCATCGCGCGTGCGACCTACCAGAGTCGGCTCGACCGACTGATCTCGACGGGCGCGATTGAGATCACGCCACGCGTCTCGCCCGAAGCCGCCGGCTTTGCGGTGACGGCGTTCATCAGTGCCGAGATTCGTCAGAGTTCGCGCGAGCACGGCGTGCTCGAGCACCTCACCGCCATCGACGAGGTCATCGAAGTGCACACCGTCACCGGCGGCAGCGACCTGCTGATTCGCGCGGTCGCCACCTCGAACAAGCACCTGCAGCAGGTGCTGGACGCGATTGCGAAACACGATGACGTCTTGCACACGGCGACCTCCATCGCTCTGGCCAACCAGATTCCCGCGCGAACTGTACAGCTCGCCCGTCTCGGCCTCACCGAGGGCGACGAGTCATGACCTCTGTTTCACAGGCCATCGCTGAGGTCGTTCGCGACCGTGCCGCGGTGACCTTCGGTCTCATGGGCAATGGCAACGCGTACTTTCTCGACGGACTGGTTCGTGATGGCGGGCGCTTTGTCGCCGTGCGCCACGAAGTAGCTTCGGTTGCTGCAGCTGACACCTACTTTCGGGTGACCGGCCAGGTCGCCGCCGCATCGGTGACCTACGGCGCCGGGTACACGAACACCCTCACCGCCCTCGCCGAGGCCCGTATGGCGCACACGCCCATGGTCGTCGTCGTGGGCGACCAGCCCACCACGGGCCCGCGCCCGTGGGATGTCGACCAGGTCGCGATGGCTGACGCCATGGGCGTCTCGACCATCACCGCGGATGTGCACAACCCGCGTGCGGCAACATCCGAAGCCTTCGATCGTGCCCTGCGCGATCGCGTTCCCGTGATTCTCGCTATTCCCTACGACCTCGCCGTCGTGCCCGCGCGCGCGGAGTCTGCACCGTCGACGCCACTCGCGCTCGAGCACATCACCCTCGACAGCGACACTTATCCCGTGGTGGTCGACGCACTGCGCCGCGCCGAGCGGCCGCTGATCGTTGCCGGTCGGGGCGCGAGCGAATGCGCATCCGCCTTGGCCGACCTCGCCGACCGTATCGGTGCGCTCACGGCCACCACCGCCGTAGCCAAGGGCACCTTTGCCGGGCGCGACACCGACCTGGGTGTGTGCGGCGGATTCGCAGCACAGCCAAACGCCGAAGCCATCGCCGAAGCCGACGTGGTTCTCGTTGTCGGCGCCGGGCTCAACCAGTTCACTCGCGCGTTCGGTCACGCTTTTGACGAAGGCGCGAACATCATTCAGGTCGATATCGCCGAGGCACCCACCGATTCGTGTGTGACTCACTACCTGCGGGGAGACGCAGTCGAGGTCGTCGACCGCTTGCTCGGCGACCTCGACTCCACCGACAGCACCAGTTGGCTGGTTCGATCTCGCGCTGCCGTCGGCCACGTCACGGGTAGCGAGTTCGCCGCCGACGGCCTGCTCGACCCGCGCGCCCTGACGGTTGCGCTGAATGAGATGGTCCCGGCCAACCGCCTGGTGGTTCAAGACGGTGGTCACTTCTCGGGCTGGGTTCCGATGTACTGGAACATTCCGGCACCGCGCCGCATGCACATGGTGGGCACCGCATTTCAGACCATCGGTCTCGGTCTCGGTTCGGCCACCGGAGCATCCGTTGCCCTGCCTGATGCGACCACGGTTCTCGTCGCCGGCGATGGTGGCTTTCTCATGTCGCTCGCGGATCTCGAAACACTCGCGCGCGTGAGCACCAGCACGGTAGTAATCATCTACAACGACTCTGCTTACGGCGCCGAGGTGCACCAGTACGGAGCACGCGGCGTGCACGAGGGGCCCATGGGAATTGGCGGGGTCGACTTCGCCGAACTCGCCACCGCGGTCGGCGCATGGGGGCACACCGTGCACACGCTCGACGACCTCAGCTACTTGCGCGAGTGGGTTGCCGCCGGCGCCAGCGGCATGCTTCTGCTCGACTGCCGGGTTTCACCTCAGGTCGTCGCGCCTTACATGAACGAGATCGTGAAGGTCGCGGCCGCAGCCGAAGAGCGCAATGTCGCCACGCACTCCTGATAGGTGAAGGTGAGAGACTTAGCTCACCTCATCTCGAAAGGATGCCCGTGGCCCGTCTTCGCTTAGGCTCACCCCGTCTCGCCGCACCCAAGGGTGCACTCTGGATCGGTGTGGTGGGCATGCTCGTCACCACCGCTCTCGGCTTCACCGTGACGGCGATGTCGGACTGGCAAGAATCGACCTTCGTGTTCGATGAGTGGCTGCACTCGCAGGGCAACTCGGTGTGCGACTGGATCGCGCTGCACCTCGATGCCATCGATAAGCCCACTGTGGTCGCGGTAATCTTGCTCGTCGGCGGTGTCATCATCTGGCTGTGGCGGGGCCTGTTGCCCGGCATTGGGTTCATGGTCGTTGCTGGCGTGGGCTGGCTGCTCATCGCGGCCGTCAAGATCCTGGTGCACGAGCCGCGACCGACCACTTTCTTTCCCGAGCTGCAAGAGCAAGCGCTGAGCTACCCGAGCGGTCACGTTACGTTCGTCATGGCGCTCACCGTTGCTGCTGGTGCTGCGCTGGTCGGCACCAAGTGGCGCTGGCCGATTGTGACCGTGTTGCTCGTGCTCACGCTTGCCACCGCGTGGAGCCGCCTGTACCTCGGCGTGCATTACCCGATGGATGTGTTCGGCGGCCTCCTCGGCGGGATCGCCGGCGCGATGCTCGTCATCGGCTTCTGGAACTTACTCTTCGCTCGCCGCCGATAGGGCAAAAACCCCCTAAACTGAATTCACTTGACTCCGGGGAGAATTCAGTGAACACATTCACAAAATCGTCACTTCGACGTGCCATCGTGGCAACCGCATCATCCGTCAGTGCGCTCGCGCTGGTCATCGGTCTGCCGACCATGGCCCACGCAATCACGCTCACACTCAATAACAACAACGGGCTCGTCGCCTTCGCGAACACGAGCGAGGTGGGTACGAACGCAACCACCGGATTCACCTATCGCTATGCCAACGCAGTCACCATCGGCGGCGTAGCCGTTGACGCAATCTTCTCTGTCCCCGCGATGACCTCGGGCGCGACCATCCAGAAGGTGGATGAAGCAGGTGCACCTTCGGGCGCAACGAACGAGATGATCAACTCGACCCTGAACTTCGGCGGATCGACCGACTCAGCGACCTACCAGATTGACTTCGTCAAGGCGGGCACCAGCACCCCCGTGACCATTCAGAACGTCGCCATCAGCGTGGGTGACATCGATTACAACCAGTTCGCTCAGTTCTCGAACATCACCTCGCACAAGCTTTCATCAGCTCCGGCGACCACGCTCACCCCGCAGACTCAGGCCGACCTGGCTGGCATCCCTTCGGGTGCTTACCGATTCCAGGGACCGTCAAGCGGTTCGACCGCAGCCGACCAGGACCACTGGGTTGAAGTTCGTTACAACTCAGTTTCGTCGTTGAGCATCGTGCTCGGTGCAACCTCCTCGGGTGGCGCGTACTTCAGCATCGACTTCCAACCCTCGACGTGGAGCGCGACTCCCACGACGGTAACCCCGACCCCCACCCCCTACACCGTCTCGTACAACGCGAACGGATCGACGGGTGGCGCGACTCCTAATTCGACCACTGGAGCAGGCACGCACACCGTGGCCGGAAACGCGAAGAAGCTGTCGAAGACCGGTTACCACTTCGTCGGCTGGAACACTGCGGCAGACGGTTCGGGAATCAACTACGTTTCGGCGGACTCAATCGTTCCCTCGGGCGACATGACCCTGTACGCAATCTGGGCAACCGGAGCTGAAACTGTCACGGCGACACCGAGCGCAAGCGCGAAGCTTGCTGACACTGGAGCCACTGGCGACATGGCCCCGTGGGGTATCGCTGCCGGACTGATCGGATTGGGCATCATCGCTATGGCGGCGGTGCGTCCGATTATGCGTCGACGCTAGACATCACAACCACAAAGACGAGAACCCCCTGAAAAGGGGGTTCTCGTCTTTGTGAGTAGCTGGAGCGGGGCACGATCCCGCGACCTCACGATTATGAGTCGTGCGCTCTAACCAACTGAGCTACCCAGCCACGAAACGAATTCCCGCGCGCTAGGCGCTGTACGAGCATCCGATTCGGGCCCCGGGCGAGGATTGAACTCGCGACCCCTTCCTTACCATGGAAGTGCTCTACCACTGAGCTACCGGGGCATCCGTTGCCTGGGCTCACGCAGAGCGCTCACTCAGGCACCAGAAGAGCCTATCACGCTCACGCGGATGCAAAAATCTGGGTTACTTGGCGTTCGCGCGCAACCAGGGCAGTGGGTCAGTCTCGGCCCCGTCGACCTGCAGCTGGAAGTGCAAGTGGGCACCAGTACACGAGCCCGTGCATCCCACCTGACCAAGTACATCGCCCACGTTGACGTGTTGGCCAACCTTGACTTGCACCGAACCACTAATCATGTGGGCATAGGTGGAAACAACATGGTGGCCATTGAGCATGCCGTGGTCAATCTCGACGTACTGACCAAGTGATCCGTAGTTACCTGAAGCGCTCGACCCAGCAATCGTGACGACACCCGGGGCGATTGACTGAATCGGATAGCCCTCGGGCGGATTGAAGTCGACGCCGTGGTGGAACGCGTAACCGGATCCGAACGGGTTGTGACGAATGCCGTAACCATCGCTAATCGGGAAGGTCTGGCGAAGCGGCCACTGGATCTTGCCGAGCGGGTTATTGACGTAGGTCGCGCCCGAGTAGAGGCCACCACCGAGAACGCCACCCCACTGCAAGGCAACCACAGCGTCGCGACCGTTGGTAACGGTTGCATCGCCCGCCTGAAGTGCCTGACCTACGTCATATTCACCGTCTTGGTATTGACCGTTGGCCATGGCGAAGACCTGCGACTGAGTAAGTAGAGCATTAGCGGGAACGCTCGTGGCGACAGCGAGTCCGGCTATGAAAGCCATTGCCACCATCGTGGCGACGCGACCGGTTCGACCAATGCGGCCCTCGGGCTTGCGCACGCGCGGCTTGGACTTGATTGCTTTGGGACCACGAGGTGGCTTGGCGGCCTTCGGTGGCTTTGAGGCTTGTGGGTGCTCGGCGGCCTGAGGCTTGGCAACCACGGCTGCAGTCGTAGTTGCCGGGACAACGGTCGATGCCGTGGCCCCGCCAGACTTGGCGGCACGGGCCTCTGCCTCGCGCATTTCGCGCCGGGTCAAGTACACCGGTGCCTCAGGAATTGGGGTCACTTCTGCGGCTTCATTCGGGGCCTGAGCGCCGAATTCCTCACCGTGCGTAACCAACAAAAACCTCGCGTATATGTGTGCGTCGCCCCGAATCGGGACGACGAAAAGTAACGAACGTATTAAGGGTATCGAAGTGCACTAGTGAATTGCCAGCTCGGGAGGCGATTCTGCAGCAAATCCCAGGTGCACAATTCGACCCCGAAACCTGTGGAAAACCCCTGTTTTCGAGCAGAATCCTAGTAATTGAGGTGGAGAAGCAGTTCTTCCAGCTGTGGATAAAGCGTTTCGTTCGCAGCCATGATGAGGGCCTGCCCTTCGCGCTCGCCACGAACACCGCCCACTCGCGCGCCCGCCTCGCGCGCGATAAGTGCGCCCGCCGCGTGATCCCAGGGTTTTGTGTCTCGCTCGTAGAAGGCATCGAGGCGACCGGCGGCAACTCCGCACAGATCGAGTGCACACGAACCGATACGACGAAGGTCGCGGATGCGCGGCAAAACCTGCGCCACCACCTCCCCCTGATGCGCCCGCAGGTCGCGTCCGTACGCGAATCCGGTGCCAACCAGTGCCAGGCTCAGGTCGGTTTGCTGATTCACACTCAAGCGGTGCTGATTGAGAAACGCTCCGCCGCCGAGCGACGCGTTGTAGAGCTCATCCAGCGCGGGAGCGCACACGGCTCCTGCGAGCGCATCCCAGGTCGCCGGGTCAGGGTCACCCTCGACAACCGCGATACTGACCGCCCACTGCGGAATGTCGTAGAGGTAGTTGACCGTGCCGTCGATGGGGTCGACCACCCAGGTGAGGCCACTCGAACCACCGTGCGCACCGCCCTCTTCGCCAAAGAAGGCGTCGTGCGGTCGCAGTTGCGCCAGGCGCTCTTTGATGAATGCCTGCGTGAGCTGATCGGCGTAGGTAACGATGTCCGTCTCGGTGGACTTGCTCGCCGCGACCTCAACCCCCTCGCGGCGCTTCGCGTGAGCAACTCCGGCCGCTTCACGCGCCAACTCAGTAGCGATTTTTCGTAGTTCGTCTCGACCGTCTCGTCCCATGCTTCGAGACTACCCGCCGGCGGCTACACATCTCAGGCGCCGAGAGCCGCCGCGATACGCCCGGCCGCGGCTTCGAGGGTTCTCACGATGTGGTCTTGGTCAACATCCTGCGGAAGGTAGATCACGGCGAGCGCCGCGGGTGCGTTGCCCGGGATGATGAGTGGCACGGCGATGGAGGCAACACCCGGCAACACCTCGTCGTGGCTCACCTCGAATCGTTGGGGAGCAAAATGCGCGGGGTCGATCTGCGAACGCACCACCTTGCCCGGAGCGCCTCGGTCAATCGAGTGACGACCACCCGGACGTTTAGCCACCGTGGTTTCGGCGTTTGGCGGTTCGGCGCTGCTGAGCGTGACGACCTGCTCACCGTCGTAGGTAGCCAAGAACGCGGTCATCTTGAGCTCGGCGGCCAGGGCAACGAGCTCGGGGGCAGCCGCTTCCTGTAACGACTTGGCCACACCGCGGGCCAGCGTCGAAATCTTGGTACCCAGCGTGAGACCACCGGCAGCGTCGCGCTCAACAAAGCCGTACTGCTCGAGAGTTTTCACGAGTCGGTAAGCCATCGACCGGTGGATGCCCAGCTCCTGGCACAGCGCGGCAACGCTCATCGGCGAGGGTGCGGCACCA
>Ga0228703_1001492_pt1 | contig 14093 bp, 12 predicted proteins | sample McNCre217_Aug_MG_3_FD_178020 | JGI IMG/M metagenome (GOLD analysis project Ga0228703, IMG submission 178020) | Freshwater microbial communities from McNutts Creek, Athens, Georgia, United States - 29-17_Aug_MG | ecosystem: Environmental > Aquatic > Freshwater > Creek | place: USA: Georgia... | reverse complement strand
GGGCAGAACCACGGTGGCGTCGTGCAGACCGTTGAGTGCCAGCGCACCAAAGATCTGGATTTCTTCGCCGCGCATCACATCGTGCTGGGCGATCGGAAAGTTCGCGGGCAGGCCGTCCTGGTGCTGCACCGACAGGCCCGCAACGATGGCCATGCGACCCGGCTGCAGCCACAGCAGGTGTTGGCCCAGTTCGGCAAATCCGGCCGGACAGGGGCAATACGGTGCTTCTTGCCAACCCTGTCGGCTGCCCACCATGCCCGAGAGCAGGCACAGCGATTGGCTGTCCTGCAGCCAGTCGCCAAAGCAAGCTTCGAACACGGCAGGGAATTCGCCAGGCGCCACGGTGAGGATGCCGCGTGCAAAGTGGCGCTCGTCTTGCTTGTGGCCTGACGCATCGAAACGCGCACCGCGCAGAGACGATGTGCCCCAGTCGATGGCGATCAGAGGCCGTGGCGCCGATGCGCTCATGGGTGCAGCAGGGCCTCGACGGCCTCGGGTGTTGGCAAGGGGGCCACAGCACCATGGCCTTGCACCGACAGGGCGGCAGCGGCATTGGCGTAGCGGGCAGCCTGGTCCAAAGTGTCACCGCGGCACAGCCGTGCCAACAGGTTGCCCGCAAAGCAGTCTCCGGCACCCGTGGCGTCAATGGCCTGCACGCGCAGCGGCGCAATGCGCATGCGCTGCTGGCCGTCGCTGACGATGGCGCCCTCGGCGCCAAGCTTGAGCACCACCTGTTGCGCACCGTGGGCATGGCTCCAGTCGATGACGGCGTCGGGCTGGCTCAGCCCGGTCAGTGTGGCCATGTCGTCCATGCTCGGCAAAAACAGGTCGCACAGGCGCACCGCTTCGCTGATGCAGGCACGTGCACGGTCCAATGGCCACAGCGACAGCCGCAAATTGGAGTCGAACGCGATGCATGTGCCCTGTGCGCGCGCGGCATGCATGGCCGCAAAGGCCGCATCGCATGCCGTCGGCGAGATGGCCAGGGAAATGCCCGACAGGTGCAGCCAGCGGCTTTGGCCAATCAGTGCAAGCCAATGGGCCTGCACATCGCCTGGCTGCAGGCGGCTGGCGGCCGAACCCGCGCGGGCATAGCTGAAGTGGTGGCCGCGCGTGTCGTGGCTCACAAAGTACACCCCGCTGGGCGCGTGCGCATCGCGCAGCACGCCAGAGGTGTTGACCCCTTCACGGGCCCACAACTGCATCAGCAGATGGCCCCAGTGGTCCTGCCCCAGGCGGCTCAGGTAACCCACGTGAGCGCCGGCGCGTGCGGCGGCAATGGCGGCATTGCTGGTGTCCCCGCCAAAGCCTTGCAGGTACATCGGTGGCTCAGACTGGGTCTGATTGAATTCGAGCATGGCCTCGCCCAGGGCGAGCAGGTCGAAGGTTCTGCTCATGCCAGACCGGCCAGTGCTCCGCTGGGGTAGCCCGGCTGCGTGCGGCAGTCCTGGATGTACTGCTCGATGATGGACTCAAACGAACTGTCGGCTTGCAGGCCCAGTGCATTGGCGCGATCGCTGGTGGCGCCGCGCGCCCAGTTGCCAACGATGCCGGCAATGCGCTCGTCGCGTTCAAAGCGCACACGGTTGCGCACAGCCTTGCCCGCCACTTTTTCAAGTGCATCGAGCATCTGCTGCACCGTCACGTTCAGGCCCGGCAGGTTCAGCGCGAGGCGGTTGCCCAGCGTGGCCTGGCTGGCCTCGAACACGGCGATCAGACTGCGGATGGTGGTGCCCGGCGAAGACACCGGGTGCGACACGCTGGCGTCCACCGGGCAAACGCTGTCCACGCCAGCCAGAGGCTCGCGCAGGATGCCACTGAAGAAGGAAGATGCGGCGCCATTGGGCTTGCCCGGACGCACCGTCACCGTCATCAGACGCGCCGAGCGGCCGTCGATGAAGCCCTTGCGGGTTTGGTCGGCCACCAGGTATTCGAGCATCAGCTTTTGCGTGCCATACGAAGTTTGCGGCGAGGGCAGGGTGGTGTCGGTCACCAGCGCGGGCATGGGCTGGTCGGCGTAAGGGCCGAACACCGCCACCGAGCTGGCAAACACCAAGCGCGAGACCTTGCCCGAGCGGCGGATGCTGTCGAGCAATAGGCGTGTGCTGTCCAGGTTGGAGCGCATGCCCAGGTCGAAATCGAGTTCGCATTCGCCTGACACGGCCGAAGCCAGGTGGAAGACCCCATCAAAGCCGCTGGCCAGCAGCTCGCCTTGTTCGAGCATGGGGCCGGCATGGCTTTTCACGCGCGGGTCGGCCTGCAGGTCAGCGGGGGCAGGGAACAGGTCGGCGATGACCAGCTCCTTGACCGGCTGGCCGGCGAGCTGGCCACGCTTGAGAATTTCACGGGCCAGACGGGCCCCGAGGAAGCCGGCACCGCCGGTGACAAGGATACGCATGGTGTGACTTTCTTGATCAGTGGTTGTCTTTGGGCACGAAAGCGCCGCGCTGGCCCACCAGAAAGTCGAGGTCGGCGCCCTGGTCGGCTTGCAGCACGTGGTCGGTGTAGAGCTTCCAGTAGCCCGATTTGAGCTGTGGCTCGGGGGCTTGCCACTTCGCCAGACGGGCTTGGAGTTCTTCGTCGCTGATGAGCAGCTGCAGTTTGCGCTCGGGCACATTGAGTTCGATCATGTCGCCGTTTTGCACGATGGCCAGCGGGCCGCCGGCGGCGGCTTCGGGCGTGGTGTGCAGCACCACGGTGCCATAGGCCGTGCCGCTCATGCGGGCGTCAGAGATGCGCACCATGTCGGTGATGCCCTTGCGCAGCACCTTGGGCGGCAGCGGCATGTTGCCCACTTCGGCCATGCCGGGGTAGCCCTTGGGGCCGCAGTTTTTGAGCACCAGGATGCAGTTTTCATCGACGTCCAGGCTCTCGTCGTCGATGCGTTTGTGGAAATCGTTGCTGTCTTCAAACACCACGGCGCGGCCGGTGTGCACCATCAATGCAGGCGTGGCCGCGCTGGGCTTGATGACGGCGCCGCGTGGAGCCAGATTGCCGCGCAGGATGGCGATGCCAGCCTTTTCCTTGAAGGGCTCATCGAACTTCTTGATCACGCGCGGGTCGTAGTTCTCGGCGTTGGCGATGTTCTCGCCCACGGTCTTGCCGCTGACGGTGACGATGTCTTTGTGCAGCAGGTGCTGGATTTCCTTCATCACCACCGGCAGGCCACCGGCGTAGCAGAAATCTTCCATCAGGTGTTCGCCAGAAGGCTGCAGGTTCAGCAGGCAGGGCAGCTCGCTGCCCAGGCGCTCGAAGTCGTCCACCGTGAGCTTCAGGCCCAGGCGCCCGGCAATCGCGATCAGGTGGATCACGGCATTGGTCGAGCCGCCAATGGCGGCCAGGGTGCGGATGGCGTTCTCAAACGCTTCCTTGGTCAGCACCTTGCTGATGGTCTGGTCGGTGTGCACCATCTCGACGATGCGGCGGCCGGCTTCACGGGCCAGTACATTGCGGCGGCCGTCCACCGCGGGGTAGGCGGCGTTGCCCGGCAGGCCGATGCCCAGGGCCTCGACCATGCTGGCCATGGTGCTGGCGGTGCCCATGGTCATGCAGTGGCCGTGGCTGCGGTGCATGCAGCTTTCGGCTTCAAAAAAGTCCTGCAATTTCAGCGTGCCGGCACGCACCTGCTCGCTCATGCTCCACACGCCGGTGCCCGAGCCGAGTTCCTGGCCGCGCCACTTGCCATTCAGCATGGGGCCGCCCGACACCCCAATGGTGGGCAGGCCGGCGCTGGAGGCGCCCATCAGCAGCGAGGGGGTGGTCTTGTCGCAGCCCATCAGCAGCACCACGCCGTCGATGGGGTTGCCACGGATGCTTTCTTCCACGTCCATGCTGGCCAGGTTTCGGTAGAGCATGGCGGTGGGGCGCAGCAGGGTTTCGCCCAGTGACATCACCGGGAATTCGAGCGGGAAGCCGCCAGCCTCGTAGACGCCGATCTTGACCTGCTCGGCCAGGGTGCGGAAGTGCGAGTTGCAGGGTGTGAGCTCGCTGAAGGTGTTGCAGATGCCGATCACGGGGCGACCGTCAAACTGGTCGTGCGGCACGCCCTTGCCCTTGACCCAGCTGCGGTAGGCAAAGCCGTCACGGTCCTGGCGGCCGAACCATTGTTGAGAGCGGAGTTCGGAAGGTTTCTTGCGGGGAGTGGAGGTCATGGTGATGGGGGTGGTGTGGAAATGGAAATGAATGGGTGCTCACCATTCGGCAAAACTGCCATCGGCGTGTCGCCAGACGGGGTTACGCCAGCGGTGGCCTGTGCTTGCCCGTTCGCGCACCAGGTCTTCATTGACCTCGATGCCCAGGCCTGGCCCCTGAGGGATGGCGACCATGCCATCCTGGTAGGCAAAGACGTCCCGGTTGCTGATGTAATCGAGCAGATCGTTGGCGGTGTTGTAGTGGATGCCCAGGCTTTGCTCCTGGATGAAGGCGTTGTAGCAGACGGCGTCGAGCTGCAAATTGGCAGCCAGCGCAATGGGGCCCAGCGGGCAGTGCAGGGCCAGCGCCACATCGTAGGCTTCGGCCATGCTGGCGATCTTGCGGGTTTCGGTGATGCCGCCCGCGTGCGAGGGATCGGGCTGGACGATGTCCACATAGCCTGCGGACAGCACGTGTTTGAAATCCCAGCGTGAATACAGGCGCTCGCCCAGTGCGATCGGCGTCGAGGACAGCGGGGCCAGCTCCTTGAGGGCTTCGTGGTTCTCGCTGAGCACGGGTTCCTCGATGAACATCAGGCGATAGGGTTCGAGTTCCTTGATCAGCACCTTGGCCATGGGCTTGTGCACTCGTCCGTGAAAGTCCACGCCAATGCCCACATGAGGGCCCACGGCTTCCCGCACGGCGGCCACGTTTTTCAGGCATTTTTCAACCTTGTCGAACGTGTCGATGTATTGAAGTTCCTCGGTGCCATTCATTTTGATGGCACTGAAACCACGGGCCACGGCAGCCTGGGCTGCGGCCGCGGTTTCGTCTGGCCGATCGCCGCCGATCCAGCTGTAGACACGGATGCGGTCACGCAATTGCCCGCCCAGCAGTGCGTGTACCGGCACGCCCAAAGCTTTGCCCTTGATGTCCCACAGGGCCTGGTCAATGCCGGCCAGTGCACTCATGTGGATGCCACCCCCTCTGTAGAAGCCACCACGGTAGAGCACGGTCCAATGGTCTTCGATGTGTCGGGGGTCTTTGCCAATCAGGTAGTCAGACAATTCTTCCACGGCAGCCGCGACCGTCTGGGCGCGGCCCTCGAGCACGGGTTCACCCCAGCCGACGATGCCCTCGTCGGTTTCGATCTTCAGAAAGCACCAGCGTGGGGGGACGAGGAAGGTGGTGAGTCGGGTGATTTTCATGCAGGCCTTCAAGCCACAGGGGTGATGTCCCGGACCGTTGTGCTGCGTTGGGGGATCAACTCGCGCAGATCTTCTTCTGCGCCATCGATCAGGCGCAGGGTGGCATGCTCTGCAGCATCCGGGTCGCCTTGCTCGATGGCGATGCAGACGGCTTCGTGCCAGGGCAGGGAGTGGGCCGGTCCGCCGGGCTTTTGCGTGATCACATCGAAACTGACTTGCAGCAGGGCGGCCATGGCGTCCTGCATCTGACGCACAAACTGGTTGCCGCAAGCCGACAGGATGGTGGTGTGGAAATCCAGATCGGCCTTGACGTAATCACCTTTGCCGGCCACGGCGCGGGCCATGGCCATGTAGGCTGAGCGCAACTGGCGCCGGTCTTCATCGCTGGCACGCAAGGCCGCCAGCCGCACCGCTGCGGGTTCAATGATGCGGCGCATTTCCATGAGGTCACGCGAGAGTGTGGGATCGAAGGTGCTTGATTCTGCACGCCAGGCAATGATGTCCGGATCAAAGAGGTTCCAGCGCGTGGTCTCCAGCACCAGTGTGCCCACGCGCCGGGTCACTTCCAGCAAGCCTTTGGCCACCAGCGATTTGATGGCTTCGCGGATCACGATGCGGCTGAAACCAAACCGTTCGCACAGATCGGCTTCAGGTGGCAGGAGGGCGCCAGGGCGGATCTTGCCACTGCAAATGTCTTTGCCCAGCGTTTCCACAACCTGTTGCTGGAAGGTGGTTCGTGGCGCTGAGGATTTGCTGTTCATTGTTATGAGGTATGACAAATGGATTCTGCTGAATCCAGTATTTTGTAGAGTATGAATCAATTGCCTGGCAGCAATTGTGAGGGTTTTCCATGATCTGTTTTCATCATACGTCATATATATTAAGAGCCCATGAAATCCAGCACTGCCCCTGCCTTGTTCGATCTGACGGGGCGTACCGCCCTGATCACAGGCTCCAGCCGAGGGATTGGCTTGTCACTGGCTCAGGGTTTGGCTGAGTCGGGGGCGTCCGTCATCCTCAACAGCCGCCAGCCGCAAGCCGTCGATGCGGCGGTGCTGCAGCTGCAAGCCATGGGTCTGGATGCGCGTGGCGCCGTGTTCGATGTGGCCGATGCGGCGTCGGTCGAGGCTGCTTTCGAGCGGTTTGACCAAGAAGGCCTGGCCATTGACATCCTGATCAACAACGCCGGCATCCAGCACCGCCAGCCCATGCTGGAGCTGGCGCTGGACGACTGGACCCGTGTGATCAACACCAACCTCACGGCCGCTTTTCTGGTGGGGCGTGCGGCCGCGCGTCGCATGATCGCACGCGGTCAGGGTGGCAAGATCATCAACATCGGGTCGCTCACCAGCGAGGCTGCCCGCGCCACTGTGGCGCCTTACACCGTGGCCAAGGGCGGCATCAAGATGTTGTCGCGGGCCATGGCGGCCGAATGGGCTCAGCACAACATCCAGGCCAACTCGATTGGACCGGGCTACATCCTCACCGACATGAACGAGGCCTTGGTCAATAACCCCACTTTCGATGCCTGGGTCAAAAGCAGCAATCCGGCCCAGCGCTGGGGACGCCCTGATGAACTGGTGGGTACAGCGGTGTACCTGGCCTCGAATGCATCAAGCTATGTGAACGGCCAGATCATCTACGTTGATGGCGGCTGGCTGTCGGTGCTCTGAGTCTTTTTTATCCAAGAAAACACCATGTCCATCCGCATCACGGACGTCAAAGTCATCCTCACCGCGCCCGAGGGCATCAATTTGCTGGTGGTCAAGGTCGAGACCAATCAGCCCGGCCTTTATGGGCTCGGTTGCGGCACTTTTGCCTACCGCCATCTGGCGGTCAAGTGCCTGGTTGAGGAATACCTCAAACCCCTGCTGGTGGGCCGTGATGTGCAGGCCATCGAAGAGCTCTGGCAGCTCATGCACCAAAACGCCTACTGGCGCAATGGCCCCATCGAAAACAACGCGATTTCAGGCGTGGACATGGCCCTGTGGGATATCAAGGGCAAGCTGGCCAATATGCCGCTCTACCAGTTGTTTGGCGGCAAGGTGCGCGAGGGCGTGCCCATTTACCGCCATGCCGATGGCCGGGACTTGAGCGAGCTGTGCGACAACATCCAGAAATACCGCGAGCAGGGCATCACGCACATCCGTTGCCAAAGCGGCGGCTATGGTGGCGGGGCCTTTGGTCCCGCACCGGGGGTGGCGCCGCATCAGGCGCAGGACGGCATTTATCTGGACACGCGCCGCTACATGCGCGAGACGGTCAAGATGTTCGAAGGCATCCGCAACCGGGTGGGTTGGGATGTCGAGCTTTGCCATGACGTGCACGAGCGGCTCAAGCCTGTGGATGCGATTCGCTTTGCGCAGGCCCTGGAGCCGTTTGAATTGTTCTTTCTCGAAGACGCGATCGCCCTTGAGGAAGGGGAGTGGCTTCGTCAATTGCGCGAGAAAACCAACATTCCGCTGGCGCAGGGCGAGTTGTTCAACCACCCCTTTGAATGGCGCAGTCTGATCGCTGAACGCCTGATCGACTACATCCGCGTGCATCTGAGCCAGGTGGGTGGCATCACGCCGGGGCGCAAGCTGCAGCTGTTTGCGGAGCAATTCGGTGTTCGCACCGCCTGGCATGGCCCGGGCGACATGTCGCCGCTGGCCCACGCAGCCAATATCCACATCGATCTGGCTTCTCGCAATTTCGGTGTGCAGGAGTGGTCGGGCACCGAGCCGCCCAACTTTGTGATCCAGGAGCTCAAAGGCCCACGCGAGGCTTTGCTCGATGTGTTCCCGGGCTTGCCTGAGTTCCGCCGTGGCCACGTTTATGCCAACGATCGTCCTGGTCTGGGTGTGGACATCGACGAGCGCGAGGCCGCCAAATACCCTTGCGACAGCGGGGTGACCACCTGGACCCAGACCCGCTTGCTGGATGGCAGCTTGCAGACCCCCTGATGTTTCATCGCCACCGCAAGGGCGCTTGGGCTTGTGCGGTGGCTTCCTTTTGAGACCAAGACCCAGACGGAGACCCACCATGATTCAGAAAATTTCCCTGCTGCGCCGTACCTCCTTGGTGGCTGCGCTTGGCCTGGCCCTGTGCTCTGGCGCGGCTTTGGCCGAAGTCAAGGCCAAGCTTGGCCATGCCATGCCTGACACGCACCCTCAGGCCATGGCGATGAACAAATTCGCCGAACTGGCGGCCAAGTACACCAACAACGATGTCAAGGTGCAGGTCTTCCACAACGCCGTGCTGGGCAGCGACGAGAAGCAGCTGCAGGCCGTGCAGGCCGGCACCCAGGAGCTGTACATCGGCACGCTGGCGCCGCTGTCTTCCAAGGTCAAGGAAGTGCAGATCTGGGATCTGCCTTTCATGTTCGCCAATGAAAAAGAGGTGTACGCCGTGCTCGACGGCGCTTCGTCCAAGACCATCTTCCAGAAGATCGAACCCAGCGGCCTGGTGGGTCTGACCTGGACCGGCATGGGCTTTCGCAACCTGTCCAACAGCAAACGCGCCGTGACCAAACTGGAAGATGTGAGTGGCCTGAAGGTGCGCGTGATGGCCAACCCCGTGGCGCTGGAAACCTGGAAAACCATTGGCGCCAATGCGGTGCCGATGGCGTTTGCCGAAGTCTTCCCGGCGCTGGAGACCAAGGCGCTCGACGGCCAGGAAAACCCGCTGGTGCACATGTACTCCAACAAGATGCAGGAGGTGCAAAAGCACATCTCCCTGACCAACCACGTTTACACGCCGGTGGCCCTGGTCGCGTCCAAGAAATTCTGGGATGGTCTGTCGGCCGCCGATAAGACCGGCCTGCAAAAAGCCGCCACCGAAGCGGGCCTGCTGCAGCGCAAGTACCTGGAAGAAGGCGATAAGGACGTGGTGGACAAGTTCAAGGCTGCTGGCGTGACCATCAGCCCGGTGCCGGCCGCTGAACTCGCCCGCATCCAGGACAAGGTCAAGCCCGTGGTCGCCAAATTCGCCCCCATCATCGGTGAAGACTTCGTCAAGCAGTTCTACGCCGAGATCGCCAAGGCCCGCGCAGCCAAGTAAGCCAATACCACGATCCCCCCGATCGCTCCTGGAGTTTTTATGCCCCCCATCCTTCAAAAGCCCATTGATGGCGTCTTCAAAGTGCTGGAGATCGTCATGGTGGCCTGCATCGCACTCATGCTGGTGATGGTGTTTGGCAACGTCATGCTGCGGATCTTTTTCAACACGGGTGTGGACCTGTCGGAAGAGCTGCCGCGCTTTGCGTTTGTCTGGATGACCTTCATCGGAGCGATCGTGGGCATGCGCAAGCATGCCCATCTGGGGGTCGATGTGATCACCCAGCTGCTGCCTCTGGCCGGCAAAAAGCTGTGCTGGGGCATCAGCCAGGCCATCATGGCCGTGTGTTGTGGCTACATCGTCTATGGCACCTGGCTGCAGCACGACATCCTGCAGGGCAATGCATCGCCGGTAGCCCAGATCAGCATGATCTGGGTGTTCGGTGTGAGCTACCTCAGTGGCACCATGATCGGCGTCATGTGTTTGCACAACCTCTACCGGCTGCTCACCGGTCAGGTGCAGGAATCCGAGTTGTCGGACGTGCAGGAAGAGGGCATGTCCGAAGTCGATGAAATCGCGGCCGAAGTCACACACAAATAACAGGGAGCCAGACACATGACCATTCTCATCTTCATCGGCTCCTTGCTGGGCCTCATGGCCCTGGGCATGCCCATCGCTTTTGCACTGATCGGCTGCGGTCTGGCCATGATGGCCCACATGGGCGTCACCGACCCGCAGATCGTGATCCAGAACATGTGGGACGGCTCCAACAGCTTCCCGCTGCTGGCCGTGCCTTTCTTCATGTTGGCGGGCGAATTCATGAACGCGGGCGGCATGACCCGCCGCATCATCAACATGGCGATGGCCTGGATCGGCCACATCCCTGGTGGCCTGGGCTATGTGGCGGTCACTGCTGCCGTCATCATGGCCTCGCTGTCGGGTTCGGCCGTGGCCGACACCGCCGCGCTGGCCTCGGTGCTGGTGCCCATGATGCGCAATGCCGGCTACAACGTGAACCGCTCGTGTGGTCTGATTGCCTGCGGTGGCATCATCGCGCCCGTTATTCCGCCCTCGATCGGCATGATCATTTTCGGCGTGGCCGGTGGCGTGAGCATCACCAAGCTGTTCATCGCCGGCATCGTGCCCGGCGTGTTGATGGGTGTGGCCATCATGATCGCCTGGCGCTGGTCTATCCAGCACGATAAGGTGCAGGTCGAACCCAAACGCAGCATGGCCGAGCGCTGGAGCGAGACCCGCAAATCGCTGTGGGCCATGATCCTGCCGCTGGTGATCATCGGCGGCCTCAAGTTCGGTTTCTTTACACCCACTGAAGCAGCCGTGATTGCTGCCGCCTATTCGCTGATCGTGGGTTTGTTCATTTATCGCGAGATCCCGTTCAAGAACTTGTTTCACCTGTTCTACCGCGCTGCTGAAACCACGGCCATCGTGATGTTCCTGGTGGCGGCGGCCGGTGTGTCGGCCTGGTTGATCACCACTGCCAACATCCCGCAACAGGTGGCCGAGTTGGTGCAGCCCTTCATGCACAACAAGATGCTGTTGACTTTTGTGCTGATGGTGATGGTATTCATCATCGGCACGGCGCTCGACTTCACGCCCACCGTGCTGATCATGACCCCTGTGCTCATGCCGGTGGTCAAACAGGCGGGCATCGACCCTGTCTACTTTGGTGTGCTGTTCATCATCAACAATGCCATTGGCCTCGTGACGCCGCCGGTGGGCACCGTGCTCAACGTGGTCTGCAGCATCGCCAAGATCCCGATGTCGGGTGCCATCAAGGGGGTCATGCCCTTCATGATCGCGCAGACCGTGGTGATGTTCCTGCTGGTGGTCTTCCCCCAAATCGTCATGTTCCCACTGGAATTGATGACGCATTGATTTCCCTTGTTCTGTTTCCCCCCTTTTTTGGAGCACACCATGTCACTGAACTCTCGCCGTTTGATTGTCAAAACACTGATCGCCCTGTCAGGTGCCGCATGGCTGGCCGGCGGCTGGTCGGCAGTGCAGGCTCAGGAAATCAAAAAGGCCAAATTGGGCCATTCCTTCAACGAAGCACACCCGCGAGCCACTGCCATGAAGCAGTTCGCAGCGGCGGTGGCCAAGAACACCAACGGCAAAGTGCAAATTGAGGTGTTTGGCAATTCCGTGCTGGGCTCCGAAGACAAGATGCTGCTTGCAACCCAAAGCGGGGTGCAAGATCTGTACATGGGCGCCATGGCGCCGATCGCTGCCCGCAAAAAGGAAATGCAGATCTTTGACTTTCCCTTCATCTTTGGCAGTGATGCCGAAGCGGCGTATGTACTTGACGGTCCGGTTGGTCGCAAGATGCTGGATGGCCTGAGTGAGCTGAACATGCACGGCTTGGCCTGGACGGGTGGCGCGTTTCGCAACATGTCCAACAGCAAGCGCCCGGTCGGTTCCGTGGCCGATATGAAGGGCCTCAAGCTGCGTGTGATGCCCAGCCCCATGGCTTTGGCCAGTTTCAATGCCATGGGTCTGAATGCGGTGCCGATGGCTTTCACCGAGGTTTATCCTGCGCTGGAGACCAAAGCCCTGGATGGGTACGAGCATCCCTTTGTGGACATGTACGCCAACAAAATGTATGAGGTGCAGAAGTACCTGACCATCACCAACCACGTCTATACGCCGGTGGCTTTGGTGAGCTCGTCCAAGTGGTGGAACAGTCTGACGCCGGAGCAGCAAGGCGCCGTCCAAAAGGCTGCGGAAGAAACCCGCACCTTCCAGCGCAAGGCCGAATTGGCTGATGCCACTGATGTGGTCGGGCAGCTCAAGGCCAAAGGCATGAGTGTGACCGAAATGCCGGCGGCTGAACTCGACAAGATCCGCATTGCAGTGCAACCGGTGATCGACAAAAACAGCGAGGCCATTGGTGCCGAGTTTGTCCAGTCTTTCTATGCGGAGCTTCGCAAATTCCGCAGTCGCAAATAAAACCGATCGGCAACACCTGCATGGTGTTGCGCAGGGACGTCTGATCGGAGGGGCAACTCAGGGGAAACGAGCAGAGACCTCTCAAAAATACTATCGTATGATGATTGGACGCCCTCCCTCTGTCTGCAGTCAGAGCAGGTCTGTGAACTTCCATCTCAAGGCATTATGAGCAAGATCGACATCCTGCAAACTTCCCGCATCCCGCCCTTTTTGGCTGAAGGTCTGAAGGCCCGATTTGAGGTGCATCCCCGCGAAACCGCTACACCCGATATCCTGGCGCGTGTGCGTGGCATGGTGGGTGGTGGCGAAGCGCGCATTGATGCAGCGCTGCTGGACCAATGCCCCAAGCTGGAAGTCATCACCATCTGTGGTGTAGGCTACGATGGCGTGGATGTGCAATCGGCCAAGGCGCGTGGGGTTCCTGTCACGCACACGCCCGATGTGCTCAATGACGATGTGGCCGATCTGGGCCTTGCCCTGCTGCTGGCTGTGGCGCGCAACATCCCGGCGGCCGACCAATTCACCCGCCAGGGCGAGTGGGAAAAAGGGCCCTTTCCCCTGACGCGCAAGCTCACGGGTGCCAAGCTGGGCATCGTGGGCATGGGCCGCATTGGCCAGGCGATTGCCAAGCGTGCTGCGGCTTTTGACATGGACATCCGCTACCACACGCGTTCGGCCCGCAACGATGTGGCTTATGTTCATGAGCCTTCATTGACCACGCTGGCGGCCTGGGCGGATTTTCTGCTGGTGATCACGCCCGGTGGCGCGGCCACACGCAACCTGATCAATGCCGAGGTGCTCAAGGCCCTGGGGCCGCAAAGTTTCTTGATCAATGTGGCGCGGGGTTCGGTGGTGGATGAACCGGCACTGATCGAGGCGCTGCAAAAAGGCGTGATCGCCGGTGCTGGCCTGGATGTTTATGCCGACGAGCCGCGTGTGCCTGCTGCCCTGCGCGCCTTGCCCAATGTGGTGCTCACGCCGCACATGGCCAGTGGCACGGCGCAGACGCGCGGAGCCATGTCGGATCTGACGCTGGCCAACCTGCAGGCGCATTTCGACGGCCAGCCGCTGCGCACCCCGGTGCCGGAGTGTCGCGCCTGAGTCTGGGGCCGGGCAGGGCCTAGGGTTTGTCCTGTTGGCAGGTGTTTCAATCATCATATGATAAGAATAAAACCTGCATCACCATGATCAAGAACGTCCACGGCAACACCCTCGATTGGCTCGGCGAAGCCATTCTCACCGGGCATTACCCGGTGGGCGGCAGCCTGCCGCCCGAGCCCTTGCTGTGCGAGGAGCTCGGGGTGAGCCGCACTGTGGTCCGTGAAGCCGTCAAGTCGCTGGTGGCCAAAGGCTTGGTGGTGACGGGCCCCAAGGTCGGCACGCGTGTGCTGCCGCAGGACGAATGGAACTGGTTTGATCCCTCGGTGATCGCCTGGCAGGCGCGCAATGGTCTGAGCGTGGAGTTCCTGCAGGACTTGCAGGAGTTGCGTCGCGTGGTGGAGCCCGCTGCCGTGCGCATGGCAGCCGAACGGGCCGATGCCCATGACATTGAGCGCATCACCACGGCATTTGCCGGCATGAAGCAGGCGGTTGAGCACGGTGGAGATTACATCACCCACGACATGCGCTTTCATCAGGGCTTGTTGGCTGCATCACACAATCGAATGCTGCTGCAGATGAGCAAGGCGCTCAGCGCACTGTTGCGCACCAGTGTTGAAATTTCCACCAGCATCAAGGACGTCCACGCAG